>Ga0153915_10005069_pt1 | contig 12229 bp, 9 predicted proteins | sample Opewatmetagenome_2_FD_107003 | JGI IMG/M metagenome (GOLD analysis project Ga0153915, IMG submission 107003) | Freshwater wetland microbial communities from Ohio, USA - Open water 3 Core 3 Depth 3 metaG | ecosystem: Environmental > Aquatic > Freshwater > Wetlands | place: USA: Ohio, Lake Erie...
ATAGGCGGTGCTTCCTCCGCAGCCCACGTTCTCTCTCGCTTTGCATAATGCCAAAGACTCGACTTTACAGCTATTTACCCCGGCTTCCCGGATATGCCCGCAGCGTCCTGGCCCCCGAGCCTTCTGAGATGCTATGAATTATGAAGTGAATTTCTGACTCAGGACACCAGTTTAGAAATACATTATTTCTTAGAACAAAATACAGTGTTATACCGATTTTAAGAAAAGATCCATTCCCGGACAATAGATATTGTCCTTTCTCCTTGGAAAGGACTGACAACCATCGATTTTCCCAAAATTTCTTCAGCTGGGAGGTACCCATGGATAAAATATTGATTGCGGATGCATATCCGTCTGTGCGAGAGCTTCTGGCAGAAGAACTGGCCGGCGACGGGAAGATGGTTTTAGCGATTGGAAATCCCGCATTAATTGCCGGCTTGCTTGACACCTTTGATCCCGATCTAATTGTTTTGGATTTATACATGAACGGGAAAATGAGATGGAATATATTGAAGGAGATCAAAAAGCAAAAGCCTCAGCTTCCGGTTGTCATCTTCACCTCTACCCATCCGGAAAGAGACCTCCGTCCGCCTCAGGTCGAGGGCTGGGTAATGAAGAGCTTCATCTTGGACGGACTCAAGAAAAAAATTAATGACGTCCTAAAGAGACGAATCTTGGGGGCGAAGAATCAAAAGAATTTGACCTCGGGGGAAGCAAAGGATCTCCTCTATTCGGCCACCCCTCAAGTAATGTCGAGCCCCTGGAGAGGTGGAAGAGAGAGGGTGGCGAAAGCATCGCCGGCCGGTGATTGCCGGACCCTCTTTCCCGCCAGGGGCGAGAAATTCCACTTTTTGGGAGATCATCAATAAATAAGGAGAACAATAACATGGACAGAAAAATTTCGATCTTCGGTTTTGCTGGCAGTCTGCGGAAAGGCTCTTACAATAAATCACTCTTAAGAGCTGCTGTGGAGGTGGCTCCCAAAGATGCGGAGCTGGAGACCTTTGACCTGGAAGGAATTCCGCCGTTCAATCAGGACCTGGAAAATAACCCTCCGGAAAAAGTAAAAGAATTCAAGGCCAAAATCAAAGCCGCCGATGCTATCCTGATTGCCTCTCCGGAAGCGAACTACACGATCCCCGGGGTTTTGAAAAATGCCATGGACTGGGCCTCCCGGCCCTACGGGGATAATGCCTTTGAAGGGAAACCCGTTGCGGTGATGAGCGCATCCATAGGGATGCTGGGAGGGGCGAGGGCGCAGTATCATCTCCGGCAAAGCTTCGTCTGGCTGAACATGTACCCGATTAACGCACCGGAAGTCATGGTGCCCTTTGCCCAGGATAAAGTTGATGCTAACGGCCGCGTGACAGACCAGAAAACAAAGGAAAAAATAAAAGAATTGCTTGGGAGCCTGGTAACCTGGGCACGCAAGTTCAAAAACCCCTAGCCTTTTGCCTACCCCAGTGTCGTATTGGATCTCGGGCGGGAGGCCCATGGTCGAGGAATCACGGCCCTCCCTCCCTCTTTCTCCAGTACTCGTACATCCGGAAAAGGATCTGGGCGATCTCGTCCAACCGATGATGGCTACGGATTCCTTCGTTTTGCAACTCGGAGATCGCCTGGCTCTCCCAGGAGGCATGGCCAGATCCCAGGATGACAGGGTTGCCGAATTCCTGCTGCAGCCCGTGGTACCCCCGCATGATCTTCTTTTCCAACTCCAGGAAGAGTTTTCTCCCGGGGGAAGCATCTTCGCCGATGAAACCGCGCCGGCCAAAACCATGGAGAACAAGGGCGTCCACCTCGCCGGAAGCGAGGGTTACCCGCCCCATTTCAATAACCTGATCCACGGAAAAGGCCGCAATCCCGGCGGCTCCAACGTCTACGGGATTGCGCGTGGAGGCCCGGGGGGGCATACCCAGGGCCCTCAAATTCTTCTGCGTAGGCCCGCTCAATTCCGGCACGATCAATCCTTCTTCTTCCAGGCGGTCGGAGAGAGTAACGCCCCAGGACCCTCCCATCGTTACGATGGCCACGCGATTTCCTTTCATGGCCGGCCGCTCAATTAAAGCGTGGGCCAAAGGCAAAAGCACTTCCATCGAGGGGGAAATAACGATATTGGCCTGTTCCAAAGCCCCGCGATAGACCTCCTTCACCCCCCCGATAGCGCCCGTGTGGCTCCGGGCGGCGCGGGTACCTCCTGTGGTGCGTCCAGCCTTATGGACGATGATGGGCTTTTCCCGAACCACCCGGCGGGCCACCTCGAGAAAACGTCTTCCGTCCCGGATGGTCTCCAGATACATCAGGATCCCCCGTACCTGGGGGTCCTTGCTGAAGTGCTCCAAAAAATCGGTCACCTGTAGATCGCACTCGTTTCCGGTGTGAATGAACTTCCCCACGCCCATTCGCCGACCGAATCCCGAAGCCAAAAGGTCATAAATGGCATACCCCCCTTGGCAGACTGCTGCCAGGGGAGTGGCCAGCAGATGTTCCGTGGGGGAGGCGGAGGCATTGAAATTGGCGTGGAGGTTGAAGGTTCCGCTCACATTGGGGCCGATGATCCGCATGCCCTGGGCGCGAGCCAGTCTGGCCATGGTCTCTTCCCGTTCCCGTCCTCCCGCGACGGACTCGCCAAAGCCGGCCGTGACGAGGGTGATCCCTTTGACCCCTTTTGCCGCACATTCCTGGATCACCTCTTCCACATTGGTTTCCGGGATTGTGAACACCGCCAGTTCGACGGGGTCAGGGATCGAATTCATGTCCGGATAGGCGCGCAGACCATAGACCGTGGAAGAATGACGGTTCACAGGATAGATTTTCCCCGGGTAATGGAAAGAAAGCAGGCCTTCCATGATAAATGACCCCCACGATCCCGGCCTCTCCGTCGCTCCGATGACGGCTACGCTCTGAGGTTCGATAAAAACATCCAGTCCACTTGACACCCTGATCTGTCCTCCCTTGGCCAATTATTGATGTCGGATTGCATGTTTTGATTCCGAAATTCTCAATCCGCAATTTTTGGTGGGCGTTTTCCCGCTTGACGCCCAACCCTCCCTCCCCTATACTTCACCCATTCAGAATTGTCAAATCTTACTTTAGTGTTAACCCATCAGTTGCATAAATTGATACTGCCCAACAATTAGAATCGTTGATATTATGGCATCCAAGCTTAATGATTATGCTCTGTCTGGATCCGAGGTTCAGAGAACCTTAGTCTCCGTCATTCCGGGCTTGACCCGGAATCCAGTCTTTTTTTCTGGATTCCTGCTCCCCGCTTTTCGCGAGGGCAAGCCTCGCGCGAATGACCTGGTGGATATTACGCTTGTTTTATACAGCGTTTGGGTTAATTCCCCGACCCAGCCATCCCCGCGAATGAAAAGATGGGATTGCAGGAGAAAAAACATATGATTCAACAAAGCACAGTCAGAATTGAAAAATCCGGCCGAATCGCGATTCTGTACCTCGACAAGCCGCCGGTGAACGCTATTGATCTAAGGCTCCTGCGGGATGCGGAGGAATGTTTGGAAAATTTAAAGGATATGGAAAATACGTGCGCGGTGGTCATCACGGGAGCCGGGAAATGCTTCTCGGCAGGACTGGACCTAAAAGTGGTCCCGCGGTATGGTCCGGAGGAACAACGCGAAATGATCCAGAGGGTCAATCGAATGGTCACTCAAATTTACGCTTTTCCGAAGCCAACCGTGGGGGCCATCAATGGTCATGCCATCGCGGGCGGCTTCATTCTCGCCATCTCTTGCGACTACCGGGTCGGAACGACCTCGCCCTGTGAGCTCGGCGTCACCGAGAGCCGAGTGGGAATCCCCTTTCCCGCCGCTACCATGGAGGTGCTGAAAGGGGAACTGGCTCCGGCAGTCGCGCGTAGGATGGTCCTGTCGGGATGCAGCATCGGCCCCGAAGATGCCCTGGCCAGCGGAATCCTTGACGAACTCCAACCCGCGGACCGCCTACTGTCGCGGGCGAAAGAGGTGGCGCTGGGTCTTGGGGCCTTGCCCGCCGCAGGCTATAAGCAGATCAAACTTCAGCTGCGGGCAGAAACCATCGCCCGGATCGAAAATACGATAAAGATGGGCAGCGATCCCCTACTTGATTCATGGATTGCAGGGGAGGCTCGGACGGCCTCGGCCGAAATGCTCAAGCAGGACGGTAAGAACGATAAATAGGGGGGATGTAAATAGGGGGACATCGTGCAGAAATTGCTTGCCAATTTAATCTAAAATGGATTATTGATTTTGCAGGCTATATATGAGGCCATGAATCTTTGCGCATATTTATAACAACCTCAGATGGTCTGTCATTCCGGGCTTGACCCCGTATCTAATACAAACGCAAAAGGAAAAGTGTCATTGCGAGGAGTCCCGCCGTGGCGGGACGACGAAGCAATCCCAATAAAGACGAGATTGCCGCGCCCTTCGGGCTCGCAATGACTTGTAACGATATTTATTGCGTTTGTATTAGTGCGGGGCAGGCTCCGGAATCTAGGGTTTCCCGTGAAAACGGGAACCCAGTTTATCTTTGATGGTTCCCCGCCTTCGCCGGGACAGAGTCTGGATTCCCGCTCCCCGCTTCCGCTGGGACAAGCTTCGCGAGGACAAGCTTCGCGGGAATCACGAATTGGGCCAATTTATTTATGGCGCTCTGATAGCCCCAATAGCTCCGTCGCCCTCCAAACCCTCGACTGACTTTCGTCGAGATTTGGCCAGGAGAACACAATGAATACGAGTCGGATCCTTGATCCAGGCCAGGCGAGCAAAGCATCCCTGGTATTTATCATTTGCCTGATCATCATGGTGGGCGCGGTTCTGACGGCGTCGTTGACTCAAACTTACCTCGGGAAAATCGCGGTCTCGAATGTGACTTACAAAAACTTTAGCGGCATCCCGGTCCGGGCCAAACTTTTCAAGCCGGCCGGGGCGACGCCGGCGAATCCGATGCCCGGGGCCGTTTACATCCATGGGTATCAAAATAACCGGGAAACCGGAGATGCGTACAGCATCGAACTGGCGAGAAGAGGTTTTGTCGTCCTCAACATTGACGCCATCGGCCGGGGAAACTCGGGAATTCCCGATGACCCCAAGAGCCCTGGTTTTGATGTTACTTATGGCGGCAGGACTTCCATTGAGTATTTGAGGTCGCTGCCATTTGTAAATGCTAAGGCAGTGGGTATTTTGGGTCACAGCCTGGGAGCGGAGATGGCCTACACCGTTGCCTTGAACGATCCGGCCATCCATGCCGTCGTCATCACTGGTTTTGCTTATACCCTTCAGGCCTCCAAGACTAATCCCAAAAACATGCTGATGATCATCGGCAAGTGGGATGAGTTCCGCCATCGAATGACCGGCACCCGGGATATCGAAAAAGAGTGGATGAGCACAGATCGAACAAAGCAGGTCTTCCCGGTTGAGAACCCGCAATTCGGGGTAACCTACGGAGACTTCGCTCAGGGAACCGCGCGCCGGGTCTTTGTACCCAGGATCACCCACGTCCAGGAGTCCCACGATCACGCTTCCATCGCGGAAACTGTGGAATGGATGAAGCATGCGCTGCATCCGGGAGAAAAGTACTGGGTTGACAAGAACGATCAGATATGGCCGGTCAAAGAATGGGCCACGCTGGTCGCCATGCTCGCTTGCTTTGCCTCCGCTCTGCCTCTCAGTCTCATCTTGCTGAGAACGAAATTCTTTGGTTCGATCGGGGGAGATGCCCCGGGTACCTATCTCTGTTCCACAAAATCATACTTCAAGTTCGTAGGCCTCAACGGGGTGTTGCTGTGGCTATATCTGCCGTTGATTTTGGTCCTTTTCGGCCTGCATAGATACCTCGTACGGATCGACAAGATGTTTCCCATGATGATGGTGAATGGAATCGTCTGGTGGTTTTTGTGGGTCAACATCCTCGGATTCCTGATCTTCAGGGGATGGTATAAGCGACAGGTGCAGCAAAGCGGCCTGACTTTATCGGACCTGGGGGTATCGTTCAGAGAGGAGCGATTGGCGCTGGACAAACAAAAGATCTCCAAGACAATTCTGCTGGCGGCGATTCTATTTGGCTTCCTGTATCTGAGCGAATACCTCTTAGAACAACTCTGGATTGTGGACTTCCGGTTCATCTGGCCTTTTGCCAGTGACCTCACATCCTATCGGGCCTTGATGTTTATGCTCTACTTTCCATTCATCCTCATCTGCTTCCTATTTACGGGGATATTTCTGCATGGACAACTCCGCAGGCCAATGAAGGATACCTGGCTAAAGACTTTTCTTAGCTGGTCACTTTCCAATGTTTTTGCTTTGGCCGCCCCCCTGATTTTATTCCTTCTCGTCCAGTATGTTCCCCTATTCACGACCGGCTTTATTCCTTTTGAAGGACCCGGTGGCTTGTTTGTCGTATTCTTAATCACCCTATTTCATACTGTGGCCCTCCTGGCCATCACCGCCGTCCTCTCAACCTGGTTTTTCCAAATCACCGGCAAAATCTATCTTGGGGCGTTGGTAAACGCGGCCATCGTGGCCTGGATCTTGGCCTCCTCCCAGGTCATCGCCCCCATACCGGTGTGATTTTGACCATAGTGGAGAAATGGGAAAATCTGATTTTTTCGTGGTCCAGACGCCAAGATGAGCCGCCCGTAAATTGCAGGTTGGGGATTGGGAAATTCGAAATTCAAAATCCGCAATCCCCAATCGGAAATCCAAAATTAAAAGATAGGCCTGCGTTCCCTGTCCCTGCACCTGAACCCAAACCAGGGGGAATGATCCTATTTTCAAGTTAGGGTGAATAAATTTTCGGAGGTAGATCATCATGGATGATTCTTTAAGAGAAAAAATTTACGGAATGAAAGATTGGCTGGTGGAAATTCGGAGAACCATCCACATGCACCCGGAATTGGGGTTTGAAGAGGTGGAGACCGCTAAACTGGTTTCTGAATGGCTCGGGAAGTTCGGATTCCAGGTCAAAAAGGGATGGGCCAAGACCGGCGTCGTAGGCCTTCTTCAGGGAGGAAAAGCTGGCAAAACTGTGGCCGTTCGGGCGGATATGGATGGACTGCCCATCGAGGAGGCCAACCGGGTCCCTTACGCGTCCAAGATCAAGGGAAAGATGCATGCCTGCGGGCACGATGCCCATGTAACGATTCTTTTGGGCGTGGACAGGTTCTTTTCATCCCTGCGGGAGCAGCTGAAAGGAAATATCAAATGGATCTTCCAGCCGGCCGAGGAAGGGGAAGGGGGTGGCCGAGTGATGGTGGAGGAGGGGGTTTTGGACAACCCGCGGGTTGATGCCATCTTCGGGGCGCACGTCCTGCCCCTGCTTTCAATCGGGAAGGTGGGAATTTTTGAGCGGGAGGGGCTGGCGTCTGCGGACCGTTTCCTCATCAAAATCATCGGGCGGGGGGGACACGGGGCCTTCCCCCATCTCTGCAAGGATCCGATCCTGGCCGCCAGCCAGATCATCAGCCAGATTCACTCCATCGTCAGCCGGAACATCAACCCTCTGGACAGCGCCGTGGTGAGCATCGGCAAGGTCAGCGGCGGGACCGCTTTCAACATCATCCCCGATGAGGTCGAACTGCTGGGCACCGCTCGTTCCCTGAACCCCCAGGTTCGGGAGGAGTTGAAGGTAAGGATTGAACAGGTAGTTCAGGGAGTCGCTCGGTCTGTGGGGGTGGATTGTAAGTATGATTTTATATACGGCTATCCAGTTCTGGTCAACGACCCGGAGATGTCTAAATTGGTCGCCTCCGCTTGTGTCAAAGGGATCGGAGAGGATAATGTGGTGGTGATCAAACCCTCGATGGGAGGAGAGGATTTTGCCTATTACCTGGAGAAGCGCCCGGGGTCTTTTTTCTTCCTGGGGACGCGGAACGAGGAGAAGGGTTTCGTCCAGCCTTATCACACCAGCCTTTTCGACCTCGACGAAGATGTGCTTCCTTTCGGCGTGGAGGTGTTTGTGCGGATTATCGACGAGTACCTGGGGTTGGAGATAACTTAAATCAGAGGAAACCGGAGTCGGAATTCAGAACCCAGGATTAAGATCTCCGGGGACATTCTGACTCCTGACTTCTGTATCCTTTCTTTTTAGTTATTGATACTCGTAATGGGTGCGGGGATTCGTCCCCCGAAGGTAACGAAGGCCGAGGAACGATTCATGTTTCTCACTTCCATGATATGAGCTTCTCCGAAAAGGCCGCCGAAGATGGCTTTTTCCCCGACCTCTTTCCCCGGAACCGGAATCAGCCGAACGGCGGTGGTTTTATGGTTAACTACCCCAATGGCCATCTCATCCGCTAAAATTGCCGCAATGGTGCTGGCATCTACCTTTCCCGGGATGGCAATCATATCCAGGCCTACGGAGCAGACCGCGGTCATCGCTTCCAGTTTCTCGAGGGATAAAAAGCCTTGATGGACCGCAGCGGAAAGGTTCAGATCCTCGCTCACCGGGAGAAAAGCGCCGGAAAGCCCGCCCACGGAGGAAGAGGCGAAGGCTCCCCCTTTCTTCACGGCATCATTCAGCAGGGCCAGGGCCGCGGTCGAGCCGGGTACGCCGATGGAATCGAGGCCCAGGCATTGAAGGATCTCTCCCACGCTATCGCCTACCGTAGGAGTAGGCGCCAGGGAGAGGTCCACGATCCCAAAGCTGACCTCCAGGGACTGGGCTACTTCTCTGGCGATGAGCTCACCCACCCGGGTTACCCGAAAGCTGGTTTTCTTGATGATCTCAGATAGGTCGCCCAGGGTCAATTTCTTCCCGGATTGGACCGCTCGCTCCAGCTCTTTCTTCACCACCCCCGGCCCGCTGACCCCGACGTTGATCACGCATTCCGGCTCTCCGTACCCGAGGTACGCCCCGGCCATAAAGGGATTGTCCTCCGGCATGTTGGCGAAGACCACCAGCTTGGCGCAGCCAAACCCATCACGCTCTGCGGTCCGCAAAGAAGTCTCTTTGATCGCCTGCCCCATGAGCAATACGGCATCCATGTTAATCCCCGCCCGGGTGGAAGCTGCATTTACGGAGGCGCAGACTCGCTCCGTAGAAGAGAGGACCTCAGGAATGGTATCGATAAGATTCCGGTCTCCCTTGGTGAACCCCTTTTGCACCAGGGCGGAGTATCCCCCGATAAAATTTACTCCGACTTCTTCGGCCGCCTGATCGAGGGTTCTGGCTACGCCCAGATAATCCTCCCGCCCTAAACTCTCGGCAACGGCGGCGATGGGCGTCACGGCCAGGCGTTTGTTTACGATGGGGATTCCGTATTTCTTGGAGATTCGATCGCAGGCGGACACCAGGTCTTTGGCATGCTTTTGAATTTTTCGCCGAATCCGGACGCACAGGTCTTCCGCGTTAGCACTGACGCAATCTCTCAGGCTGATCCCCAGGGTCACGGTGCGGACGTCCAGGTTTTCGTTCTTTAACATTTCTACGGTGCGGATGATCTCTTCGGAACTTAACACGGTCTCGCCCTTTCCTATTTATGATTAAAAGTTCTATTTCTGGAGGGGTTTGATTTTGGAGAAACTCGAAACCTTAAACTTGAGACTTGGAGCTCGATTTTTATATCTGGTTGATGGCCCGAAAAATCTCCCGGTGCTGCAAATCCACACCTACCCCCATCTCCTGCCCCCGCTTCCGCAGTTTTTCTTGGATGAGGTCCAAATCCAGCCCTTTGTGGATATCGACCTCGAAGAGCTGGATATACTCCTGCTTCCCGCCGATAAGGGCCACGCGGGCATCCAGGTTGGTGATGTTGATCCCCCGTTCTGCCAGAACCTCGGTGATCCCATAAACCAGGCCGGGCCGGTCTTCTCCGCAGACGGTTAGGACGAAAGGTTCGCTCTCTCCGGCGTCATAAGGGGCCAATTCTCCCGGCTTGATGATCTTCAAATTGATGTCCAGGCTCAGGTCCTTAGCCAGTTCTTGAAAATCGCTCCTCAATCCCCTGAGCACATCCTCCTTTAAGGTAGAGGCGATGAGAATCATGGCAAACTGTCCCCGTATGGCAGTCTGGGAAAGATCTTCAAGGTTGCAGTGATTCTGGTAGAGAACCCTGGAGACGCTGGCCACGATTCCCGGACGGTCACGCCCGATTATAGATACGAATATCCAATCATTCATAACGACTCCGTTCCAAAGCAAAATGCAAAATGTAAGATGCTAAGAGTTTTCTAACCCGAACGCGTTCGATAACGTTGCATCTTGGCCCGGTCATTGCGAACCCGCCCCAAGCGGGCGTAGCAACCCTGTTTTTGTTGAGAAACCTTCGTTATCCCGTGAGGGACGGTCGGGCTGAGGGAGGAAAAAAATTGGGTGGCGATGTTTCACAAACGCCGGGTTACGAATGGGCAAGAAGTTTCTTGGCCTCCGCAAGTTTGCTGGGGAATTTATCTTTCTTGAATTCGTTAGCCCACCTGCGGATGATCAACCACCCGCCGAATCTTGTTATATTGTGCTGCCAGATGTAATACCACTTGCTCCATCCCCGGCGGATGTTGTGAAGATAGAAGAAAAGCATGGGAAACGACAGGATGTTCCACCCGATGTGAAACATGTGCTGGAATCGATAATAACGCCCCATGATGAGGAGGATGGAGGCTTGCATTTCTTCCGGGGCCATCGGCTCATCCGGAACAAAGAGGGGGAAGTTTCCGTCGTAGTATTCCCACCCCAGATAATCTTTGGAATAGATTCTATTCTGCTGGCGCAGCCTGTGGGTCAACTCTGTGCCGGGCAGGGGAACGGGCAGCAAAACCTGTACCGTGTTAACCCGGGCGCGCTTGATGAATCTTCTGAAATGTCGCACCCTTTCCCTGGCCGGCATGCTGAAATTTACCCCTTCCGCAGAGGGGTAACCGAAGATGAACATGCCATGGACCAGGAAGCCCGCCTGGTAAAACAACCGGGACAGGAAGATCATTTCGTCAGGCTTCAGCCGCTTGTCCATGGCCTTCAGCTCCTCCCCAATGGGAGATTCAAATCCGATGGCCACCTGGTTGATTCCCGCTTCGCGCATGGCTCCGAGCAGTTCCGCATCCTTGGCTTTGTCCAGCCGGATCTGAACGGTGATTCTAAATCGTTTCCGGATCGTTCTCTGGTACTCCCTGAGCAGCTGGCAGAGCCTCAACGTCTCCAGCCTGTCCTGGCCAAAAAGATCATCGACGATGAAGAAGCGCTTGGCCCCGCGTGTTTCGAAGACGGAGGCGATTTGCTCCATCAGGCGTTCCGGGCGGGCATACCTGGCTTTGCCCTTAACCGTGCAAAACTCGCAATCCATCCCGCATCCCCGCACGCGCCCCACCGGATAAAGTTTGATCCTGGCGTAACGAACCAGAGAAAAATCAGGAATCGGGAGCTGGTCAAAGTCCATGAGTGGCTTACGTTCCCGGGTCTCGACCCGCTGGCCGTTTTCCAGGTAAGCGATGCCGGCAATGTCGCCCCAGGCACGCTTCCCTTCCAAGGCGCGCAGAAGTTCCTGGATGGTCTCTTCTGCTTCTCCGATCACAACCACATCAACGCCGTTATGCAGAGCTTCGGTGATGTTTTCTTCGATGAAGTGCTGCCCTCCGGCAATCGTCGGTATGCCCCGTTCTCGGTAAAAGCGGGCGAGTTCGTACAGCCTCGGTATCGTGCTGGAGAGGCCTCCGTAGAACCCCACTACATCTGCCGGCCGCAGTTTCTGCAGGACTTCGTGGTCCGGCCTGCCGGCATCGTCTCTTGGCCCTGATCGCTGGTAATTGTTTTCATCAATCACCTCGACGTCCCAACCCTCCATCTCATGGACGGAAGTGGCAACACTCACCGGCCCCAGTGCTGTGGTTATCCGGGCCACGCGGGAATAAATGTTGAATGCCGGATAGGCCGGTATTACAATTCTCAGCCGACGTCTCTTTCCCGTCTTGGGTTTTGTTGCCGCAACCAAAGCTTCCATGAGAACTCCCCCTTGATTTACCAGATGTTGATACTCTACCTGACCATGGGCGAGAAAGCAAGGATTGAAGGGACTAAACCAAAGGCATTAAATATTTTTACGGGTCATTGCTTCGCTACGCTCGCAATGACCCGTCTGTGAGTTTTTCCGCAAACTTTTAATATCTAAACCCCAATTCACGAATTTCCATCGGCCGCGAGGCGAATCCGGAATTTTTCGACAAGATGGTCGGGAAAATAGGAGAGTTTTGCTTTGCGGAGCCCTTCTTCTCCTAAATCTTGCTCTCTGTTGATATAAGGC
>Ga0153915_10005070_pt1 | contig 12229 bp, 9 predicted proteins | sample Opewatmetagenome_2_FD_107003 | JGI IMG/M metagenome (GOLD analysis project Ga0153915, IMG submission 107003) | Freshwater wetland microbial communities from Ohio, USA - Open water 3 Core 3 Depth 3 metaG | ecosystem: Environmental > Aquatic > Freshwater > Wetlands | place: USA: Ohio, Lake Erie...
CCGAGCCAGCGTGAGCCGCGCGATGGGGCCGCGGGTCTCGAGGCGGATGCGGGAGTAGGGCGCCGTCATGCCGCGGACCTGCCCCCGCGAGCGCTCGGCCGGCTCACATCCGGTACACCGGCGCCGGGCCGCGGGTGACCGGCGCGTTCAGGGCCGCCGAGAGGCTGAGCGCGATCACCTCCCGCGTGTCCGCGGGATCGATGACGCCGTCGTCCCAGAGCTGGGAGGTGGCGAAGTAGGGACTCCCCTCCCGCTCGTATTTCTCGATGACCGGATCGGCGATGGCTTGTGCCTCCTCGTGCGAGAGGACCTTCCCCTCCCGCGCCAGCTGGTCCCGCTTCACCTGGATCAGGACCGAGGCCGCCTGCTCCGCGCCCATCACGGAGATCCGGGAATTGGGCCAGGCGAAGAGAAACCGCGGAAGATATCCGCGGCCGCACATCGCGTAGTTGCCCGCCCCGTGCGACGCTCCGATGATCACGGTGAGGCGCGGCACCTGGGCGGTCGCGACGGCCTGCACCATCTTGGCGCCGTCCTTCGCGATGCCTCCCTCCTCGTAGCGCTTCCCCACCATGAATCCGGTGATGTTCTGGAGGAACAGGATCGGAATCCGCCGCTGCGCGCAGAGCTTCACGAAGTGCGCGCCCTTGAGGGCGCTTTCCGAGAAGAGCACTCCGTTGTTCGCCACCACGCCCACCGGGTATCCCATCCACCGGGCGAAGCCGCAGACGAGGGTGGTGCCGTAGGCGGCCTTGAATTCATGGAAGCGCGAGCCGTCGACGAGCCGCGCCAGGAGCTCGCGCACCTCGTAGGGCTGCTTCGGGTCGGCGGGAAGGATCCCGTAGATCTCCTCCGTCGGGTAGAGCGGATCCTCGGGCTCCGCCAGATCCAGCTCCACCCGCTTCACGCTCCCGAGATGCTCCACGATGCTCCGGACCATCTGGAGCGCCTCCTCCTCGTTCACGGCCATGTGGTCGGTCACGCCGCTCACGCGCGAGTGGACCTCCGCGCCGCCCAGCTCCTCCGCGGACACCTCTTCCCCGGTCGCCGCCTTCACGAGCGGCGGCCCGCCCAGGTAGATCGTCCCTGCGCCGCGCACGATGACGTTCTCGTCCGACATGGCCGGCACGTAGGCCCCGCCGGCCGTGCACATGCCCAGGACGGCCGCGACCTGCGGGATGCCCGCCGCGGACATGACCGCCTGGTTGTAGAAGATCCGTCCGAAGTGCTCCTTGTCGGGAAACACCTCGGTCTGGAGCGGCAGGAACACGCCCCCCGAATCGACGAGATAGACTGCGGGCATCCGGTTCTCGAGCGCGACCTCCTGGGCCCGGATGTGCTTCTTGATCGTGAGCGGGTAGTAGGTCCCCCCCTTCACGGTCGCATCGTTGGCGACGATCACGCACTCGCGTCCGGAGATCCGGCCCACGCCGGTGACGATCCCCGCCGAGGGGACCTCTCCCCCATGGAGACCGTACGCGGCCAGGGGCGAGAGCTCGAGAAACGGGGTGTCGGGGTCGAGGAGGCGCTCGATCCGCTCGCGGGGCAGGTGCTTCCCGCGGCTCCGGTGCACCTCCACCGCCCGCGCCGGGCCTCCGCGGGAGACCTCCTCGATCCGGGCGCGGAGCTCCGCCGCGAGGGCCTCGTGGTGGGCTTTGTTCCGGGCGAAGTCGGGCGAGGAGGCCTTGATGTGGCTTCGGATGAGCGCCATGGACCGGTCACTCTAACCTGTGGGAGCGCAAAGGGAAAGCCCCGAGGGCGCGAGAATTGCAGGCTCCAGATCGGGCGGTTTCGGCCGATATTGCTGACCGTATGACCGCCGATCAACCTTCCGAGGCGCCACGCGTGGAGAGACGGTCGCCCGCTCTGCCCGCCGCGGCCCAGTCGGATCGCAGGGCCTGGGTGCTCCTGGGTCTCGCGATCCTCGTCATCCTGGGCTTCGCCCTCACGGTCCCGGGCCTCTACGTCTCCCTGGTCCGCTCCGGCTTCCTCGGCGACGGGTTGCTCCCGGGGCACGAGCGGACGCTCCTGGTCGGGCTCCTCGGCCTCACCCTCCTCTTCTGCCTCTACATGATCCGCCAGCAATCCCGGATCAACGCCTTCCGCCGCCGGCTGATCTACGACCAGATGGAGCTGGAGCAGTCCCGCGGCCGGCTGGGCGAGATCATCTCTCTCTTCCAGCTGGGGGGAAGCCTCCAGATGGACCTCCCGCTCGCCACCGTCGCCGAGATCACGGTCCGGCGGCTGGCGGCGACGTTTCACGCTACCGGAGCCACGATGTTCATCCTCGATCCGGAGGCGAAGACCCTCCGTCCGAAGGCGATGTTCGGCATCATTCCCGGACCGCCCGAGCCCGAGGTGCCGGTGGGCGAGGGCGCGGTCGGCTGGGTCGCGCGGCACCGGGAGCCCATCCTGATGCAGGCGTCCGAGAAGACGGCCCGGTTCGCCGAGTTCTTCCAGGGCCACGCCGAGGTCGGGTCGGTCATGTTCCTCCCGGTGAGCGTCCAGAGCCGCTGCGCCGCGGTTCTCCAGGTCTGCCGGGGGCCCAAGGCCGAGCCCTTCCGCCTGGAGCACCGGGACGTGGCGCTGCTCTTCGCGAACAGCGTGGGGGCCGTCATCGAGCGCGGCCTCGTGGCGGAGCGGCTGCACCAGAAGGCCGCCGAGGTCGCCGCCCCGCGGGACGGGGACACCGTCGCCGAGGCGGGATTCCGGGACGCCTTCCTCTCCGCGGCGACGGTGGAGCTGAGGGCGCCCATCACGACGGTCGTCGCCTACTCGGAGGTGCTGGACTCGAACGACCAGCGGCTGACTCCCACGATGCGCCGGGAGTTCACCGGCCGGCTCCGGGGGGAAGCGCAGCGGTTGATGGGCCTCGTCGACGACGTGCTGGACGTCGTGCGGCTGGAGATGGGCCGGTTCCTACTCGACCTCCGGAAGGACAACGTGAACCGGATCGCCCGCGCGGCGGTCGACCAGATTCGCGGCAGCGCGGCGAGTCGCGGCGTGGCCATCGAGACCTCCTTCGACGAGAAGATCCCCGACCAGCTCCTGGACGCCGCCAAGCTGCGCCAGGCGGTCGTCCGCCTCCTGCAGAACGGGGTGCGGTTCTCACCTCCCAAGGGGCAGGTGGCGATCGCGACCTGGATGGGGGACGACCACGTTCTGATCGAGATCCGGGACTGCGGTCCGCAGGTGGAGCCGGAGGAGGCGGAGCTCGTCTTCGACCTGGAGGCCGCGGGCCCGCCCCGCTCCCGGCGGACGAAGGACGGCATGGGCTTCGGGCTCCACCTGACCAAGCGGTTCGTGGAGCTGCACGGGGGGGAGGTGGGCGTGGGCCCCGGTCCGACGGGGGCGGGGGCCACGTTCTGGATCCGCCTCCCGCGCGGCGACGCGCAGGCCGACGTCTTCGGATTGCAGGACCCGTTCGCCGAGCAGACGGCGAAGGGCTAGGGGGCCGTCGCGTCGCGTCGCGCGCGGCCCGCCCCGCCTACGTTCCGTGCGGACGGGCGGAGCCGCGCGAGAGGGCGGACTGCACCATGGCGTACTCGCCGACGTTCTCCAGCGTCACCATCCCCACGAGCGCGCCGTCTTCCCACACCACCGGCACCGCGGGACAGTCCCCTTCCTTCATTCGCTGAAAGACCGCGTCCAGCATCTCGCGCGGGTGAGCGACGCCGCAGTTCTTCCGCGTGATCTCCTCCACGCGCCGGTCCAGCCGCCCGGACGCGAGCGCGGTGAGCAGGTCGGCCCGCGTGAGCACGCCCACGGGCGGGGCCCCGGGCCGGTCTCCCAGCACCGGGAAGTCCTGCTGGTGTCCCTCGATCAGGAGCTGGACGGCGAGCGCGAGGGGGTCTCCCGCGCGCAAGGTGCGGAAATCCCGGATCATCGCGCGGGAGACCGGGGTGCCGTCGAAGGCGGAGCGCCATTGCGCCGCGGCGGCCTCCTGCCCCGCTCCGATGAAGACGAAGAACGCGATGAAGAGAAGGAGCGGGTGCATCATCCAGAGCCCCGCGAGCGCGAAGAGGAGCGCGAAGCCCTGGCCGATGGCCGCCGCGATCTGGGTGGCGCGCACGTACTCGAAGCGCATCGCGAGGAGCGCGCGCAGCACGCGCCCTCCGTCCATCGGGAAGGCGGGGATCATGTTGAAGAGCACGAGGACGACGTTGATGAGGAGCAGCTCGCCCAGGAACGGGCCCTGGACCGCGTTCGGCTGGGCCAGGATGCCGGCGGCCGACGGGACCGCGCCCGGGACGAGCGCCAGGGCGAACGCGATGACCACGTTGACGGCGGGGCCCGCGACGGCGACGGCCACCTCCTGGGAGGGGCGCTCGGGAATCCGCTCCAGCCGCGCCACGCCGCCGATGGGCCAGAGGGTGATGTCCCGCGTGCGGACCCCGTAGCGCTTCGCCACCAGGGCGTGCCCCAGCTCGTGGAACACCACGCAGGCGAAGACGGCGAGAATGAGCGCAACGCCCTCGATCGCCAGGAGGACGCCGCGCCCGGCCACGATGTAGGAGCCGAAGATCCAGAGGAGGAGGAGCCCGAACGTCGCGTGGATCCGGACCGGGATCCCGGCCACGGTGGCGATCTGAAGCGACCAGCGCATTCGGGCTCCCCGCCTCGCCTAGGAGGTGGCCTTCTTGACCGTGACGGTCACCGGCTCTGTGGTCTTCACTTCCAGCTTCTGGCCCACCGGGAGGACGATCTGCTTCCCCTTGGTCGCGATCGCGACCCCGGTGCCGATCACCGCGCCCGCGGCCGCTCCCTTCGCGACGTCCCCGCCGGAGCCGCCGATCACCTTGCCCAGCACGCCGCCGGCCACGGCGCCGCCGCCGATCTCGAGGGCGCTCTCCTTGGCCTGCCCCTTCCCCTTCAGCGCGAAGGGCTCGCACGCGATCGGGTAGCTGGTGCCGTCCGCCATCACGAGCTCGTTGAAGCGGAGCGTCAGCTCCGCGCCGCCCGCGATCCGACCCGCCGGATCGATGTGCGTCACCTCACCGCGAATGGTCGCGCCCGCCGGGACCGCGATGGCCGTGCCCGCCTTCACCGGCTCGACCGTGCGGAGCGAAATCTTGTCACCGACCTTGTTCTTGCCCGTGTCGATCGTCTGCTCGAGCGAGCCGACGAACACCGTGTTCGCCGCGAGCGTATGGGTCTTGGGCGCCGCAGGGCGGGGCGCAGCGGGCGTGGACGGTGCGGGCGACGCGGCCTCCGGGGTCTCGGCCGGAGGCGCCTCCGAAGTCTGAAGGCTGTCTCCCGAGGTCCCCGCCTTCTGGCCCCCGCAGCCCACGACACACAGGGCGAGAGCGAGCGATAGCAACGGCAAGAGGATCCACAAGGCCCGATTGTCTCTTCGGTTCATACGAGATCCCTCCATGTGATGACGTGCTCACGGGACGGCGCCCTCCGGGCCCGGAATGGGCCGGGTGGCCCCCGCCATGCGAGTCCGCCGTTGGGTCCCCTGGGGCATGATGGACCAGGGGGGAAGCCGTGTCGAGGCCCCGAGCGGGCCTCAGGCGCCGAGATAGCGGGCCAGCCAGGCTTCGACTTCGCGATTCCAGAAGATGGAGTTGCGGGGTTTCAGCACCCAGTGGTTTTCGTCGGGGAAGAAGACCAGGCGGGCCTCGATCCCCTTGGCCTTGAGGATGTTGTAGACCGCCAGCGCCTGGGTGTGGGGAACGCGGTAGTCCTGCTCGCCGTGGACCACGAGCATCGGGGTCGTGAATCCGCGCGTGAACCGCGCCGGATTCCACCGGTCGATCGCCTCCAGCCGGTCCCAGGGCTCGCCGCCGTAGGATTGCTGCCTTCCCTCCGTGACGTCGCTCGCGTACTCCGCCAGGAGATCGAAGACCCCGGCGTGGTTGATGAGGCAGCGGAACCGGTCCGTGTGGCCGGCGATCCAGCAGACCAGGTAGCCGCCGTAGCTGCCTCCGGCGGCGGCCATGCGCCCGCCGTCCACGAGGCCCATGTTGAGCAGCACGTCGGTCGCGCGCATGACGTCGGTGAAGGGCTTGTCGCCGTGGCCACCCTGGATGCAGGCCGCGAACTCCTGGCCGAACGAGGTCGAGCCGTGGAAGTTGACGCAGGCGACGACGCGCCCCGCCGCGGCCATGAGCTGGGCGTTCCACCGGAAGTGGAAGCTGTCGGCCGTGATCCCGTGCGGGCCGCCGTGGATCACGTGGAGGAGGGGCCACTTCCGGCCGGGGTCGAATCCCGGGGGGAGGACGAGGAACATCTGCACGCGGTCCCCGTCGGCGCCGGCGAACTCCACCTCGCGCACCTCGCCCGAGGTCACCTCGGACAGGAGCGCCTCGTTGAATCGGGTGACGAACCGAAGCCCGCTCCCGTCGGACGCGCAGACGGCGATCTCGGACGGAGCCTGGAGGGTCTGATGCGCGAAGCAGAGCCGACCGTCCCGCATGACGGCGAACCCCGAGGCGACGCCTCCATCGGTCAGTTTCCGCGGCGCGGCGGTGACGGCGAGCGGCATCGAGAAGAGCGCCACGCGGGCCCGGTCCTCCGCCTCGAGGTAGAGAGAGCCGTCGGGCCCGAACTCCCAGGCCGCCGCGGAGCGGTCCCAGCCCTCCGTCAGCACCGTATGCGAGCCGGCCCTCCGGTCGTAGCGGACCAGCCGGACCTTGTCGGCATAGAAGTACGGATCCCGCCGCATCCCGTACACGATCGATCCGCCGTCGGGGGCGTAGCGCGGGCGGATGCAATCGGCCGAATTCTCCGGAGTCCCGGCCGGCGTGAGCCAGCGCACCGGGCCGCCGCCCGCGGTGGGCACGGTGTAGACCGACCACTTGGTCTGCGTGTGCGGCGGCTGGCTCGAGTTCGCAGAGAAGGCGATCTCCCCGCCGTCCGGCGCCACGTCGTACTGCCCGGAGGGCTCCATGAAGTCGAACCAGCCCGTTCCCTCCGGAGTGAGATCGGTCAGGGCGCGGCTCCCGAGGTCGAGGAGGAATAGATGCGGCCTCTCGCCAGTGGTCAGCCACGTATCCCAGTACCGGTAGAGCCGGTCCTCGGTCACGTGGGCCTTCACGCGCTCCGCCGCCCGCGACTCGAGCAGCGCGCGCGTTCCCTCCGGCGTCGGGGCCTCCGCGAAGAGCGGCGCCACGAACGCGAGCCGCGTTCCGCCCGGCAGCCACCGCGGATCGAACGCCCCCAGGGGGAGGTCCGTGACGCGTTCCGCTTCGCCCCCGTCGACCGGAATCACGTGGATCTGAGGCTTCTCCTCCCCGCGGCTCCGGACGAAGGCCAGCCGTCGGCCGTCGGGAGAAAACGAAGGCTCGCTCGCGCCCGCGTCTTCCGCGGTGAGCGGGCGGGGCTCGCCGCCGTCCAGGGGGACGATCCAGATCCGGGCGTGACCCCGGTTCTCGCCCAGGTCGTACGCGGTGACCGGAACGGCGATGCGCGTTCCGTCGGGAGAGGGCACTGGCGCCCCCACGCGCTTGAGGTTCCAGAGGTCCTCGGCGGTGAGGCGCCGGCCGGATGGATTTCGGGCGGGATGGACGAGCGTCGATTGGCTTTCCGTGACGTGCACGCGGTTCTCTCCGAGGATTCCACGCGTCGGGCGGGCCCGGGGGCCGGAGGGGCGGGCCGCCTCGAAGACCATCCATCCTACCCCCATCGGGGGACCCCGCCAAGGGGATCTCCCGCCCCCGTCCCGCGGGAATTCCGGGCCGCCGCGGGTCTCAGCCGCGCGGCCGGGAGAGCAGTTCCGCGCTCAAGACCCGGGTCACGCCCGCCCGGGCCATCTCCTCCTCCGCCTCCCGGCCGGTCTCGGGAGCGACGGGACGGGTCGCGTCCACGACGTAATGGACCTTCACCTCGGGAAGGAGACGACGGGCGTCGAGCGCCGAGTAGTGGACACAGTAGTCGAGCGTGAGACCCGCGATGTAGAGCCGCGTGACGCCCCGGGCCCGGAGATATCCGTCCAGGCCCGTCGGATTCCGCTGCGCGTTGTCGCTGAAGGCCGAGTAACTGTCGGCGTCCGGGTCGTACCCCTTTCGAATCACGGCCTGGAACTTCTCCGAGTGGAGCCCCGGGTGGAGCTCCGCCCCGCGGGTCCCCTGAACGCAGTGGTCGGGCCAGTAGATTTGCGGGAGCCCGGCCAGCGTGCCCCGCTCGAACGGCCGGGCGCCGGCGTGCGCGCTGGCGAACGAGCCGTGCCCGGGCGGGTGCCAGTCCTGGGTCGCGATCCGGACGGCGAAACGCGAAAGGAGCGCGTTGATGATCGGGACCACCTCCGCCCCGCCGGCGACGGGAAGCTCGTGCCGCTCGGTGATGAACCCGTTCTGCACGTCCACCACGAGGAGCGCGTCCCCGGACTGCGGAGGGTGGAGATCGCGGCCGGCGGCCGTCACGTCCAGGCGTCTCCCGCGCGGGGCTCGTCCTTCCGAGCCTGCTCGATCAGGGCGAGGCGCATCTCGTGGAGCCCCCGGGAGAGGGCCACCCGATAGCGATGCGGATTCACGAAACGCAGGCAGCCGTCCGGGAGCCGGGCCAGCTCCTCGCGGGAGCGCTTGGCCAGCGCGTGGAGCGGCGCGCATCCGCACGTCCGGCGTCCCTTCTCCATCACCACCGCCCGCACGTCCGAGACGGCCGCCTGGGCGGGAATCCGGACGTGGTGAAGGGGCTGCGCGGGGTCGTACACCTCGTCCCCCGGGCCGACCGGCTCGTCCGCCAGGGCCATCACGTCCAGCTCGCAGGCGCCGTCCGGGCGGGCCACCCGGAGCAGCCGCTTCCGGGCGGGGATGGTGCTCTTGGCGAGATCGCTCGAGACCTTGAGCCGCGGCGTCGAGTCGATCTGGACCAGCTTGTAGATCCCTCCCAGCGCTCCTCCTCCCGGTCCTGCCCCCGTGGTGAGTTTGGTGCCCACGCCGTACAGGTCGACCCGGCCGCCTCCGGCGCGCACCGACTCGATCACGAACTCGTCCAGCTCGTTCGACGCGACGATCTTCACCTTGGGAAATCCCGCCTGGTCGAGCGCCCGGCGCGTCTCCCTCGACAGGTAGGCCAGGTCGCCCGAGTCGAGCCGCACGCCGAGGAGCGCGTGCCCCTCCTCCCGGAGCTCGCGCGCCACGGTGATCGCGTTCGGGAGCCCGCTCCGGAGCGTGTCGTAGGTATCGACGAGCAGCACGCAGGAGTCGGGAAACGCGCGCGCGTAGGCCCGGAACGCCGTCAGCTCGTCCGGGAAGGCCATCACCCAGGAATGGGCGTGGGTTCCCGATACCGCGAGATCGAACATCTTCCCCGCGAGCACGTTGCTGGTGGAGAGCACGCCCCCGACCGCGGCAGCGCGCGCGGCGGAGATTCCGCCGTCGGGGCCCTGCGCGCGGCGCAGCCCGAATTCCACCACCTTCGCGTCTCCGGCCGCGTGCACCACGCGCGCCGCCTTCGTCGCGATCAGGGTCTGGAAGTTGATCGTGTTGAGAAGGAGCGTCTCCACCAGCTGCGCCTCGGCGAGCCCTCCCTCGACCGTGAGGAGCGGCTCGCCGGGGAAGACCGGGGTCCCCTCCGGCGCGGCCGTCACGCGTCCCTTGAAGCGGAAGCCGAGGAGGTACGCGAGAAACGCCCCGCGGAAGCGGTCGAGCGATTCCAGGAAGTCCACGTCGTCGTCGGTGAACCGGAGCTCCTCCAGCTGCTGGAGCGCGGGCTCCAGTCCCGCGGCGATCGCGTAGCCTCCCTGGAAGGGGCATTCGCGGAAGTAGAGATCGAACGTCGCGGGGGTCTCGTGCATCCCCAGCTCGAAATAGCCCGCGAGCATCGTCAGCTCGTAGAGGTCGGTCAGAAGGGCTCGCGACAACCGCGTCCTCCCGCTGCTAGAACCGGTAGACCGCCGCGAGCGGCCCGCCGCCCGGCAGGACCGGCGCGGGCACGACGAACACCTCCGCGCCGCGCTTCAACGCCTCCTCGCCGATGTCGTCCAGCAGGTCGTCGTCCTCGGGACCCATTTGCCGGTCGTGCACGCGGACCGCGCCGCTCGTCCGGTCCAGCATGCCGAAGATCGTCTTTCCCTCCGCGATCAGAAGGCATCGAAGCCGGCCCGCCACTGAGGCGTGCGCGATCTCTTCCATCCGGTCGGAGGCGAGCCCGCGTCCGACCAGCCCGTGATAGCGCTCCACCCACGCCTGGACACGGGACTCGAACAGGCCGCCCACGATCGGCCAGGCCGCCGAGTGGATCTGCTCGGGCGTGGCGCGCTCGAAGCTCCCCTCGAGCCCGTCCGCCAGGAGCCAGGGATAGGTGTTCGCCTGGCGATAGATCGGATGGTAATAGGAGACCGCCGCCAGGATGAGCGGCACGCGCTCCTCCATCAGGTAGTCCCGCAGCGCCCGGTCGAGCACCCGGAAGTACTGGAGGAGCTCCTGCTTCTTCCGCTCCTTCCCCGGGCCGCGTCCGTGGCACACGAACCCCGTCGTCCCGGTCGATCGGGGCGAGAACGTGCGGTCGAAGTCGGGCGCGCCCAGGGCGTCCCTGAGCCCCCGGGGAAGACCATCCAGCGCGATGAGCCCGGCGCCGAAGGGACTCCCCTGATAGAGCTCCACCGATTTCTGGCTCACGGCCAGCGCCAGGTACCGCTGGTTCGCGTGGAGGAAGCGGAGCAGCGGCTTCGTGTGGAACGTATCCGCCACGACTACCCGCTCCGGCACCGGAATGGGAAGCCGGTAGCCGGCGAAGACATGCTTGCTATGGAAGACCGCCAGGCCGTCCAGCGAGTACTCCCAATGCCGCCCTTGTCCGAGTGCATGGAGCGGCTCCAGGAACTCCTCCACGTTCCGGCTCTCGTACCGGCTCTCGAGCAGACGGCGCGCCTCCGAGAGGAGTGATCGATATCGCACCGGGTCCTGCTTCCAGCCGGGATGGCGTCGGTCGGTGGGGAGGTAGATGGAAACGCATGGTCCTTCCTGCGGTGCGAGGAGACGGTGCAGCTCCTCGGCCCCAAAGGGCATCAGCTGGGCGACGATGTCGCGGATCGGCGGGGCCGCCATGGCTCACACCTGCTTCGGCGCGGGCGGCGGGAGGGCGAACGCCTCGATGACCGAAGCGAAGCCGCAGGTCTTGTGGGTCGAGTCGCAGAAGGGCTTGTTCGAGGAATGCCCGCACCGGCAGAGAGAGATCGCCGCGCGGCCGGCGAGATCGAACGGGCGGCCGTCCTGATCGACGATCGTGAACTCCCCTTCCACGCGAATCGAGCCGTTGTTGCGGATGGTGATCCGGGCACCTGCCATGACACCTCCGGAAGTCGTGAGGCAAGCAAGCGGGCACGGCCGCCCGTGCCGCCAATCCGGCGTCCGGCCGGCGCGGGGCGCGCCGCGGAGAACCCTCAGTATATACTCATCCCCCGGCCGCGGGGGTCGTCCGCGGCCGGCCCGGTGAACCCACTCGAGGGAGGGCCCCCGCCCATGGCGTACCAGTACATCTACACGATGAAGGACCTGCGGATGGTCTACCCGCCCAACCGCGAGGTACTGAAGGGAATCTGGCTCTCGTTCCTTCCCGGCGCGAAGATCGGGGTCCTGGGCGGGAACGGGGCTGGGAAGAGCACGCTCCTCCGCGTCATGGCCGGCGTGGAGCAGGGCTTCCAGGGCGAGGCCGCGCCGGCGAAAGGCGTCAAGGTCGGCTACCTGCCTCAGGAGCCCGCCCTCGATCCGGCGATGGACGTGCTCGGCAACATCGAGCAGGGGGTCGCCGACACGCGCGCGCTCCTCAAGCGGTTCGACGAGTTGAACCTGAAGCTGGGCGAGAGCCTCTCCCCCGAGGAGATGGAGCGTGTGATGGACGAGCACGCGCGCGTGATGGCCGGGATCGACGCCCGGAACGCCTGGGAGCTCCCGCGGCAGCTCGAGATCGCCATGGACGCCCTCCGCGTGCCGCCCGGGGACCAGGAGGTGAAGACGCTCTCCGGGGGCGAGCGGCGGCGCGTGGCGCTCTGCCGCCTCCTCCTCCAGCGGCCCGACCTCCTCCTCCTGGACGAGCCGACGAACCACCTCGACGCGGAATCGGTCGCGTGGCTGGAGCGGTTCCTGTCGGAGTATCCGGGCACGGTCGTCGCGGTGACGCACGACCGCTATTTCCTGGACAATGTCGCGGGCTGGATCCTGGAGCTGGACCGGGGCGCGGGGATTCCCTGGGAGGGAAACTACTCCTCGTGGCTGGATCAGAAGCGGAAGCGCCTCGAGCTGGAGGAGAAGGCGGAGTCCGCGCGGCAGCGCACGCTCGCGCG
>Ga0153915_10005071_pt1 | contig 12229 bp, 14 predicted proteins | sample Opewatmetagenome_2_FD_107003 | JGI IMG/M metagenome (GOLD analysis project Ga0153915, IMG submission 107003) | Freshwater wetland microbial communities from Ohio, USA - Open water 3 Core 3 Depth 3 metaG | ecosystem: Environmental > Aquatic > Freshwater > Wetlands | place: USA: Ohio, Lake Erie...
CATTGTTGATCATGAAGGTTATCAGGTCAATTTTGACGGACTGCTGGGCATGGATATACTGAGCGGTTTTAGTTACCATCTTGATCTGGCAAAACAGCAGATAATCTGGAAATAGAAAAGCAGCTATCAGCTATCCGGAATAAAGGGGGCGGTTTCTATTTAATTCCGCAAATTGCCCGTAGGGGCGAACCTGCGTGTTCGCCCGATCATTGAACCCGTAGGGCGTGTTTCCCGAACACGCCGGTCCAACAGACGGATCATAGTTTGTACCGCTCATGCGACACCCCCTCCAAAGAGGGACAGGTGGTGCGGAACGATTCTATTTATTATCATTGTTTTTTTTATCATTTGGAATTAAATAGAACTGAACCCTTTATTTTTTGGCCCCCTTGTTATAGAATTATCCTCTTTATTCGTTTACGTAATAAGTATTTGTAAATATTATTATGTTGTAGTATTAAAGTGATCAGGCAGTGTGAAGATTGAACTGAATGCTCCAGAACCGTTAACAGAAACCAGTGAGGGGGTGATTACGATGAAGGAATTGATCAGGCAGATATCTCAATCTTTAGTTGATAATACCGGCGAAGTGCAGGTAACTGAAATCATCGGTGATCAAACAGTGATCATTGAACTGCGTGTAGCAAAAGAAGATATGGGGAAAGTTATTGGAAAGCAGGGTAGAACAGCCCAGGCCATCCGCACCATTTTGAGTGCAGCGTCCGCAAAAACACATAAACGGGCAGTTCTGGAAATTATAGAATAAACAATAACGAAATTTATTTAACAGCAACAGAAGAGCAACACAATAAAAAGGAGGGTTAAGAGATGCCGGAAGGAAAAGTGAAATGGTTTAATGCTTCAAAGGGATTTGGTTTTATTGAGCAGGAGGGCGGCGGCAAGGATCTGTTTGTGCATCATTCAGCAATTCAGGGACAGGAAGGATACAAATCACTGGCGGAAGGCGATCGCGTCAGTTTCGATGTCGGCGAAGGCGCCAAGGGTCCCGCTGCCGAGAATGTTCGCAAGCTATAGGATCTTAAAAGAATGTGTCAGTGTATGTCCGTTTCTTTAACGGACGTGCATGTATCATAAAAACCTGATAACGAATCAATACAGCCGGTAGTTTAGCTCCGGCTGATTTTTTTATTGCACCTTTTTGCCGGTAAACCTTAATTCTGTAAACCGGAAGGATAAAATGGATACATATAAAATTCTTGAAATCAAGCAAAGCGTTTTCGCGGACAACAATAAACAGGCGGATTTGCTCAGGGGAGAATTAAAAAAAAGCGGGACGTTTCTTTTGAATCTGATGTCGTCGCCCGGCGCGGGCAAGACACAAACTGTCTTGAGAACGATTGAAGCGCTGAAAGATGAAATGAAAATCGGAATTATGGAAGCCGATATTGACTCTGATGTTGACGCTCATGCCGTTGCCGCGACGGGTACAAAAGTAATTCAATTACATACAGGCGGGATGTGCCATCTCGACGCGGATATGACGAGGCAGGGCCTGTCGGGACTGGAAACACAGGGCGTTGATTTTGTTATTCTGGAAAATGTGGGAAATCTGGTATGTCCGGCGGAATTCGATACCGGCGCGTCAAAGAACGCGATGATTTTAAGCGTGCCGGAAGGCGACGACAAGCCGCTGAAATACCCTCTGATGTTTTCGATTGTCGATGTTTTATTGATTAACAAGATAGATGCATTGGGCTCGGGCCTTTTCAATTTTAATCCGGAGGCGGTCAGGGAGCGTGTAAAAAAACTGAACCCCAATATCAGGGTTATTCCGATCTCGGCCAAGACAGGCGAGGGAATCAATGAATGGGCGGACTGGATACGCGCCGAAGTAAAAAAATGGAACGGAAAATAAAGAATGAGTTCGGGAGACGTTCGCTCCTGCGGGCAATGGTTGAATGCGAACATGTAGGGGAAGACCTGTGTGTCTTCCCGCTATCGGGCGAACACACAGTATCGCCCCTGCGGGCAAATATTTCAATCTGTAGTGATTGCTAAAGCGCCAATATCCCTCTTCCGGGGGATTAATATTTTCAGCCGAAAGCATATTTCTTCTTCGGACATTATGTATTTCTTGACATGCAAATTAACTTTGTTATATTTCGCATCCGAAGCAATGTCCCTCAAAGTTTCAGAATCACAGCGCAATAAGTTTTAAAGCGTCAATTGGAATGTTGCTCCGCAATTATTTACAATATAAAAATTCAGACTGACAAGCGTGAGGAGAACTGATTATGGAATGCGAAAGAAAAGATAAGTTGGCGGCGGCATACTTAAGATTCACATTTTTTATTGTGTTTATGGTTTTACTGGCAGGCGCCGGCATCGTGCAGGCGGATGAGACGGCTGTTGCCGGCAGGAAAATCATGAATTCCTATAAAGACGCTGTGGTGAAAGTTGAAGTGGTAATGCAGAGTAAAGTTGAGATGAACGGCAAGGAAATTATGAATAAGGAATTTAAAAGTGAAGTCACCGGGACCGTTTTGGATGAGTCGGGACTTATCCTTGTGTCGCTTACGACGATTGATCCGTCCAAATTTATGGATAGTATTATGCGCGGGATGGAGAGTGACATGAAGATGGAAGTTAAAATGGATATCAAAAAAGTAAAGGTGATATTGCCCGATGAGACTGAACTTGACGCGAAAGTTGTTTTACGCGACAAGGATCTGGACATGGCGTTTATCCAGCCCAGGCAGAAGACAGCCAGGCCGATGGTTTCCATCAAAATGGCCGAACAGTCGACTCCGCATATCATGGATGAAATCATAATTCTGAGCAGGCTCAGCAAGGTAGCCGAACATGCGCCGAGTGCAATGTCCGCCAGAATATCCGCCATAGTGAACAAACCCCGCACATTCTATATTCCTCAGGTGGAAGGGGGCGATACGCAGGATATCGGAACACCTGCATTTACGCTGGACGGCAAACTGGTTGGCGTTATTCTGATGCGCATACTGGCCAGCGAGGGCGGCGCGGGTTTCGGTTCCATGATGGGTGGCGCCGGAGCAATGGGAATTACGGCTGTCATAATGCCTGTGTCTGAGATTCTGGAAGCTTCAAAACAGGTGGCGGAGGAAACGAAAGAAGAAACAAAGAAACCGAAAGTGAAGGAATAGATGGCGTTATGAAACTGCTTAAAATCATCAAAACGACCATATGCGCGTTATCAATTGTTTGCAGTTTGGTTACGGCGGCATTCGGCGAGGTTGTGCAGGATCCGTTAAGAAAAACGATTGACGAAGCTGTATCTAAAGTCAAACCGGCGCTGGTTCAGATTCACGTTATAACCGTGTCTTATGAAGACGGTCACGAAAAAAAGGATGATGCATACGGCAGCGGCGTTATAATCAGCGGGGACGGATATGTCGTGACCAATCACCATGTGGCCGGTCATCCGGCGAGACTGTTTTGTATCTTGTCCAGTAAAGAAGAATTAGAGGCGGAACTGGTTGGAACAGACGCTTTATCCGACATCGCCGTAGTCCGCATTAAAACGGAAAACAGGCGGGAATTTCCCTATGCGTCGTTTGGCGATTCTTCCATGGTTAGAGTGGGAGATAATGTATTGGCTATGGGTAGTCCTGTGTCCATATCCCAATCAGTGACGCACGGCATAGTAAGCAATATAGAAATGATCCTGCCGAGAATGTTCGAAAAGTACGGCATTCGATTTATGCTTGACGGAGAGGATGTCGGTTCGCTGGTGCAATGGATTGCGCATGATGCGCCTATATATGGCGGAAATTCCGGCGGACCGCTGGTAAGCCTGCGCGGCGAAATCATCGGTGTTAACGAAATCAGTCTTGGACTCAGCGGCGCGATTCCGTCAAACATCGCAAAGGCGGTGGCGCGGCAGCTTATCGAGAAGGGCGTTGTAACGCGAGCGTGGCTGGGACTGGAAGTCCAGCCGCAACTTAAGAATTCCCGGCAGGGAAAGGGCGCTCTGGTGAGTGGAGTGATCAGCGGGTCGCCCGCGGAAAAGGCCGGATTTCAATCAGGCGATCTGCTCTTGAGTCTTGACGGCAGGGATGTGGAAATACGTTTCCGTGAGCAGTTGCCCCTTTTTCAGCAAATGATGTCCGAATTGCCGATCGGCCGCGAGACGGAAGCCATTGTATTGAGGAATAACGTCAGGAAGGTTCTCAAGGCAACGGCGGTTGTCCGTCAGCCGGTGGAGTTGAAAATATCTGAATTGAAACAATGGGGAATTGCTGTCCGCAATGTATCGTTCATGGCCGCGAAAGAGATGAACCGCGAAAACTGTGACGGCGTGCAGACAACGTCAATCCGTCCCGGAGGCCCTTGCGGAGAAGCCAAACCTCAGATATTACCGAATGACATTATTGTCTCGGTTGATGGAAAGCCGGTCAGAAATGTCGGGGAGCTTGCCATGATTACGAGGAAAATAACTGAAGGCGATAAGGAACCCGTACCGGTTTTGGTGGAATTTGAACGAAACGCCAGAAAATATCTCACGGTCGTAAAAGTGGGGATTCAGGAGATGGAAGAGCCGGGATTGGAAACCAAGAAGGCGTGGCTGGAGGCCTCAACTCAGGTGATTACCCGTGATATGGCTGAAAAGCTGGGCATGCCGGAACGTACCGGAGTCCGTATTACCGGAGTATATAAAGGCGGCAACGCGGAAAAAGCCGGATTACGTGTCGGTGATCTGATTGTCGGAATTGACGGCGAGAAGATTGCCGCATCAAATCAGCAGGACAGCGAAGTATTTTCAACCATGCTGCGTCAACGCAGGATCGGGACAATTGCGGCACTGTCAATAGTCCGCGACGGCAGGGAATCCCAGGTGAAAGTGGAACTTGTGCGGGCTCCATTGCTTGAGCGCGAGATGAAAAAGTATCGCAGCGACGATTTTGAGTTCGCAGTCAGAGATATTGCCATGCTTGACAGGACGGATAACAAATGGGTTGATGATCAAAAGGGAGTTTATGTTGAGACCGTGGACCCCGGCGGTTGGGCTTCGATAGGAAATCTAAATACCAGTGATTTGATATTGGAAGTGGCCGGTGAGAAGATAGATGATGTCGTGTCTTTCAAAAAAGTAATGAAGCGCATAGGAATCGAAAAATCAAAATCGGTTGTGTTTCACGTGCTCAGGAGGATTCACCACATTTATATTGAAATTGAGCCTGATTGGGAGGCATACAAGGTCAGGAGCATGAAGTCTGAAACAACTGTGTCCTGATTTCACGTGGAAACGGGCGTGAAAAATAATGCCGGTAACACCCGTAGGGGAAGACCTGCGTGTATTACCGAAAATGATATTAAACGAATCAAGCGGAAAAATCGGGCGAACACACAGGTTCGCCCCTGCGTTCGGAAATAACCAAAAAATAGCTGAATGCTGATTTAAAATATGTTATAATTACACATATCAGGTTAGCTTCCTTCAATTTCTCGTTCCTGTTCTCATACTCTTCTTTGGACTCTCTCAAAAACGGCTCAATGATTTTCGCTAATTAAAGGCAGAGGGTACATTATAAGTTAAAATTTAACATTATAACGAACCAGAAAAGGAGGTAGATTATGTTTGCGCCAAAGAATATCCTTGTCCCCACGGATTTTTCAAAGTATTCAGATGAGGTCATAAAAAAGGCCGTGGATATTGCGATTCAACATAAAAGCAATATCTATCTTTTGCATGTTATCGATAAACAGATCCAGCAGTGTGCGGTTGATTACTGTATGGATCCCGCGGTATTCAAACAACTGGAAAAAGAGAGCGTCATGGAGTCCAGGGACAAGCTGAAAAAAGAAGCCGAGAGTATTATCAGGAACAAGAAAATAAAAGTTATTTTCGATGTCAAGAACGGCGTTCCCTCTGAAGTGATCTTGAGCGAACAGAAAGCGAAGAGGATTAATTTAATTGTTATTGCCTCTCATGGAAGGACGGGTCTTCTGAAGAATCTTATGGGCAGCGTTGCGGATAAGGTAGTAAAAGGCTCAAAATGCCCTGTCATGGTTATTAAATATTAATATAAACTATTAACGATAATTCCTGCAGGGGAAGACCTGCGTGTCTTTCCGATATCGGGCGAACATACAGGTTCGCCCCTGCGGGCAATGGTTGAATGATCGGGCGAACACATTCGTATAAACGGAGTTCTTATGAATGAAAAAATTGAGAAAAGAAAAAGAATATTCAAAATACTTTTCACTGTGTTTACCTGTATATGGTTGTTTCTGATAGAAATAATCGCCCCCAGATTGCTGCCGCTGGCCGGAAATATTTATGATAAATATGATCTTTCCCAAAGCCGCTTTCTGCAAATGGCGCAAAATTATATTGCGATACAGCACGGAATCTATCTGCTGGTAATATGTTCGATGGTTATATGCCTTATTATCATCCATAGAAGCAGCAGGAAGATATGGCCGTCGGTAACCGCTAACTCCATTGCAATATTTTTAAGCATTTTATACTTTTATATTTCTGTCTTTATTATTGCTCTTCCGCTCATGGAGCGTTCGATAAAGGTTATTGATAAACATATAAGCGAAGAAGGCAAGGCGCCTGTCCCGAAGCTCCCTGACAGGTGATCCTTTGACAACCGGCTTCCCATCCGTAATACGCAAACGATCAATCTTTATGAAAATGCTTTACCTGTTTTGCGTGCTTTCCGTCATAAAAAGAAGTAATAATTCTCCAGAGTGGAGAGTTTTTCCCCATTTGCTGTTTGAAGGAAGGCAGGCATTTTCAGCCGGTAATATCCATTAATCACTTGATTAAATTGCCATTTTAAATATATCTTTCCTGATGGCATATAAGTTGCGATTAAATACTTAATACGGTAAAGTATTACAGAAATTACAAAAGGAGGTAATCTGATGAAAAAGTTGTTTTTAAAAATATCGTTTTTAACATTGGTAATTTTCGCGCCGGTTTCGGCAATGGCCGGAGTAAGTGTGCATGTTGACATTCCTTTGCCCCCGGCGATTGTTTTCGCGGCGCCGCCCATGCCGGTGGTAGTGCCGGAAACGGATGTTTATGTTGTGCCTGATGTTCAGGAAGACATATTCTTTTACGGCGGCTGGTGGTGGCGTCCCTGGCAGGGCCGCTGGTATCGCTCTCATTACTATGACAGAGGCTGGGGTTATTACAGAGGCGCACCGGCTTTTCACAGAAACATTCCTTCAGGATGGAGAAATGATTACAGGGAGCACAGATGGAAAGGACATCCGTGGGAAGGTCAGCGGGTACCGCATCAGGAGCTTCAGCGCAACTGGCAGGGCTGGCAAAAAAACAGGCACTGGGAAAGAAACAATTCCTGGGGCGTGCAGGGACTGCCTCCCGGAAAAAGGCAGGGTAATATCCAATCCCGTCAAAATCAACCCGGTCAACCGCAGGGCGGACCACAGGGCAGACAGAGTAATATCCGATCCCGTCAGAATCAACCCGGTCAACCGCAGGGCGGACCACAGGGAAGACAGGGTAATATTCAATCCCGTCAGCATCAATCCGGTCAACCGCAGGGCGTAGTCCATGGTGGACAGGGACATGGCAACAATCAGGGAGACGGCAAACCGCAGGGCAAACAAAAACGCGGCAATCGTCCGGGAGAAGATAGGCCTCAGGATGGAAGATAGAGCGGCAAATGCCTCTCAGCCGTAAAGAAAGCAGCAGATAAGGTTGAAGATGCAATAACTCCAGCCGTAAAATAATTTTGTAAAACTTTAAATGGTTTAAAAAAGGGACAGGCAAAACCTGTTCCTTTTTTTATTTACGGAATCCTGAAACTTATCCGGGTATCCCTCAATATGCTGAGGTTCCGCCGTATATTGAGGCCAAACGAAGTATTTCATGTAATCTCCTTTTATCCCTTTTCTTAAGCTAACCACATACTATTAAAGGATGAATTAAAAATTCTGATTATTTCCGGTTGTTGGCAGGCTAGTTGCAACTACTATCTGTATAATGCCGGGCATTAAACGAATTAATGTCCTTTATAAAAAATGCGGGGAGGTGAGAGTATGTTAGTTGTTCGTAAAGATAACCATTATGATTACGTCAATGATTTTATGCTGGACGGCCTGATTAAATCGAAACAGATTGTTAAATTCAAAAATAACACGGAATGGGTAAACGTAGGGGCGGCCCCGATAAAGATTAACAAGCCCGATAGAGTATTTAACGGCGCCAATAGAAATAGATTAGCGATCAATGATTCAATATTTGTCAGCGAAGATCGTAAGGCTTTCAAGTAGGAGTGTAAACATGGAAGGAAAAAGAAGTAAAGAAAGCAGTATCATCATGTCGCAGCAGATGAATCCTCTCGATGCAAATTGCGCAGGAAACGTCCATGGCGGTGTTATCATGAAATTCATCGATACCGCGGCCCTCGCCGTTGCGGTTCGTCACGCAAGGGCTAATGCGGTTACAGCCTCCATTGACCGGCTGGACTTCCATTATCCGGTCTTTGTCGGTGATCTCCTGACCGCGCAGGCGAGTTTGAACTTCGTGGGGAAAACATCCATGGAAATCGGAGTTCGTGTGGAGACTGAAAATCTCATGACCGGAAATATTCATCATACGGCAACCGCCTATCTTACTTTCGTAGCCCTTGACAAAAGCGGTCGGCCTATGGAGCTTCCCCCGTTGATCCTGAAGACAGAAGAAGAGGAACGTCAACATCTGGAGGCAAAAACCAGAAGAGAGATGCGCCTGAAAGAAAAGATTAAGGAAAAGGCAAACCATCCGGATAGTACGGAATGACGCCGGAACTCTTGCATAGCTTATGATGTGCGGGAGTTGTGAAAACATTCACCGAACTGAAATACTTTTGTTTTTCCTGTTTTCCCAATTCATGAAACATTTCCATCCGTAATAAATACAATTTACACATGCCGAAAAATTTCGGCATACGACTTCGCATGTCGAGCTAATATCTCATTGACATACGAGAGCTAAATTCGTATATCTTATCACCTGATAAATAACGTTTTATTAAAGAAGGATTTGAAAATATGACAAAAAAAGCATCCCCTCATATCGTCATCAGCGGATCGGGGATCTGGACGCCGCCTTATGTTATAACAAACGATGAACTGGTGGAAAGCTATAACGCCTATGCGGAAAGGTTCAATTCCGAGCATGCCCAGGATATAGCGGCGGATAAAATCAGGGAAAAACCTCTTTCCAGCGTGAGATTCATTGAAAAAACTTCGGGAATAAAAGAGCGGCACGTATACACAAGGGAAGGCATTCTGGATATCGATCGCATGCGTCCGAAGTTTCCCGAAAGAAAAGACGAAGAATTAAGCAATCAGGCCGAGATCGGCGTTTTTGCCGCGCAAAAGGCAATGGCCGCCGCCGGCAAGAAGGCCGCTGATATCGATGCCGTTATTGTCGCCTGTGCCTATACCCAGAGGGCGTACCCCGCCATCGCCATTGAAATACAGAACAAACTGGGCATCAACGGTTTCGGATTTGATATGCTGGTGGCTTGTTCCGCGGCGACATTCGGTCTTCACCGGGCGTATGACAGCCTTGTTTCCGGTTCGGCAAAGTGTGTTCTGGCCGTTAATCCGGAGCTGGTTACCACCCAGGTAAACTATTGCGACCGGGACAGCCATTTTATTTTCGGCGATGTCGCTACCGCCATAATAATGGAGCGGTCTGAAACCTGTACTTCCCCGAACAGTTATGAAATCCTGAGCACAAAAGCGCTGACCAGGTTTTCCAATAATATCCGTTCCAATTTCGGACATATGTCGTATGCCACGGATGCCGACCCTTACGGCTGGGACAAGCTGTTTCATCAGTCGGGACGCAATGTATTTAATGAAGTCAGTCCGATTGCCGCAAGACATATCAAAGAACATCTGACCAGTCTTGAATTAAAGCCCAGGGATGTCAAACGCTTCTGGCTGCATCAGGCAAACATCAACATGAACAATATGGTGATAAAAGAAATCCTCGGCAAGGAAGTCGATGAAGAAACCATACCGACAATCCTTGACCGGTACGGAAACACAGCCTCCGCCGGGTCAATAGTCGCTTTTCATCTCTATAACGACGGCCTTAAAAAAGGCGATATAGGAATGATCTGTTCATTCGGCGCCGGATATTCAGTCGGCAGTCTGGTGCTGCGCAAACGTTGACCGCACTAAGTTCGGTGGCTGAGCTTGTCGAAGCCACAGGATAAGACAAGCTCAGTGACCGCGCAGACACACAGGTTCGCCCCTGCGGAAATTATATTTTGTTAAAATTTGCCTATGACAACACAAGTTTTATTATACGCATTTCTAACCGGGTTCTCTTTGATCCTTGGTGTAATATTAGGCACCACTTTTAAATTCAGCCAGAAAACAATTGCTGCGATAATGGCCTTCGGCTCCGGTGTTTTGATATGCGCTTTAACTTTCGGCCTGATGGAAGAAGCGTTTAAGCACGGGGGATTTGATGCCGTAATCACAGGGTTCCTTTTAGGCGGAGTGGTTTTCATATTGGGGGATTTTCTGATCCACAGATACGGCGGAAGAATCAAAAAAAGAAAACATCATTTTAAATCCGTAAAAGAAACAAACGGAAAGGCGCTTATACTAGGCGCTTTTCTTGACGGCGTTCCCGAATCAATGGCTTTGGGCGTTTCCCTTCTCAGTGAAAATGGGATTGGCTTGTTAATGGTCGTTGCAATTTTTCTGTCAAACCTTCCGGAGAGCATATCATCCATAAATGATTTGCGGGAAGAGGGCTTAACCAAAAAACAGATATATCTGTCATGGTCGATAGTAAGCATATGTGTTGTGTTAAGCGTTATCTTAAGTTTCCTGTTTTTGGAAAAGCGGAATTTAGACACTCTCGGCATAATCGAGTCTTTCGCATCGGGGGCAATCCTGGCAATGCTTGCCGACAGCATGATGCCTGAAGCTTATGAAGAAGGCGGCTATCTTATCGGGATTTTAACCGTCCTGGGATTTTTAACCGCCTTTATTCTTTCCAAAATTTAATATTAGAAATAATCGGAGGATCATAATCATGAATGGTTTTGTCTGGAATGTTGATCCCAATATTGTTGTTCTCGGTCCCATCCATCTTCGGTATTACGGGATTCTTCTGGGTATCACCCTTGTGGCCGGATTTTATTTTTTTCAGAAGCAGATGAAAAAATACGGGTATTCCGAAGAGGTCTCGGAGGAATATCTGTTCTGGGGAATACTGGGCACGTTCGTCGGGGCGAGGCTCGTTCATTGTTATTTTTACGAAACAGCGCGTTTTGTTAATAATCCCCTGGAAATATTTATGATCTGGAGAGGCGGCATATCCAGCCACGGCGCAACGATAGGCCTTTTTATTTCGGCCATATGGTTCGCCAGGTCGCGGAAAATTCCGTTTGCGATACTCGGCGACGGAATAGTTTTCGCGGCGGCTCTCGGCGCCATGCTTTTCCGAATAGGCAATTTCATGAACAGCGAGATTGTCGGGCGGGTTACCACCGTGCCGTGGGGCGTTCATTTCATGCGTTACAGCGATCACGGTTTGTATCTGCGGCATCCTTCACAGCTTTACGAGGCGGCGGGCGGCCTGATCATTCTTTTATCGCTGTTCGCGGTTGACTATTTCCTCAAGGGGAAAAAGCGTCCCGGCATATTTTCCGGTATTTTTCTTATCGGTTATTTTACATTCCGGTTCTTTATAGAATATTTCAAGGAGTTCCAGATTGATCCGAGCAGTACCTTCCCGCTGACAATGGGACAGTGCCTCAGCATTCCGTTTGTGATAATCGGCATATTCATTTTGATTTACTCACTCCGTCTCAAACCGGAGGCTGTGGAATTAATGGTTGTTAAAGAGATTCCTGAAAGGACTGAATCAAAAAAAGTTTCAGCTAAAAAAAAGAAAATCGCGGAAAAACAAAATAAATCCCAAAAGCACAAAAAATGACCGGCGAAACACGGGTGAAACAATAATACCGCAAACCCCTGTAGGGGAAGACCTGCGTGTCTTCCCGAAACAACGGGCAATGGTTCAATTATCGGGCGAACACACAGGTTCGCCCCTACAGGAAATGGTTCAATGGTTTAAAACGATGACGACCAATGAATACATCAGGATGGTGAAACAATAATGCCGCAAACCCCTGTAAGGGAAGACCTGCGTGTCTTCCCGAAACAACGGGCAATGGTTCAATTATCGGGCGAACACACAGGTTCGCCCCTACAGGAAATGGTTCAATGGTTTAAA
>Ga0153915_10005072_pt1 | contig 12226 bp, 12 predicted proteins | sample Opewatmetagenome_2_FD_107003 | JGI IMG/M metagenome (GOLD analysis project Ga0153915, IMG submission 107003) | Freshwater wetland microbial communities from Ohio, USA - Open water 3 Core 3 Depth 3 metaG | ecosystem: Environmental > Aquatic > Freshwater > Wetlands | place: USA: Ohio, Lake Erie...
ATCCATGTTCTCGCGGGCATAAGCCCACTTGTCTGCCATCGTGATCCCATGGATGGGGGGTAGTCCACTCAGGATGATCCGCGTTGGTTCCCCTTCTGTATGAGTGTCGATTGCTGATATGATTTCCTTGAAATGTGCCATTATCCTCAACCTCCATTATTTATAGCCAACTCGCTGCACGCTGGTAATCTTCCCCTCCCGGATGAACACGATCATAATGCCATGCCATTCTTCTTCTGGTACGGTTGGAAAATTCCCCAAGGCATATCATTCTTTCAGAAGATTCACGACTTCTTGGTTAACCGGGTATACAATCGCTTGATCAGGTTGCCAATCAAATGAACCACTCCTACCAGCCCTCCAGGGTAAAAGACCATCGTGATGATCAAGAACAAGCCATAGATGATCCACCGGTAAGCCAGGAGATCGCGCAGATACTCGAATATTGGGATTACCAGGAAGGAGGAAAGCAACCCACCCCACAGAGTACCCCGGCCTCCGATGTATGCAATGGCCAGGATCTCTACTGTAGATTTTGTGTGCATCACAGCTGGTGTTAGAATGCCAAAGAAATGTGCGTAAAAGACACCCACAAGCCCAGCGATGCTACAGGCGATGGTCCAGTTCATCACCAGATACTTGACGGGATTTATGCCTGAAGCTCGCGCCGCATCTATGTTACCACCAAGGGCGCGAAATGCGAGGCCAATGTGTGAGCGCGTCAGTAGCCTGAGGACGATCAAAGTGCCAAGCATGATCGGAAAGATGATATAGAAGTATCGGATCTGACCAGCGCTGTCGAAGAAGAGTGGCACAACCAGGCCTAATGGCCCGCGCGTGATGTCCACGTTGACGGTCACCAGGCTCATCAGGGCAAGGCCTACGAACCACGCCATGATTGCCGCATATATACCGCGTAATCGGAGGGTGAGAATTCCCAGGAGGAATCCTACAAATCCTGCGACGAGCATCCCCAGGATCAGACCAATCCATGGACTTACCCCCAGATTGATTGCCAGAAGAGCTGAGGTATAAGCACCCAGTCCAATAAAGGCGGCAAATCCGAAGTTCACCACGTTGATGAACCCAATAGTCAGATCAAACGCCATGGCCTGAGTTGCGAACATCAAGCTCACAACCATCAATCGCAAGATGTATTCGTTCTTAATAAAGAGTGGTGCTATACCGATGATGAAGAGCATGGTCAAGCCGAGTGGTGATATACCCAATAATTTCCAGGTTGATTGAACTTTACTTATCCAGCGGATATTGAGTGCTGTAGGTGATCTTCCAATGAGCTTGATCATACTTATCTCTCCCAGATCCCCTTCACCTCAGCCCCGAATAGTCCTGAGGGTTTAAAGAGCAGTATCAGGATTAGAATGGACAGTACGATGACATCCTGCCATCCCCCGCCCATGAAATAATAGGAAAAACTCTCCAAGATGCCGATGATAAATCCGCCAACCACCGCTCCACTAATGCTGCCCATACCCACGAGCATTACCACGTACCAGGATAGCACCATTGGTTTGAAGCCCACTGTCGGATAAGCCTGGGTCATGGGTAGCAGCACTGCCCCTGCCAATCCCGCTAAGGCGGTGCTCAATCCGAAAGTGAGGATATGTATGCGACTGAGGTTGATTCCCATTAATGTTGCGCCGCGTTCATCCTGTGCCACGGCGCGGATAGCCCTGCCGATGCGCGTCTTCTGAAGGAACAGCCACAAGGCTACGATGGTTATGATCACGGCTATGAAGCTGGCCATCCTGTCGGCTGACACGTTGAGGCCTGAAGTGATGCTAATATTGCCCTTCCAATATTCGGTAATACCGCGGTAGGTTGGGCCAAGCCACGCCAGAGCAATGTTCTGTATTACAAATGAGACTCCTACGGTGAGCAAGAATGCGTTCATCACCCATCCCTCACGCGACCGTAGTCGCAGGGGTAAGAATACGGTTCTCTCCACCAAGACACCTACAGCGAAGCTGCAGATTAGAGCCACCACCCATGCTAGCACTGGGTGAACACCTAGCACGGCAGCCATAAAAAATGCCGCATACGCACCGACCATAAAGAATTCCCCATGAGCGAACTGGGCAATGTTCATCACACCGAATACAAGCGCAAGTCCCAAGGCCATGAGGGCATAAAGCCCACCTCGAAACAGACCAATGATAACCAGATCCAGTAAACCAGTTAGCTGCATGTGTGTATACTCCCTTCCTCTAGCCAGCGGTTGCGCTGACGCCCAGGTACGCTTTATTAATATATTGGCTCTCGAGCAGGTCAGCGCTCTTTCCTTCCATAACAATCTTGCCCTGCTCAAGCACATAGCCCCGATGGGTGATCTGCAAGCTCATCCTTACATTCTGCTCTACTAGCAGTATGGTATTACCCCTGTGGTTCAGCTCCTTCAAGGCTTCGAACACCGACATGACTAGCTTAGGTGCCAGGCCGAGGGAGGGCTCATCGACCAGGAGAAGCTTTGGGTTTGCCATCAATCCACGCCCGATGCCAAGCATTTTCCGCTCACCGCCGCTTAGCGTTCCTGCCAGCTGCTTCTGACGCACTTTCAATACCGGGAAGAGATCGAACACACTTTCAAGGGTGCTATTAATCTTCTTGGCATCCCTGATTGTGAAAGCCCCAAGCAGTAAATTCTCCTTGACGGTCATCCCGGTGAACAGATTCAGCTCCTCAGTGATAAAGGTAATTCCCATCTGACTGATGCGATCGCTGGAGAACCCACCCACCAGTTTTCCCAGGAAGGTGACTTCCCCTGCCTTCGGCTTAAGAATGCCCGAGATGGTCCGTAAAATTGTCGTTTTTCCGGCGCCATTTGGTCCAAGCAGCGCGACAAATTCGCCCTCAGCGATGTTCAGCGAGGCGCCCCAGATTATTTGCAGGAACCCATATCCTGCCTGGAGATCTTTGACCTCTAACAACTCATCCTCCTTCTTCGCCTCGGTGGAGGCGGTCTACTCTACACATGAATTAATCTCCGGTGAAAGTACACAATGGACACTTATGGATCGAAAACCAGGCTGAGCATCCATCGAACATGTGTATACGAGGTGATATTACCGACGCTTCTAGCCCAGATAGGCTTCCACAACTCTCTGGTCGTGCGTAATCTCATCGCACGTGCCTTGCGATATGAGCTGGCCAAATTGCAGCACTGCTAGTCTATGGCAGATACCCATGACCAGATGCATCACATGCTCCACCAGGATGATCGTGATTCCCCGCTCCTGCTGAATCCTGCAGATTAGTTGCATGAGGTCCTCGAGTTCGAGGGGAGTGAGGCCTGCCCCAATCTCATCTAATAACAGGAGATTAGGGCTGCTGGCAAGTGCCCGGGCCAGGTCCACCTGTTTGAGCTGGACCGTGTTCAGGTTTTGCGCCAGCGTATTATGTGGCATGCTGAAACCGACCAGATTAAGCATATCTGTGGCTAGCTGCTTAGAGTCTGTCGCGGGTTTGCGATTTCCGAATACCGCAGCTACCAGGACATTTTCCAAGGCAGTCAGCTTTGGAAAAGGTTGGCAGATTTGAAATGTTCGGGATATCCCTTTCCGGCACAGGGAATCTGGAGTTTGCCCGACGATAGGATTCCCTTGATAAAGGATTCGGCCACTCTCCGGCTTATGAACACCAGCGATAACATTAAGAAGGGTGGTCTTACCTGCGCCATTGGGGCCAATCAACCCGAAGATCTGACCTTCTGAGATGCTCAATGACACATCATCGACTGCGACCAGACCACCAAAACGTTTGGTGATATGATCGATTTCAAGAATCGTTCCCATTGCTCGCCTCAGTCATCAAGTTCTTGAATCAAATTTTGGCAGTGGGGCTTCCCCCACTGCCAAAAATGAGATACGCTGATTTATGGGACTGTTAGCTCAGCTTCTGCCCAGTCAAGAGGCCAGATGATCTTTCCCTCTCCTCCAAAGTATTGGATGATGGGAAAGATGAAGGCTTCTTTTCCGATCACCATGTCAGGAACGGTATCAGGAGTGAACTTGTACATGGGCATGACAATGCCATCAGAGTAGGTGAACTCGCCAGTCCACAGCTTCTCACGACCGAACTTGTAGATTGTCTCGCTGGTCAGTTCCCCATACTGGTCCAGGGTGGCTTGAAGCATCTTAATGAACATGTTGGTGTAGTCATACATCAGGCCACCGGCAGACGGGCTTGCCTTCATGCCCCATTTAGCTTCGAACTCTTGCTCCCAGGCAAGCGCTTCAGCCGTGGCAAGCTTCGGGATTTGGTCCAGTACCCCATCGGAGGATTCTCCAACCAGGGAGTACCATTCGCCCACCCACCCTAAACCGTGGGCAACAACCAACCCTGGGAGCCCAACTTCCTTTGCCTGCTTGACAAAGGACGAGATCCCAGCTGCTGCCGTGTGAGTAATGAGGGTTAGAGATACATCTTGTTGCTTATACTTGGTAAGCAGAGGGATGAAATCGACCTCTTCCAGAGGCACGAAGTCCTGAGCAACGACATCCCAACCGTCTGCCTTCATTAAGTCTGCCAGTGGCTCGATCACGGCGCGACCGAAGTCGGTTTCTTCACCCAAGAGGGCAACCTTTCGGTTTTTAGGCGTCCACATGCCCTGGTCAATCATATCTTTGAAACCGACGGCATAGTTGACCGAAACCAAGCTCTTGGGCTGTGGCCAGCATTTAGCCATCCAATAACCGTACTTCTCGGGATCCATATCAAACTTCTCATTGACCACATTGGTTTCGCCGCAGTCAAAGAATGCAGGAATCTTGTACTTGGCGACCACTTCCATTAGCGCGACTGCTACCGAGCTGTGCCAACCCCCTAAGCCTACCTCGATGCCATCGCGCACGATCGCATCCTCATAAGCGCGGGTGGCCTTATCAGGGTCAGACTGGTCGTCAATGAAAACCACCTCGATCTTGTAGGGTCCGACCGTATAGTTAATCTTCTCAAAGGCCATTATGGCTGCATCTTTCTGCTCTTCCCCGGTACGAGCGGCAGGCCCGGTGAGAGGACCATGAAATCCAACCTTCAGTATCTGCTGCTCCGCCACTGGTTGGACTGGAGCTTCAGTCACGGCTTCTGTCGACACGGTGGTAGGCGTTGCTGCGGGCTGGCAAGCACCCAGGAGCAAAGTAATGATCATGGCGCCAGACAGAATGAAGCGTTTCAGATAAAGTTTATTGTTCATATCATTCTCCTCTTATAATTTGTGGTGTGGGGCTTTGGCATGCCACCACTTGACAATGGATAGGCTCTCTGGAAACTTGAGAGCTGGCTCAGAGAGATTGCGGGTCTCCTTTGACGTATTAACTCATACAATCCTGGCAATGTATATACTCAGTGCGTAGCAGGGTTGTGTAGAAGAGAATGGAATGCCTTCAATGGTTGCTTTTGAGCGTCTTCTTTCACTGAATTCGATTTTATCCTAAGGTTGTCATCAAGAAACCTTTCAGGAAGGAAGGTCAAAACTTGATGACTGATGCCCTCCGTGTCCACTTCCTCTTTCATGATCTTTCTCTGCAATGTGCCTTGCCTCACACATACTGATACATAGGACGATGGCACATTCCATACCGATATCCTGCTCAACAGTATTCCAGAAGGCATATATGTAAGTGAAGCCATTCTTGGCATCATTGAAAGTATCGACAATGACTATCTGGTCTCACTACTTTCTAGAAACTTCGTTTTAGCCATAGATCTAATTGTGGTTAATTGCAGACGGAAGCTTTGGTCACATTTTTTTATGTTGAATATCATGCTGCGATATACGTGACTATATGGGCGATGCCTGATAAAAAGGCGGGATCTAAGAAGCTATGAAGAATCGCTTGTGTTGATGGGAAATACCGAAATTATTATATCGCACGCAAATGTCCGTGTCAACAAGCGGAAAGTGATTGTTATTCAAACTTGAAAAGTGAACTATTATCAGTTGAAAATTGAACTCCAGCTTCATGATAGATTTACGCCAAAAAGAGGCTATCATGGATCAAATTCACAAGCGCTTTATTGCCGAACAGGTCAAGATTTTGTTTCAAAGTTATATCCAAAGGACCATCGCCCGATCTGAATTGGAAAAGATCCTTCAAATTAGTAAGTCTCAGTTCTTTACATTATTGAAAGAATATCATCAGGATCCAACTACTTTCTCCATCACTTACCAAAGAAAAACAACCGCCCGCCAATTACCAGAAGTAGAAGCGTCAATTGCGAAGAATTATTATGGGAGAAGGCCTCGATAGAAAATCCCGAACTTCCGATTTCCAATTACAGCTACCTGGCCATACGGGATCGGCTGAAGACGAAAGGGATCACCGTCTCTGCTACGACAATCACCAAACGGGCTAAAGAGATAGATTGTTACCTGCCTCATCGCAAGCACAAAGTTCATGACCGTGAAGTGATCACAACCATCATCGGAGCCCTGGTGCAACATGATGCCTCCACCCATCGCTGGTCACCCTTCGCAGAAGAGATGTGGACCCTGATCACCTCTGTGGACGATTACAGTCGTAAGTTGCTGTTCGCTGATTTCTTCACCCAAGAGACTTCCTGGGCTCATATTCAGACAATTCAGACCGTCCTACGGGCTTTTGGACTGCCTTCGAGCTACTATGTGGACAATTTACGCGTCTTCCGTTTCGTACAGGAGCGTGACTCTATCTAGTACAAACACGTTCTCGTCACCGATGATAACGATCCCCAGTGGCGCTAGGTCATGCGTCTCATTTGATTAGAGGTCACCTATGCCCTTTCTCCTCACAGGCCGAGGGCAAGGTCGAACGTCCTTTTCGATGGTTGCAAGACCGTATCGTGCGTACTTGTGCCCTGGAAAAACTACCTCCGTGGACGAAGCTACCAGTGTCCTATGTCATGAGGTCGAACGCTACAACAACCATCAAGTGCATTCTACAACCGGTGAGAATCCCAATCTGCGCTTTGAAAATGCCAGAAAGGCTGGCGCCAGCCTTTTCCGCCCTTATTCTCTGCCTAAGCCTTATACATCACCCAAAGATGTCTTTAGTTTACGTGACCGGCGTTTGATGAATGGTTATCACTGAATAACACTTTTCAATCAGGAAATCGAAGTCCTGCATGGTCCATTGCAGGAAGATGCGGAGCTGCATATGATCCCCGATTTTGGGAAATATGTGCTCAAAGTCGGTATCTAGTGGAGAAGCAATTTAGCCCACTCTGTCATCCTTCCATTACCAAATCTTAGAGTTCACTTTTGAAGTTTGAGTGAGTTCACTTTTCGGGTTTTACTGAAGGTGCTAGAAAAACTTGCACGTCAGTTATCCAGATAAAAAAATGTGGCTTTTTATAAGGCAATCATCAATTATTCTCTTATAGTCCTTTTACCCATATTACCTCCCCTCTATAAAATTTGGTTGACTGCTGTTGATTGGTGATGATTGGTGTTCACAAGTCTAAATCTAGTTTAGCCCAGTATATTGGACATAATATTCCATATTTAGCAGAAAAGTTATATTATTATGAGGGTGAATACAGCTCGTTCGAGTAAAAGCACAAAATGTGGCGAATAAAAACCCCCATATATGTGCAGTGAGCGTGGAGCGGTTCGAATATCATCCCCGTATGGGAACGCGATAACCTTTGGCTTAAAAGGACGATACTAAAAATCAGCATCTCCCAACCAATATTGCCATTTTAGTCATAGTCCATTGGACGAATGGCAAGGCGAGTACATTGGATGAGTTATTTAAGAGCTGTCAACATTTTGGCGTCTAGCGGATTTTCTTTACAAGAGAAGAGAAAATCATAGATGCAATGGGTAATTATTGTAACACCGGATAAGAAAGACGATCAGAATTTACCGAGAGAAGCCTACGTTGTTGAGGAATGGTTTTCTGCAGCTCTGGAATTCAAAGTGTATGGGCAGTCAATCCAATGAGGTTGGCCTTTTTTGATCGGGCGAGAAGCGACCGCTATAAACCAGATATAGAGTAAAGCAACCGACAGGGTCAATAAACCCATCAAGAAAGACTAATAAAGCTGGTAGCGTTCTTGGTACATTGTTATCATGGCTGTCTAATAAAACCAACGTGCCTTACGCGGGTCCCCGAAACACGAAGGCCGGTGATCTTGCCGTGCTCGTCCCGCTCGAATACGACCAGGTAGGTGGTGGGATAGCCCATGAGCGGACCCCAATCGTCGCTGAAGGTGTCGCGAAAGAGCAAAGTGAGCTGGCTAGCCGCATACTTGCGACGCTTGGCTACCAGGTGATCGTCCGCTTCTACAATCGTCCAGTAGATGTCCAGCTCAGGGCAGTAGTAGCGTCCTGCGTATTGTGCCAGCTCACCAGGAGTGGGAGAGATGGTCTCGACGTGGTCATAGCCATACTCGCCTGCAGAAGTGATCGTTTTCACTTTCGTTATGGTGCCATCCTCAGCGGGGACAAACTCAACTCGAGTTTGCGGCTCCACCTCGAAGAAGAAGAGGCTCTCGCTCAACGGCACCAGGTCATACCCCTGGAATTGAAGGCGACCCTTGGTGCAGGTGACCTGCCGCGAGGCCGCCCGTTTGGCATTAAAGTAAGTGCCAACCTTTTTAACCAACTGCTCCTCGCTCAACTTGACCACTGCGGCGACCTCTTGCGGGGCTGCAGTCTCTTCCACTTGTATCTCAGGTTCCACCCTATCCTCCAGGAATAGATCGGCAATCTTGAAGGCATAGTCCTGCATATCCCAGAGAAAGTGGTTGAATAGCACGACCACGCTCAAATGGAGCTGGGGAAAGCGCATCATCCAAGAGCCATAGCCGCCCTGCCCGCCGCCATGTTCGACTACCTGCCAGCCTCGATACCGGTGTGCTTCTCCGACCATCAGACCGAAGGCATAGTCTATTTCCGTTCCGTCATTCAACCTGCCCGGATGTTCCATCTGCTTGATGATAGCTAGCCCGCCGACCCTTCCGGTGTAAAAGTTCTCATCCCACTTGGCCAGGTCTTGGACCGTGGTGTACACATTTGTAGGGCCGATGACTGAGTCAGTTAAAGGTGCTTTGAACCAATTTCCTGGCCCTTCATCATAATAGCCCGAGGCCCGGCCAGGGATTATCTTTAAGAAGGAGTCGTTAATGACCGAGCGGGTCATTCCCAGCGGATTAAAGATGCGCTCCTGGCAGAACTTGGCAAAGGGCTGCCCACTGACCCGCTCGCAGATGAGCGCTAGCAGGATGTAGTTGGAATTGGCATACAGGTACTCGTCGCCAGGGCAAAAATTCAGCCCACGCTGGTTTCTGAGTAGCCAGTACACATCCTGTGTTGTAGTAGCATCAGTATCACGCCACTCTGCCAACGCCAGCAATTCTGGGCAATTGCAGCGCAACCCACTGGTGTGATGGATCAGATGGCGGATGGTGATGGGTGGGGTAAAGTCGTGCATGTCGGGCAGATGTGTGCGAATGTGATCGTCGAGAGATAGCTTGCCCTCGGCTTCGAGCAAAGCTATGGCAAAGGCTGTGAACTGCTTAGCCATCGAGCCGATGTTAAAGACCGTCGCAGGTGTGATTGGCACACTGTGTTCAATGCTTGCCAAGCCATAACCCTGCTGGTAGACGATCGTGCTGTCCTTCATCACGGCCAACGCACAGCCCGGCGACCCAGGCGTATTGTAGCGCAAGAATATGCTGTCGACCTTTTCGTTAGTAGGCTGGACATTCATTCGCTCTCCCTCCGGTGACCTATTGGCTTTAGCTGATTATCAGTGTAAACCGCCCAATCATTGATTCTACCGTGATTTCCGAAATTACATAATTTCAGCATAGCATTGAAAATTCAATACGATATACTGAATCATAGTCGGAAAAGCATTGCTCTCCTTCATCACAATTCCTTTGTGCCTTTCCGCTTGGCCTCGAAGCAGGCTTTATAACCCTCATATTGTTTACAAGGCAACAAATCAGCCAGATCAGGTAGCGAAACTACTAGTGGCTTATTCCCCAGATAGTAATTGATCTCTCGCAGATTTTTGACATGCGGGAGGGATGATCACTCACTTGAGTGCTGAATATATAGCTTGTGCTGTTATGCTTTGTGGATGTACAATCAATACATATCCGCCGACTTGTTGCGTTTTGACCTTTTAGAGGGCATTGAATTACAAATAGCCAGGAAAATTTCCTAAAACGCCTTAGTTCATTTCGGATTGATGTGGCAGGACATTGAAATGAGCTTTAGTATTCGCTATGGCCGTGTATCAATCCTTATATCGATGGGCCGTATGAAACACGTGTATCTAGAATCAGGAAGATAGACTATGATCAAACCAAGCCATTATCTCCATATTCTCGTTCTTGTTCTGACCGCCGGTTGTGCTTCGGTCGGAACCGCAACGCCCTCCATTGCGCCGACCATGACCCTGATACCGTCAACTCCCACCAGCGAATTACCTACCGATATGCCGTCAACTCCTACCAGCTTATTACCTACCGATATGCCGCCAACTCCTATCAGCCTATTACCTACCGATATGCCACTACTACCAACTGACAACGCAGTTGGGTTGATCGCCTACATGTCTGACCTGGATGGGGATTTCGAGATCTGGGTGATGAACGCCGATGGCAGCAACCAGCACAAACTAACGGACAATGACGCAACGGATAGTTCGCCAGCCTGGTCACCGGATGGTGGTCAAATTGCATTCATAACTGACCGCGATGGTAATGACGAAGTCTATGTGATGAATGCCGATGGCAGTAATGTCCAGCGCTTAACCCAGACTGTTGATGCCAGTGAAAGTTTTCCTGCATGGTCTCCGGATGGAATGCAGATCAGCTTTGACTCAGACCGGAGTGGTAATTGGGATATTTACGTGATGGCAAGCAACGGTGCTGACCCGCGCCGCTTGACTGATACTCCTGACGACGATTGGATCAGTTCGTGGTCACCGGATGGCAGCCAGATTGTCTTTGAGAACAAGCGTGACGGGAATTACGAAATCTATGTAATGAACGCTGACGGCAGTGATCAGCAGCGGTTGACAACCAACCAAGTTCATGATGGTTTCCCAGCCTGGTCACCCGATGGCACGCGGATCGCCTTTATGTCGCGGCAGGACGGGAATTACGAAATCTACACAATGAATGCAGACGGGACTAACCAGCAGCGAGTGACCGACAACCTTGCTGAAGATTCTGATCCCGCCTGGTCTCCGGATGGAGAATTGCTGGCCTTCGTCTCCCAGCGGGAGGGGAACGATGAAATCTACATCATAAGTGCCGATGGCGAAAGTATTCGACAGTTGACGGACAATGGAGCCCAAAATTGGTCTCCCGCTTGGCAACCTTCTGGGGCAGCCATCGTCCATGCGAACACCTGGATTAAAACATTCGAGGGACCTAACTACGGAGCATTCCTCGATATCATTCTCACGCAGGATGGGAACATCATCGCAGTCGGTGCGACGAATCATTTGCACATGCCGCCATATTCGGGAGACGCTCTCTTTATGAAATTGTCTCTCGATGGAGAGGTGCTTTGGGAGCGAACCTGGGGTGGAAACGGATATGAACAGGCGGATTCGATTGTGCCGGCTGGGGATGGGGGGTACTATATCTTTGGCGAAACTGATTCTTATGGCGCTGGCAACCGGGACTTCTTTCTGCTCAAAATCGCTGCAGATGGCGCTGAGGAATGGTTCGAAACATATGGCAGAGAGCGTAGGGAATGGCCTTTTGGGATGCTCCAGCTATCGAATGGGGAATTGCTGATCTATGGATTGACCGAATCCAGCGTAGGAGGAAGAGATGAATATGCCATTCGTGTGGCGCAGGATGGTGATACCATCTGGGAGTACACCGTGGAAAGCCCCGGCGAAGAATTAGTCCTGGATGCTCTCGAGACTACGGAAGGCAATCTCGTTCTCGCTGTGAGTGTCGAGGAAGATGGCGGACTGGTGAAACTCGAATCCAATGGAAGCATTCAGTGGGAGCATCGTTATGAACTCTCAGGTTGGCAATACGCCTCCCAGATCGCCCAGACTGAAGATGGTGGATTCCTCCTGGCCGGTTTCTCGATGACCACCTCGCCCCAGCAGGTAGATACCTGGCTCGCCCATTGCACCTCGAATGGTGAATTGGAATGGGAGACCTCCTTCGGTGATCCATCTTTCGATGATTATGCCAATTCCCTGATTCGCCTCAGCGATGGAACCTATCTGATTGGCAAAATTGC
>Ga0153915_10005073_pt1 | contig 12226 bp, 12 predicted proteins | sample Opewatmetagenome_2_FD_107003 | JGI IMG/M metagenome (GOLD analysis project Ga0153915, IMG submission 107003) | Freshwater wetland microbial communities from Ohio, USA - Open water 3 Core 3 Depth 3 metaG | ecosystem: Environmental > Aquatic > Freshwater > Wetlands | place: USA: Ohio, Lake Erie...
GCGCGCATGGGGCTCGGCGTCATCGTCGCGCCGTTCGCGATCGGCATGCAGTTCGGCTCGATGCAGGCGTTTGCCGATCTCTACCGCAACGAATGCATCAAGCATGGACACAAGCCCGGCCGAATGATGTGCAGCTACTTCCTGCATTTCTTCGACAGCCCGGCGGAGGAGCAGGCGGCACGAGTGCGCCAGGTGCGCTACTTCAAGGAATGCGGCCTGTCGGCGCTGCCGACCGCCGAAGGGAAGCCGGTGCCGCCGAGCTATGCGTATTTCTCCAAGCTCGCCGGGATGATGGAGAAGATGCAGCCCGAGCATCTGACCGGCCATTCCGTGCTGATGGGCAAGCCGCAGCAGATCATCGACACGCTGAAGGCGGTCGAGGCGGTCGGCATCGAGGAGGTCATCCTCTACGCCAACGTCGGCCTGAAATCCCACCAGCAAACCAAGGACGAGCTGGCGCGCTTCATGACCGACGTCGCCCCGGCGTTCGAAGGCGCGCATCGGAGCCGGGCGGCTGCGGCGCAGTAGCCTTTTGACGCTCGGGCGAGCGGCTTTGCCGCGTTGGGAGGCGACATGATGGACTTTGGCTATTTCACGCTGAGCGACAACGACTACCGGAACAACAGCCGCACCGCGAACCATCTGATCGCCGACATCGTCGACCAGGCGATCTATGCCGACAAGATCGGCCTGCATTCGGCCTGGATCGGCGAGCATCATTTCTCGACCCTGGGCTGCCTGTCGTGTCCCGACATCGCGCTCGCCTACGTGGCGGCGGCAACCAAGCACATTCGGCTCGCACCGGCCGTCACCGTGCTGCCGCTGCACCATCCCATCCGGGTGGCGGAGCAGTGGGCGACGCTCGATCTCCTGTCCGGCGGACGGGTCGATTTCGCGTGCGGGCGCGGCTACGACCGGCGCGAATACGCGCCGTTCAAGCGGGAGTTCGACAAGAACAACGAGGTGTTCGCCGAGGGGCTGGAGGTCCTGATGCGGCTCTGGACCGAGGACAAGCCCGTCAGCCACAAGGGCAAATACTACGAGTTCGAGGGTATCTCGATCACGCCGCAGCCGGTGCAGAAGCGGATCCCGACCTACGTCGCGTGCTTTTCCAAGCCCTCGGTCGAGCTTGCCGCGAGGCTCGGGCTGAACGTCATCGTGGCGCCGTTCGCGGTCGCCATGATCTTCGGCACCATGAAGGAATTCGTCCGCACCTATCACGAGGCCTGCGTGCGCCACGGGAACCAGCCCGGCCGCGTGATGTGCAGCTATTTCCTCCATTTCTACGACAACGCGGAGGAGGAGAAGGCCGCGCGCACGCGCCAGGTGCGCTATTTCGCCGAATGCTGCACGTCCGCCCAGCCGGGCGATGCCAAGGACCCGAAGTCGCTGCCGCCCACCTACAGCTACTACCTGCAGATGAAGCAGGCGATGATGGACATGAAGCCGGAGCTACTGAAACCGCATTCGGTGCTGATGGGCAAGCCGCAGCAGATCATCGATACGCTGAAAGACATCGAAGCGGCCGGCCTTGCCGAGGTGATCCTTTACGCCAACGTGGGCCTGAAGCCGCACCAGCAGGTGAAGGACGAGCTGCAGCGCTTCATGGAAGACGTCGCGCCGGCGTTCGACGGCGCGCATCGGACCGGGGCCGCGGCAGCGCAGTAGCCGTAGGCCGTTCGCGTTTCGACGTTGATCGCTTTCGGCGCTCAATCAACGCGAACGGCGGAAGGATACCGTTCGTCCTGAGCCTGTCGAAGGACGAATGGCTTCGTGACGGCTAATCCTCCGACGTGAAGCGGAACCGGAATGAATCCTTGTGGCTTTCGATGGTGCCCGCGGTCGGCGCCACGAAATGCGCCGGCACGACTAACGTTCCCGAGTCCGCATATTTTTCGAGGAACGCGCGGCGGGTGCGCGCCGCATGCGCCTTGTCGGTATCGAAGCCGGTGCTCCAGTCCGGATACACCACCTGCAGCGGGTGATGCATCATGTCGCCGGTCAGCAGCGCCTCCTTGCCGTTGGACTTCACATGCAGCCCGCACTGGCCCGGCGTGTGGCCGGGCAGGGGATAGAGCGCGACGCCGCGGTCGATCTCGTGGTCCATGTCGACGAACACGGCGCGTCCGGCCTCGACCACCGGCAGCACGCTGTCCGCCATGTAGTTGCCGGTGCGCGGCAGACCGGTGGTGCGCGCCTCCTTCTCCCAATGCTCGTACTCGCGCTTGGCGAAGATGTATTTGGCATTCGGGAAGGTCGGCACCCAGCGCCCGTTCACCAGCCGCGTGTTCCAGCCGACATGGTCGACGTGCAGATGCGTGCACATCACGTAGTCGATCTCCTCCGGCTTCACCCCGGCCGCATGCAGCCGCGCCATCCAGGGAAACTGCTGCATGTTGTTGTGGGCGCGCGCCCGCGGCTTGTGGTTGCCGATGCAGGTATCGACCAGGATTGTGGTGCGCCCGGTGCGGATCAGGAAGCTTTGGATGATCAGGACGAGCTGCCGCGAATCCGGCACGAAATGCAGCGGCAGCATCCAGTCATATTGCGCCTTCAAGGCGTCGTCGGTCGCGTGCGGGAACACCATCGCGGTATCGAACAGCGCGCGCTCGGTCTCGACGACGGAACTCAGCGCGAAATCGCCCAAGCGGCGCGGGCTCATGTCAGTCCTCCTCGGCAAAGCGGAAGCGGAAGGCATCCTTTATGCTCTCGACATAGCCGGCGGTCGGGCTCACGAAATGCGACGGTATGACCACCGTATCGGAGTCGGCATATTTCTCCAGGAACGCGCGGCGGGTGCGTTCCGCCGCAGCCCGGTCGGTGTCGAACATGGTGCTCCAGTCCGGATAAACCACCTGGATAGGATGATGCATCATGTCGCCGGTGATGATCGCTTCCGAGCCGGCCGCTTTGATGTGCACGCCGCATTGGCCCGGCGTGTGGCCGGGCAGGGGATAGAGCGCCACGCCCGAATCGAGCTCGTGGTCCATCTCGACGAACACCGCGCGCTTGGCCTCGACGATCGGCAACACGCTGTCGGCCATGTAATTGCCCGTGCGCGGCAGGCCGGTCTCGCGCGCCTCCTTCTCCCAGTGCTCGTATTCCCGCTTGGCGAAGACGTATTTTGCGTTGGGAAAGGTCGGCACCCAGCGGCCGTCCTTCAGCCGCGTGTTCCAGCCGACATGATCGACATGGAGGTGGGTGCACATGACGAAATCGATGCTTTCCGGCGTTACGCCGGCGGCCTGCAGGCGCGCCAGGAACGGAAACTGCTTCTTGTCGAACTCAGGCCGCCCGCGGGTCTTGTGATTGCCGACGCACGAATCGACCAGGATCGTGTAGCGCCGCGTCTTGATCAGGAAGCTCTGCACCGCGATGTTGAGCTTGGCGCCCGTCGGATCGCAGTGCTTGGGCAACAGCCAGCTGAACTGCGCCTTCATTAGCTCGGGCGTGAATTTCGGAAACACCACCGCGCTGTCGAGCCTGGTTTCCTGCTCGATCACGTGCGTAAGCGCGATGTCGCCCAATCGGCGCGGGCTCATTCTCGTCTCCCCGTTGTCGTCGCCGAGGCATCATAGAAAGCGTGCCGGCAAAACAAAAGCGGCGGCCCGAAGGCCGCCGCAAATTACGGAACAGGATCTGACTTAAGCGGCTTTCCGCCTGCGACGGATCAGCCCGAGGCCGGTCAGTCCCAGCCCGACCACGGCCATGAGCGTGGGCTCCGGGACCTGCGAGAAATACTGATCGACGAGGCTGATCTCGGCGAGGCTATCCGGGGTAAAGCTGAATGTCAGGATGTCTTTTAGGACTGTTAGGTGCATTGCATCGCGCAGCAAGATGGTGGAGTCAACGGGACTCGCCAGCGACGTGTGCAACCAGCCATCGAAGCCAGAGCCGTCCGTTATGAGTTCATCGACCGCGATGACTGCGCTGGGGCCAACGGTGCCACCGACCATGAGTAGATGCGCGTCGTGGACAGGATCGGACGGCGGCGGGATAACGTCGATGGTGTATAGGAGTGAGACGTCGTCGGTTCCGCCGCCAACCGAGAGGATACTCCCCTGGATGGCAAATCCGACCGTTCCAGCCGGAGTAAGAGGCGGGACAAGCGCGAAGAAATTCAAATCATTACAGTTGGCGACCCCCACCACGCCAAGGTGGGAGACGGAGCAGGTATCTAAAGTAAACAAAAGGTTGCCGGCGGTTATCGTCATCCCCGGCGTGAAGGTCGCATTCGATGGCGTGACGACGACTATGCTGCCGGCAAATGCCACAGCCAGGAGGCTTATGGCTCGTGTAAAGGCACGCATTGGATCTTCCCTCGATTTATCGTTTTTAAACCCTGGGACGAGCATCCGCTTTTGGCGCGGATTTCACGACCACATCGAGTTTGCATGCAAGATCAATGCCAGTCTAGTTAAAATGTTTGATTTCAATTGGATATGAGGCTCGCCGCTGAGAGCGCTGACACAGATTGTAAATACTGCCGACAGTGCGACTGTCTGTCCTTGTAGCCTAGCCGACCCATCGATTTTTTCTAAACCATTGATAAACAACCATCTACTCCACTTCAGGACGATGGAAGAGCCGGAAATTTTTGCGATTCGAAGGTGTAAAGACTTTTGACAAATGGCGTGGTTTCCGGCGCCCAAAACGAAAGCGGCGGCCCGAAGGCCGCCGCTCCGAGATAGGCGCTGAGGCTTGGATACGTTAGGTGCGCTTACGCCGGATCAGGCCCAAACCGGCGAGAGCGAGACCGAACACCGTCATCGTCACCGGCTCCGGAACGGAGGTCTGAGAGAACTCCTGGATCATGATGCTGTAGTTGGTGATCACTGGCGGGGTGCTGTCTGGGGTTCCGCCGGCGATCAACAGGATGTCCTTAGATACATCGAGGTGGCTCAGGAGGTCGACGGTGACGGCGTTACCGATCAAGCTGGTCACACCGGCAACGTTGATTTCCGCCTCTGGAGTCGTTCCGTTCCTCATTATCTCGTCGACGTGCATCACACCGCCCGTGTCGGCGCTCCCCACGAGCACGAGATGGGCGTCGGAAATCCGCTGGTTCGGGTCCAGGACGTCGACGGTATAGCTGAGCGCTATGTCGCGGACACTGCCGTTGGCCGCGATCACCGCGCCGAGCATGGCGAAGCCGATCAGGCCCGGATCAACGCGCGGGGCGACGACCAGGCCGGCGCCGGCGCAATTCCCGATCGGCGAGCCGGCGGCACCGGTTCCGGTGATCTCGCAGCTGTTAAAGGTGAATAGCTTGTCCGCCACGAGCAGCTGGAGACCATCGCTGTACGGCGTTGGCCCAGCTACCGGGGTCGCGTGTGCCGACCCGGCCACGAAAAGGCTACCCGCGCTAAGAGCGCCAGCTACGAGTAGGCCGAAATACTTGTTCTGCTTGTTCACCTTTACCTCCAAACTGCGCTGCAATCCTGCCTTTGCGCCTCTCGCTATTCACTATGCAAGAATCGTGCCAACTTTCTTAAATGACGTTATTTCAATTGGTTACGGAATTTTCGAGAACTAATACCATCTATGACTGTAAAGCGGTCCGACGCCGCGCCAGGCATAACAAACGCTGAAATGGCTAAGGAAAACCTGTAATCTATTGAAATTAAACATCTATGGCGTCTTATAGGCGCCCGATGCGGGACTCGGGGTGTTACCGGCTGTAAAGAATTTCGACGAGGGCTGGCTGCGGCGAGCCGGTCTTAATGGCGGCCCGAGTAGAAGAAATCGTCCGGAACCGCATCCAGCACCGAATCGATCGTCCGAGCGGCGGCGATCCGAGACCCAGTGCGCGTATTGGTTAATCGGTACGTTCCGTCGGCTTCGCGAGCGATCTGGTAGCTGGCGTACGGTACCGGCCCGCGGTCGCCCGAATAGATAGTCACGATGGCGCCATCCGGCGACCGCTCGCTGCGATACCAGCGGTGCGTCAGCCGCACTTTGTCGCCGAGCGCGGCGATCTTCTTAAGGTCGCGCTCGGTGAACTGCCTCAGGTCCAGGCGGACGGGGTCGGCCATCGCGCCATCTTAGCGGATCGAACTAAAACGAGAACACCGATCGAGGCCATCGTCCGTCGATGGGTCATATCCGCGCGTCGGCATCGATGCGGAGTCTGCCGATCTCGCGTCCGGCCCAGTTGGTGATCGTCGGATCCAACACGTCCTTGAGCCGTGCAGCCTCGAACGGGCCGATGGCGTCGAATTTGCGCAGCAAAGCGCCGACCACGAGCTCGGCGGCGCGCGCCGCGCCATCGTCGATCTTGAGCGCGGCGCCCAGCCCCGCTTCGCGCAGTATGGCGATATAGACGCCTTCCGCGCCGCCCTTAACCAAGGCTCGCTTGCCGACGGCCTCGGCGACGCGGGTCGCGAACCGGCGGCTGCCGGCGATCATGACCGGTTCGGCCGCCATGGCGTCGAGCACGCGCCCGACCGCCGCAACACGTTTTTCGGGAAGCGCGCGCGGATCGGCGAGCTGCGCGGCGGCCATTGCCAGATTGCCCAGCGGCATGCCGTACACGGGAATACCGCAGCCGTCGATACCGCGCGGGGCGGCGCCGAGATCGCACCCTGCAAGCTGTTCCAATGTGCCGAGCACCATCTGCTGCACCGGATGCTCGAACTTGATGTAGCCGGCGGTCGGGTGGCCAAGGTGCCGCGCGACGGTCAGGAAGCCCGCGTGCTTGCCGGAGCAATTATTGTGTGCCGGCCCCGGTGCGCGTCCGGCCGCCGCCAGCTCGCGCGCCGACACCGGATCCGCAGGGGCGTGCGCCCCGCATTCGAGATCGGATTCGGCGAGACCGATCTTGTCGAGCCACGCTACAACGGTTTCCACATGGCGCCGTTCGCCGGCATGGCTGGCGCAGGCGAGCGCGATCTCCGCGGCGCCCAGGCCGAAGCGATCCGCCGCGCCGGATTCGATCAGCGCAAGCGCCTGCATCGGCTTGATGGCCGACCGCGGATAGATCAGCCGGTCGATGTCGCCGAGCGAGAACGCAATGCGGCCCTGCGCGTCGGTTACCGCGATCGCCGCGCGATGGCGGCTTTCCACCATGCCGCCGCGGGTGACCTCGACGATGACCGGATTTGCGTCCATGACCGGGCAGTATAAGGTTCCGGCCATGAAGGTCTCGCTGTTCGTGCTGCCGTGCTGGCGGCCGGGGATCGCGCCGACGCTGGCGCGGTTCTATGACGAGTTGATCGAGATGGTGGCGCTGGCCGACCGGACCGGTTGGACGCGGGTGTGGCTCTCCGAGCACCATTTCCATTATTACGGCGGCGCATCGCCCAACCCGGCGATCCTGCTCACCGCGTTCGCGCGCGCCACCAGGACGATCCGCCTCGGCTCCGGTGTATCGCTCCTGTCGCTGCACAATCCGCTGACGATCGCCGAGGACTTCGCGATGCTGGACCAGCTGTCCGGTGGACGGCTCGATTTCGGCATCGGCCGCGGCTACCTGCCGCACGAATTCGAAGGGCTGGGGGTGCAGCAGGCCGAATCGACCCAGCGTTTTCAGGACGCGTTCGCGCTGATCCAGCGCGCGTGGTCCGGCGTCGACCCCAAGCTCGAGGTGCTGCCAAGGCCGCACCAGTCCTCGCCGCCGGTGTGGGTCGCCGCGACGCGCACGCGCGACAGTTTCGAATGGGCCGGAACGCGCGGACTCGGGCTGATGATGAATCAATACCCGATGTCGCGCGCCGACTCCGAGACGCGGTTCGGCTGGTACAAGGACGCCTACGCCAAGGCGGGGCACGATCGGGCCAAGCGGCGCGCCAAGATGTCCTTGTTCCTGCACATCGCACCGACCGAAGAGCGGGCGATCGCCGAGGCGAAGCTCGCGGTGCAGGAGCACGCGAACCTGTTCCGGCTGCTGATGACCGGCGAGCGCTGGAACACGAATTACGTCGGCGACGAATCGGTGTTCGAGTTCATCGCGCCGGGCGGCGACATCCGTGCGGCGTTCCGCGAGCGTACGCTTGTCGGAACGCCCGAGCAGATCGCCGACCGTATCGCGTACTACCAGGCGGAGGGGTTCGACGAACTGTCGCTCCTGACGCGCTACGGCACCATGAGCCACGCCGCCGCGCTCGCCAATATCGAGGCGTTCAACGCCCAGGTCCGCCCGCGGCTGGCCACGCGCGCCGCCGCGTGATGTTCGACTCGCTGGCCTCGGCCGGCCTCATCATGCGCGGCGGTTTCCATCCCGCGCCGGACGACCAGGTGCCGCCGCTGCCGGACGGCCGCGCGACGCGATCCGTCGTGCTGATCGGCAACGCCGGCCCGGCGATGTGGCGCGCGTTTCGCGCCGCGGTGCCGGATATATCCGGACGCGCGCCGCTCGATGGCTGGCTGCGACCGCAGATCGAACATGCGGCGCGCGCCGCCGGCGTGCATGCGCTGTTCCCGAACGACGGGCCGCCGTTCATTCCGATCCAGCGCTGGGCGATGCGCGGAGACCGCGTGCATCCGTCGCCGATCCGGCTGCTGATTCACCCGGAATTCGGGCTATGGCACGTCTATCGCGCGGTTTTCTTGTTCGCCGAGCGGATCGAGCTGCCGCCGCGCATCGATTCCGCGAGCCCGTGCGATAGCTGCGTCAAGAAACCCTGCTTGCGCGCGTGCCCGGTCGATGCGTTCGCTGGCGGGTTCGACATGGCGGGCTGCGTCGCGCATGTGGAAAGCGACGCCGGCGGCAACTGCAAGGAGCGTGGCTGCATGGCGCGGCGCGCCTGCCCCATCGGCCGTGCGCACCAGTATCCGGCGGATGCGCAGGCGTTCCACACCGCGGCGTTTCTGCGCTCGGCGAAGCGGATGCTCGGCTAACGCTCCTCCGGCAGCGCGCTTTCGTGCCAATGGCGCAGCGCCAGGTTCGCGATCCAGCCGAGCACGAGATAGATCGCGACGCCGGCGACCGCGAGCAGGAACAGCGCCGCGAACATGCGCGGGATTTGCAGCCGGAACCCGGACTCCAGAATGCGGAACGCGAGGCCGGTCTCGGTTCCGCCGGTGCCGGCGACGAATTCGGCGACCACCGCGCCGATCAGCGCGAGCCCGCCGGAGATCCTCACGCCCGCGAAGAAATAGGGAAGCGCGGTCGGCAACTTGAGATACCGCAGCGTCTGCCAGCGGCTCGCCCGATACAGCCGGAACAGATCGGCGAGATTGCGGTCGGCCGAGCGCAGGCCCAGCGTCGTGTTCGACACGATCGGGAAGAACGCGACGATCCAGGCGCAGATCGTCGCCGCGAAAAACGGATCGTCGATCCAGATGATGATCAGCGGCGCGATGGCGACGATCGGCGTGACCTGCAGCGCGACCGCGTACGGCAGGAACGACAGCTCGATCCAGCGCGACTGCGCCAGCAGCACGCCGAGCGCGCCGCCGAGAACCACCGCGGCCGCGAGCGCCGCGAACGTGATTTTCAGCGTCACGCCGAGCGGCAACAGGAATCCGAGCCCGTCGTCCCACAGTGCGGTCGCGATCGCGACCGGCCCGGGCAGCACGTAGGCCGGCACCGCGAAATGGCGCACCGCTGCCTCCCATAGCGCGAGAAACGCGACGCCCACGATCAACGGCGCGACGATCCGCGCGATCATGCCCAGCCTCCGCCAAGGCTACGGCGGGCTCTCGGCCGCCGAAGCACGCTTGTGCGAAGGCGGCTCATGCCGCGACCGCGCCGATCAACGCTTCGGACAAATCGCGGCAGAACGCGGCGTATTCGGTCGAAAGCCGCAACGCAGGGCCGCGTGGATAGCCGTACGGCGCCTTCAGATCGGCGACAATGCGCCCCGGGCGCGCGGACATCACGGCGATGCGGCTCGACATGAACGCGGCCTCGAACACGCTGTGCGTCACGAACACGATGGTGAGGCCCTGATCCTGCCACAGCGTGAGCAGCTCCTCGTTGAGCCGGAATCGCGTGATCTCGTCGAGCGCGGCGAACGGCTCGTCCATCAGCAGGAGCTTCGGCCGCGCCACCAGTGCGCGCGCGATCGAAGCGCGCATCCGCATGCCGCCGGACAGCTCGCGCGGGTGTGCGCGCTCGAAGCCGGTGAGCCCCACGCGCATGATCGCCTCCCGCGTGCGCCGCTCGGTTTCGTCCGCTGCGACACGGGTCAGCGCGAGCGGGAGCGCGACGTTGGTCGCGACCGTCGCCCACGGCATGAGGGTGGGGTCCTGGAACACGAACGCGGTGTCGGTGCGTCCATCGAGGCCGGATCGGCGCACCTGTCCTTGAGAGGGCGGCGTGAGGCCGGCGATGATGCGGAGCAGCGTGGACTTGCCGCAGCCCGAAGGCCCCAGCAGCGTCAGAAATTCGCCGGCATGGACATTGAGATCGATCCGGTCGAGCGCGCGCGTCCCGCTCGCGAACCGCTTCTCGACCGCTTCCACGGCGACGATGGGGTCAGGCATCGGTGTTTCCGTTCGTACTTCGACAGGCTCAGTACGAACGGAAATAACCCGCTCGTCCTGAGCTTGTCGAAGGGCGAGCGGCGTACATCGCAATCACCGCTTCAGCGCCATCCCGACCTTCTTGTTTACGAAGGCGAGGGTGAAGGCCTTCTTCCAATCCATGTCGGCCGGGTAGAGGCCGGCTTTCGACATCATCTCGAAAAAGTCGCGCCAGCGCGCCTCGCTCATCGCGCCGATGCCGCCCGCGAGCGCATCGCCCGAATCGACGATCCCGTATTCCTTCGTTTTGGCTATGCCGTAGGCGAGGAGAGCATCGGTCATCTCCGGGTTGTCCTTCTTGATCAGCGCGTTTGCCGGAGAGGGGTCGCCATAGAGATAAGAGTACCAGCCCTCGATCGAGGCATCGACGAAGCGCTGCACCAGATCCGGATTGGTCTCGACCAGCTTGGTCGAGGTCTGCAGCACCGCGGCGTAGCTCGCATAGCCCTCGTTGGCCAGCAGGAACACCGCGGGTTTCGCGCCGGCCTGCTGGATCGAGTACGGCTCGCTGGAGAGATAGCCCTGCTGCACCGCATCCTTGTTGGCGAGGAACGGCGCGACGTTGAAGGTGTAGGGCCGTATCTGATCGTCGGTGAAGCCGAAACGCGCTTTCAGGAACAGCCACGAGCCGACGCGGGTATCGGAGCCGATCATGACCGGCTTGCCCTTGATGTCGGCGAGCGATTTGTAGCCGGCCTCGGCATGCGCGATCAGCACCTGCGGGTCCTTCTGGAACAGCGCCGCGACCGCGACCGCGGGGATTTTCTCGCGCACGAAATTGAGCGGGATGAACGAGCTCGGCGCCATGTTGATGTCGAGCCGTCCGGCGGCGAGCAGCTGCGCGTGGTTCACCTGCGGCCCGCCCTGGCGGATCGTCACGTCGATGCCGTGCTTCTTATACAGCCCGGTGGCGACCGCCTGATAGAACCCGCCGTGCTCGGCCTCCGCCTTCCAGTCGGTGCCGAACGTGATCTTGTCCTCGGCCTGCGCTGGCGCGATCGCGGCGACGGCAGCGAAAACGATCCATTTCAGCATGACAAACCCTTTGCCATTCGCCCCGAGTAGTCCGCCGCAACGCGGCGGGCTACTCGGGACGAACGGTTCATATGCATCGGCGGCGACCCTAACGTAGAGTATGGATTCACGCCAGGGAGCCTGCATGATCATCGACACCTTCACGCATCTGATGCCGCCGGAGATCTTCGAGGCGATGAACCGCCTCGCGCCCGATCTCGCGGACGTGGGCAAGCGCGTGCGTAATCTGCGCCCGATCTGGGATCTGGACGCGCGGTTCCGCACCATGGACGGCTATGGCGACTACCGGCAGATCGTGTGCCTGCCGCATCCGCCGCTGGAGGAGTTCGCGCCGAAGAACGTCGGGCCCGAGCTCATGCGGATCGGGAACGACGCGCTCGCCGAGATCTGCGCGGCGCACAAGGACCGCTTCGCCGGGTTCGTCGCCGGCCTCTACATGAAGGACGTCGACGCGTGCGTCGCGGAGATCGACCGCGCGATCACCCGGCTCGGCGCGTGCGGCGTGCAGATGTATTCGAACGTCGACGGCCGCCCGCTCGACGAGCCGGAGTTCGCGCCGCTGTTCGACGCGGTGGGGAAGCACGGCCTGCCGATCTGGCTTCATCCGGCGCGCACCGCCGAGACGCCCGACTACAGGTCGGAGAAGATGTCGCGGTTCGACGCCTGGTCGCGCTTCGGCTGGCCGTACGAGACGTCCGTCGCGATGTATCGCATCGTGCTGTCC
>Ga0153915_10005074_pt1 | contig 12225 bp, 7 predicted proteins | sample Opewatmetagenome_2_FD_107003 | JGI IMG/M metagenome (GOLD analysis project Ga0153915, IMG submission 107003) | Freshwater wetland microbial communities from Ohio, USA - Open water 3 Core 3 Depth 3 metaG | ecosystem: Environmental > Aquatic > Freshwater > Wetlands | place: USA: Ohio, Lake Erie...
AATCATGTGGTATGGGAAATTGGTAATGTAGCCCGCGACAAAATATCAAAGCTTGAAATATCGGCGATAATATCAGGTAATGAACCTGAATCTGCTGACTCCCTGGCTTTTTATTTTGATGACCTGGAACTGGAAAAAGTTGAGCCTGATTACATCGAAGGATGGCCTGTCTGGGAGGGGCGAATATCATTCAGTCATGTTGGTTACCAGTCAGGTTCTTCCAAAACGGCCATCGCCAATAATCTGAAAGCAAGCGAATTCAGCTTGGTTGATGAGAAATCGGGTGAAATAGTGCTTCACAAGCCGATTCAGAATGTTCTGTCTCATCTGGGAACTTTCCAGCTTCTTGATTTTTCTGAAATTCAACAAAATGGTTCATATTTTATTAAAGCAGGGGAAACGGTAACAGAACCATTTCGTATTAATCCTGACATCTGGGAACAAACTATCTGGAAGGCATTGAACTTTTTTTATGCCGAACGGTGCGGTACTCCTGTTATCGGTGTACACGGCACATGCCATCGCGACTGGACCTGTATTCATGGTGATAAAAGCATTGTTATTAATGGCGGGTGGCACGATGCCGGCGATTTTACACAGGGTCTCCGCAATACCGGGGAGGCAGTTTATGCAATGTTCAGCCTTGCAGAACAATTGCTTAAGAAAGGAATGGACCCCGGGCTTTGTGAACGACTCCTTGAAGAAGCGCAATGGGGACTTGACTGGATTCTGAAAACAAGCTTTGGCGATGGATTTCGCAATGAAGGTTCTGTAAATAGCCGAAGGACTAACGGAATCATTGGCGATTTCGATGATGTTACCTCAATAGCGAAAGATACGCCTAAATCCAATTTTATAGCCTCATCTGCTGAAGCAATAGCTTATAGAGTTTTGAAGGAAAGAGATCAGCGCCTTGCTTATTATTCTTTGAAGATGGCTAAAGCTGACTGGCAGTTTGCTGTTGATAAGCTTGTTCTGGATGAAGAATCATCTTCAGGTGCAGTCTGGAGCGTATCATTCGACTCCGGCAACATATTACATGAGGTGGCATCTGCAGGGATATTAGCATCCGTAGAATTATGGTGTGCCACGGGAGACAGTATCTATTCACGGAAAGCAATAGAGCTGGCGAAAATCATAATTGACTCTCAGGAACGCAAACTTCTTAAGATGGATGTGCCAATAACAGGCTTCTTTTATACGAATCCTTCTAAAGAAAATATCCTCCATTATTGTCATAATGGAAGAGAGCAGGAACCCATTGCTGCTCTTACCAAACTCTGTGAGGCTTTTCCCGATCATCCCGACTGGATGAAATGGTATTCGGCAGTGGTTTTGCATTCAGAGTACCTGAAAACAATTGCTAAATATACTGAACCATATTGGGTTCTACCTTCATCGATTTACACCGATAAAGATTATCTGCAGGTACCTGAAAGCAGGCGGGAGTCGTTTCGCTCGCAGGTTTTAAACGGAATTCCTTTAGGAAAAGGATATTATCTTCGTATTTTCCCGGTATGGATGGACTACAGGGGACATTTTGGGACAATCCTTCCTCAGGCTCAGTCACTAAGCATAGCAGCACATCTTCGCAGTGATCCGGAATCGGTAAAGCTAGCTCTCCACCAGCTGGAATGGGTAGTGGGCCGGAATCCCTTTTCCCAATGCACGATGTATGGAGAAGGATACGATTTCCCCCCTTTGTATACACCTTCATCTGGCGATATTGCAGGTGCACTGCCGGTTGGCATCCAGACCAATGGAGAAAGTGATATACCATACTGGCCGGTGCAAAATACCTGGACCTATAAGGAAGTTTGGGTACATCCGGTAAGCCAGTGGATAGGACTCATGCGAGAAATTGAAGGACCGGCAGCTGTACATGGAAAGGCTGACGGGACAGTTGAGTTTAAAAGGATTCCCTCGGGGCAATTAACCAAAGTTGAACCAGATACTCTGGGGCAGTTCAATACATTGATTAATCAGGGAGAATATCTGGTTAAGAGCAATGGAGTGGAAAAGAAACTGGAATTTATTTCAGCCGGAACTTATAATCTGGATCTCCGTCCTGATAACGCCTTTAACCTTGAAGTATCAAAACTGTCATCCGCCAAAGGTGATGTTACCATTACGGCAAGAATTCAGGGAAGAGGGAGCCATAAGTTCTCCATCAGAACCAGTAACCTGAAAATTAAAGAATCTGCAAAACAGGTAGTTTTAAAATCCGGGAAATTAACGACTCTGCAATGGCATGGGATTATAAAGTCTGTTGATGAGCCATGGGTAGCTGTTATTTCAGCAGATAATGACCTTACAAACAAGATGGAACTGATTGGTACAAAGTGAAATGAATCATGGCCTTAAAATGAAAAAATTATTTATCCGACGGCTGATAACCAGCTTGATTATATTATTGCTATCAACGTATTTACATGGGAATGTTAAACTTCCTGCACTGATAAGCGACGGGATGGTACTGCAGAGAGACTCCAGGATCAATATCTGGGGATGGGCATCTCCAGGAGAGAAAGTACAGATAAAACTTAATAACAAAACAATCAGAACCGTAGCGGATCCTGACGGAGACTGGAAAATTGTTATGCCTCAGATGAAAGCAGGCGGGCCCTATAAAATGGAGGTGAAAGGTAATAATTCAATCATTATTGAAAATATTCTGATTGGAGATGTATGGTTCTGCTCAGGTCAGTCTAATATGGTTTTAACCATGGAAAGAGTAAAAGAAAAATATCCTGATGATATAGCCAGTGCATTCTATCCTGAAATAAGGAATTTTTTCATACCTGCCGCGTCAGATGTTACCTCAATCCATAAAGATCTGCCTACTGGGAAATGGGTATCAGCATCACCTGAGAAAGTTCTTGGCTTTGGTGCAGTCGCATTTTTCTTTGCCAGAAGTATTTATAACGAGTATAAGGTACCTGTCGGCATTATTAATTCCAGTGTCGGAGGGACGCCCATAGAAGCCTGGATAAGTGAAGATGGGATGAAGGAATTCCCTGAGCTTGCCGAACGGATTGAGAGTTTTAAGGATACTGCATTTTTAAATCCAATAATAAGATCTGCCGGAAGAAAAAACGAATCAAGCCGGAAAGCTTCCGATAATTCAAAGCTGACAGATAAGGGATTAGGCGGTCCTAAACCCTGGTACGACGTAACGTATCTTCCCGAAGCATGGCATAAATTCTGGCTTCCGGGATATTGGGATGATCAGGGGGTAAAAGGACTGAATGGGACTGTCTGGTTCAGAAAAGAGATTAATGTTCCGGTATCAATGACAGGCAAATCCGCAAAACTTTTCCTCGGACGAATTGTAGATGCTGACGATGTTTACGTCAATGGTGCTTTTTCAGGATCCATAACCTATCAGTATCCCCCGAGAAGATACACTCTGCCGGCTGGATTATTGAGGCCAGGTAAAAACCTTATTGTTGTAAGGGTGACGAACAATGCTGGTAAGGGAGGATTTGTACCAGATAAAGCTTATTGTCTGGTTGCTGGCAATGACAGCATTGATCTGCGGGGCGAATGGTTATATAAGGTTGGACAGGTATTCAGACCTGACGCTTCCGGATCAGGAACGGATTACCCGGTTTTTACTATGCAGAATGAACCAACAGGACTTTATAACACAATGGTTGCTCCTGCCACACAGTATCGGATTAAAGGCATTCTATGGTATCAGGGGGAAGCAAATACAGGCAAGCCTCTTGAATACCGGCAGCTGCTTCCCGCTCTTATTGACGACTGGAGAAACAAATGGCAGCAGGGTCCGGTTCCGTTTCTTTTTGTGCAATTACCAAATTTTATGGAAGTTCAGTATCTGCCATCCGAAAGTCAATGGGCCGAATTAAGGTTCGGCCAGCTTAAATCATTATCAGTTCCAAATACAGCAATGGCAGTTACGATCGATGCAGGTGAATGGAATGATATTCATCCTCTTGAAAAGAAAGTTGTAGGAGAAAGATTAGCCCTGGCTGCCAGAAAACTTGCTTATGGTAATGAAAAAGTAGTCTTTTCAGGACCTGTTTATAAATCAATGACCAAAGAAGGGAACCGGCTTACGATAGAATTTGATCACATCGGAAGCGGAATAATGGTTAAGGGCGGTGGCGATCTGAACTGGTTCGCAGTAGCCGGGCCAGATAGAAAATTTGTATGGGCGAAAGCAATTATCGAAAACAACCATGTCATTGTCAGCTGTGATGAAATTCCGGATCCGGTTTATGTGAGATATGCGTGGGCTGACAATCCTGAAGGGGCCAATCTGTATAATATTGAAGGGCTGCCAGCCTCTCCGTTTGAAGCAGCAATCATTGAAATACCTGAGAAATCAGCCAATGATCATCCAATGTTCTAGCAAATTAATTATCAGCAATTCTTATTATTTTCTTTATCAGCACAGGCTTTTCAAGATACTGACTTGCCGAATGGATGGAATGTATCCGTCTTACTATATCCATCCTCTTTATTACTCTTCCGAATGCGGCAAAACCCTGCCGGTCAGGATTCCTCCTTCCGCCAAAGTCAAGTTCAGGCTGATCACCAATGCAAATAAAGAATTCCGATGTGGCACTTCCGGGTGTGGTTCGGGCCATTGAAATTGTCCCGTTTCTATGCCGGATACCAGTCATTTTGGTAGTTTCATGCACAATGGGAGGAAATCCATTGTCTTCTTCTTCATATCGCCCACCCTGAATTACTTCGATTAATACAGAATCATTTGGCTGATTATCAATCCTGACAACCCTGTAGAAACAGGTGTTGTCAAACAGATTCGCATCAATATAACGAAGAAAATTAAGTGAGGTTACAGGTGCTTTCTTCAGATCGAGGCTGACAAGAATATCTCCGATTTCAGTCCTTATAATGATCTTCTCTTTCTTTTTCCCTGACTGTCCCGATAAGTTATTGCAGGACATCAGTATCATACTGAAAATGCATATCATTATTCTCATAGAGGTGCAACTTAGGCGCCATTATTTCCCCGGGTTCAATAAATGAATCCGGAGATCAATTGACTTTCAGGATTTTCCTGATTGCTTCATTATTTCTTTGATTTACAATATTTTTCCCTTCAGGAGTATACAAAAAGTCGATTGTAGCCTTGTGACGTTCAACAACTTTTGATCTAACCAGTTTCCCGAGGCTGTTTAGAAGTTTGTTATCACCGCTAAATGGTTCATCTATTATTGCGATAGCGGCTGGTAACCACCTTGAGGGGAACAGATCGCCATACACACCTCCCGGCTTATACTGATTTATAACTGATTCCAGTTCATATAAAATAGCTTCCAGTCCTTTTGTTTCGGTCAGGCTGATATTATTGTTCTTTGCCCATTTTGCCAATGCATCTCCATTTGGTACAAGCAATGCGGAGGTGTACTTATTCTGGTTATTATAAAGCATCATCTGTTCTATAAACTGAGATCTGTCGGTTATAGTTTCTTCTATTCCTTCAGGACTGTATTTTTCACCATCGTCTGAAATAAGCAGGCTTTTAAATCTTCCGAGAACATACAGAAACCGGTCTTCATCAACATATCCCATATCACCGGTATGGAGCCATCCTTCCCGAATTGTCTCCAGAGTAGCTTTTTCATTTTTCCAGTATCCTTTCATAACATTTTCTCCGCGGATTACTATTTCACCCTTTTTCCCGACAGGCACCTCATTTCCATCCTCATCGCATATTTTCAGGTCAAGATTTTTAACTATGTTACCGGATGATCCAAGTTTATGCCTTTTTAGCACATTTGATGAAATTACCGGTGAAGCCTCGGTTAATCCATACCCCTGCAGCATAGGGATCCCTATTGCATAAAAAAACTTCTGTTGTTCAATATCAAGCAAGGCTGCTCCCCCAATGAAAAATTCCAGTCTTCCGCCAAAGATGTTCCTGATCTTCTTAAACAGGATTAAGTCAAATAGTATGTATAATGGCTTAAGAAATATCTTTGTTCCTTTCCCTTTATCCCATCCGATGCCATTATAACTATATGCAATTTTTAATGCATATTTGAAAAGCTTTTCTATAAACGGACCTTTTTCTTTTATTCCTTTTTCAATCCCCTTTCGAAAGCTTTTTGCCAGAGCTGGTGCAGTAAAGAGAAATACAGGTTTAACCTCCTTTATGTTTTCCGCGAGATGCTTAAGGCTGTCAAGATAGGATTTGCCCGATTGAACAGCGGCCAGGCTTGCTCCCGTATTCATCATTATATATATTCCCACTGTATGTGCAAAGGAATGGTCCCATGGCAAGATAAGGAGTGTTGTCCACCATTCAAGAACATCCATAAGAGTAAGTGCCTGTTCAATATTTGCAACATAGTTCGCATGAGACAAAATTATCCCTTTGGGATCGGCTGTTGTTCCTGAAGTGTAACAAATATTTGCATAATCATCAGGGCCGACTGATTTTATTGTTTCCATGAATTTATCATGGTTCGCATTCAGATATTCCTCCCCCAGTTTCTTGACATCCCCAATAAATATTTCATCATGGGAATAATTCTCCTTTGGGTCGAGAAGAATAACCTTTTCAAGATTCTTAAGATCAAGTTTAATTGAATTTATCTTATCAATCTGAAGGGTTGAGACTATCACCCATCTTGACTCTGAATGGTCAAGTCTGAATTTCAGATCAGTACCCTCTTTAAGAGTGATGGTAAGAGGCACACTTATTGCACCTGCATGCAAAATTCCAAGTTCACTTATTACCCAATCCGTCCGGGCTTCAGATAATAACGCAATCCGGTTTCCCTTATTTATGCCAAGGGCCAAAAGGCCTGCAGCTACCTTGTAAGCCTGTTCTTTGGTCTCTTTGTAGGTGATCGCTTCATATCTGTCAGTCTTTTTCTCAAGAAGATAGGAGTTGTTCCCATATTTCTGCGCACTGTTCTCCAATAAATCGATTATTGTTTTCATTGTGGCCGGTTAAAATTTTTATATAAACTGAATTTTATTGCAGAATATCATTTTGTGTCAGTATGTCAGAATCTTATTGACTCCATTAAATTTATGAAATATTAATCAGTTGCCATTACGGAAATTTGAACAATTCGTTATAGCCACATATTTAACTATAAAGTCCTGCAGGGAAAATTATCCCGTTTACCTGAAATTCATAAATTTGATATTAATGATAAAAGTGAGCAGATAATTAATCAAAAAAGGTAATCCTATGAAAAATAAACGTTTATTAGTCTGTACAATTGGAGGATTAATTGCAGGCATTATCTGCTCAGTCGGAGGCCTCCTGAGCGGTAATATTGCTGAGCTTTCTTTCTTTACAATAGCCGGTACTTTTTTTAACAGAATAATGCTTGGTTTTTTTATTGGAATAAGCCGGTTAAAAATCAATTATTTATTACATGGAATGTTGATTGGATTACTTGTTTCGCTGATTAATTCAATCTCATTCCTTGAAAATAACATAAAAGGCTTTTTGTTTTTCACCATTGCCGGCATTATCTACGGTTTTTTAATAGAATTATTTGCTACAAAAGTTTTTAAGGCTATATGATTAACCTGATTTTTTGGTTACTTGTTGCCGGTTGCTGAGGGGTTATTTATTTAATCCGGGATATCTCGCAAAATTAAACCTCCTTTAATCCGTTTTTAATCTGTTATTAATCTGTTATTAATCTTTTCTTAACCTGTGCATGAGAGTATAAGAATAACTTAGCCCGGACCGGAGTAGAAAATCAGGAAATCCTCATGTAATCTTAAGAAAATATGGTAATTTAAATTTTGAAAATTCAATAAACTACAGAGGGGACCAAAACTTGCATAACTAACATAATCGCTTGATGTCCAAAGGAGTTCATCTTATTTACGTAGGTATCTTCGTTGCAGTAACATCAATGGTTTTTATTGCTCTGTCATATAAGGGCCTGTCATATTACAGGGTAAGCATTGAGGAAAGGTTTTACCACCCCGACCATAACAGCCTTAAACCAAGCGGTAACATTGGACATAGCCTGGGAATTATAGGATCACTGTGCATTATTATTGGTGTAGGCACTTATATGGCCAGAAAAAGATATCGCTCCCTGTCAGGGCTGGGACTTGTAAAATACTGGCTTGAATTCCATATATTCATGTGTATCCTGGGTACAATATTGATCGTTTTCCATACTGCCTTCAAGGTTGGAGGGCTGGCGGCAGTAAGCTTCTGGAGCATGGCAACGGTCTTTGTCAGCGGGATAGCAGGAAGGGTTATTTACCTCCAGATCCCCAGGACAATGGAAGGCCGTGAACTTAACCTTAAAGAAGTAAGGGAGATGAGAAATGATATTTTAGAAAAGATCAGGGATTCCCATGATTTTGATGATGAAAGCTTTAAATTCATTACATATTCAATTGAAAACAAATCCGGGATTGCTGCAGGTAACAAATTTCCGGGTATTCTCAAGAACTATTTCAATGACAGGAACTCTGTCAATGAGATCAGTAACTACCTGAAGAAAAATAAGATATCAGGACCAGAATATTCCAGGATTATAACTCTTGTGAAGGATGATATCAGGCTCGGAAGAACAATCGGACGGCTTGATAACCTGAAAAACCTGTTCAGGTACTGGCATGTTTTTCATCTTCCCTTTGCCATACTTATGCTGATCTTTTTGATCCTGCATGTCATAGTAACAGTAGCCCTTGGATACAGATGGATTCTTTGACCATGAACCAGACAATTATCAATATTTTGTTCTACTCCCTTACAATAATTCTGTTTGTTGTTGTAATAGCTATATATCTGAGGAGAAAAGCGAGGGAATCAAGGATTACTGACGAGAAAATCAAAAAAGCCATTGAAGAAGGCCTTCATGAGCCGGTCTCCCTTCATCCATACGTCGATGTGAACAGATGTATGGGTACGGGTGCATGTGTGAAAGCCTGCCCCGAGAAAGATATTCTGGGAATGAGGCACGGAAAAGCCATTGTAATAAATGCTTCCCGGTGCATTGGTCACGGTGCCTGTTTCCATTCATGCCCTACCGAAGCTATCACTTTGCGGATAGGCACTGAAAAACGGGGCGTGGATCTGCCCCATGTAAGCAAAACTTTTGAAACAAATGTTCCGGGGATATATATTGCTGGCGAACTGGGTGGAATGGGTCTTATCAGGAATGCTGTCGAACAGGGCAGACAGGCAACCGAAAATATTATCAAATCGCTTAGGAAAGATCATAATGCTGATTATGATCTGGTCATCGTTGGAGCAGGCCCGGCAGGCATTTCAGCATCACTTGCAGCAAAGAAACATGGTATCAGGTTTCTCCTCCTTGAACAGGATACCCTTGGAGGAACAATATTTACATATCCGCGGACTAAAGTGATAATGACTGCTCCAATGGATCTGCCCCTTATGGGTAAAGTCAAGCTCCATGAAACAAGCAAACCCGTACTGCTGAATTTGTGGCAAACAGTACTTTCGAAATACGATATCGCCATCCATGAAAATTGTAAGGTAGAATCAATCGAGCACACAAATAATAATTTTGATGTAATTACTTCTGATGGACAGCACTTTGTTACAGCTTTTATCCTTCTGGCAACAGGAAGGCGCGGGACTCCGCGTAAGCTGAATGTGCCTGGTGAAGAAAAAGAGAAGGTCGCTTACAGACTCCTGGAACCCGAGGAGATCACAGGGAAAAATATCCTGATTGTGGGAGGTGGTGATTCAGCGGTTGAATCCGCCCTGCTTCTGTCGGAGCAGAACCATGTAACACTCTCATACAGGAATGAGGTATTTAACCGCATCAAGCCTCTTAACAGTGTTGCTCTAAATAAAGCCCAGGCGTCAGGTAAGCTTGAGGTAAGATTTAACACAAACCTTATCAGAATCGAAGATGATTGTGTAACCCTGTCCATAATGAACGAAGGACATGAATTGAGATTAAGCAACGATCAGGTATTTATTTTTGCCGGCGGTGAGATGCCTACCCAGTTCCTCGAAAAGACAGGCATTAAAATTACCAGGAAATTCGGGGAAACAGTATTGAAACATTAAAGGCTACAGGCGGGGTGCGGCGTGCGGCGTGCGGAGGGCGGTAGGCGGGAGGGAGAAGATAGAATTGAACTTTTACAGGTTATGACCCTAGGTAAAATAAGAGTAATCGGTATTGTTCTTGTCATCATTCTGATGTCCCGTCGTGGATATGCACAAATCTCTCCGGGTGATCTGGCCATGGACCATGAATTTCTTGAAGGTATATCAAACTGCACCAAATGCCATATTCTGGGAAATAAAATTACAGGTGAAAAATGTCTTGACTGCCACACTGAAATAAAGGAAAGAATAATGGCAGGAAAGGGATATCATTCCTCTTCTGAAGTCAAAGCAAAACAATGTATTGAGTGCCACAGCGATCATCACGGAAAAAAATTTCAACTGGTTCGGATGAATACAGGCGATTTTAATCACAGCCTTACAGGTTTCACCCTGTCAACTCCCCACTCAAAATTGCAATGCCAGGAGTGTCATAATGCAAAATTCATAACAGATCAGAAAATTGCCGGGAAGAAATTCACATACATGGGAGTGAAACAAGAGTGCCTTACCTGCCATGCCGATTACCATCTCAACACTCTTTCTGCTTCATGTCTCAATTGTCATGGATCGGAAACCTTTAAAACAGTTCCGGCTTTCAGCCATGATAACGCGCGTTTCCGGCTGGTTGGCAAACATAAGGCAGTTGAATGCATCAAATGTCACAAGGTTGAAACCTTTAATGGGAATAAATTCCAGGAATTCCGGGGTGTGGCTTTCGCTTCATGTGTAAACTGCCACACAGATCCTCATCAGAACAAATTTGGCCAAAACTGTCGCCAATGCCATAGCGAGGCCTCATTCAGTACCATTAAGGGAATTTCAAATTTTGATCATAATAAAACAAGTTTTCCTCTTGTGGAAAAACACCTGGCAGTCGACTGTAAATCCTGCCACAAAACTAATCTCACAGATCCGCTTAAACACGGTCGATGCACTGATTGCCATTCTGATTACCATAAAGGCCAATTTGCCAGAAACGGTAATTCCCCTGATTGTTCACAATGCCACAGCGTAAAAGGCTTTACAACATTTTCATACACGCTTGATCAGCACAACAAGAGTTCTTTCCCTCTCAGGGGGGCCCACTCCGCCCAGCCTTGTTCGGAATGCCATAAAAAACAAACCGGGTGGTCATTTCAAGGAATCGGAGCTGTGTGTCTTGATTGTCATAAAGACATTCATAAATCTTTCATCGATACAAAGATTTACCCTGATGGCAATTGCCAGACCTGTCACAATGAGTCAGCCTGGATTGATGTATCCTTCGATCATTCAAAAACCGGTTTCCCTCTGACCGGAGAGCATACCAAGCCATCCTGTGGCACCTGTCACATTACAAGAACCTCAGGAGGTATTATTACTCAGAGGTTTACGGATCTTCCATCAGATTGTTCAGCCTGCCATAACGATAATCACCAGGGCCAGTTTAATAAGAACGCAGGGGAGAACTGCACCGATTGTCATGTATCTGAAAACTGGAAAGCTTCAAAATTCGATCATAACAAAACAGACTTCAAGATTGACGGGGAACATGTTAATGTTTCCTGTAACGGATGCCATAAACCCCGGCAAACCGGAAATACTACCTATACACTTTATAAAATAAAAGACTACAAATGCGAATCCTGTCACTTCTGATACTATCCGCGCTCCTGATAACAGCTTACCGCGCAGTCCAGTCACCGCACGGACCTGATTTTAAGGTCAGCTGTAAAACCTGCCACAGCACCAAAGGATGGCAGCTTGATAAAGAAGTTTATTCTTTCGATCACAACAGGACAAAGCTCCCTCTTTCCGGACAGCATACAAGCGTGAACTGCAGGGAGTGTCATCCAACGCTTGTATTTTCAGAAGCGAAATTAAATTGCATCGATTGCCATAAGGACGTCCATCAAACGACTGTCGGCCCCGATTGTTCCCGCTGCCATACTCCGGTTTCATGGCTGGTCAGCAATATAACTGAGATTCACCAGATGAGCAGATTCCCGCTTCTGGGGCCACACAGGACTGCTGATTGTGTCCAGTGCCATGTATCAGAAAATCCTGTCCGGTTCGATGTTTTGGGTGTTAACTGCATCGACTGCCACAGGAACACTTATCTGGCAACCACAAATCCAAATCATGTTCAGGCCGGATTTTCGCAGGATTGT
>Ga0153915_10005075_pt1 | contig 12224 bp, 11 predicted proteins | sample Opewatmetagenome_2_FD_107003 | JGI IMG/M metagenome (GOLD analysis project Ga0153915, IMG submission 107003) | Freshwater wetland microbial communities from Ohio, USA - Open water 3 Core 3 Depth 3 metaG | ecosystem: Environmental > Aquatic > Freshwater > Wetlands | place: USA: Ohio, Lake Erie...
ATGTCTATGCGCAGAATGAAGAGGACCTTTACCGGGTTGTCGGCTACCTTATGGCACAGGACAGGTTATGGCAGATGGACCTGGTGAGAAGATTCTCTACAGGCCGCTTATCTGAGATCTTTGGGCCAATAGCGATAGAAACTGACAAGTTGTTCCGTGCACTCAGGATACCAGAAAAATCAGAAATTGTTATTTCAAAAACAGATCCGGAAATTATCCGGCAAATCGAAGCATTTACTGATGGAGTCAATCAATTTATTGATGCCAACCACAAAAAGCTGCCTTTTGAATTTACAGTACTCGGTTATAAACCTGAACGGTGGGAGGTTATTCATACATATAATCTTATTGGGTATATGAGCTGGATGCTTCAGCAGGGTTGGAATTCCGAACCTCTTCTTTTAAAGATCAGGAAAATAGTCGATGATCAAAAATTCTATGAATTATTCCCGGATCTGTCAATTATGCAGCCAGCTTATCCTGGTTTTTTACTTTCCAGCAATGCGGAGTTCAAATTTGATTTTGTAGCAGCTGATAAAATGATAAAGGATCTGGGAGTCCAGGTTTTTTCCGGAAGCAATAACTGGGCGGTAAGCGGTACAAGGACAGAGTCGGGATTCCCGATTGTTGCAAATGATATGCACCTCCAGTTGGATAATGCACCGGGAATCTGGTACCAGATCCACCAGGTGGTTCCGGGAAAATTAAATGTGACCGGTGTAATGCTTCCAGGTGCTCCCTATGTTGTTTGCGGCCATAATGACAGCATTGCCTGGGGGATGACTAATGTCACAGCTGATAATGTCGATTTTTATGCTGAAACAATTAATCCTGCTGACAGTAACCAGTACTGGTTTAATGGCGAATGGAGAGATATGAAAGTCGTGAAAGAAAAAATAATTGTCAAAGGTGGTGATACTGTTATATTTTTTAACCGGTTCACGCATAGAGGTCCTGTCGCTTCAGGACTTCATGGAGTCAAAGATAAGGTGATTTCTGCCCGGTGGATAGGAAATGAATATAGCAATGAAGTGAGGACAGTCTGTCTTCTTAACAGGGCCAATAACTGGCAGGATTTTACAAATGCTATTGGCTCTTTTATCTCAATCAGCCAGAATATCGTTTATGGAGACAGAGCCGGTAATATTGGTTTATATTGTGCAGCAGGTGTGCCCATCAGAGAAGGAAATCCGGCATTGATAATGCCGGGTGATACGAGCCTGTATGACTGGAAAGGCCTGGTGCCATTCGAGAAGTTACCTCATTTGTTTAATCCGCCGGAAGGTTTTGTGGCATCAGCCAATAACAAATCTGCAGGACCGGATTACCCCTATTTTATCAGCAACTGGTATGACCTGCCAAATCGGTACGACCGGATTGTTGAAATGATCAATAAGACAGGTAAACATAATACTGAGACTTTCAGGCAAATACAAACCGATCAGCATTCGAAATGGGCTCAAAAAGTATTGTCTGCAGTGCTGCCTCTCGTGGATAGTAAGAATGAAATAATAAATGGAAATCCTGTTTTTAAATCCTTAAAATCCTGGGATTATAATTATACAGCTGAATCCCTAGAAGCTTCGTTATTTGAAGTATTTAACCTTGAAATGATAAAGGCAATATTCATGGATGAGCTGGGGAAGGATCTTTATAATGAATTTTTGAAGCAGGATAAGTTTGCCCAGTACGGCCTCGATAAGCTTGTATCGGGGGAAAAATATAGCTGGTGCGATAATGTTAAGACTCCGGGTATAACGGAGGATTTTGCCGATATAGTTGATGTGAGCTTCATAAGCGCAATTAAAAAGCTTGATTCCCTACTGGGTACTGATCCGATGAACTGGAAATGGGGAAGACTGCATCAGGTCAGCTTTAAACATCCGCTTGCAAATGTTAACATTTTAAAGAAGATTTTTAAGCTTGAGAAGGGGCCATACCCTGTCGGAGGCAGTTATCATACAATCTGTCCTTATAGTTATGAATTCAAGAATCCTTTCGTTACAACCTGGGGTGCGTCTGAACGTCATATTTTTGACCTGTCTGACTGGGATAAGTCTAAAACTGTAATTCCGACGGGGGAATCAGGTATTCCGGCAAGTGATTTTTATTGCAACCAGAGCGATATGTACATAAACAAGGAATATCATGACAACCCGTTCAGCAGGGAAGCAGTAGAAACCCACACCAAGTATCATGCAGTCTTTTCTGGGAAATAGGAACTAAACTTCGGAAGCTATTTTAGCAGTATATATCTTCAATCCTCTGCTCTTCACCCTCCGCTCCCAGCTCCCAGCTCCCAGCTCCCTGCCCCATGCTAATAGTACAGGATCCAGGCCTTAGGTTCAATGCTTTTGCGGATGCGGCTCATTTCAGCTTCAGCTGATTCCCTTGAAGTGAAAGAATTGAAACTTACAGTATACAGGTTATCTTCTGCAGCAAAATATTCAGCATTGAATCCTTTTGATCTTAATTCTGCAGAAAATCTTTCTGCATTCTGCTGTGATTTAAAACGGCCTGCAACTATATAATATTTTTTTAAAGGTCCCTGGTCATCAGCAGGAGCGCTGGTTATTTCCTTTTGAGCAGGAGTTTCATTTTCGTCAATACCCTGTTCAGTTTCCTGGCTAGTCATCTGCTCATCGGTATATTCAGGCTCCGAAGTATTGATTTTGTCATTCTCAGGAATTTCTACGCCAGGTGATACTTCCACCTGGCTTTGTTTTTCGCGCGGGATGATTTTATTTACCAGTTCAGGAGACAGAAACCAGGCGGCAGCTGCAAGAATTATGACAGATCCAATAATTGATACCGGAACGACCCAATTATGCTTTCTTTTTTCTTTGACTTTTTTAGGCATAGAAACTGGTCTAGATTCAATTTCCTGCCAATCTTCGTCAAGTGGTTTCTTTTGTTCATCCTTCACTGATCCGGGTACAGCGGTTTCAACGGTGGGCATCTGTGCATCCTGCGCCGCGGATGTCATGTTATTCTGTGACTCTAATGTGCCATAATCCCTTGCTATCACTGTCTCTTCCGGGGGCATTTCGTGTTTGAACTTGATCCCCACTTTTGGGGCTTCAGGCTCTGACACTGACGCACCCTTCTGGACTTCCTGTAATGATTCTGAAAGATCAATTTTTGGTTTAATAAGAATCTTGCTCTCAGAATCTTCTGGTGCTTTTTTAGTCCCGGGAGTTTCAGGTTCAGAAATAACAGGCTCTTCAAGTGAAAATGATTCAGAAGCATTATCCTCATGCACTGAAGAATCTTCTGGAGTTTTCTTCAAAAGGTCATCTTTGGTGGCATCGATATCTACTTCTTTCAATGTGTCATCAAGAACAAAGGGAGTTTGGTCGGCAGGTTGAAAGACCTGGGACTCAGGTAAAGGCTCACTTTGTTTCTTTTCAGAGAGTTCAGATTCTTTAAGTATTGTATCAAGGTCTCTCAGAGGAGCAGGAGTTTCTGGCTCAGTCCGCTCTCCACCTTTCAATGACGTAAATTGCTTTTCCCCTGATTCATCCAGCCATACCCATCCTATTTCGTTGAAAGTTAGACGATTGTGAAGTTTCAGCTCACTATTTAATTTTTCGGAATATTCGGCAACTTTTGCAGAAGCTTCATGGAAGGATATTCCTTCAATATGGCCAATGTATTCTGTAAGTATACCATCGTTGAAAGTCAGAAAACTATTAAAGGCAATTTCAGGCGGATTCTGCTGGCGTATGATAAATGCTCCGAACTCCGGGATTATAACCCGGCTGTTTTCTCTCAGCAGGTTCAGTATATACTTTTCCATATTCAATAAAAAAACAATGTACTGAAAAAATGTTTAATTTTAAAATGGAAAATAAACAAAGATAAAAACTGTTGCATATGAAATCTCAGAAAATACTAGGCATTGATATCGGCGGCTCAGGAATCAAGGGTGCTCCGGTAAATGTTAAGAATGGCCGCATTCTTAAAGAAAGATTCAGGATTGACACTCCTGAACCGTCTTCTCCAAAAGCCATTACCGAAGCTGTGGTGAAAGTCGTTAAGCATTTCAAATGGAAAGGTCCTGTTGGATGCGGTTTTCCCGGTGTAATACAGAGGGGATTTGTACGCACAGCAGCTAATGTGGATAAATCATGGATTGATACAAATATTAACAAGCTTCTATCGGAAGCGACCGGTTTGCCTGTCTTTGCAATAAATGATGCCGATGCTGCCGGACTGGCGGAAATGAGGTTTGGAGCAGGGAAAGACAAGAATGGAGTTGTCCTGTTACTGACAGTTGGAACTGGTATTGGTACCGTATTATTTTCTAATGGAAAACTGGTACCAAACCTTGAAATGGGACACATAGAACTTCATGGAATGGATGCTGAAAAGCAATGCTCCGATGCTATTCGTAAAAGCCTGAATTTATCCTGGGAGGATTGGGCTCAAAAATTCAATGAATACCTCCAGGCAATCCATGCACTGCTTTGGCCCGACTTAATAATTCTGGGAGGGGGCGCCAGTAAGAAAACAGACAAGTTCATTAATTTCCTTAAAGTCAAGGCAAAAATTGTTCCGGCAAAACTGCTGAATGAAGCAGGACTGGTTGGTGCGGCAATAGCTGCAAAAAATCAACATAAGGAGGTGGATAAGAAAGCAAAGAAGGGTAAGGTTGAGAAAAAGAAGGCTTAGGTGTAGTCTCAAGCAAAGACAATGAAGGCCAGGGACAGGAATAAGAAGATTGAGTTAATAATATTCAGGGAACAATAATTATATAAGGCTAAAGGTCAGACTGGAATTAATATGACTATTTTACTATTCCGGCGAATCCCATAAAAGCAAGTGCAAGTAATCCTGCTACAACAAATGCGATCGGGACGCCGTTAATTCCTTTCGGAACATTTACAAGATCCAGCTGTTCGCGTATTCCGGCCATAAGTATTAGGGCAAGACCGAATCCTGCAGCATTTGCAAATTCGTAAACAACGTTTTGAAGAAGATTAAAATTGTTATCAATGGCCATAACTGCCACACCCAGTACAATACAATTGGTTGTGATCAGAGGCAGGAAAATCCCAAGAGCCTGGTATAATGATGGGCTTACTTTTTTCAGGACAATTTCGACTGCCTGCACTAATAAAGCAATTATCAGGATGAAGGATATCGTTCGCATGAATGTTATGCCAAGCGGAACAAGGACATAGGTCTGCATAAGAGAAGTTGCTACTGCTGAAAGAACCATTACGAACATTACTGCTCCGGTCATTCCCAGGGCTGTTTCAACCTTAGTAGAAATCCCTATAAACGGGCAGATCCCAAGAAACTTGGCAAGTGTAATATTGTTGATGAAAACGGCGGATATAATAAGAATTAAATATTCCATACTGAAATAATTTTATCGATTTATCATGTTGCTTTTCTAATTCGGTTAATTATCACAATCACATATGCCAGTGCAAGAAAAGCACCTGGCGGCAATATAAAAAGTAATATACCATTGCTGCCATAAATCTGATGACCGAATAAAGAACCGCTTCCCAGCAATTCTCTTACACTTCCGATAATAATAAGAGCAAGTGTGAACCCGAGTCCCATGCTAAGACCGTCAATTCCTGCCGAGAGAACGTCATTCTTCGATGCATAGGCTTCTGCGCGACCAAGTACTATACAGTTCACAACGATCAGTGGGATAAATACTCCCAGCTGTGCAGAAAGATCGGGCAGATATGCCTGCATGACCAGTTCGACAATTGTAACAAAGGAAGCAATGAGGACAATATATGATGGGATCCTTACCTCATCAGGGATGAAAGACTTGACGGCTGAAACAACTATGTTTGACATCACAAGGACGAACGTTGTCGCAAGTCCCATGCCAAGACCATTAGATGCTTTTGTGGTCACTCCAAGGACCGGACACATACCCAGGAATAAGGCGAAAGTCGGACTTTCCCTGAAAAAGCCCTTCGTTAAATTTTGCCACTGGTTCATCTTGAAGATATTTAAATGGTTATATGGTTAAATGGTTATATGGTTAAAGATTTTTGGAATCTTGATGTTTATAGTTAAAACCATATATTTTATGTATTCATCATAAGCCATATAGCTATACAGCCATATAGCCATATTAGCCATACAGCCATATAACCATTTAGCCATTTTATTTTTCAATTTTAGTCACTTTAGCTCATTCCAAATTTTAGTCCTCTTTTAAGCCATATAACCATAATCTTCTCACTTCAGAGTATCTTGAGGATTTGATTGGCTCATCTTAATAAATTCGTCATATGCTCTTTGCAATGCGTCGCAGAAAGCACGTGAGGAAATTGTTGCCGCTGTAATAGCATCAACATCTCCTCCGTCCTTTTTTACCTTAAGCCTGAATTCCGACGGATTTTTCCCTTCAAACTGACTGCTCCATGATTTGCCTGTTTTCTTGTCGAGCGATTTCTCCTTTTCCATTTTGTCTCCGAGTCCTGGTGTCTCTTTGTGCTGCAGCACGGAGACATTATAGATTTTTCCATCCGGTGTAAAGCTCACCATCAGTTTTATATTGCCGCTGAATCCTTTATTAGTAAATGTTTCAACCGCAGTACCAACCCATTTACCATTCTGTATAGCTTTATAAAAATAAATGGTGTCGCCATCAACAGCGCTTTTCATAATATTTTCAAGGGGATCATTATCAAATGCAGGAAGAACCGTTTTAATGGCATTCTGTTTTTGAAGTTTCCTGGTCTCACTGATGGCAGTTTTTGTCAAGGCGTAAATGCCTCCCAGACTGGCTGAGGCAATTACACATATTACTGAAAGTGCCAGTAACATCTTTTTAAATGAAGTCTTCTCTTTACTCATTTTTGAGACGTTCTCCAAACCTTGCAGGCTTGATATATTTATTTATTAAAGGAACAAATGCGTTCATTATAAGAATAGCGAACTGAACTCCTTCGGGGTATGCGCCAAACACCCTGATAAGTACTGTTATGATTCCGATACCGATGCCATAAACCCACATTCCGCTTGCAGTCATCGGGGAAGTCACATAATCAGTAGCCATGAAAATTGCACCGAGCAGCAAGCCTCCGCTCAACAGGTGAAATAATGGATCCGCATACCTGGCGGGATCGGACTTCCATAAAATACCCGTAAAGATTACAACTGTAAGCAGTATTGATATTGGTATATGGAGAGTGATGATTTTGCGTGCAAGAAGATAGATAAATCCAATAATTAAAGCGATTGCGCTGATTTCCCCTGCAGATCCTCCCATTTTACCTAAAAACATGTCAATGTAATCAGGCACTTTGCTCATAATATCCGAGATAGTTTCATTATTTTTTATGCCTTCTTTCATCATTCCAAGAGGAGTTGCCCCGGTAGCGGCATCAGTATAAGCGAACCAATTTTGCAACGGTTTGGGATAAGTCGACATCTGAACAGGAAATGAGACGAAAAGAAAAACCCTTCCTACAATGGCGGGATTAAAAGGATTATTTCCAAGCCCCCCAAAAGACATTTTAGCTACGCCAATAGCAACAAGGCTTCCAATTATTACAATCCAGAATGGAATATCTGCGGGAAGACAGAGGGCAAGAAGGAGGCCTGTTACCATAGCCGAGCCATCGCTTATTGTGGATTCGTTTTTCAGGATATATTTCTGGATCAGATACTCAAACGCCACGCAGGAGAGCATCGAGGTAAGGATCAAAATGATAGTTCCGACACCAAAAAAGATAACGGAAACGATAGATGCCGGCACAAGTGCTATCAGAACACCATACATCAATTTTTTGACCGTTTCCTGGGTGTGATCATGTGGTGCCGGAGATACAGTAATCATGCTCATTATATCGGGTAAAATTATTCAGCTTCTTTCAGGGCCTGTTTTCGCTTTTTCAATTTTGTCTTGCCCAGCCTGATATAATCAAGCAGCGGCCGGTTTGCCGGACATATATAACTGCAAGAACCGCATTCCATGCAGTCATTAATATGGCAATCATCAAGGAATTCGCATTTCTCCTTTTCAACCATTGCCATTATCAGATAGGGCTCAATTCCCATCGGGCAAACGGAAACGCACCTGGAACAGCGGATGCAATTCTGAACCGGCTTTCTTCCTGATTCAACATCATCAAGTACCAGCAATCCTGACATTCCTTTTGTGACCGGGACCTCCAGTGTATTCAAGGCTTTTCCCATCATGGGCCCGCCTGCAATAATCTTGTTCGCATTTTCCGGAAGTCCACCTGCGGCTTTTATCAGTTCTGAAACAGGTGTCCCGATCCTCACCCTGAAATTTGATGGATATTTTAGAGATTTCCCGGTTACCGTAACTATCCTGCTTATGAGAGGCTTATTTTTCTGAACCGCTTCGTAGACAGCATACATTGTCCCGATATTAAAAATGACTGTGCCGATATCAATGGGCAGTCCTCCTGATGGAACCTCGCGACCTAAAAGGGATTTAATTAGATGTTTTTCACTACCCTGCGGATACTTTACTTTCAATCCCTGGATACTGATGCCGGGGTATTTATCTGAAAATTTCCTGAGATTCTCAATCCCATCATATTTATTATTTTCCACCCCAACTATTGCTTTTTCCACTCCTAAAGCATCCATTATTATGCGGATCCCAATAAGTATCTCCTCTCCTTTTTCCAGCATCAGGCTGTGATCGGCAGTTATATAAGGTTCACATTCAGCTCCATTTATAATAAGGATACTGGCTTTTTTACCTCTTGGAAATGCCATTTTAACATGGGTTGGAAATGTTGCACCACCCATCCCAACTATTCCTTTATCCCAGATCCTCACCATTATTTCAGGTATGGAAATACTAATTTCCCTGACGAGGCCGGGGCCAGTATCAATATCATCCATCCATTCGTCAGCGCCAGTTCCTATCTCAATTGCCATCCTTTTGTAACCGGATGCATCGGTGAATTTATCAACTCTTGTAACCGTTCCAGTTACTGAAGAATGTACATTTGCAGCGATAAATCCCTCTCCGGCTGCAATCATCTGTCCGGTTTTAACCTTGTCCCCTTTCTTTACAAGCACAGTTGCAGGCGTTCCGATATGCTGGAGAGTTGGCAATATGACGACAGGAGGAACCGGCAGATCAACAATGGGCTTACCCGCAGTGATCTTGTTTTCTTCCGGATGAATTCCACCTTTTCTGAATGTTTTAAGCACGATCAATCCCTCAGTTTATACGTTTTCGACTATTTCTGCATTAACAAGAGAGTCTGTTCCATCCTGACTCTTTCTGGGCGGCATATTGATTTCAAGAATCGAATTTGTCGGGCATTCTGTGACACATTTGCGGCACAAAGTGCACTTAACTGCATCGATATAAGCAAGATAATTTTCAAGAGTGATTGCATCGAATTTGCAGACCTTAACACATTTTCCGCAACCAATGCAGGCAACTTCACAGCTTTTCTTTGCAATTGCGCCTTTTTCCTCATTAATGCAGCTTACAAAAATTTTGCGATCCTTTTTATTCTTTTTCCTTAATTCTATAATATTTTTCGGACAAGCGATAACACATGCATTGCAGGCTGTGCATTTTTCATCTGTGACAACAGGAAGCCCTGTTGTACGATCCATGTGGATAGCATCAAATTCACATGCTTTCACGCAATCCCCATGTCCGAGACACCCATATGCACATCCGGTATCTCCGGAATAAATACCGCTCTGAATTGCACAAGAAGGGGGCCCGTCATAGATGTTGATCCGCGGCCTCTTATTATATGAACCCGAGCAGCGTACCACTGCAACTTGTGCATCCTGCGACACTGCCTCCATCCCAAGGATCGCAGCTACCTTCGACATTGTTTCGTTGCCGCCGACAGGACAGAACAGCCCGCTGAGATTGTCACTTTTTACGCATGCCTCCGCAAAATTCCTGCATCCTGTATAACCACATCCACCGCAATTTGCCGCAGGCAGAGCATCCTCAACCAGGTCTATCCTGGGATCCTCAAACACCTTAAACCGCTGTGCCACAAGATAAAGGATTACTGCAGAAACAGCGCCGGTCGCACTCAAAGAAACTATAGTATAAATAATTACCGAACTCATATTTTCCCTCATCAACCTTTTACAAGCCTGAATTTAAAATTTTTTTTGATCACTTTCCTGAATAACCATAACAAAAGATAATACGGAATCAGTAAGGCAATAGAAGTCAATCCTGCAATTGCCTCGTTATTTGTAAGTTTAAGCAAAGTAACCAGGCTCAGGCAGAGTATGACCATTGGCAAAATATATCCAAGGAATACTGCGCTGAATCCTTTAGACTGGGAAAGCACAACATTTACTTTTTCACCTACCTGGTAAGCATTATCCTGAGCAGGTATCTCGATATTTCTGACTTCTGAACTTGCCAGCGTACAGTTGTTCTTGACACTGCATGTTGAACATGCAGGCTGTGCAATAAAAGATACCGTTATGTTGTTGTCCTTTACCTTCTTAACGATTCCCTCATGTGTTATCTCCTGTCCGGACATTCAACCTCAATTTTTATTAAGCACGCAAAATTATACATGAATGGTATTCGTTGTCCTGCTAATTAATCATTTATTTTATCCTAATTCTAATTTAGACTGAATATAAATAAGGAGGATTCAGGGTAATAAATTTTCTTTATCTTGCAGTATGTATTTTTTTAAAGTATGAAATTTAAAGATAAAGTGGTCTGGATCACCGGTGCCTCTTCAGGAATTGGCGAAGCACTTGCTTATGAATCTACCCGGGAAGGTGCGAAAACCATCCTTTCGTCGAACGAACAGGAAGAGCTTGATCGTGTTAAAAACAAATGTAAAGAGTTAGGGGGCGAAAGCACTGCACTTTTAATTGATATGTTTGATTCTCAGGGTCTCGAAAGATCAGTTAAGAAAGCCATTGACATTTTTGGGAGGGTTGATATCCTGGTTAATAACGCTGGGATCAGTCATCGTTCAATTGTTAGTGAAACTGATGTTGCCTTTGACAGGAAGATAATGGAAATTGATTTTTTCTCATATGTAATTCTGAGTAAAGCAATTCTTCCCCATATGCTGGCAAGGGGAGGAGGGCAGATAGTTGTGACAAGCAGCATATCGGGTCTTTTCGGATTTCCTTTGAGATCGGCCTATGCTGCAGCAAAGCATGCTGTTAAAGGGTATTTTGAAACAATGGGAATTGAACTTCGCGATAAAAACATATTTGTTACAATAACCTATCCGGGACGCATCCGGACTAATATATCATATCGTGCCTGGACAAAAGATGGGGAAGCCCAGGGAATGATGGATAAAAGTCTTGCCACAGGTATGCCTGTTGAAAAATGTGCAATAAAATATCTGAATGCTGTTTATAAAAAGAAACGTGAAGTCCTTATAGGCGGCAGGGAACTGCTGATGGTTTATATTTACAGATTTTGCCGAGGGATATTCTGGAGGATCGTCACCAAAGTCTCGCCTGTTTAAGAAATCCTCAAGTCCACGAGTCCACGAGTTTTCGAGTCTGCAAGTTAGTGAGACTGATATTTTACAAGCGTAGCGCAGTAAAATATCTAGTCGAACTAATCCCGACGACGTAGTTGTCGGGATCTCGTAGTCGCAAAAAAAATTATAGTCGAACTTCCCTAAATTCATCAGGACAGGAATCCTCCCGAGTACCCGGGAGGATTTCGTTTAAGCAAAAGGTACTTAGTCGAATTTACCGATATTCATCGGGACAGGTATCCTTTCGAAAGACGGTTTTTCGGGATTTATTCCTTAATATACTTTGCAGCGAACTCAAAGAAAGCCGGCCAGTCAGGGATATCAACGTGGCCTTCCTTGTGATATCTATATCCGATATCTCCTGAAATGTAAGCAACATCAACCTGGGGCTTGGGATCTGTCATGACAATTCCCTTTTTCCCGAGCAGTTCATAAACTGTTGATGCTCCAACGCATGTGAGATACATTCCATAGGCATCAGTCCAGGTATCATTGACGCCTCCGTTTACAAAGATTGGGCGCGGTGCACAAAGGGACATTAATGAGTGTGCATCAACCGGCATGAGTTCGCATTTCCTGGGCAGATAACAGGTGTCATGCAATGGCCCCATCCATTTAAAAAAATTTCCGGAAGTCCAGTGGTACTCGCCGTCCCATGCTGAATTTTCGAGATCCTGCCCCCAGTGCCTCCGGTTCATCTTAACCCCCAGGCTTCCTGAGCAGCTTGGGAAGGCTATTGCAACA
>Ga0153915_10005076_pt1 | contig 12223 bp, 12 predicted proteins | sample Opewatmetagenome_2_FD_107003 | JGI IMG/M metagenome (GOLD analysis project Ga0153915, IMG submission 107003) | Freshwater wetland microbial communities from Ohio, USA - Open water 3 Core 3 Depth 3 metaG | ecosystem: Environmental > Aquatic > Freshwater > Wetlands | place: USA: Ohio, Lake Erie...
AAGGCGTCCGCGAATTGCGTGAGGGCGCGAATCTCGCCGGTCCATTGCGGCTTGATGACGCGTTCCTCGCCTGCGTCGAACGCGACCAACTTGAGCTCGGTGCCCATGAAGCGCGTGAGCCATTCGGACACCGTGGCCCCCTGGTCGAACGCCCGGCACGTGTCGCGCCAGACGACGACAGGGTCCGCCGCGCCGTCCGTCCGCTCGGCGACCTCGATATCCGGCATTCCTGGCGCCGACAGGCGCAGACCGTTTCGAGTGAACGCGGTGGTCACAAGCGCGAGCCGGGGCAGCTCCCGCTGCGTCACGAAGCGGCCGCCCGGGCGCACGATCATCCAGTGACGGTCACGCTCGAAACCGGTCGTCGCGAGCCGCAGCTTCTGGCTTGCGATTGCACGGCAGGACTTGACCGGGTAGACGTTGAGGCCGGAGATTCTCGCGCGTTTCGGCATGGCTCTCGGCACGGGTCAGGCGCGCGCCGGCTGCGGCGGTTTGCGCAATTCCTTGTCGCGATACATGCGCCGGTCGGCGAGCGACATGAGCTCCTTCATGTCGCGGCTGTCCTTCGGATAGCTGGCGGAACCGATGCTGACGTTGCAGCGGATCATGCGCGGTCCGATGTTGAGCGAAGTGCTCGTGACGTTATTGCGTATCCGTGTGGCGACCGCCTGCCCCGACTCGTGGTCCGCGCCGGTGAGCAACGCGACGAATTCGTCGCCGCCGAGCCGCGCTGCGAAATCGGTCGTTCGTATCGAGCGCAGGATGGAATTGGCGACCATCACGATCGCGTTGTTGCCCGCTTCATGGCCGAAGCTGTCGTTGATGGCCTTGAGCCCGTCGAGATCGATGAGCAGGAGCGTGAACACGCGCCCCTGGCGCTCCGCCGCGGCGTGCTCGCGCTTGTAGATCTCATTGAAGGTGCGCAGATTGAAGAGCGCGGTGAGCGTGTCGGTCTGCGCGAGGTTTTCGATGCGATTGCGTGCGGTATAGACGTCGTTCGCGAGCGTGGTCGTGAGCCATGCGACCAGCATGTACGGCACGAGCACGCCGAGCGTGCGAGCGATGTAGGCCGCAGACACCACATCGACGCGGGGATTGTCCGCGGCAAGCAGCATGTACAGGGCCGCCACCAGAGCCACCTGCAGCAGGGTCACGATGCGTCCGAGCGTGAGCGCGCAGACGACCAGCGGCAGCAAATAGAGATTGACGAGCGGGCTCTCATCCTTGCCCGAGAGGTAAAGGATCACGGTGATGAAGCTCACCATGAGCCAGGTTTCGACCGCGAGTTTGAGGCGCGTCTGGCGCGGAAACAGCCTTCGGATTCTCAGCACTGTGGCGGTGACGGCGAAGACGGCCATGGCGATCAGGATGGCCGCAGGCCGGGCCTCGGGGTCGGCGCCGAGCAGGAAGTAAAGGCCCACCACGGTGAGCAGCAGCGCGTCGACGACGGCCACGCTCTTTACAAAACGCTTGAGCTCGTGCTGGCGGATCTCCGCATCGAGGCCCGCGGTCATTGCTTGCCGTTGGTTCATTGCGGAATGTCGTGCCCGGCCGGCGGCTCCCTCACACGCCGAGCCGCGCCACCTGTTTGTCCCGCCGAAGCGGCTGCGCCTTGATCACGTCGAGCGCGGCCCGCACTTCGCTGTCGCGGACCGCCAGCGGCCGTTTGTCATTCGCGTCCGCCGGTTGCGGCGCCTCCTTCTTGAGAACGACGTCGGGCGCAATGCCCTTCTGGTTGATCGACGCGCCGGAGGGCGTGAAGTAGCGCGACGTCGTCAGCTTGATCGCCCGGCCGTCCGACAGCGGCATCACGGTCTGCACCGATCCCTTGCCGAAGGTGGTCTGGCCGACCAGCGTCGCGCGCTGATGGTCTTTCAGGGCTCCGGCCACGATCTCCGAGGCGGACGCCGATCCGCCATTGACCAGCACGGCGATGGGCGCGCCGTCGACGAGGTCGCCCGGTGTCGCGTCCATCTCGAATCGGGACTCCGGCGTGCGCCCGCTCGCCGTGACGATAATGCCCTCATCGAGAAAAGCATCCGACACCGCCACCGCTGCTTCGAGCACGCCACCGGGATTGTTTCTCAGGTCGAGCACGAGCCCCTTGAGCCGGCCCTGCGCCGCGGAGCGTAACGCCGACAGAGCGCCGCGCAGATCGCCGCCGGTGGTCTCGCTGAATTGCGTGATCCTCACATACCCGTAGCCCGGCTCGAGCATTTCCTGCTTGACGCTGTGTACCTGCACACTCGCCCGCACCAGTTCGAAAGTGAGTGGCTTGTCCGCTCCCTTGCGGCTGATGCCAACCTTGACCTTCGTACCGACCGGGCCGCGCATGCGCGCAACTGCATCGCTCAGGTCCACTTGATCGACGGCCACGTCGTCGATGCTCGCGATCACGTCGCCAGGAAGGATCCCCGCGCGCGCGGCCGGCGTGTCCTCGATCGGCGCGATGACCGTGACGGCGCCGTCCTCGATCGAAACCTCGATGCCCACGCCCGAATAGTTGCCCGTCGTGGTGATCCTCATCTCATCGTACTGCTCGTCATCGAGGTACGCCGAATGCGGGTCGAGCCCCGCGACCATGCCGCGGATGGCGTTCTGCATGAGCTGGTGATCGTCGATCGGGTCGACATAGTCCTCGCGAACCTTTTCGAGCACCTCTGCGAGCACCTGGGCGTCCTGCCAGGGCAAGGTCTCGCCGGCCGTGGCCGGTTGCGTTGCGGGGGCGCCCTGCGACAACGTCACTGCGATACCGGCCGCGAACCCGGCAAGGAGATACAGAAGGGTACGAGGCTGTCTCACACTCATCGTCGTGGGCTCCGCGGCGCTTGGGCGGGGGGACGGGTCGCGAGATACTAACGCTGCGGACCGCCGGCCACCATTGCAGCCCGGTCAGCCGGCAGCGGCAGTTGCGATGACAGGCTGCGACGCGGCGGCGCGCTGCTGGCTCAGGAAGAATTCGAACAGCGGCAGATCGATCAGCACTTCGCCGAACGGCTGCGACTTGCCGATGCTGAACCCCTGCGCGAAGTCGATGCCAAGCGCCGCGATACGCGCGCGCACGTTCTCGGTTTCGACGCACTCGGCGACGGTCCGGATGCCAAGCGCCCGCGCCATCTGACCGATGGCGGCAACCAGAGTCGCAGCGCGTTCATGAGTCAACACGTCGCGCACGAGGCTGCCGTCGATCTTCAGCATGTCGACCGGAAGATCCTTCAGCTGCGCGAAGGACGTGAACCCCGAGCCGAAGTCATCGATCGCCACGCGGCAGCCCAGGGCGCGCATGCGCTCGAAGAACGCCGCCGCCTTGGCGGCATGCGTGACGGCGTCGGCCTCGCCGACCTCGAAGACAATGCGCCCCGGTGCAACGCCGTGATCTGCAAGCGCCGACTCGATGAATTGCGGGAAATCCGCCTTGGCGAGCGTGGCGCCCGAAATATTGATCGAAAAGGCGGCCGGATGACGGCTCAGGATGTCCGCGTTCGAGTTGAGCTGGCGCAGCGCCTGCGTGACGACCCAGCGATCGATCTCAGGCAGCAGCTGCGCGCGTGTCGCGGCTGCGAGAAATTTCGCCGGTGCGACGGAATTGCCTTCGGCGTCATTGAGCCGCAGCAGTACCTCGAAATACAGATCCGCCCCGCTGTGATGCGCGAGCGGCATGATCGTCTGCAGATCGAGCCGGAATCGGTCCTCGGCGATGGCGTCCTTGATGAGCGTGACGAGCGTGAAATCGCTGTTGCGCCGGATGATGCTGATGTCCGCGTCCTGATAGAGCTCGACTCGATTGCGCCCCTGGCCTTTGGCAGTCTTGCAGGCGATTTCCGCGCAGGCAAGCGCATGGGCGACCTTGACGCTGCCAGCGGCGATGCGCGCAAGGCCGCAGCTCACCGATATCGGCGTGCTGCCTTCGCCTCGCACCGGCCCGAGCTGGGCGACGGCACCGCGCAAGCCCTCGGCGATGCCAAGCGCGCTCTCCGGATCGCAATCCGCCAGAAACAGCGCGAACTGGTCTCCGGTAAGGCGCGCCGCAAAGGCCGTCGGATGCGACGGCCGGCGGAGAAACTCGGATACTTTCGCGATCACTTCATCGCCGACGTGCATGCCATGGTCGTTGTTGATCGTGTCGATGTGATCGATGTCGACGAGCACCACGCAATTGCCGGCGCCGGCCTTTGCCGTCGCAAGATGCGTGCGCGCCTGCTGCTCGAAGGCTGTGGCTGTCAGCAGCCCCGTCAGCGCGTCGTAGCTGTTGTCGAGCACTGCCGTTGCGCGTCGCGCGAGCAGCTCCACGAGGCGCGTTTGCCGCAGATCGAAATCGGCGCCGTCCGCCGCGCGGAACATCGCGAGAATGCCTATGACCTTTCCGCTCACGTGCCTCAGTGGCACCGAGACGATCTTGAACTGGGGCACTTCGGGCGCACCGGAGGCGACCTTGTTGACCACCATCGTGCGTCCCTGAGCCTGGGCGAGACTGATGAGATGGCGCTGCGTCCGCGTCAGCACGTCCATCTCGTTCGGTCGCGCGGTGCCCTGCGGCGTGCGGCAAATCGTGATGTTGCGCTCGGGTATGAGCAGAGCGCCGAGCACCGAGTTCAAGCTGCTCGTGCAGGTCTGCACCATCCTTCTGAGCTCGTCGGTCGCACTGCCTTCCGAATCATCCTCCGAAGCCGACAGCAGCAGGTCGAGGTCCTGGGCTCGCGCATCGAGCGTGCGGTGCAAAGCGCCGATGCTCGAGTGCGCCGTCAGCTCACGCTGCAGACACGAGAGCGCGGGCGTCAGCAGTCCGTGGATGAGCGAGAACGGCCGCGCTTCGCCGGCTGCATGCGCCCGGCATGAGAGGCACACGACCGCCTGCAGCTCGCCGAGCTCGCCACGCAAACGGAACACGTAGATCGGAGTGCCGTCATCGAGATGGCTGTCGAAGCCAGCGACTTCCGCGCCGCCCTCGGCGACGTCGGCGCGTGCACGTTCGACCAGCGGGCGCAGGTCGGGGCTGTTGAAGCCGTCGTTGGCCCAAACGAGCTCGCCGCGGCCGTCGAAGATCGCGATGTTCTGCGCCCTCGGCAGCAGCATTTTGATGAGCTGACCGTAGGTCTCGTAGCACTTCGCGCCTGGCTTCGCCGCGTTGTTGTCCTCTGAATGGACCGTCATAGCTGCCCTGCTGCCCCTCGAATCTGGAGGCGCAAAATCAGCGAGAACGGCCCTCGGCTTCTTTGAATTGGTCGGCGATTCCGCGATGAATATGTCGGGAAGGCCTGCCATGCAGTGATTCCTCGACGGAACGCGCAATCTGCCCGCGCGCCAAAGGCTTGCGCTGCGGCCTCACGCCATCGTCAATTGGACATAATGCGGCTAGCGCGAGCTCAACTGCTGCTTGAACCAAGGGTGCGGATTGATGGGACGGGAACCCTTGCGAAGCTCGAAATAGAGTTCTGGCCGCGCTTCGCCACCCGAGTCGCCGACCGTGGCGATCACATCGCCCGGGGCAACCCAGTCGCCGACCGACTTGAAGATCTGTTCGGTATGGCCGTACAGACTCAAGTACCCGCTGCTGTGCTCGAGAATGAGCAGCAGGCCGAGGCCGGGCAGCCAGTCCGCGTAGATGACCCTTCCGTAGTAGAGAGCGCGCACCTGCGTGCCGCGATCGGTGCCAAGCAGTACGCCGTTCCAGCTAATGCCCGAGGAGCGGGATTCGCCGTAGTCCGCGAGCAGCTTCCCCTGCACGGGCCAGACGAGCTGGCCGCGCAGCTTGTCGAAGGACTCCTGGCGATCGATCGGGAAATCCTTGAGCGCCCGCTGCAATTCCTCGAGGAGCTTCGTCAGCGTCGTCGCCTGGCGTTTGAGGTTCTCTAGCCGTGCGGAGCGCGATTGCAGCTTGTTGGCGATCGCGACCAGCGCGGCTGTGCGCTGCGCTCGCGCGGCTTCGAGCGCATCGACCTGCTTTTGCTGCTCGTCGGTGAGCTGGTCCAGATGACGGTTCTCTTCGTCGAGCTCGATCTCGAGCGCATTCAGCCGCGCGACCGCCGTGCGAATCACGGCGATCTGATCGGCACGCGCCCGGCCAAAATAGCTGTAGTACACGAGCATCCGCCCAAGCGTCGCCGGATCCTTCTGGTTGAGCAGGAGCTTCAGCGGCTCCTCGCGACCGATGAGATAGGCCGCGCGCAGCTGCGCGGCGAGCGCCTCCCGCTCGCGATCCAGCGTCCGCTCGTACGATCTGCGGTCCGCCGCTAGGGCATTGCGCCGCTCTTCGGATGCCCGCCGCTGAGCGCGCAGTGCGTCGAGCTGCTTGTGTGCCCGGCTCACGTCCAGCTCCGTTGCGCGCAATTGCAGTGCCGCCGCGTCGCGCTCCGTTACCGCGTCTCCCACTCTGCGCTCGACATCCGCGATCTGCGCCCGCAGCTGCTGGAGCCGCTCCGCTGTCTGACGTTCGCTCGGAGCCGGCGTCGCGGTTCGCGCCGGCGTCGTCTGCAGGCAAATGCCGCTCGCAAGCGCCCACACGAGGACGCGCGCGAGGCGCCCCATCCGCCGTCGTCGATCTGCGTGTGTGTAGCTTTGCGCCATGAAACGGGTCAGCTGCTGTGCGTGCAAGGTGCTCTTCGGCGGCTATTTTCCGCGATTCAAATGCGCACTGTATAATGCCCGGCCTTTTTTCGGCGACAAACGATGCAGGACCTGACGCAACATCTGATCCTTCACCCCTACCTGGTCGCAGGGGCGGTCCTCTTGCTCGCGGCGGTCATCTTCACCGAAGTGCGCATGCGCGCGCATGGTTCCGGCGCGGTGACGCCGATGCAGGCCATTCAGCTCATGAACAAGGGCGCGCTCGTCATCGATGTGCGCAGCAGCGAGGCCTACGCCGCCGGACATATCGGCGAGGCGCGCAATATCGCCGCCGCCGACCTACCCGCCCAGGCGGAATCGCTGAAGCGCTATCGCGACAGACCCGTCGTGCTCTGCTGCGACACCGGCGTAATCTCCGGCGGGGCGGCCCGCAAGCTCGCGGCACTCGGCTTTACGCAGGTCGCCAACCTGCGGGGCGGATTGAACGGCTGGCGTCAGGAGAATCTGCCGCTCAACAAGGGCGCTCGATGAATGCGGCGGCGGTGTCGGCGGGCATTCTGATGTATACGACGGGCTGGTGCCCGTTCTGCATGCGTGCGAAGGCGCTCCTCGATCGCAAGGGATTCAAGTACCGCGAGATCAATGTCGAGGACGATCCGGCTCTGCGCGAGGAAATGCAGAAACGCAGCGGGCGGCGCACCGTGCCCCAGATCTTCGTCGGCGGCAGACACGTCGGCGGCTTCGATGAGCTGAGCGCGCTCGAGCGGGCGGGCGAGCTCGATCCACTCGTTGTTCAATCCTGAGGAACACCCATGACGGACGAAAACAGTGCGGCAGCGGACGCGAACCGCGAAGTCATCCTGAATCAGATCTATCTCAAGGATTGCTCCTATGAAGCACCCAACGGTCCGCGCATTCCCTCGCAGGAATGGAATCCGAAGATCAACGTCAACATGAACACCGCGTCGAGCGAGCTCGCGAAGGATGTGTGCGAGGTCGTGCTCACCGTCACCGTCGAAGCGAAGGTCGGTGACGCAACGGCGTTTCTCGTCGAGGTCAAGCAGGCGGGCGTTTTCACGCTGCGCAATCTCGCTCAGGTCGAGCTGCGTCGCGCGGTCTCGAGCGTCTGCCCGGAGATCCTCTTTCCATACGTACGCGCGGAAGTCGGCAACCTCATTCAGAAGGGCGGCTTCCCTCCCTTCCTGTTGCCGCCCGTGAGCTTCGAATCGCTTTACACGCAGTCCATCAAGGCACAGCAAGAGCAGCAATCGGGCCCCTCGGTCAACTGAACGCCTCCCGTGTCGACGACTGCACCCGCAGCCGAACCCATCACCGTGCTCGGGGCCGGGTCGTGGGGCACGGCGCTCGCAATCCAGGTGGCGCGCGCCGGTCGGGTCACGCGACTCTGGGGACGTGATGCTGACCAGCTCGCTGTGCTCGCCCGCGAGCGGCGCAACGCGCGCTACCTCCCGAACGCCGCATTTCCGGACAATCTCGAGATAACAGCGGATTTGGCCGGGGCGCTCAGCGGCAGCCGGGATATTCTGATTGCCGTGCCGAGCCACGCGTTTCGCTCGCTGCTGACTCTGCTCAAGCCCTTGCTGGCGCCGGGCCAGCGCATCGCGTGGGCCACGAAGGGCTTCGAGTTCTCCAGCGGCAAGCTCCCGCATCAGGTCGCCGATGAGGTCCTCGGCGGCAACGTCAGGGTCGCCGTGCTTTCCGGCCCGACATTCGCTAAGGAGGTCGGCGCGGGGTTGCCGACGGCGATGACAGTGGCATCGCACGACGCCGGCTTCGCCGCCGAGCTCGCGCATAGCTTGTCGAGCCTCAACTTCCGCGCCTACACCTCGAACGACATCGTCGGCGTCGAGGTCGGTGGCGCCGTGAAGAACGTGCTTGCCATCGGTGCCGGCATCTCCGACGGCATCGGCTTCGGCGCCAATACCCGCATCGCGCTCATCTGTCGGGGGCTCGCCGAGATGACACGCCTCGGCATCGCGCTCGGGGCTCAGCGGGAAACGTTCATGGGACTTGCGGGCCTGGGCGACCTGGTGCTCACGTGCACGGACGATCAGTCGCGCAATCGGCGCTTCGGTCTCGCGCTTGCCCGCGGCAAAGCGCCGCCGCAGGCCATCGCCGAAATCGGTCAGGTGGTCGAGGGCGCGGAGGCGGCGCGAGCCGTCTACCAGGTGGCCCGGCGCCTCGGAGTCGACATGCCGATATGCGAGGCAATTTACCGGATCATCCACGAGGGGCTGCCGATACGCGCGGCGGTCGATGCCCTCAGGAAGCGGGAGGTTGGCGCGGAGTAGGCGCCGCGCCCTCGAATCCGGTCTGGCGCCAGGCCTCGTACACGACGACGGCGACCGCGTTGGCGAGATTGAGGCTGCGGCTTCCCGCCACCATGGGCAGCGCGAGCTGCCGATCATGAGGGATGTCGCCTAGCACCTGCGCCGACAGGCCGCGTGTCTCGGAACCGAACAGGAACGCATCGCCCGGCCGAAATCCGGCATCGCAATAGCGGCGGGCGCGGGCGGATTCAATCGCGAACAGTCGCGCATCACCGAGCCGCGCACGGCAGGCCGCGAAATTCGCGTGCACCTCGACTACCGCGAATTCGCGGTAGTCGAGGCCCGCGCGACGCAGTCTACTCGCCTCGAGCGAGAAGCCGAGCGGCCGGATGAGATGCAGCGTGGCCCCGGTGTTCGCGCAAAGGCGCATCACGTTCCCCGTATTGGGCGGGATTTCAGGCTCGTGGAGTATGATGTGAAACATGAGGGTTCCTGAGGACCTACCCGCTGCCGCGCTCGCCGTCGACTTTTGCGGGTTGAAGCTGAATTCCCCGATCGTGCTCCTCTCCGGATGCGTAGGCTTCGGCGAGGAATACACGCGCGTCGAGGGTTTCAGCAATCGAGACGCCGGCGCGGTGGTACTCAAGGGTACAACGCTCAAGGCCCGCCTCGGCAATCCGCCGCATCGCGTCTGGGAGACGCCGATGGGCATGTTGAACGCGATCGGCCTGCAGAATCCCGGCGTCGATCACGTCGTCCGCCATATCCTGCCGCAGCTCGACTTCAGCGAAACCCGATTCATCGCCAACGCCTGCGGCTCCACCATCGAGGAGTACGTCGAGGTCACGCGCCGCTTCGAGGATTCGCCGATCGATGCCATCGAGATCAACATCTCCTGCCCGAACGTGAAGGAAGGCGGGGTGCAGTTCGGCAACTATCCCGAGATGTCAGCGCGCGTCGTCGAGGCCTGCCGCCGGGTGACGCGCAAGCCGCTCATCACCAAGCTTTCGCCGAATCAAACCGACATACGCGAGAACGCGCGCCGTTGCATCGAAGCCGGGACCGATGCGCTCGCTGTCATCAACACGGTCACGGGCATGGCGATCGACGTAGTGACGCGCCGCCCCATCATCGGCAACGTCCAAGGGGGACTGTCCGGCCCCGCGATCAAGCCGATCGCGCTGCTGAAAGTCCTGCAGGTCGCCGAGGTCGCGCTGCGGAACAAGATTCCAATCATCGGCCAGGGAGGGATCGCGAGCGCGCACGATGCCCTGGAATTCATGATCGCCGGCGCCACGCTCATTGGCGTTGGAACTGCGCTCTTCTACGATCCGCTGGTGTGCAGGAAGATCAACGCGGGCATCGCCGCTCATCTCGCGGCAGCAAAGCTTGCGAGCCCGGCGGCACTCGTCGGCACCGTGCGAACGGACAAGGCCATCGAGCTAACGCTCTCCTGCGCGGCCGGGTAGCACGCGCCGCCTCTGCCGGCCTCACGCGGTCGAGGTCAAGAGTCTCTGCGTCGGATAGGCGAACTCGATGCCGTGGCGCCGAAAGGCGTCGATGATTGCGAGATTCACCGCGTGCTGGCGATCGTAGAGTACGTCCGCGGTCGACCCCTGGGAATACATCGACACTTCATAGATCAGCGCGAAGTCGCCGAATTGCCGCAGGTGGCAACGATCGAGCCGTGCGCCCGGCTGCGCCGCAACGACCTCGGCCACAAGTCTGGGAATGAGCGCGAGTCTTTCCAGCGCGGTCTCGTAGCGAACGCCGAGTGTGAACACCGCGCGCCGCTCCATTGCGCGGCCGAAGTTGCGAATGCGGCTCTTCAGCGCATCCGCGTTCGACAGAATGATCTGCTCGCCCGAGCCGCTCCTCAGTCTCAGGCTCTTGATCCCGATTTGCTCGACGACGCCCGAATGCTCGCCGATCTCGAGGCTGTCGCCGATCACGAACGGCTTGTCGAGCGCGATCGACATGGAGGCAAAGAGGTCGCCGAGCACGCTTTGCAGAGCAAGTGCCACCGCGACGCCGCCGACGCCGAGTCCCGCAAGCAGCGCCGTGATGTTGATGCCGAGATTGTCGAGTGCGACCAGCAGGACGACCGACCACACCACGATGCGGCCGCCGAACTCGATGATTGCGAGCGAACTGCGGATGCCGGACTCGCTCGGCTGCCCCGGCTCGCGTGCCGCGCGTTCCGTCACGAGGAAGCTGACGGCGCGGCTCGCCCAGATGCCGACCTGCGTCAGGACGAGCAGAAGCATCACGTAGGAACTCGTGCGCTCGACCTGCGGCGCGAGCGCAAGCCAGTGCTCGCCGACGTACACCGCGAACGGAATCATGAAGAACTGCCGCGTTTCCCCCGCGAGGTGCGCGAGCAGCCGTACGGCCGCGAAATGGCTCGACTGGATGTAGCGCGTGTGACGCGCGACGACGAATCGCCGCACGATGAGCAGCGCCAGGAGCACGACGAGGGCAACTGCCAGCGCGATGATCCAGTCGACGAGCGAATTGCCGTAGAGGACGGTTCGTGACAGGTCCACGAGATCTTTCATGTGGGGGCTCGAGCGGCGTCGGGCTGGGGCGCGATTATAGAATCAGCGCTCGCGCCGTCGACAGCTGTCACGCGCCGCGGCTGCGCAAGCACGACGTGGCTGCTAAGATCGCCCGACACAGAGATCGCAGTTGCTGGGACGACAAAGGTAGGCCGCGGATGAAGCTCTTGTACGTCGCTCTGGTGATCGCTCTGACGCTTTTTTCCGGCCTTGCCGATTCCCGCGCCTTCCTCTACGCGGCCCAAACCTGGCAGGACGATCGGCTGGACTTCCTGCTGCTCGGCAAGGCGCTGCTTTTCTTCGCCTTTGGCATTCTCCTGTACATCCTGTCGCTCAAATTCCTGCGCTATCTTGGCGTGCATTCCGCAACCATCCAGACGAGCCTCTGGTTTCTCGCGACAATCGTCGGCCTCGCCATCATCAGCGGCGAATTCCTCAAATGGCAGTGGCTCGACCAGGCGATCGCGATCGTCGTCGCTGCGGGGCTTACCTGGCTGGTGGTTCGAGTCGAGGCTTGACTCGTCAGGCGACCGCGGCAAAGCGCGTGTAGCTTGCGAGCGAGGGGGCATGCCAGGTCGCACGCCGGCGTGCCCGCAATTTCTTGCGCCCGAGCGCGACCAGAATCCCCGGATAGCCATAGGCCTGCTGGTCGGGATAGGCGAACGCCTGGATATCGAGCGTCCGGCGTTCGAAGCCGTTGTCGATGAGACAGGCGTACAAGTCGTCGACGTCGACGTCGGAACAGGGAAACCACTGATCCTTCACCTGGTAGGCCGAGCACCGCCACAGCGCATTCAGAAACAGCCGCCC
>Ga0153915_10005077_pt1 | contig 12223 bp, 10 predicted proteins | sample Opewatmetagenome_2_FD_107003 | JGI IMG/M metagenome (GOLD analysis project Ga0153915, IMG submission 107003) | Freshwater wetland microbial communities from Ohio, USA - Open water 3 Core 3 Depth 3 metaG | ecosystem: Environmental > Aquatic > Freshwater > Wetlands | place: USA: Ohio, Lake Erie...
CAAGCGTTACGCGCAAAACGAGAACTCCTCCTTACCCTGAAGAGAGGGCATCCTTCCCTCCTTTGCGTGGACGGATGGAACCATTGGATTACTGTCGTGGGCGCCGAAAAGGGAAAGTTCATCATCATTGACAGTCGGGAAGCACCCGTCGTATGTATCACAGACTGGCGTTCTTTGAGGCGACGCTGGGTATACCAAGAAGCCGACGAGGACGACCCCACGCTGACAAAAAATCTCTATGACCTTTATCCCGTTGTTCCTCGCTACCGACTGAAGACGAAAGCACATTTCTCACTTCAGCGCGCTCGCTATCTCCGTCAGCCTCAGAGCCGATCGTTTGCCACACACTGGGATGAGTACTTTAACGATCTTATCACCATCTGCACACCGCGATCACCACGCCAGTCAAAGGTATTTCCGCTCGGCGAGCTTTTTCGTCGACATGGGATCATGATCTCCGATCAAATTGCATATTGGCATGGATCTGTCAAACGAACTCACATCCAGAGGATCCTGCGCAACTTGAAATTTGTCGCCGATACGTACGATCTCGTTGTCCGTGCTGAAGATGAGAAACGCGCCATCGCCGCCGTTACAGCGAACCTCGCCCTCTGGGCAGCAAGCAAGTATGGTGTCGGCGAGGTGTATGGAAACAGCTGACGGGCATGAGCTCCCTCTCTGTCACTGCTATTATCATCAATTTCCAGACGCCCGATTTCACTCGCCGGGCGGTGATGTCGTTCCGCAGTTTTTACCCCTCACTCCCACTCCTCGTGATCGACAACGGATCTACAGGCGATACCCCGGGGTTGCTTCGGCAGATCGCTGCTGATGCCGGTGGCCCGACGGACATACTGTTCAACTCGACAAACGTTCACCACGGCCCTGCGATGGATCAGGCCCTCCGCCATATCACCACTGACTTTGCGCTGTTTTTAGACTCGGACTGCGAGGTTCTGGCAGGAGGGTTCGTCGAGCACATGGTGGCATCTCTTCACGAGACGGATCACCATTATGCTGCCGGGAAGATAATCTTCATGAACGACAGAGGTTTTGACGTGCCAAGGAGCGCCACTGCACATCCATACATTCGTCCGATCTGCATGATGGTGAAACGAAATCACTATCTCGGTCTGCCACCTTTTCAGAAACATGGGGCGCCTTGCCTGGACAATATGGTCGCGGCAACGGACGCTGGCTTCACTCTTGTTGATGTACCCATCGAGGAGCACATTCGCCATCAGGGTCGGGGCACCGCAGGGAGGTTCGGCTATCGTCTCGGATGGAAAGGAAGGATGAACCATCTTTTGAACAGGCTTGGGCTGTGAACATCCTGCTTTCGAATTCCACCCATATTTTCGCCGGTGGAGAGGATTATGTCCTGATTCTCGGCACACATCTGGCAAAACGGGGACACCGAGTCTGGGTTTCCGCGCTCCCGGGACACCTCTTGCTTACGAAATGCGCAGAACGGGGAATTGACACAGTGCCGATTGACTACCGCGGCATGTCAAGAGTTTTCAACGTGTCAAGTGAGTTGCGAGCCTATTTGCAGCGACTCCGCATTGATGTCGTGCACAGCAACGCCAACTATGACAGGACGTGCGCAGCACTCGCCACTGCTCTAACACCGATACACCATATCGCAGGCGTTCACAGCGCACACTCTATCCAGCACAATATCACACACTGGTGGCGTAACCGTTGGGGAACCGCCCATTTCATAACTGACGCTGATGCTGGAAGGGATGTACTTGTGCGCGAAGACGGAATATCGCCCGAACGGATCACCACAGTACCGATCGGCATCGAGAACGAGACGGAAGAGTACAATGAGCGTGCGCGCCGAGCAATCCGCCACGAATGGGGTGTAACCGATTCAACGGTTGTTATCGGTAACGTTGCTCGGCTAGTGGAATTCAAAGGACATCGATTTCTGTTGGAAGCGATTGCTCTGGTGTGTCGTGAATATCAGGACGTTTTCTTCCCGCTTGTTGGAGGTGGTGAACTTTATGAAACACTCACGCGACAGGCTCGTACATTGAACATCGATCGATTTATCCGGTTCCTTGGTTTTCGTGACAATCTCGAAGATATTTACCCCGGCTTTGACATCTATTGCCATTCTTCGCTTGAGTTGGCGGCGGAGATGTTCCCGATAGCCATTCTCCGTGCACTGGGAACCGGGCTTCCGGTGGTCTGCACAAATGTGGGCGGTATTGCTGGAATGGTCCGCGATGGCCGTTCAGGATACTTGGCACCGCCCGAGAATCCACTTGCAATGGCTGAGGCCCTCTTGAAGATAATCAGGGACAAGAACCTGCGACGGTCAATGGGGCAAGAATCGCTCGCTCTTTTCCTTGAACGGTATCATGCTTCCGCAATGGCAGAGGCCGTCGAAAGGGTTTATAAGAACCTGTCGCACACCTGATGATTGCCAAACTCCGGATCCCAATGAATATTCCATTCCACAAGCCCTACTACGACCAGTCTGATGAAGAGGCTCTCTTGAGCTCCGTGCGAGGGGGCAGGATTGTCGGTGATGGTAAGAATACGAAGAAGGCGACGGAACGGCTGGCTGCACTATTGGATGTACACCACGCACTCCTCACCACCTCCTGCACACACGCGCTTGAGCTGGCGATGTTAGTCCTGAATCTCCGTCCAGGCGATGAGGTGATTGTCCCAAGCTTCACATTTGTCTCAAGCACAAACTGTGTTCTCCGCGCCGGAGGGAAGATAACGTTCGTCGATATCAGGCCCGACACACTCACGCTTGACCCATCTGACTTGGAGCGCCGGATCACTCCGTCTACTCGCGCGGTGATTCCGGTGGTGTATGCCGGTGTTGCTCCGTCCATGGATGATCTTCTTCACATCGCGCGTCAGCATGGCCTCATCATCGTCGAGGATGCCGCGCAAGGCATCGGGGCATCCTACCGGGGGAAGCCAACTGGGACGCTCGGCGACATAGGTTGCTACAGCTTCCATGAGACAAAGAATGTCTCAACCGGCGAAGGCGGTGCATTCGTTACGAACAATGACGAGTATATGGCCCGGGCAGAAATTATCCGGGAGAAGGGAACCAATAGGAAACAGTTCTTGCAAGGCTTGGTTGACAAGTACACCTGGGTTGCGGTTGGAAGCAGCTACCTTCCCCCGGATACTGTAGCAGCAATGTTGCTCAGCCAACTCGAGAAGCTCGACCGGATTCATCGGGCACGCAAGGCCATTCACGAACGGTATATGCAGGAGTTTGCCCCGCTAGCCGCGCGCGGAAGCTTGACACTTCCCACTATTCCTCCGGAGGCGCAGTCAAATTACCACATTTTCTATCTCCTCCTGCGCGACGAAGAACAAAGAAACCACGCTATCGGTTTCTTTCGCTCTAAAGGCATCGGCACGACATTTCATTATCTTCCCCTGCATTTGTCTCCCGTAGGAAAATCATTGGGTTTCAGAGAGGGAGACTTCCCTATTACCGAGTCAGTAAGCAATCGCCTTTTGCGCCTACCTATATATCCGGCTTTGACAGAAGCTGAGCAGAGCTATATCGTTGATACGATGAAGGAGTATCTTGCATCATGAGGTACGTTGTTAGAGGGCTCGCATTCGCCGCAGTTATGCTAGGATCGTGTTCGAGACAACCACAGCTTGTCGTCATCTCACCGGAGGATAGCACCAAGATCGTCCAGGACAACCAGAACCACCGCCGGAATGTCGAACGGTTCTTCCTGACTGACGAGGGGTCACCATTCAAACGAGATACAGCAATTGTCTACCAAGGAATCAAGTGGTTCCCCATTGACCCCCACTTCAGGGTGGCCTCCGTACTCCATCGTTACGAGAAACAGGATACCGTTGTGGTCATGGGAACAAGGGGCGAACAGCGTCGAAATGTGAAGTACGGGTATTTTGAATTCGCTCTACCGGGGAACGACGGCAAAGCCATCCTTTGTCGCCTGAATGTGTATAAGTTCACGCCGTATGATGGACAACGATATCTTCTCTATCGCGATTATCTGAGCGTTTGGTTCACTGATCAGACAACCGGTAAAGAGACATATGATGTTGGCCGATATGTCGACGTCGGCGCAGAATCCCCCGAGAAAGAACACCTCTACGAAATTGACCTAAACAAAGCATATAATCCTTATTGCGCGTATAGCAGTCTCTATTCCTGCGCGATTCCGCGACAGGAAGATCATCTCGAGGTCGCTGTATACGCTGGCGAGAAGAAGTATCACGATGGACCAGCACAAACTCTACAACACAATTAGAAGCCTGAGTGAACAGCAGTTCAGCACCGATGAGCAACTCCTTGCCCATGTGCTAGAGCATGCCATTCTCCACGAGGAGATCCTGATTAAAGGTGGTCGAATCTGGAAGCTCGACCCCGCGAACGGGACCTATCGCCTCATCCGTCAATACGGTGACATCGAACAGATTGACAAGAATTTCCGCGTGCGGGTGGTTGATTATCCTCTCTTTCTACAGCTCCCGAAGAGGGGGACGATAGTAGGAACAGAAACCAACCGTTACCTCAGGAAGAAGGGAATCCGGCTCTACTCCGCCACAGGAGTGGGAGAAAAACTGCCGTGGAAGGGATATATGCTCTATCAATACGTCTTTGCAATCAACGCAGATTATCTCAAAGACGACATGACGTATGCCCTGAACATAATCGGCAGCGCACTGACGAATGCTCTGAAAAACAGAAAGATCGAGTCAAAGGCAAAACTGTTGGAAGCCGACCTCGACAAGGCACGGGAAATACAGCGCAGCATCTTACCCGTGCATGAGATGCGATTCGCCCAGTATGACGTATATGGTGTCTCCATTGCCGACCGAATCGTCGGCGGCGACTTCTTTGACTATCTCCAACCCCCTGAGGATAAGGACCGTCTCGGGGTAGTAATTGCTGATGCCGCAAGCAAAGGACTCTCCGCGGCGGCCCAGGCTCTCTATGTCTCCGGCGCCATGCGGATGGGCATCGGATTCAACACAAAGATTAGCACTCTTATTGGTCGGCTGAATCAGTTAGTAAGCCGGACTTTCACACCCGAGCACTTTGTGTCGATGGTCTATGCCGAGCTCCTTAACTCCGACAATGGCCTTGTGTTATATGTCAACGCGGGTCACAGTACTCCCATCCTTCTCCGGAATTCCTCGAATGAGGCCGAAAAGCTCGCTGCCACTGGGCAGATCCTTGGCCCTTTCCCGGGAGAGAAATATCGTGCGGATTTCACTATAATGAAGAAGGGGGACATTCTTCTTCTATACACGGACGGCATCACCGAAGCCTCGGACGAAAACCAACAGCTGTTCGGTGAGCAGCGCCTGACCGCGGTCCTCCGGGAGTACAAGTCCAAGTCACCAAAGGAGATATCCCTGCAAATACTCCAGGCGGTGCAGACCTTCAGCAGCATCACATCATATTCAGACGATAAGACAGTAGTAGTTATCAAACGCAGCCGATAATTAAGAAGAATTCACCCCTGAGGTAGTTGCTTTTAGGCGATCCCTGCAATAGATTTGCATCAAACAGAATTCACTTCCACTACTTCACAAAGGAGGAACCCCCGATGAAGAAACTGGTTGGCATTTTGGTTCTGGTGGTTGCGTTTATCGGCGTACAGATTACACCTGCGTTTGCCCAAGAGAAAAAGCCTGAGAAGGTGGAAAAGAAGGCCGAGAAGGTAGAGAAGAAGGCCCACAAGATGGAGAAGAAGGCCCACAAGATGGAGAAAAAGGGCGAGGCAATGGAGAAGGCCGGACACAAGAAAGCTGGCGAGATGAAGGAGAAAGCTGCCAAGAAGATGGAGAAGAAGGCTGAAATGAAGGAGAAGGCCGGCCAGCAGATGGAGAAGAAGGCTGAGCAGATGGAAAAGAAAGCCGAGAAGATGGAGAAAAAGTAACTCGTCCTCAGTTTACGGTATGTCAAACGGGAGGCAGTTGAGCCTCCCGTTCTGTTTCTGTCCTACCGAGATATCCTCGTCGCCATCTACCGGGCAATTACCATCTTCTTCGTCTCAAACATCCCGGGTGCCTGCAAGCGGTAGAAATAGATGCCGCTAGGCAAATTTGCTTTGGCAAACTCGACCTCATGAGCCCCCTCAGACTGCTGCCCATCTACAAGAAGTGCCACTTCCTGGCCTAACAGGTTGTATACTGCCAGCCGAACGTAGCCGGAACGTTGAACCATGTACTTGATGCTTGTCGAGGGGTTGAATGGGTTTGGGAAATTCTGCTCGAGCACCGGCTCATGTACGCGGTCGCGGTCCGAACGAGACAGCGTCGGCGTGAGGTACGTAATACTGATCTTCCGAGGGCCGGCAGAGGCTGGCGTCAAGGAGGTTCCATCGCCAGCCGTAACCTGCCAGAAATACGTTCCACTCCGTTTCGGCAGCATAAGGCGAACCGAGTCAGCATAGACGACCGTGTCACGACGTGCAGGGCTGTTAAACGTAGCAGTTGTGTCGAGCTGAACAAAGTACCGAAGTGTGTCGTTATCCGGATCCATCGAAGATTGCCACCGGAAACGCATCTCAGGCTCCGTCCCCAGAAAGGTAGATCCTGCACCATCAGCCGGTTCGAGTAGACTGAAAGGAATCGGGGGATCATTCACGTTGATCACCTGAAGGGTGAAACGCTGATCCACGAACCCCGCGCCGTTTTCTGCACGCAGATGTACGACAACCCGCCCCCCAGTGGAAGGGAACCATGTGGGAATCCAATGCAACGACCAACTCGTAGAATCCACGATCATCCCTTGCGGAGCTTCCAGCAGTTCGAGGCCCGGGGGAGTGCCTGAAAACGAAGGAGTATACGTATAGGCAAGGTGCTCAATTGCCAGGCTTGGTGGCGTGGAGAGGAACTCAGGAGCTATCGGTGCAATTTTCAGAATGCGGCTCGAAATAAAGGGCCCATTCGTAAACACAATACTTCCATCGGGTGCAACCTCGATGTCCGCAAACCCAGCATTCGAACGGAAGAATGGCTCAACGGTCAGCGCACTTCGGTCCTGCGTCAACGTCCCGGCCCATATAGTGGGCTGCGCATACCCGCCGAACAGGATTTTCCCCTGCAGGCGTGGAAATCCGGGACCACGATATACAACGATACTCGTCAAGGCCGGCTGCGGTCCTGCCGGAAAGGTATACAGCGGTTTGATGGTACTGCCGTTTCCTTTATTCCGATCCCCCGGCCAGCCCAAGTTCGCCCCTGGTGGAACGGCAAAGACCTGATTGCGGGCGGTTGTCCCGCCATCTACACAATAGAGCATCCCCGTCCGTTCATCAAAGGTGAACCCTGCGGGATTGCGGTGCCCATACGACCAAAAAGGTGTTCCGGCTACGGGGTTATCGGTTGGAATAGATCCGTCGGCGTTTATGCGAAGGATCTTGCCGCAATAGTTGCGCCTCGAAGTGATATCCTGAGCATTCCCGGGGTTCGTGCCATAGTCCCCAACAGCAACGTACAACTTCCCGTCTGGCCCAAAGTGTATTGCGCCTCCGTTGTTGGAGGTCCCCTCATCCTGGCGCGGGATGATTTGGATCATCACGGGATCGATCCCCTTTTCCCCGTCATCCTCATAACGAACCACTACATTTGACCGATCAATAAGGCGGGTGTAAAAAACGTAGACATATCTCTCGGATGGATAGCGCGGATGTATTGCGATGCCAAGCAGTCCCTGTTCACCATCATCATCGACCTGAGCAACAGCAAAAGCTTCTGGCTTTAGACCTCCGTCGTAGATCCGTACTCTTCCGCTGCTCTTTTCGGTGAAGAGGAAGTGCTCCTCCTCCTTGGGAACGAACGCAATCGCGACAGGGTATTGCGCAAGCGGAGCGCGGGCGAGAGTGTCAATGCGGAATGTCTGCCCGCCACTGCGTTCCGATACAAGACCAAGTGCTATGCAAAGAAGAAGGGTAGTGCAACCACGTTGTAGCAAATCGACCATCCATCTCCTTTCGCTGATCCCAAAGGCCATGCAACCGCATGTCATTGCTAATGCAGAACCGACATTGTTTCGTCCGCGGTAGCATGTTCACACGGTGCAATCGCAGTGGTTAAAATCACATGTCGCAGTTGTCAACCAGCGCCTGCTGACTTGGTTCGTATGAGCTCGGACACCAGACTCTTCGTGGACGATGAGTTGGCAGCATACTGGCAAATAGGCGCGTGGTCCCGCATCCACGGATTCCCACTAGTCTCAGAATACGAACGAATAAAAGCAAAATCAAGAATGGGGATTGCAGAATTCCAAACAGACGGCACATCCATAGCCATCTCGAACAGCCAGGGCGCCGTCAACAGTGATTTCACAGGAGAGTGATCAGGGGCAACGTCGAATCCCCTTTCGCTCGATCCCACAAGTCCGTTTCCAGCTAGCGGTTTTGCGAATACTGACATCCTTCCCAGCCTTGTAGTGACGGTTTTCCACAACGTCCCTGAGGAACGTGATTGATCGTCCAATTCCCTTCCAGATGTGGAATGCGATGACCGTTCGCCCCAGCGGAACGGAACCGTTACTTCCCTGAACCCAACGTCTCTCCAGATCGATTCACAAACTCCACCGCAGACATAGAAACCCTTTCCATTCCGCCTAGTATCCATGAAAACAAAAAGCCGGCAAGTATGCCGGCCAGAATTTCTTACTCGTTCGCGCTACTCGCGCTTGTAGAGATACGCAATGGGCACAAGTCGTGCCGCCGTGCCATCGTGGACTGCAATCTGTCCACCGCTCCATATTCCAGCCCCGCCGAATTCCCCCTTCCGGTTGATTGCGTAGAACTTTACATCGAAGGACGGACGCCCTTGTTCATCCTTGAGACGCCGCATTTTTGTATGCTCCACAATCCTCTTGCACACCTCAAGAGATGCTTCCTCGGGAGATCTTCCCTGTCGCATGTACTCTACAATCATCACGCTGCTGCAATTAACCAGATTAGCTTCTCCCCGTCCAGTGGACCCTGCAGCACCGACTTCGTTATCCGCATATAGTCCTGCGCCAATGATCGGTGAATCCCCAACCCGACCAGGAATCTTGTATGCCAAACCGCTGGTTGTGGTCACACAGGAAATATTGCCGCGCTGATCGATTGCACTGCAATGAATCGTCCCGGTCAGGCGATGGAAATCTCCATAGTCATGGACTCCGTTTCGATCCAGCCTAAAGAGATCAGGCTCGGGAAAACCAGCTTTCCCGATTTCCTGACCTGTGGTTTTTTCATTATGTGGAGGCAACCAGTCATCTTTGGTTGACATATTCTCTTTCCACTGGAGCCAGATTTGACGGGCCTCATCTGTAAGAAGGTTCTCCTCCTTGAAGCCATGAGCCCGGGCAAAGCGGAGTGCTCCTTCTCCCACCAGTAGTACGTGGTCAGTTCGCTCCATGACCACCCGTGCAACCTTTGAGGGGTTCTTAATGTTACGCAATGACGCTACTGCTCCAGCGCGATGGGTGGGTCCGTGCATCACCGCAGAATCAAGCTCCACCTCCCCCTCTTCATTCGGGAGCCCACCGTAGCCCACACTATGATCATTCGGGTCGTCTTCCACAATGTTCACACCAGCGATGACCGCGTCAAGCGCATCGGACCCGGACTGAATCATTTCCATCGCCTTAGTGATGGCCTGCATGCCATTTGCGCTCGATACAGCAATCGGGTGAAAGGTGCCCCGCGTTTGCGTCGCCGCGATGGTGGAGAGTGGAACACTCCCCGCAATTACCGCACCTGCGCCAAGTGCTGATGCGTTCTTCAAAAAGTCACGACGTGTGGAGGGCATGATATCCTCAGAGTATGCTCGTGGTGACAAAGTAGAGATTAGATTTCCGAGAAGCAACGATTCTCTCAGCGGCTCAAGCGGAGTTGCGCTCGACAAGCATGTCCGCCCCTCGTGCCCTGGAACCGAGCGCTCGTCGATCACTCAGGCTGCCCGAATTGAAGCCACAAAATGAGGGGGCGCTCTCATGTCATGAGAGCGCCCCGTGGTTTGAAAAGGTCTTCAAAAAAACAGATCAATGCTTGCGCAATTTCTTTTCCGGGGGTGGAGTAGGAGTTGCTGGAGGACCTGGAGTAGCCGGAGCTAAGGGCAGGCCTTCATCCCGGTATAACGTGATTCCCCAGTATTGCGGGTCTTCGGGAGGATCAACATTCCAGTCACCGAAGGAGTGTGAGTCATCGCTTCGCCATCGCAAGCGGTACTCACCTTTGTCCAGCACCACGACGGTGTTCACTACCCGATTTTTCCTGCCGCCACCCGCATGGAACGTCATCGAGTACGTCATCTCCCAGACGACATTCCCAGATCTGGCGTCCTCAATCCATCCGTAATCGTACATCTCTCTGTTCTGCCCCTCACCGATTGAGTAGACCCGAACGCGAGTTGTCTTGTCGAGGCTAAACTGCTCCGATCGGTCTTCATTGTCTCCAGGGCGGATGATCTGAGCGATAATGTTCTTGTCGCGTTCCTCAACGTACTTACCGACTATCGCCGATGAGAATTTCTCCCCCGCACCCATTACCGTAATGCCATAATGCTCCTTGTCGTAAGGAGGGTCATCATTCCAATCATTATACGCGTGCGAGTCGTCCGTTTGATATGTCACGACATAGCTGCCACGCGGCAGGTCGATCACCTCGTCCACCATACGATTCTTTGAAGCGCCGCCAGCATGAATGGATTTGTCGACATCTATTGCCCAGACCCGAGCCCGCGTCTTGGCATTGAGAATAGTCCCGAAATCCGCCATCTGTCGCCGAGCGTTCGACCGTTCGCCTATACAGTAAACGCGGACTTTCGCATCCTGCTTAAGGGTAAACCCCTCAGACCTGTACTCATTGTTACCTACACGTACGATTTGCACGATTACATTCTTGAAATCTTCTACTTCCGTGGGTGCGAAGTTCCTTCGCTCTCGCTCATCAGGCACCGAAAGTGTCACACCCCAATTCAAAGGATCATCTGGTGGCTCCTGATTCCAGTCCACCGACGAATGACTATCGTCTGAGACCCAGGAGAGAACATAGTCTCCCTTTTCGAGTGTTATCGTCGAAACTGCTTTCTGATTCTTCTTGGCACCTCCGGCTGAATGAACATAGTCCCTCATATCCCACACGCGTTCATTCTGCCGCAGATCACTGATCCATGCGTAATCGACGAGCTCTCCGGAATTGCCCTGTTCACCGATAGCATAAACGGAAATGGTCGTGGGAGCTGACAGGGAGAATCCTTTCCGAATGTACGCGTCATTACCCGTACCTGTCACTTGTAGAACAATGCCGGCATGCAGTTTCGGTGAGGCGAATCCTCTCAGGTGCGAAGCGATCGATTCATCAACGTAAAGGTCAAGCCCCCATTCTTTGCACCGCCGCTGCCATTCCTTTGAGATATCCTCGGTGAACCAGTCGCTGAACCAGGAAAAGAAGTTTCGCTTTTTGGGGTGTTCATCGAAGAGGGGTTTGTTGCGGTGGTCTACATTCACGTTCATGTGTGTAAATGTTGTGTGGTACGCAAATGCGTACACAGAAAAATAGATTTCATAACTCCCGGCCGGCAACTTCACTGTCCCATCAAACTCACGGTCATCATGTGCTCTGCTGGTGTTACGCGCATCCATTTTCCAAACAAGATCCCGTGTGTCGGCATTAATAATCCACCCATAGCCAAACATCTGGTCACTCTTGTAGGTCCAGCCGTAGTCACCGCCACCCCCCAAGGCTTTTATGTGGACAGCAGTCGGTTGATCTAAATCGATACCGACGGTTTTCATCTCTGTATCGCAGAAGTTACGGAGCGATGCCACTTGCTTCTCGCCTGCCCGAATACCAAGACTGGCAATAGCAAGCGCAAACGCGATCCAGCTGATCCGTTGAACCATAAGAACTCTCCGAAGGCTGAGTTTCTTATTCGATCGGGTGCTAACTCTTTTATTTAATACGACTTGAAGTTCTTGTTGTTTCAGCCGAGACATGGGTATCTGTCCAGAACATGCTGAAATCGGGGCATTTTTCTTGATTCTGGATTGCGAAGGAGATAAATTTTCGGGCCATGGACCGAAGCGACATTGCGATTGATGTACAAGACTTAGTGAAAGTCTATCGCCCTCGCTCAGGGCCTCCCATCCGGGCACTTGACGGCTTGACGCTTCAGGCACATCGGGGAGAGATTTTCGGGCTCCTCGGTCGGAACGGCGCTGGCAAGACAACCCTCC
>Ga0153915_10005078_pt1 | contig 12221 bp, 11 predicted proteins | sample Opewatmetagenome_2_FD_107003 | JGI IMG/M metagenome (GOLD analysis project Ga0153915, IMG submission 107003) | Freshwater wetland microbial communities from Ohio, USA - Open water 3 Core 3 Depth 3 metaG | ecosystem: Environmental > Aquatic > Freshwater > Wetlands | place: USA: Ohio, Lake Erie...
AACACTGTTTCCAGGGCACGACTGCGATACATCGCGGGCACCAAGTGGGGGACGCGACGGTACCCGAGCATGGAGCGATTGCAGGAGCTCAAGCAAGAACGCCAGGAGGCGGCGCTGGTCAGCACTTGAACATCCGATAACGGGCGGCCCCCTATAGGGGGCCGGGGGAAGGGAGGTTGGCCTCTGTCCCTCGGCCCGAGTGACGACTACCAGAAAATGTGCGAAACATCCCTTACACTACCGCTGTCCCTGTGTCATACTGTTCTGCGGCAGATACTCTGGACGTCAGTGCGGCCAGTTGCCGAGACGGCCCTCGTATGACTTGGCTACGCCCTATGCACAGAGACGCTAATACTGGCAGGAGAGCACCATCATGAAGGTCACAGGTATGTTAAAGACCCAGATCGTGTGGGTAATTGTATTCCTCACTCCCTGTGTTACCTATGCGACGCGCGTGGCGTGTGTTGGAGACAGCAACACATTCGGATTTGGTCTTGAGAGACTGAGCGCGTATCCAGTTCAGCTGGAGGGTATCTTGCAGCAGTGCAATGTGCGGTGGGAGGTGCAGAACTTCGGGCTGAATGGTGCGACCGTACTTCGCTACGGTGATATCTCCTACCGCCGTCAACCGGTCTGCCAAAGTGCGCTTGCATATGAACCGGATGTGGTGATCTTCTGCTTTGGCCCTAATGAAACACGCAGTCCCAACCGAATGTATATTCATGAGCACTTTGTGGCCGACTATGTTAGTCTGATCGAAGCGTTTGCCATCCTGGACACCGCGCCGGAGCTTTGGATCTGTCAGCCGTTGGCGGCGTTTTCAAGTGAGTGGACAATTAGCCCAGAAATCATTGAGAATGATATCGTGCCTTTGGTCAATCAAGTCGCGGCTGAAACAGGTATCCCCGTGATTGATTTCTATACGGTGTTCAAAGACGCACCGCACCTTTATCAAAATGATGGTATTCATCCAACAGCAGACGGAGCCAGACTAATGGCCGAGATCGTTGCCGCCTCTATTACAGGTATACGGACAAGTCCTGACTTGAACAGTGACGGAATAGTAGATAGTGAAGACATGTGCATACTGGTTGACCACTGGCATATGAATGAGCTATCTTGCGATATCGCCCCACCGCCTTTCGGCGATGGCATCGTCGATGTCCAGGACTTGGTTGCCCTTGCAAAATACTTGTTCACATACCCGGGTGCGGTAGCGTACTGGAGGCTGGATGAGACGGAAGGCGACGTGGCCCATGATAGCGTTGCCGAAAATGATGCGGTTGTGATAGGGAACGCCATATGGCAAGTTGACGCTGGTCAGATCGGTGGGGCCATCCAGCTTGACGGAATTACCGGTTATGTCAAAGCGCCACCCGTCTTGAATCCTGCGGACAGTCCCTTCAGCGTTCTTGGATGGATCAAATGTAGTACAGCAGGCCAAGTGATTCTCTCTCAGTCCAGAGGACAAGACTGGCTCCTGACCGATTCTGGCGGTGCCTTGATGACAGACTTGAAAGGGGCCGGCCAGCAGTCAAAGGCTCTCCGCTCGCAGGTTGTTATCACCGACGGCGAATGGCACCACGTGGCGTTGACATGGGGCGACCGACGCACACTGTATGTGGACGAAGTGTCGGTGGCTGAGGATGAGCCAGCCCTCCCGGCAGACATCTCCGAGGGTGTGCATATTGGAGCTGGAGCGGATCTCGAATCCGGCACTTTCTTCTCCGGCCTGATCGACGAGGTCCGCATCTACAACCGAGCCGTGAGGCCGTAGTCCTTATCGGTCCGGCTGAACACACGGAGTTTGTTTGGCAACCACGAAGGAGAGGCAATGTGAGATTCGGAACCGACCCACGGTTCGCGGAGGGTGCTGTGGCCGAACTTGAGCTCTGCCGGATGGCGTAGTCAGTCTGTCGATGACGTGGGGTATATTTTGCACACTATACTGGGACGTTAATGCAGACCTTTCTCTGGTCGGGGGTTGATAGATCGAGAAGAAAACCGTTCACTCAGAGAACGGACCTAATGATGCAGAGCAGTACATCGGCAGCAGCGGAGAAGCACTTGAGTCAGGTCATCAAGATCGACGAAGGCCAGATTCAGCAGCATCTCGGGGAGACGGTGCGCTCGACGGTGGAGGAGACCCTCAATGGTCTCCTCGACGCCGAGGCGGATCAGCTTTGCCAGGCCCGGCGTCACGAGCAGACCGACCACCGCACCGACCAGCGGGCCGGGCACTACAAACGCAAACTCCACACCAAGGCCGGCGAAGTTGGGCTGAAGGTGCCGAAGCTGCGGCAGGCTAAATTCGAGACCGCGATCATCGAACGGTGCCGTCGGCATGAGTCGTCGGTGGGAGAGGCCCTGATAGAGATGTACCTGCCGGTTGTCTGAGTCCGCCGTGCAGAGGACATCACGGAGGCCTTGTGGGATATGTGGGTCAGCGCGGGCATAGGCAACGACCTAAAACAAAAGATGTACGAGCGGATCGAGACCTGGCGGAACCGCAAGATTGAAGGGACCTGTCCGCATGCATATCTGGACGGCATCGGCCTCAAACGCACCTGGGGCGGCAGAGTGCGTAATGTGGCGGTGTGCTGGTGGTGGGCGTCGGCGAGGATGGCTATCGTGACATCCTGGGGATCGCCGAAGGCTGCAAGGAGGACAAGGCCCAGGCGGCGGCCAAGCTGGAAACGATGACGCTGTGCGCGGCGGCGGAACTGATGCGTGAGGGGATCGCCGAAACGCTGACGTACTACGCCTTCCCCGACGAGCATCACCGCCAGAAAGGAAGGTTGACCTCTATCCATCGACTAGAGTGACGACTACTAGAAAATGTGCGAAACATCCTTTACATTACCCGCATGAGGATCCTTCTCAAGGATGTTCAAAGGCATAACATTCAATGAATTAAGAAAGAACCTGAAGAAAGACTTCGGTGGTTTAGCCCGATTGAAGTTAGCTGTCTTAGGTGACTCGGCTACACAATTATTAGTGCAGGCGATTCGAGGTGCAGGATATGACCAGCAGTTCGATTTTACTGTCTATGAAGCTGATATTAATCAGATAGATAGACAGATATTAGACCTCAGTTCGGAGCTTTATTTATTTCGACCGGACATCATTGTGATATTTGAATCTGCTCATGAGCTGCTACAAAAATACAATAAAACAGTGACCAGTGAACGAGCTAATTTTGCTGATATCCAACTCGGCCGAATACATCGGTTGATTAATACTCTGCAAAGTAAAGTTAAAGTAAATGTGATATATTTCAACTATCCGGAAGAAGATGACAGTGTATTCGGGAATTTTGCAAACAAAGTACACTCTTCCTTCATTTATCAGCAACGAAAACTAAACTATTTGCTTGCCGAATATGCTGCTGCGAATTCCAGTTTGTTTATCAATGATATCTCTACAATTCAGAATAAGGTAGGGCGTGATCAGTTATTTTCTCCTTCAATTTATGTCAATAGTGGAATGGCATTGAGTGTTGATGCGATTCCAGCTGTTGCTGCATCGGTAGTGAAAGTGATTTCTGCCATTCAAGGCAAGATCATGAAGTGTCTAATACTGGATTTAGACAATACGGTGTGGGGTGGTGTGATTGGTGATGATGGACTTGACAATATTCAAATTGGAGGGCTAGGTATCGGCAAGGCATTTACTGAATTCCAGCATTGGGTGAAAAAGCTGAAGCAACGTGGCATTATCGTTTGTATTTGCAGCAAGAACACGGCGTCTGTTGCTAGAAAGCCTTTTGAGAAGCATCCTGATATGATACTTCGTATGAAGGACATTGTTGTCTTCATGGCCAATTGGGAGAATAAGGCGGATAACATAAGACACATTCAGCAAATACTAAATATAGGATTTGATTCCATGGTCTTCTTGGATGACAATCCTTTTGAGCGCAATATGGTACGGAACAGTATCCCTAATATAACCGTACCAGACCTACCTAAGGATCCAGCAGAGTATTTGGAATACCTCTATACCCTTAATCTATTTGAGACCGCATCATATTCTTCAGAAGATGTTATTCGCACTGAGCAGTATCAGAGAGAATCAGAAAGAGCTACGGCGCAAGAGTCTTTTACTAATGAAGATGATTTTCTGAGAGGATTGAATATGGTTTCTGATGTGAGGCCGTTCGATTCGTTTTCAATTCCTCGTGTAGCGCAATTGTCGCAGAGAACCAATCAATTCAATATGCGAACGGTACGCTACACAGAAAATGATATCAGGAGTATTGTCAGCTCAGGGCGTTATGTCACTTTGGCTTTTTCACTCGAGGATAACTATGGTGACTATGGCCTTATATGTGCAGTAATTATGGAAAAGAAGAAATCCCTGGAGCTTTTTATAGATTCGTGGTTTATGAGCTGCCGCGTGTTTAACCGGGGCATGGAAAGTTTTGTGCTGAATAATGTCGTGGAAGCAGCAAGGAGCATTGGCTGCCGGACTATTCTTGGAGAATATATACCAACAGCTAAGAATGTTATAGTAAAAGATATTTTCGCTAATTATGGGTTTATCCAAGACGATAATTTGTGGCGGCTTGACACTTCCTTGTACCGGGCCAAAAAATGTTTTATATCACCGCTGCCCCAACGGCTTAAAAGCAAAACCGTTTAGCTGATGTAATATAATGGCAGACTCTTGCACTTCATTGCTAAACAAGGGCTGTTGAAGAAGAAGAATGCAGACTCAGCAAATTCTTAAGAAATGTAAATGCCTGGTTTCGCAACCGGATTGTCGGGCGGCTTATTTGCGGGATATGCGGAGCAAAACGCGAGGGATATCCGGCTGCTTTTCGAATTATATCCCGGAAGAGGTGATTGCTGCAGCTGGCTTTCATCCGCTCAGAATCATCGGCCGCTATGAGACGTCAAGCCATCACAGCCAGTCACTTTACGCCCCGGTGTGCTCTTTTGCCCGAGATATTTTCGCGGCAGCAGCATCAGGTGCAATTTCTTTTGTAAGCAATGTGATTTTCCCAAACTCATGCGATTCTTTAAAGGTTTTGCAGCAGATGTGGGAGAGTGATCTGACACCGCCGCCCATTCATGTCCTGCTTCACCCTATTCAGGCGGATGATCCTTCGGTTCGTTATTTTGCCCAACAGATCGAGAAGCTGGCAGACATTCTAAAAAATGGTTCTGGTCTGAGCTTTACAGATTTACAGCTGGCCGATCACATCCAACGCTATAATCAGACCCGTCAGTTGCTGAGGAAGTTGTACCCATTTCCCGATAACAAACCACCCTTTCTAAAAGGTTCTGACAGAATCGCATTAGTGACGGCTGCAATGATTATGGACCGCGATGAATACAACCAGATATTGGGGCAGATCGTGGCCGAAGGCCTTTCAGCGGGTTCGGTAGAACGCGAGACCGGCAAAAGGATTATGGTCATGGGGCCTCTTGTTGACAATTTACAGCTTTTGGAGACGATCGAACAACTTGGGGCATCGATTGTGGCTGATGATGTCACAAATGGTTCCAGATATTTTAACCTGGATGTTGACCTGGATGGCAATCTCTATGAGAATCTGGCGAAACGATATTTGCGATCCGGGCCCAGTCCTACGATGAATACTGATATCTGTGACGATGAGCGGTTCTTTCGTGGGCGAGTGACGGACCTGAATCCGGACGGTATTATCTTTATCAACCAGAAATTTTGCGAACCCCACCTTCACAATTATCTTGCTAAGCTGGAAATTCTGAAGGAGATGAAGGTTAATGCGCTGATGCTGGAAGTCGAACATAACAGAACGGCGGTCAGTGAACGCGACCTGTTGAGAATAGAATCGTTCGTTGAGATGTTAGGAGAGGGCTAACTTGGAATCGAGCCGGTCCATCCGGGGAAAAATGTTTACGGAGCACTACCATTCGGCGGCGCAGGCCCGACAAGATGGTAAGCCGATCGCATATATCACGGCGTTTACTCCGGTGGAAATCCTCAAAGCGATGGGATTGGTGTGTCTTTATCCGGAGAGTTATGCGGTTGTGTGTGCGGCATCGAACAAAAGTGCTGACATGATTCAGGCGTCTGGCATGGAGGCCTTCTCCCAGGATTTATGCTCCTATTCGCTCTTGTCATTTGGTGCCGAACATTACGAAAAGCTTCCGTTTCAAGGCTTGCCCCAGCCGGATATGCTGATCGCTGCCAATAACCAGTGTGGAACAACGATGCTGTGGTTCAGGCTGTTGGCCCAAAAAAAGAATATTCCATTATTTATTATTGACTATCCCGCCGCAGCCGATGACCAGCCATCACTTGTAAATTATATTACGCAGCAATACGAGGTCTTAGTCGATTTTGTCAAAGGTCATACCGGAAATGACTTGAACACTTCAATCCTTAACGAACAAATCGAACGAAGTAAAAAGACCTGTCATTTGTGGAAAAGCGTGCATGAGGTGAACAAAGCAAGGCCAGCAAGAATTGAAGCCCATAAAATCATCGACGCTCTGTTTCCGATTGTGGTGGCCAAGGGGACACAACAAGCGTATGACTATTATGACGCCTTGCTGAACGAGTATTCTCAGATGGCCGAACAGGACACGGTTGATGCTGTTCGATTGTTGTGGCATGGTTACCCGATGTGGTTTCTGCCAAACAAGTTTCCCCTCTGTTTCGATGATGAATTTCAGGTTGTTTTAAATGATTACACGTTATGGTGGTCCCTGAATTATCCGGATGATTCCAGCGGTATGGAAGCGTTGGCAGCCGCTTACAGCGATACGTATCTGAACCGGTCGATTCAGCGGAAAGTCGAAGAGGTTGCTGATTTGATCGCGGACTATTCAATCGATGGTGTCATTTGCCATGTGAACCGCAGTTGCCGACGTTCCTTGGCGGATATCAATCCATTACGAAAGAGACTGCATCAGCTATCCATCCCGTCAGTGACCATCGAATCAGACATGGCCAACCCAAGTTTTTATTCCGATGAGCAGGTTAGGTTGCGAATTGAATCGTTTCGTGATGCTTTGAGGAGGGTTTTATGAACTATTACCTGGGAATCGATGTGGGATCTTCGTACATTAAACTGGCATTGCTTGACGACGCTGAAACAATGGCATTTCAGGATGTTATTCAGCGAGGGGCTGACATCGATGCGTCATGTCGGGCATGTTTCGATGAGATGTTAAATCGCTGTCAGATTGATAGAAATCAAATAGAGGGGATCATTGCAACGGGCTATGGCCGAAAACAGGTTACATTCTGTGATGACGTCATTACAGAAATTACGGCCTTGGCAGTTGGTTCCTACGCTATAGACCGGACTATCCGATGCGTGATTGACATCGGCGGACAGGACAGCAAGGTCATTGTTATCGATCAATTCGGCAAAGTACTTGATTTCATGATGAATCACAAATGTTCCGCTGGAACAGGTAAATTTCTTGAAGTGACATCGGCTTCACTGGGTGTTCCAATGGAACAACTGGGGCCATTGTCGCAAGAATCGGATAAAGTGCTGAAACTATCCTCGATCTGTACCGTCTTTGCGGAGTCCGAAATCATTTCCTGTATTGCCAGAGGTGAGAAAAAAGAAGATATCATCAGGGCACTGCACCGAACTATTTCGGGGCAGGTACGGGGCTTGTTTTCTCAGATCAATTCGTTTTCGGATGGGACAATTGTATTTGTCGGCGGTCTTGCGTTAAACGACGGCATGATTTCTGAATTATCCGAAACACTGAAACAGAGAGTTCTTGTTCCGCCGCATCCGCAATTTGTGGGTGCCTGTGGCGCAGCGATCTTTTTAAGACGAAAAATGGAGCCTGTGCTAACGTTACAGGGGACTTAGCCCATGCTGTGTTTGCCTAAGGCCGTCTCGGTACGACAATGGTGATCACATTGAGTATATAGAAAGAACCAGGAGCAAATGTGGATAGATCGAAGATAATAAATCAATTGAATGTCATACTTGAAGAAATCATCGATAAAGGTCCCGTTTGTCTATCTGAAGCCACAGTACCGACAGACGTAGATGGATGGGATTCCTTAACCCATATTCAATTGGTTGTTGCTGTTGAAAAGCACTTCGACATCAAATTTACTTCGGAAGAAATACTTTTGTGGAAAAACGTTGGGGAAATGATAGACTGCATATTGACCAAGTAGGGTTACAACGAGTTACGGCGCATTCACATGCGAAGTGCAACACGGGAGGTTGTGACAGTCACGAGCCGGTCGGTAGCACGTTCTCCCCTGATTTCCTGAGGACGCGGTCCCCAGACCCCTCGGCTTTGTCGCGTTGAGCCAGAAGCATGGTCGTGGGAGGAGGCGACGTCGTGCCGATGACGGCGTTGTCCCATGCCCTGGGCCGCCGCGGCGCTCGGGTTGCTTCCCGGCAGCGCCCCATCCTCCGCCACGGTGCTTTCAGTGTACTGCCGACGAGAGTGGGTGGCAATGGCTGTCCCGGCTCTCTGGCATGGAAGTCTCGAAGGGGCTGCGGAAGTCTGGACACTTGCGCGGCCGGTGGTTCAATTGGCGTGCGCAGTCGCGTAGTTGCAGCGCCGTGACCTGCGTCAGGTCGGTACGTTTGCGTAAGGTACTGACGCAGCAGGTCGTTGGTGTTCTCGTCAGTTCCCGGCTCCCGAGCGTGGCAGGGATGTGCGAAGTAGACCGGCAAGGATAGGTGGCGTTCCAAGTCCAGCGGACGAGCGAATTCGCGGCCATTGTCGAGCGTAAGACTACAGCGTTTGGAGGGGGGGCAGTCGGCGGATCGATTCCTCGACTGCTCGTGTACGCAGGTGATGCGTTCTCGCATCGAACCGATGAAGAATATCGCCAAGACACTCCGGAGACGTCGCGAATTGACTCTCAACTGGTTTCGGGCAAAGAAGGCGTTTTCCAGCGGCATGGTGGAGGGCTTGAACGCCAGAGCAAAAGCGACCACAAGAAATGCCTACGGTTTCAGGGCGTTCCAAACACTCGAATTGGCCGTATATCACAACCTCGGGGCGCTACCGGAGCCTATTCCAACCCACAGATTCTTTTGACGAGGCTAAATTAGATGGTGCGCGTATTGTTATTTTAATGCGTCCCCAAATACGCTGTAATTGGAATAAGTAAACGTGATTAGCATAAAAAGACAGGAAGAGTGTTCTGGTTGCTCTGCGTGTGTAGATATCTGTGGCAACAAAGCTATAGAACTGAAAACCGATGTTGAAGGTTTTTGGTATCCAGAAGTAAATCATGAACTGTGCAGTAATTGCGGATTGTGTGAAAAAACGTGTCCACAATTACATGTCGATGAGCTCAGATATGGTCAAAAAGAAGATCCAATGGTTTACGCAGCTTATCACAAGGATTATGAACTTCGCAGAGAGAGCACATCAGGTGGATTGTTTTCAGCTTTGGCGAATGAAATGTATGATAGGGGTGGATATGTTGGAGGGGCTGTATATACAGAGGAGTTTACAGCTAGGCAAATAGTCAGCAAAAATCGTGAAGATATAGTACGCATTCGTGGCTCAAAATACTTTCAAAGTGATATGACCGGTTTGTTTAAGCAGATAGAAGAAATACTCAGTGAAGGCGAAAAGGTATTGGTATGTGGGACGCCATGTCAAATGGCAGGTTTGCGTCTTTACCTTCGTAAAGAGTATGAAAAGCTAATTACAGTGGACTTTATTTGTTTAGGGATAAATTCACCTAAAATATTTCGCAAGTATTTGGAGTCGCTCGAACGGCAATACGAGGCTAAGGTCATTTCAGTGCAAGCCAAAAATAAGGACTTAGGCTGGCGGAGTCTCGCCTGTAAAGTAATATTTTCAGATGGAAGAACATACTTGCGTGAAGGGCGAAACGATGATTTTGTACGTGGATTTATTGAGGCTCATTGTTGTTGTCGCCCTGTTTGTCACGAATGTAAATATAAAGGATTCCCACGCATAAGCGATATAACGCTTGGTGACTTTTGGGGTATTGAGAATGTCGAAAGGGCGATGGATGACGACATGGGGACATCAGCAGTATTGCTGAATACGCAAAAGGGAATAGCTTATTTCGAATCGATAAAAGACAAAATAGTGTCAAAGGAAGTGACATTGCGCGATGTATTGCCCGGAAATCCGGCTTTGACGTCCTCTGCCGCTTTGCCAACAATCAATCGTTGCCAATACTACAAAGACGTAGATACGCTTGCTTTTGATGCCGTGGCGAAGAAGTATTACCCTTCGGATAGGAGACCATCCACAAAGGCAAGAAAGAGGCTAGGGGCTATTCGCCGAATGGTTATTCAAATGGGATATCATCCGAAACCCTGTATGCAGTTTCTCTTAATAAATATATTGAGAAGAAACACCCGGTGTAAGGTGCGCAAGGGCTGGTTAATATTTCCCGGCCGATATGTTGCCGTGGACATTCATAAACAAGCTCAAATAGCCATAAAAGGCACGATGCTGATTGGATATAGGCGAATCAGAGGTTCCAGGATGGAAACACGTTTTGCCGTTGAAGGAAATGGAGCCATAAGAATAGAGAGGGGCAGTATAGTAATCTATTACGGAACGGAGATACATATATTTGACGGGGGCACGCTGACGTTTGACGGAAATGCTACGATAAACCAGCGAGTGCAAGTTATATGTATGGACAATATTACTATTGGCAATGACGTAATTATAGCGCGTGACGTAGTCATTCGAGATAACGATGGAGGTCACGAAATCCTGGTAGATGGTTACAGAAAGACCGCTCCTGTAACGATTGGGAACCACGTTTGGATTGGGCAGGGGGCGATGATTATGAAAGGAGTAACTATAGGTGACGGGGCTGTTATCGGCGCCGGTGCGTGGGTGGCTAAAGATGTGAAACCGAACACATTAGTGTTAGCCGATCCGGCAAGAGCCATACAAAAAGACATAAAATGGAAGTAATAGGATGCAATTATAGCGCGATGCCGAATAGAGGGGGCGTTGTCGGAGTTCCAGCGAAAGTGGTTGGTGAACAGATCGAATGGGAATAAATCCGGAGTTTACGAACGCTTAATTGGCAGAATTGTATAGGGGATATCAAAGTAAATCTCCTCTTGTTGGCAGTGCATCATATCTTTATCGAGGATGTAAGGGTATTTTCCGAATAATAAGAAGTGCATTAAGAATCGTTACCATGAGTTTTTTATGCAGAGCTATCTCAAATAGGACTGCTCCGTATTCGCTTGTTGTTATTCTGCCGGGAGTGCGAGGTCGATAAAGTTACTGCCGAAAATCCGGATTCAAAAACAGTCGCTTGAACAAAATCAAGGGCGTGACCACTTTTGGCAATCTGAATTCTATGTCTTTTACTGAGGTGCCAAGGCAGTACTTTCCTGTGTCGAAACGTCTCAGGAAAATGACTGTATTGTTCCCTGAAAAAGCCAGAAAGGCATGGCGAATATTTCGAGGAACCTGGCGACACGTGGGATTTTCAGCATCGTGTTGGTCGCAATTCTGCAAAATCAATTTACTCCGGAAAAATACACATGCGAATGTGCGTCATTGCAAGATGTTTATTCCAGCAAAGTATTGGCAAGTTGCAGTGGACGATAGTGCACTGTTAATATTTGACGGAACGCTCTCTTTGGGATGGAAGAATTTCCGAAAATCAAGACTTGAAACGCGATTTTCGGTCGGCAAGCAATCGAAGCTTGTAGTTAACGGTGCATTTGTTGTTTATAAAGGATCGGATATCCGTGTGTTGGATAATGGTGTCTTGACATTAAATCACGGATTCTGTAATGACGGAGTGAAGATCGTATGTTCAAAAAGCATCACTATTGGCAATGGATGTGTCAGCGCGCGTGATGTAATTATGCGTGATTATGACGCTCACCAAATTCTAAGCACGGATTACGAACTATCAAAGGGTGCTGACATTGGTGAGCATGTATGGATCGGAGAAAGAGCCATCATTTTAAGAGGAGTCACAATCGGATATGGTGCCATAATTGCCTCTGGTGCAGTAGTGACTAAAGATGTACCGGCAAAATGCGTGGTAGCCGGAGTTCCGGCAAAAGTGATTCGTGAGAATGCAGAATGGCGATAAGTTTAAAATAAGGATGGCTCGTCAATCCTTTATAAAAAACATACCATGGGTTATCACAGTAAATTTCTTCTTGTTGGGAACGCGTCGTATCTTAATCGTGGGTGCGAGGCCATTCTGCGCGGCACAGTGAAGATACTGCGAAGCGCTTTTAATAATTGTCAATT
>Ga0153915_10005079_pt1 | contig 12220 bp, 14 predicted proteins | sample Opewatmetagenome_2_FD_107003 | JGI IMG/M metagenome (GOLD analysis project Ga0153915, IMG submission 107003) | Freshwater wetland microbial communities from Ohio, USA - Open water 3 Core 3 Depth 3 metaG | ecosystem: Environmental > Aquatic > Freshwater > Wetlands | place: USA: Ohio, Lake Erie...
CCCCGAACGTTCCAGTGAGTCAGAGGCTGCGACGCTAATGGCTCCTCCGCCTCCCATTACGGCAACTCGCGGGCCAGTTCCAGTAGGCAAGTAAAGGAAGGCGTAGATGGCGTCGATTAACTCCTCCACGCTATGCACCTGGTTTACTCCTGCCTGTTTGAGAGCCGCATTCCAGACGGCGGTGGACTCACCCAGGGATCCTGTGTGGCTCATCACGGCCCGGCTTCCAGTGGTTGTCAACCCCGCTTTCCAAATAATCACAGGCTTTTTCCCTCTGTTTCCCTGGAGAATCCGCAAAAACCTGGGCCCATCCTCCAACCCTTCCACGTAACCGGCGATGATCAAAGTCTTCTCGTCGGCCAAGAAGTATTCTAAAAGGTCGCAGGCCGCTACATCACAGCCGTTCCCATAGCTGACCATTTTGCTGAAGCGGATGCCCAGTCCTTTGGCGATCTGGCCGAGGTCCGCACAAAGCCCACCGCTCTGGGAGAGGAAGCCCACCGGTCCTGTTTCCCGGGAAAAATTATGGCCGGGAAGGATGGTCAACCCGCTCTCCGGGCAGTAAATTCCAAAGCAGTTGGGCCCCAGAATGCGTAGGCCGCGCCCGGCGATCTGGTGGACCTCTTCTTCCATCTCTATCCCCTCGGGAGATCCGGTCTCCTTAAACCCGGAGGTCAGGATCTCCACTCCCTTGATTCCCTTCCGGAGGCATTCCTCCAACGCGCTCCGGACGGAAGGGGCAGGGATCGTCAATATGGCGAAATCTACATCCCCGGGGATCTCTTGCAGCGAACCATAGACCTTTAACCCGTTAATCTCCCCACCCTCCGGGTTAACGGGGTAAATCTTTCCCGAGTAGCCGATCTCCATGATCGCGCTGAGAATGATATTGCCGAACTTGGTAGTTTCAGCCGAAGCACCGATGACGGCCAGGGCTTCGGGATAAAAAAGGGGCTGAAACGCCTCCACGATTGAATGACTCACAATTCATCCTTTCTTCTGAAGCGAAATCGGGTGCGCGGTTCTTCAATAACAGCGGGGAATTTGTCAAGCAAGGAAAGCTCTAATCGTATGGGAGAAAACTAAGAATAGAGTTCTTGGTTGAATTGCGAGCTTTGGTCCATAGCCGTCTATCCACCTTTTAAGACTCGCCGCAAAATCTTCCCCGAAAAATTTTTAGGAATCTCCGGGATGAAGGCCACATTCCGAATTTTTTTGTAGGGGGCTACTCGCTCGGCGATGAAAGCCATTAGTTCTGCGGGCCCTGCTGGCATTCCCTCGCGGAGAACAACGAAGGCTTTCGGGATCTCCCCGGAGTCCCGATCGGGCATTCCTACGACTGCACAATCCTGCACGGCCGGGTGCTCCATAAGAATGCCCTCCAATTCGGCTGGGGCAATCTGATACCCCCGGTATTTGATCATCTCTTTTTTACGGTCTAATATGTAGACATACCCTTCCTCATCCATCTTGGCGATGTCACCGGTATAAAGCCAGCCATCCCGGAGGGCCAGTTTGGTATCCTCCGGATGCTTCCAGTACCCCCGGAAGACATTGGGCCCGCGGACCACCAACTCCCCCGGTTCTCCAATGGGCATCTTTGCCTTGCCGGTTTCCCAATCCATGATCCGATCTTGGCAATCGCTAACGGCAATGCCTATCGAACCTTCTTTGATCCTCGCCGGAGGGTTTGCATGGGTGGTGGGGGAAGCCTCGGTTAATCCGTAATGCCGAGCCACGGGTACACGGAACTTCTCCTGGACTGCCCGGGAGATAGCCGGGGCCAAGGGGGCTGCGCCTACCCAGATTAACCGCAAGGAAGAGTGATCATATTTGTCTCCGTGAGGAAGGTTCAGAAATGCCAGGAGCGCGGGTTGGACGCAGAAGAGAACGGTCACCCGGTATTTTTCAATGAGGCGCAGACATTCCTGGGCATCGAAGCGGGGCATGATGACCTGACTGGCCCCTATGTAGATGGCTCCGCAAAGGAAGTAGGTCAATCCATAAATGTGATTGAAGGGAAGAAAGCTGATGAAGACATCGTCCTCACGGGCTTCTGCGGCGTGCATCGACTGTAGGGTATTGCACACCAAATTGAAGTGGGTGATCATAACGCCTTTGTTCAATCCCGCCGTGCCCGAAGAGTAGGGCAACGCTGCTAGGTCCTCTCTGGGGTTGATGGATGGTGGAGAGAGAGAAGGGTGTCCGGAGGATCTCCCCAGGAGTTCCGCAAAAGAAAAGACCCTGCCGTTTCCCGGATCCGGCCCTCGAGTGGTAACAATCTTCTCGAGGGTCGGAAGTTCTTGAAGAATCCCCTCCACCCCGGGGAAAAGATGGGATTGGATGAAGAGAATTCTGCTTTCGGCGTCATTGACTTGATGCTTAACCTCCCGCTCGCGGTACATCGGGTTCATCGGGGATACAATCGCCCCCACTTTCATGGCCGCGTAGAATCCCACGAAATATTCCCATCCATTGGGCAGGAGAAAGGAGATGCGGTCCCCTTTTTTGATTCCCCATTGGAGCAGGATTTCGGCGAGAACATCGCTATCCTGGTTGATCCGGGTGAAAGTAAGTTCACGGCTCCCTGCCGGGTCGATGATCGCCACTTTTCCAGGGATACGCTCGCTCGTCTTCCTCAGAAAATCAAAGACCGGGGTGGTGGGGTATTGCAGCGAAGGGCGCTTAACTTTCTGAGCCGTCATTGTTTTCGATTCAGTTTTCTTCGGGAGTCCGATCTGTCAAATTTTCTTCATGCCGGATTAGGGCGAGAAAGAATCAGGCCCGAAGGCTTTCAAGTCCCCGAGCACGGCGAAGGGGTATCCTGCGGCAAACCGAATGGAGCCGCACCAAATGGGCCAAAGCGCTCGGTGGTCGGCCTTACGAATGGCTAAAAGTCCAACAGGGGTGCGGAAGGTCAGGCCTTCCAGGATTCCGATCACTCGATCCGGGTCCAATGATCCGGACTTTTTTATTGCCTCCAGGAGGGCGTAAATACTCACGTATCCGCTCAGGGCGTTCAAGCCTGGGTAGCTATTCGTCTTTTCTTTGAACTTGGCCACGAACTCCCGAGTTTCTTTCCATCCCAGGGCCCAGAAGGGAAAGGCGCTCACCCCCCAAACTCCTTCGGGAGCGTCTTTTTTAAGGGCTGCCAGAGATTCCAGGCTGCCGCTTTCCAGCTCGAAATGGATGATCTGTCTAAAATAATCCTGTTTTTTAGCAACTCTGGCAAATCGCGGCCATTCGATTCCCCCCAAATGGCTTATGCAGACTTCTGTCTTCGCCGAAAGGATCGCCTGGATGTATGGGCCATAGTTACCCACATTCCCCGGGAGAAAAAGCTCCCCCACTGGTTGGGCGTCTGGCTTCAGCCTTTTTAATTCCTCCCAAAAATATTTTGCCCACCTTCGGCCACCACTTGAATCCCTCGCAAGGAGAAAAAAGCGCTTCTTGGAAAATTGGGCGACCGTTCGGACAGTAGCTCGCTGAAAAGCTTCCGGAGAGGGACTGATCCAAAAAAGACCGGTCGGTTTTTCTCCGGTTGCGGCAACCTGGATAAATTCGGTGGGGTAAACCAAGAACGGTACTCGTAGTTGCTCAACCAGCCTCGAGATTTGAGGAATGAAATCTTTACTTATCTCACCCATTAAAAAGTGTAGTCTCTCTTCGACGATTAGCTCACGCAGCCAATTGGGGTTTTTCCCCTGGATAGGGTCTTCTCCTCGAAGAACGAGTAAGAATTGAAGTCCTTGTTTTCCTTCGCGGGCATTGGCCTCCGCCACGGCCATTTCGGCGCCACGAAGGTGGCCTGCTCCCGGATCAGCATTTAATCCTCGCCCGGGGGTTAGGAGGCCAATTCTAACTGTTTCTCCCCCATAAGCCTGCGGTGAGAAAAGAGAAAGGATAGATAATAAGATCGCCGAGATGGATATACTCTTGGACCATCTGGTCAAACGGAAGGCCTGTATATCTATTCCCTGTTTCATCCCCTTCAATAGAAATCCGCTAAGAGACCCCTTAAATGTCGGTGTCACCGCCCAATTTTGTTTTTAGAACCATATATTATCAGGCCAAGAAAGGAAAGGGAATTAAAAAATGAATCAGGATTCAGGGAAAGGGGAAATCCGCTCTTTTGACGCCCAATCGTAGGCTAAATCTTCTCAGAAGACTCGACGGGTGACAAAAACATAGAACCACTACATTGACCCGCTAAAATGACCCGATTTTCGCCTTGACTAAAAAAAGTTTATAAATTAAGCTAATTTATTTAAGAAATTCTTAATTTTTGAATCTCCAAAAATGTTTGATTCCCTGACAGACAAACTGAGTTCGATCTTTAAAAAGCTCCGGGGGCACGGAAAACTCAGTGAACAGAATATCGCCGAGGCCCTGAAAGAAGTTCGTTTGGCCCTCTTGGAGGCCGACGTGAATTTCAAGGTGGTCAAGGATTTCGTGGAGCGGATCCACTCCCGCGCTGTAGGACAGGAAGTCTTGGAAAGCCTAACTCCGGCTCAGCAGGTGATTAAGATCGTTCATGAGGAACTCATCACCCTCATGGGTGGGGTCAGCAACGCTCTCAATCTCTCCTATAAACCCCCGGTTCCGATTATGTTGGTGGGCTTGCAGGGTTCCGGGAAGACGACGACTGTGGGGAAGCTGGGAAAATTTCTGAGGGACAAAGGGCGGAGGCCTTACCTGGTTCCGGCGGACGTGAGACGACCCGCGGCGATTGAACAGTTGAAAAGGCTGGGGGAGCAGCTCCGCCTTCCGGTTTTCGACCCCGACCCCAAGGAGAGCCCGTTGACAATCTGTCGAAAAGCTCTGAGCTGGGCAGATGGAGAGAACGGAGATGTCTTGCTCATCGACACAGCCGGGCGCCTCCACATTGATGAAGCCTTGATGAAAGAATTGGAAGAGATGAAAGGGGAAATCACCCCCCGGGAAATCTTACTGGTGGCGGATGCGATGACCGGCCAGGATGCGGTCAACGTGGCCAAGAGATTCAACGAAGCGCTGGACCTTCATGGAGTGATCTTGACCAAGCTTGATGGCGATGCCCGGGGCGGAGCGGCCCTATCGATTCGGGCCGTGACCGGGAAGCCCATCAAATTCATCGGCGTAGGGGAAAAGCTGGATGCCCTGGAGGTTTTCCACCCGGATCGCATGGCCTCGCGCATCTTGGGCATGGGCGATGTTCTTTCCCTGATCGAAAAGGCCCAAGAGGTCATCGATGCGAAAAAGGCCCAGGAACTGGAGAAGAAACTCCTCAAAGATACTTTCACCTTAGAAGATTTTTCGGAACAATTGCGGGAGATCAAGAAGATGGGCTCGATCGATCAGATTTTATCGATGATTCCCGGGATGGGCCGGCTCAAGCTACCCCAAGATCTTCAGGGAAGCGAAAAGGAACTGGTGAAGGTGGAAGCAATTATTAACTCCATGACCAGAGAAGAGCGGCGGTCGCCGGAGATCCTGAACGGCAGCCGCCGTTTGCGCATCGCCCAGGGAAGCGGAACCACCGTTCAAGACGTGAATCAATTGCTTAAGCAATACCTCCAGACGAAAAAAATGCTCCGGCAATTAAAGAAGGGTGGGATGAGAGGACTGGCCAAAGGGCTTTTTTCTTGAGCAGTTTTTAACGCCTGGACTTGATGGGCATCGGCCATTATCAAATTCGGGCTTGGGGGTTTAGCCGTAAATTTTCGCAGGAAAGAGAAAGGAAAAAGATCAATATGGCGGTTACGATTCGGTTAACGCGCATGGGTGCGAAGAAGAAGCCTTTCTACCGGTTAGTGGTTGCTGATTCGCGTTTTCCCCGGGACGGGCGCTTCATTGATGTGGTGGGGACCTATGATCCCACCTCCAATCCCCCAGCAATCAAATTGATCCAGGAAAAAATCGATTCTTGGTTGAAGCGTGGCGCCCATCCTTCAGCCACCGTGAAAAGCCTCTTGAAGAAGGCTAACCCTTCCACCAACCAGGCCGAAGCGCCTGTGACTTCCGGCGAGGCCAAGGCACATCAGGCAGATCCATCCGCCTGAGATTGGATATCCAGAATCGCCTCGGGTAAATGGGTCGCTCAGCCGAGCACGCCTTACGGAGCGTGGGTCGAAAGACCTAACTCACAGGGAAAGGGGGCGGAGTTCGATGGAGATGAAGGATCTGATCGCTTACATCGCGAAGGCACTGGTGGATAACCCTGAAGCCGTGGAGGTCTCGGAGGTAGAAGGAGAGCAGACCTCGGTGATTGAGCTGAAAGTCGCCAAGTCTGACCTGGGAAAGGTGATCGGAAAACAGGGGCGGACTGCCCGGGCCATGCGGACGATTTTAAGCGCAGCCTCCACCAAGATCCGTAAACGAGCCGTCTTGGAGATCATTGAGTGACCTTACACGTAGAGGATTCCCTGATTTGGGTGGGCCGGGTGGTCAAGACGCAAGGAATCAAGGGCCAGGTAAGGGTATCTTCTCCCGGTGGGGGAGTTACTACGTTCTCCAGGGGGAAAGTGGTCTATCTGAGAAATAGGGAAGGGGTGCCGAAGCCTTTGACGGTGTATTCTTTCAGGCCCCACCGACAAGGGACCATTCTCTCCTTTGACGAAGTAAAGCAGGCTGGAGAGGCCGCAGAATTGGTGGGTTGTTCGATCTACGTGCCCAAGGAAAGCCTGGAAACGCTTCCGCCCGATGAGTTCTACGAGTATCAACTCCTCGGCCTGCGGGTGAAGACCGAAGACGGAAATTTCTTGGGAATTTTGGAAGAGGTCATGCCTACGGGAAGCAATGATGTCTTCGTGGTTAGGAAGGATGGGCAGGAAGTTTTGATCCCGGCCACGGATGAAGTGGTAGTCCAAGTGGACCTGCAGGAAAAAATCATGGTGATCCACCCATTGGAGGGGTTACTGTCCGAAAATGACCTTTGATGTCTTGACCATTTTCCCGGGGATTTTCAGCTCCCCCTTAGCGGAGAGCCTGCTGAAGAAGGCTTTAGACAGGGGTCTCATCCAGGTTCGGGTACGGAATCTGCGCGACTTCACCGAAGATCGGCACCGCACGACCGATGACTATCCTTACGGAGGCGGAGCAGGGATGGTCATGAAGCCCGAACCCATTATCCGGGCAGTAGAGGCCATCAAAGCGGAAGAGCCGGACGCGATATCCGTCCTTCTCAGCCCTCAGGGAGAGCGATTGCATCAGGCAATGGCCAAGAGTTTGAGCGAACATAAAAATTACATTTTGATCTGCGGACGTTATGAGGGCCTGGATGAAAGGGTTCGTTTGGCTGCTGTAGACCGGGAGATTTCCATTGGAGATTACATCCTAACGGGAGGGGAGATTCCGGCCTTGGTTTTTATCGAGGCGGTCAGTCGTTATCTTCCGGGTTTTCTGGGATGTGGACAATCCGTGGAGGAAGATTCTTTTTCTGGGGGACTCCTGGAATATCCCCAGTACACGCGTCCGCCAGTTTTCCGAAAGATGGCTGTACCAGAAGTTCTTATCTCGGGGAATCATGCCGAGATTGAGCGCTGGCGGCGAAGAGAATCTTTGCGACGGACCCTCCTGCGGAGACCCGATCTCCTTGAGCGGGCGGCGCTTTCTGAGGAAGACCTGGCCGTTATCCGGGAGCTAGAAAGTCAGGAAGGAATGGCAGGCCAAAGCTGATCCTTATCTACGCAAAGAATGCTGGAAAAATGAAGTAACAGATGTAGAAGTTCGGAGGTTGTCATGAGAGCTCTGGAGCAATTAGAAAAAGAACAAATGCGCACCGACCTCCCCGACTTTCGCCCCGGGGACACGGTCAAAGTCCACGTTAAGATCAAAGAGGGCGAGAAAGAGCGAATCCAGGTCTTTGAAGGCACCGTCATCCGCAAACGTCAGGGAGCCAGCCGGGCCAGCTTCACGGTTCGCAAGGTCTCTTATGGGATTGGGGTCGAACGCATCTTCCCCACCCACTCCCCGGCCATCGATCGTATCGAGGTGGTACAGAGAGGGAAAGTTCGCCGGGCAAAGCTCTATTATCTGAGGCAGCTAAAAGGAAAGGCTGCGAGAATCCGAGAGCGAAGAACCAGTCAAGCGGAGAATTGATTGGAGCCTTTCGAAGCAGGGGTGCAGGCCCGGGGATTCCGGGTGATTGCCGGTTTGGATGAAGCGGGAAGAGGCCCCCTGGCCGGGCCTGTGGTGGCGGCCGCCGTCGTCCTTCCGAAGAGGGCAAGGCTGCAGGGGGTCGATGATTCCAAAAAACTATCCGCTGGACAGAGAGAAGAGGCTTTCTCCCTTCTAAATGAGAAAGCCCGGGCAGTGGGTATCGGGATCGTCGAGGCCCATGAGATTGACCGCCTGAACATCCTCCAGGCTTCCCTAAAAGCCATGCAGCTGGCCGTGGAAAATCTTCCTGTGAGGCCCGATTTTCTCCTGATCGATGGAATCCATTCCCTCAGCCTCCCTCTTGCCCAACAAGCCATCCCCAAAGGCGACCAGCGATGCCTCTCTATCGCCGCGGCGTCTATTATAGCCAAGGTTACTCGTGACCGGTTGATGATGGCCTACCATGATCAATACCCACAGTATAATTTCGCTCAACACAAGGGGTATGGGACGAAGGAACACCTTCAGGCCATCCGGAAATATGGCTGTTGTCCCCTCCATCGCCAATCTTTTCGGGCGATCTATCAACTCTCTCTCCTATGACTCAGGAGCGGCTCTCCCTCGGCAAAAAGGGTGAGGATCTGGCCATTGCTCAGCTGAGGGCACTGAGATATAAGATCATAGAAAGAAATTTCAAGTGTGCCCTGGGGGAGATCGACATCATTGCCCGGGAGAAGGATACGCTTGTCTTTGTGGAAGTGAAAACCCGGAGGACAGAGGATTTCGGTGGGCCGGCTGCCGCAGTAAATCAGCGCAAACAGCGCCAGCTCTCCAGGGTAGCCCTGACCTATCTCAATCAGAAAAAGCTTGCGGAGATGCCCGCCCGCTTTGACGTGGTAGCCGTGGAACTCATTCCTCCTGCACCGCGCATCGAAGTCATCCGGAATGCCTTCGAACTATGCTATGAATAATGGAATGATGGAATTTAGAGTAAAAGATGAGGAAATTGCATTAATCGGGCGATTTTAATGGAACCCATTATTCCAGTATTCCATTATTCCAAATTTGTCTTGGTTCGTCTTGCCTTTCTATCCCCTTTTCACTATGCTAATCCCTATGGACCTACCGATCCTTAGGGATGAAGAAGGATTTCGCCAGCATGTAATCGACGCCTTGGCGCGGGCACACGTGGACTATCTGGAACAGGTTGAATTCATCGAAAAACAAAGAGGCGGTCAGGACCCCTGGGATGGAGCAGGAGTTCTTCTCCCGCTTTATTTCCCCGAAGATAAAGGGTCGGGGGAAAAAGGTCCGGGCCAATACGTCTTTCTTCTCAACAAGCGGTCAAAAAGAGTCCAGCAGGCGGGTGACCTCTGCGCCCCGGGCGGGGGAATTTCTCCTTTTTTGGATAGGCTATCCCAAAAGATTCTCGAGTTTGGCCTTTTGCCGTTAGCCAGAGGGGCAGGTTTTGAGCGGGCAAAGCAAAGGGGGAAGGGAGTCTATGGGACAATCCTTTTGTTCTTAGGAAATGCCCTGCGGGAGAGCTGGGAAGAGATCCGCTTAAGCCCATTCAACGTCGAATTCCTGGGCCCTTTGCCCACCTACCGTCTCCAATCCCGGCGATGGATTATCTTCCCAGTCGTAGGAAGGATCAAGCATGTCTGGCAGCCTAAACTTAGTTGGGAAGTGGAGAAAATCGTTTCGATCCCGCTGCCAGCTTTTTTCCTGCCGGGAAACTACGCCCTCTATTCTCTGGAGGTACCGGAGAATCTAATCGCCCAGGGGATCCCGAACCCCTGGAATTTTCCCTGCCTGGTCTTTGGTGAAGAAGGTGTAGAGGAAATCCTCTGGGGGGCAACCTTCAGTATCATTCGAACCTTCTTGAAAGTCGTCTTCGATCATCCGCTGCCATTTCCGGACGGCCGAAGGGTCATCCACCGGCCGCTGGTTTCAAATTACCTTTCGGGAAGGGAACTGCCCTAAATGGTTTTCCTTCCAGGCCCTATGACACCTGGCAGAAAGAGCAATACAATATCGAGAGTTGACATTTTATGAGAAAGCGGATTAAATACACTTCTTCCTGAAAATTTTCTGTAGAAAGGAAGGATTTCATGGAAACCTTCGTAATCCAGTTTCTTCATGGGCTGGCCTACGGCATGCTGCTCTTCCTGGTCTCTTCCGGGTTGACTCTGGTATTTGGCATGATGAGTGTCTTAAATATTGCCCACGCTTCCTTTTATATGCTCGGGGCCTATTTTTCCTACCAGATGCTGAAGATGGTCGGCAACTTCTGGGTGGGATTGATCGTCTGCCCGATCATCGTCGGCTTCCTGGGAATTCTGATGGAACGTTTTCTCCTGCGGCGGGTTCATGCAGGCGGGCATGTGCAGGAGTTTGTGATCACTTTCGGCCTTCTTTTCGTGATCAATGAGTCGGTAAAGTGGATTTGGGGAACGGAGCCGTTACCCGTACCCATCCCCTCAGCTCTTTCAGGCTCGGTGATGATCGTGGGAAGTGTTTATCCGGCCTATCGTCTTTTTATCCTCTTTTTCTCTTTGGGCGTCCTGGCTCTAATGGCTTATATCTTGCTGAAAACCCGCCTGGGCATTACCGTGCGGGCTGCCGTTTCCGATCGGGATATGGTCAGCGCCCTGGGGACCAATACGCCATTCGTGTTCATGCTGGTCATGGGCATCGGCACTTGGCTGGCAGGATTGGCCGGGGTGATCGCCGGACCTTTCATCAGCACCTATCCCGGCATGGCCCTGGAGATCCTGGTAGACTGTTTTGTGGTCACGGTGACCGGGGGACTGGGGAGTCTCCTCGGAGCGATCGTTGCTTCGTTCCTCATCGGCCAACTTTCATCCTTTGGGATTCTTTTCATTCCCCGCTTCGCCATCGTATTCGCTTTTCTGCTAATGGCGGTGGTTTTGATCATTAAGCCCACCGGGCTTTTTGGGGAGAAAGCGTAGGCATAATAATGGGAAATAAGAAGTTTTACCTGCCCATGGCCATTGCCGGGTCCGTTTTGGCCATCCTTTTCCCGTACATCTTGCCCAAATTTCAATTGCGTATGGTCACGGAGATTATCATCATGGCCCTCTTTGCCATGACCTGGAAAATGATGCTCAATGAAGGGGGGCTATTCTCATTCGGCCATGCCCTTTATTTTGGGCTGGGGGCCTATGCCTCGGTTTTAGGTTGGTTGCACATCAAAGGCCTTTCCTTTATGAGCGGGATTCTTCTGGGAGGGCTGGTAGCCGGGCTCTTAGGGCTTATTCTTGGTGCCTTCTTGGTCAGGCTGAGCGGAACTTATTTTGCCCTCCTCACCTTAGCCTTCAATCAACTCATCTGGGCCATTGTCTGGAAATGGCGTGATGTCACGGGTGGGGATGATGGGCTGGGGAAATTTCCCAAGCCAGACCTGCTGGGTCTTTCCATGAAAGACCCAGCGAATTTCTATTACGTTTCATTGATGATCATCGGGATCGGCTTGTTCATCTGCTGGTATTTTACCCAGACACCCCTGGGGAACGTATGTGCCAGCATCAAGTCCAACGAAGAGCGGGCCAAGTTCATCGGCTTCAATGTGAATGCTTCCAAGCTCATCCTTTTGACTGTGGCGGGATTTTTTTCGGGTATATCGGGGGCCCTTTACGCCCAGTTTCAGGAGTTCATCGCCACCAGCACCATCGACCTGGGGATGTCCACGAATGTACTCTTCATGGCCTTCATCGGGGGAATTGGGTATTTCTGGGGTCCCCTGATCGGGTCGGGGATCTTTGTTTACCTTTCTGAATATTTATCAAGCTTTACGGCTCGCTGGGAGTTCTTCTTTGGGCTTGTTTTCATCATCATAGTATTGTTCGCCCCTCAGGGTATCCTGGGAATCGTCAAGAAGAAAAAGTAAGGGGGGATGGGAAGTGGCCGAGGCGGCCTCGAAAAAAAACCAGAACATTTTGGAATTGAAGGATATCTACAAGGATTTCGATGGGCTGGAAGTTTTATTCGGAATCAACCTATCCATTAAAGAAGGCGAACGCCATGCGATTATCGGCCCTAACGGCGCCGGGAAGAGTACGCTCTTTAATCTGATCACCGGAAAATATTTGCCCAGCAGGGGGCAAATCTTCTTTAGGGG
>Ga0153915_10005080_pt1 | contig 12219 bp, 10 predicted proteins | sample Opewatmetagenome_2_FD_107003 | JGI IMG/M metagenome (GOLD analysis project Ga0153915, IMG submission 107003) | Freshwater wetland microbial communities from Ohio, USA - Open water 3 Core 3 Depth 3 metaG | ecosystem: Environmental > Aquatic > Freshwater > Wetlands | place: USA: Ohio, Lake Erie...
GCAGGGAAGCCATCGGGGGAAAATAGGCGGGAAGCCAGGACGGCGGGACGGTAGGAGCAGCTTCCCGCCTTATCCGTCTTCCCGCCCTATCCCCGCCTTACCGCCCCAGCACGTGCCGCAGCGCCGCCTCCAGCTCCTCGTGCCGGAAGACGTACCCGGTCTCTCTCAGCCGCTCGGGGTCGACCCGCGCGCTCGACAAGAGGAGTTCGTCGGCCATCCGCCCCAGCGCGAGCTTGAGCGCGGCGGCCGGAACGGGGAAGAGCGTGGGCCGGCGAAGCACCCGTCCCAGGGTCTCGGTGAATAGCGCATTCGTGACCGGGGTCGGCCCCGTCAGGTTCACGGGACCCCTGAGCGACTCCGTCACCAGGGCGTGATACAACGCACCGACCACATCGTCGATCCCGATCCAGCTCATGTACTGCCGTCCGCTCCCCATCCGCCCGCCGAGGCCCGCACGGAACGGCGGCATCATGGCGGGAAGGGCACCTCCCGCCGGGGTCAGTACGATGCCGATGCGTGCCTGGACCACCCGGATGCCGGCCCGCTCCGCCGGCTCGGTGGCTTCCTCCCATGCCTGCCCTACCTGCTCCACGAAGAAGGTCTCCGGGCCGGTGCGGAGCCCGGAACGCTCGGTGAGGACGTCGTCTCCCCGGTCCCCATAAACGCCGATGGCCGAGGCGGAGATGAGCACGGAAGGTGGCCGTCGGAGCCGGCCGATTGTCTCCGCCAGGAGCGTGGTGCCGCGGCTCCTGCTCTCGAGGATCCGTCGCTTCTGCCGATCGGTCCAGCGCGCCCCGGCGATGGACTCGCCGGCCAGGTGAACGACCGCGTCGACCCCTTCGAGGGCGGCCGGGTCCAGGCGTCCTCCCGCCGGATCCCAGAGAATGTCCTCCGGCCCGGGCAGGCTGCGAACCACTCGACGGATTCGGTGTCCAGCGGTCGTCAGGAAGGGCAGGAGCGAGCGGGCGACAAGCCCGGTCGCGCCGGTCACCGCGATGGTCAGGGGCGCACGCACCCCATACCGGGCGAGGGCGGTGAGGTCGTCGGCAAGCGTGCGATGCCGGTACCGGAATCCGCGCGCCAGCCGGCCCGCGACGATCCCGGCCGCGAGCTCGCCCGCCGCCCCGAAGGGGAGTCGGTAGACGATCCGGTCGACCAGCCGGCAGCAGTCCGCTCCGAGCGGTTCGAACCGATGGGTGTGCACCCAACTCGCGAACGGGCCCTCGACCTGGCGGTCGGTGAACTCGAGTCCCGGACCTCCCACGCGGTGTTCGGCCACCCACCGCCGGTGTAGCGGACCGACGGGTACCTCCAGCACGATCCGGCCGCTCTCGAGTCCGCCAGCTCGTTCGAGCACCCGGACCTTCTCCCACGGCGGCACCATCCGCTCCAACGCTCCCGGACGGGCGTGCCATGCGAAGACCGCCTCGGCCGATGCCGGAAGCTCGGTGCTCTGCTCGAAGGTATGGGACATGCCCCGCTCCCGGTCGGCGGTCGACGCCTCGGCCTAGATTATAGGCCATGGCCATTCCCCTCGCTCTGCTGTTCGCCGCACTGCTGCCGATTCCATCGTCCGCCACGCGCCAGGCAGCGGGTCCCACCTGCGTCGTGGCGCGGATTGTCGACGGAGACACCTTCTACTGCGCCGATCGGACCAAGGTCCGCCTGACCGGAGTGGACAGTCCGGAGCGGGGACAGGGCAGGGTGGCCCGCCAGGCCTCGGCGGCGCTCGCCCGTCGTCTCCCACGGGGACGGAGGGTCGTCCTCGAGCTGGACGTCACCCGGCGGGATCGTTACGGCAGAACCCTGGCCTGGGTATGGGTCGGGGATACCCTGGTCAACGAGGCGCTGGTGCGGGATGGATGGGCCGTCCGCTACACAGTGCCGCCGAACGTGAAGTACGTCGACCGCCTCGGTGTCGCCGAGCGAAGCGCGCGGGCTGCACGGCTCGGGCTGTGGGCCGACGGCGAGCGCGCCTGCCGCCCAGCCGATTGGCGGCGGCATGCGTGTGTCCAGTAGTTCCGAGTTCCGAGTTCCGAGTTCCGAGCGGTCTTACCGGTGGGGCGGGGTGGATAGGCTCATCGCCGTCGCAACTCGGAACTCGGAACTCGGAACTCACAACTCCGCGCTCCACGTCTGGACAGTCTCCCATGGCAGGGTAAGTTGTCCTCCGTGAAACCCATCTCTCGCCTGACTCTCGCGGCGCTTGCCCTGGCGGTTGTGCCGGCGGTGGCCGCGCAATCGGTTGCCGACAGCTCACCTTTCCGGCCTCTTGACCTGCCGGCCCCCAATACGATCCGAACCGGAAGCGGACGGCCAGGACCGGACTACTGGCAGCAACGCGCCGATTACCGGATCCGGGCAACGCTCGACCCCGAGCGCCGGGAGCTCGCCGGGCGGGAGACGATCCACTACGTGAATCACTCTCCCGACCGGCTACCCTACCTGTGGCTCCATCTCGAGCAGAACATCTGCGAGCCCGGCAGCGTCACCAACCAGCTGGACCAGCCGCCGCTCGTGTTCCTGGGCTCCACCTTCGACTTCTCCTGCCAGGGCGGACGAGGCGGCCTCACGCTCGAGTCCATCACTCTGCTCGGCCGGGCGCTGCCCCACGTGGTCTTCGGGACCACGATGCGGGTAGATCTGCCCCGGCCGCTTCTTCCCGGCGCTGCCATCGACCTCGAGGTGGTGTGGCGCTTCCCGGTGCCGGATAACGGTGCCGGCCGCATGGGACGGGACGGAACGCTCTACGAGCTGGGGCAGTGGTATCCCAGGGTGGCGGTGTACGATGATGTGCGGGGCTGGAATCACGAGCCGTACATCGGAGCCGGGGAGTTCTATCTCGAATACGGCTCGTTCGACGTGGCCATCACCGTTCCCGCGCCGTACGTCGTGGCCGCCACCGGGGTGCTGCAGAATCCGCTCGAGGTGCTTACCGCCGCGCAGCGGGCGCGACTCGCCCGCGCCCGCACTTCGGACACGGCAATCGCCATCATCCGCGCGGATGAGGCCGGTGATCCGGCCCGCACGCGCCCGCGTCCCACGGGGACGCTCACCTGGCGGTTCCACGCCGACAGCGTCCGGGACTTCGCCTTTGCCGCTGCGCCCAACTTCCGCTGGGACGCTTCCGGGTGGCAGGGAATCTACGTGCACACCTTCTACCGCCCCGCGGCGACCTTGTGGGTAGAGGCCAACCGCATGGTGCGGGAAGCGGTCCGCTACTACAGCGAACAGTGGTACCACTACCCCTACTCGCACATCTCGAGTATCGAGGGACCCATCGAGGGGATGGAATACCCGATGATGACCTTCGACCCCGCTGGGCCGGCGCGGATCGACCTGCAGTGGGTGCTGGCCCACGAGCTGGGCCACCAGTGGGTGCCGATGGTGGTGGGCTCCAACGAGCGGCTCTATCCCTGGATGGACGAGGGCTTCAACACCTTCATCGACCTGGGCAACGCCGCCCAGTATTTCAAGGGCGACCCGTACGGAGACAGCATCGAGGTGCACCCGCTGCACCTGTACAAGGACCACGCCATCCCGGGCCTGGAGCAGCCGCTCATCGACCGGCCGGTGGAGGTCCATGACCTGTTCTGGGGTGGGTACCAGAAGCCCGCGCTGATGATGCAGCTGCTGCGCTACAAGGTGCTGGGCAAGGAGCGGTTCGACCCGGCGTTCCGCGAGTACCTGAAGACCTGGGCATTCCGGCACCCCACCCCGGCCGACTTCTTCCGGATCATGCGGGACCAGTCCGGCCAGGAGCTGGACTGGTTCTGGCGCGCCTGGGTCTACACCACCGCGCGGCTCGACCAGGCGGTAGATTCGGTGGTGACGCGGGACGGCGTCACCGAGGTCCATCTCTCGAGCCGCGGCACGATGGTCATGCCGGCCGACCTGCTGGTGACCCTGGCCGATCCGGCGGGCAAGGTCGAGCTCCACACCGCCGCGCTGCCGGTCGACATGTGGAATCTCGGCTCCCGGTTCGTGTACCGGCTCCGCGCCCCGGGAACGGTTCGCCAGGTCCAGGTCGACCCGGACGAAGCGCTGCCGGACGTGGACCGGAGCAATAACCGGTGGCCAAGATGACTTCCGGCCTCCGTGGCATTCTCGCCGCGGCACGGAGCGACTTATGAGCCAGCGGACTCCCGGGCAGGATGATCCGGTCCGGGATTACCTGAGACAGAGCGGCGCCCCCTATTCGGTGGTGGCGCAGGGGCTGCTCGGCCTGATCGAGAACTGGGAGCGGGTGGTAGGCCAGGTGCTGGAGGGCTACCCGTTGACTCTGGACGACTACCTCAATGACATGGATGGGCGGCAGCTCCTGCAGAACGCCCTCGATCTGGCGCCCGATGACGTCCGCCACGGCTTTCTCCCCCGCGTGCAGGAGGCGGACACTCGCATCCGGGTGAACCTGATGCCGGCGGGCCGCTGCCTGTGGGGCAGCATCGTGGCCGAGGAGGAGCAGTGGATCGACGAGGTGAACTGGTGGTACTTCGAGAAGCCGCGCAACCCCGGCCCGAAGCTCAAACAGGAGCTGGACGCGACCTGACCCGAGGCTCGGTCCCTCTACCGCCATGCCAACCCTCCTCGTGCTCCGCTACGGTACCCGCCTGCTCCCACTCTCCGGCAACACGGTCTCCATCGGACGGCTGCCCGAGTGCGACCTGGCCTTGGAGGGCGTCGAGGTCTCGCGGCGGCACGCCCGGATCGTGCCGACCCCGGAAGGGCCGCTGCTGGTGGACCGGAGCCGCTTCGGCACGTTCGTCAACGGCGCCCAGGTGATCGGGCCCTCCCTGCTCGCCGCCGGCGACGTCATCCTGATCGGGAAGTACGACATCCTGGTGGAGGAGGCGGACGCGCACCATCCGGTGGTCGCGCGGAGCCCGGCCCGGTGGCGGGGGCGGTTCGCCGCGTGGCGCCGGCGGTATGGCATCGCCGAGCTGGCCGGCACCGCCGCGCTGGTGCTCGCCACCCTGGGGGTACAGCGCGCCACCGGCAGCATCGTGCTCGCCGCGCTGGCCGGAAGTCTGGCCGAAGCGGCCTGGTTCTACGCGGTCCTGCTGGTGCGGGCGTTCCGGCAGGAACGACGGGAGGCGCGTGTCGGCGGCTTCGAGCAGCGGCCGTTGCGCGAGCTGGGCCATGACCTGTTGCTGGAGTTCGGCGCGGCGGAGCGGCTCGACGGACTGGTGCTGCGGCCGCTGTGTCTCGGCCTGGGACTCAAGTTCGCCGGCGGCTGGCTGGGGGCGCTGCTCGGCAAGCTGGTGGCCGACCTGCTCTTCTACGGGCCGGTGCTGGCCCTCTTCCACTGGCGAGGATCCGGGAAGACCGGCGGCGGGGACTCGGGGGACGGCGACGTCCGCCGCCAGACCACCGCCACCAGCGTGCCCTTCATCCGGGAGTAGCCGGCGCGACCGACGGCGCCCGCCCGCTGTCTCCGCGTGGGGCGGCCAATCGGGCCGGGCTCGCGAGTGCGTACTCCATTGGCTCTATCGTCCCGCTACCTGCCGGAGCAGCACCAGGTCGGTGATGTTGTCCGTGGTCAGGAGCCCCACCAGCCGCCCGGTTGGATCCACTACCGGCAGTGCCGGGAGCCCGCTCGTCTTGAGCCGGTTGAGTGCCTCGTCGAAACCCAGGCCGAGCGGAAGCAGCGGGACCGGACGACTCATCGCGTCCCCCACGGTCGAATCGGGTCCACGCGCAGCCAGACCGCGGACCAGATTGTCCCGGGCGAGGAGACCCTCCACCTTGCCATTATTGTCCACCACCGGAAACTCACGCTGCTCGGTCTCGAGCAGAATATCCGCCGCCATCCGCAGGGTGGCGTGGATCGGGATGGTGGTGAACCGGGTCACCATCATCTGATCGATGATGATGCCCCGCCCGGCCGCCCGGGTCGCGGCCATGTTCGCCTCCTGCCCGGCGGAGAAGAAGATGAAGATCGCGATCAGCACCCACAGCCACTCCTGGGACTGGATGCCGATGAAGGCGCCGATGATGGCCGCACCCTGCCCGATCGTGGCCGCGATCCGTGTCGCCCGGACGTAGTCCATCCGCGACGCCAGGATCGCCCGCAGCACTCGCCCGCCGTCCATGGGGAAGGCCGGGATCAGATTGAACAGGAGCAGGACGATGTTGACGTAGAACAGCTGCTTGAAGATCGTCGGAGTCTCGAAATCCGCCTCGTTCCACTGCACCTGGTGGCCCGTTGCCCAGAGCGCCAGGTATATCAGGCCGGCGATGCCGAGCGTCACGGCGGGTCCGGCCACCGCGATCAGCAGCTCCTGCCGTGGCTCCTCGGGAATGCGCTCCAGCCGCGCCACGCCACCGATCGGGAGCAACAGCACGTCAGGAGTCTTGATGCCGAAATGGCGGGCCATGAGGATGTGGCCGAACTCGTGCAGCAGCACGCACAGGAACAGGGCGATGAACAGCACCGTCAGGTCCATCGCCGCCACCACGCCGGCTTCCAGCTGCCGATTCGCGAACAGGAAGGCGAGCAGCAGGATGAAGGTCACGTGCACCTTCACGTCGGTGCCCAGGATGCGTATGAGACGGAAGGACCAGGACATCGAGCTCCGAGTTCTGAGTTCTGAGTTCCGAGTTCCGAGTTCCGAGTGCGACTCGGCCCCGAAATGTAGCCTTGGCCGGCGCCCTAGGCTCAAGCACATCCGGCCCGCCTCGCATGGCAAAGAGACCGCACTAGATTCCTTCCGCCGGTCCGCCTGTCCGGCTGTCCACCCGCCCTTTCCGACGCACTTCACTCCAGCTAGAATTTCCCGCCTCACGCCGTTTGGGAGGTCCGACATCGCCGCCAACAACTGGTCCGCCAAGGACTCGGAGAAGCTCTACAACATGCAGGGCTGGGGACTCGGCTTCTTCCGGGTGAATCCGGAGGGCCGGGTCTCGGTTCACCCCGACGGAAACCCCAAACGGGGGCTGGACCTGTTCCAGCTGGCGATGGATCTGAACGCTCAGGGGGCGGGATTCCCGCTCCTGCTGCGTTTCTCGGATATCCTGCGCGCCCGCATCCAGACGCTCGCCACCCAGTTCCAGAACGCCATCACCGAGTTCGGGTACGAGGGCCGCTACACCACCGTCTACCCCATCAAGGTCAACCAGCAGCGCCACGTGGTGCAGGAGATCGTCGAGTTTGGCTCGCCGCACGGGGTCGGACTCGAGTGCGGCTCCAAGCCGGAACTGCAGGCGGTGCTGGGGATCACCGAGAGTACCCAGCCGATCATCGTCTGCAACGGCTACAAGGACGAGGAGTACATGCGCCTCGCCCTTGCCGGGCAGAAACTGGGGCACACCGTCTTCGTGGTGGTGGAGCAGCTGTCCGAGGTGGACACACTGCTCAAGGTTGCCGACGCGCTGGGGATCTCCCCGACCATGGGCGTCCGGATCAAGCTGGCCACCGAAGGCTCCGGCCGGTGGGCCAAGAGCGGAGGGGAGAAGTCCAAGTTCGGGCTCTCGGCGATGGAGCTCATGAAGGTGCTGGACAAGCTCACCGCCCTGGGCCGGAAGGACGTGCTCCGGCTGGTGCATTTCCACCTGGGCAGCCAGATCACCGACATCCAGTACATCAAGGCGGGGCTGGAGGAGATCGGCCGGTTCTACGTGGAGCTGCACAACATGGGGTTCGGCCTCACCCATGTGGATGTCGGCGGCGGACTGGGGGTGGACTACGACGGCTCCCGCTCCACCCGCCCGGCCAGCATGAACTACTCGATGCGGGAGTACGCCAACGACGTGGTGTACACCCTCGGCACGATGTGCCGCGCCGAGGGGGTCCCGATGCCCCACATCATCTCGGAGTCCGGCCGGGCCATCACGGCGCATCACTCGCTGCTTCTGGTCAACGTCACCGACGTGGAGTCACAAAGCGAGCCGACCGTGCCGGACCTGGGACCGGAGCCGCCGGCCCTGCTGGTGGAAATGAAGGAGAACCTCGAGTCGATCGCGCCGGAGCGCCTCGAGGAAGTGCACCACGACGCGACCTTCGGGAAGGAGCGGGCCCAGGAGCTGTTCGCCAGCGGGGTGCTGACCCTGCGGGACCGGGCCAACGCCGAGCTGCTGTACCTCTCGACCATGAATGCGCTGGCCCGGCTGATCGAGCCCGAGAAGTCGGAGCACCCCGAGATCTGGGCGGACATCGAAAGCACCCTGGTGGACCGCTACTTCTGCAACTTCTCGGTCTTCCAGTCGCTGCCGGACAACTGGGCGATCGACCAGCTGTTTCCGATCATGCCGATCCACCGGCTCACCGAACAGCCCAGCCGGCGCGGCACCATCCAGGACATCACCTGCGATTCCGACGGGGTGATCGACCGGTTTGTCGGAGGGCGAAAGGGGAAGCCCTCCCTGGAGCTGCATCCCATCCGGGACGATGAGCCCTATATCCTGGGGATCTTCCTGACCGGCGCGTATCAGGAGATCCTGGGCGACCTGCATAACCTCTTCGGCGATACCAACGCGGTGCACGTCCGGCTCACCGACGCGGGCTACGAGGTCACCGACCTGGTGCACGGCGACACGGTGACGGAAGTGCTCAACTACGTGCAGTTCCAGCCCGCCGAGCTGCTGATGACGTTCCGCCGGAAGGTGACCGCCGCCAAGGAGCTCCCTCGGAACGAGGCCAACCAGTTCATCGCCGACTACGTCGCGGGGCTGGAGGGGTACACCTATCTGGAAGGCGAAGAGCTGCCGGTGCAGACCGGGGCCGGTATCGCCCAGGCTGCCGGCGTCGCCCAGGCTGCCGGCGTGGCGCAGGGTAAGGAGTGAGGAGTGAGGAGTGAGGGGTGAGGAGTGAGGAGTGAGAAGTGACGAGTGAGAGCGGTTGAGGCGTCGAAGTCGTTGTCTATGGGCTATGGCTCACAGCTCACAGCTCACAGCTCACAGCTCACGGCTCACCTCTCCACCGCGTAGCCCCTTCACCGCAACCATCTCCCGAGCCAAACCGCGATCGTGTCGAGCACTGCGGCTGGCACGCGGGCATCCGTGAGCGAGGCGTATTCCGCGGGAGAACCGTCGGTGGGTGACTGCAGGAAGAGGTGATTCAGTCCGGGGAAGACGCGGACCGTCACCTGCCGATTTCCGCCCTGACGGATGGCCCGAGCCAGCGTGTCGGCCTGGCCGGCGGAGACCTGCCGGTCCAAGGCGCCCTGCAGGATCAGCGTAGGCTGACGCACCCGCCGGGCCACCGGAAGCGGATCGTAGTGATAGAACCACTGGAACCAGGCGCCCTGCGCGGCAGAATCGGCCCGCACGGTCGAGTCGGCCGCCGCCAGGGCGGCAGCGCGGGCCTCCGGTGTCAGTCCTTCCTGCGTCAGGATCGGCCAGCGGGCCTGGTCTCTGAGGATCTCCGCTCCCGGCTTGCCGGGCCCGGCCATGATCACCAGCGCCGAGATCCGGCGATCCTCCGCTCCCAGCATCGGCCCGATGATGCCTCCCTCACTGTGCCCCAGCAGCGCCAGCTTCGCGGGATTGATCTCGGGCCGGGTGCGGAGCCACGCCACCTGCGCGCGGGTATCCCCGGCCAGGTCCACGGTGGTCGCGATGGCTGGATTACCGGTGCTCGCGTCCCTGCCGCGATCATCGCACCGGAGGGAAGCGATGCCGCCGAGCGCCAGCCGTTCCGCCACCTGCCGGAACGGCCGGTACCCCGGCACCGTCGGCCAGAGATCCTCGTCCCGCCCCTGCAACCCTGATCCCGTGATCGTGACCACCGCGGGATATGGAGGACGTCCCGCCTTCGGCAGCGTGAGGGTGCACCCCAGGGAGAAGGTGTCGCCGACCGCCGGGGTGACGGGGACCCGCACCTCCTCCGTGCTGTAGGGCGCTCCGGGTGGGGCGGAGAAATCGGGCTTCGGCCTGGGCCCCCCGGGCAGCGGCGGAAGCTTCTCGTTCGAGGCGGCGAGAACCGCGCGCGCCCGCTGCACGGGGATCTCCAGCGAGACGACACCGCCGGCGCTGTCCCGCACGAGCACCTCGATACCGGCAAACCGGACCCGCGCGGAATCGCCGCTGAAGCGGACGGTGGCGGTCAGGATCGAGTCGCTGCCGGCCATGAGCATGCGCAAGGTCGTGTCCCGCCCGCCGGCCCGAACTACCAGATATGCCAGGCTGGCAACCGACTGGGGCGGCATCACCAGGTCGAAATCGGCCAGGCGGGTGCGGGGTGCCGGCGCCCGGGGGAGGTCGCTCACGATCCGCACCGAGTCGCCCGACAGCTCCGCACGGTAGGTACCGAGCAGTGTGTCACCGGCGGCGTTGCGAAGCGACAGCGTGAACCCGGCGAACCGGCCCGCGTGATCCCGGGCATTGCCGCTCTCGATCCGGAGATTGAGCGCGGGGATGACGGACGACTGTTCGAACAGCGAGTCCGCGCGGCGGAAAGTCTCCCGCCCCACTTCAGACCGGCCCTGGAACAGGCGGTAGGTACCGGCGGCGGCGGGGGCGGCCTGAGCCGCGAGCGAGATCGGGGCGGTGACGGCGAGGATCAGCAGAGTCGGGCGCATCGGCCGAATGCTAGCGGGGGCGTGACGGCGGAACCAGACGCTCAGCGAGAGGCGGAGCCCTTCGCCGGCGCGTACAGCTCCAGGAATCCGCACCGCGGGCAGCGAAAGCTCGTCACATCGAGCCGCGTCCTCCCCTTGAGCTGCAACCCGGTCCAGAAGGAGGGGACCGGCCTTCCTTCGACCCACTCGGTGGAACGGCGGCCGTTGCGGGTCACCTCCAGGAGGAAGCCTTCCTGGAGCTGGATGGAGCACTTGGGACAGGTCATGGCCTGCACTGGGCGTCCTCGGTCAGGAGTGGAGCGGTAGTCTCAGCGGTCGGAGCCGGTCGGCGGCAGCCGGCCTTCGTCCTTGAGCGCCCGGCGAAGGACGAATTCGATCTGGCCATTGAGCGACCGGAGCTCATCCGATGCCCAGCGCTGCAGGGCATCGTAGAGCTCCGGGTCGATCCGGAGAAGAAAGCCTCGGCGTTCCGCCACCGGTCCGGCTCAGTAGATGGTGCCGGCGTTGACCACGGGCTGGGTCGACTGTTCGGAGCAGAGCACCACCATCAGGTTGCTGACCATCGTCGCCTTCCGTTCCTCGTCGAGGTGGACGATCTGCTTGTGGGAGAGCAGCTCCAGCGCCATCTCCACCATCCCGACCGCGCCCTCGACGATCTTCTGGCGGGCCGCGATCACGGCGCTCGCCTGCTGGCGGCGGAGCATCACCCCCGCGATCTCCGGGGCATAGGCCAGGTGGCTCACCCGGGCCTCCAGCACCCGCACCCCCGCCTTGGCCAGCCGATCCTGGATCTCATGCTGGAGCTTCTCGGCCACTTCCTGGGTGTTCGCCGACAGGGACTTCTGCCCCTCTTCGTGCGCATCGTAGGGGTACTGGTTGGCCAGTCCGCGCAGCGCCGACTCGCTCTGCACCTTCACGTATTCCTCGTAGTTGTCCACCTCGAACAACGCCTCCGCCGTATCGGTGACCTGCCACACCACCACCGCGGCGATCTCGATGGGGTTGGAGTTGTGGTCGTTCACCTTGAGCTTGGTGGTCTCGAAGTTCCGGACCCGGAGGGAAACCGCCTTCTTGGTGTAGAAGGGATTGGTCCACCACAGCCCCTGCTGCTTCAGGGTCCCCTTGTAGCGACCGAACAGCTGCAGCGCCTTGCCCTGGTTGGGCTGGACCGTGACCAGGCCGGCCCAGAGCAGCGCGACCAGGACCATGAGCACGGCGAATCCGCCCATCCCTCCGGGATTCCCCTGTCGCGCCGCGTTGATGAGGCCTAACAGGGCGAAGAGGGTGAGTACCAGCAGGACGACCAGCATGAGCCCGCCGGACAGCGCCTTGCGCTCGATTTCCCGGATCACCGCGATACCCTCGAGGACAGTGGTATCGATATGATATCACTTCGCAATCATGGCGTCAAGAGAGGTAGTGGGCCAAACTGACCCACTACCGTCAAGAGAGAAACGTCAGGCGTCGGGCGTCAGGCGTCAGTCGCCAGGTGACCAGCGAGGGGCGAGGAGGGAGGGAATCGCGGACAAGGAGGAAACGGGAACGGCCGACAGGGCGGATGGGGGCGACTCCGGGCGCTATCTTCGCGGCCCGTCCGCCCGTCCGCCCGTCCGCCCGTCCGCCCGTCCGCCCGTCCGCCCGTCCGCCCGTCCGCCCGTCCGCCCGTCCGCCCGTCCGCCCGTCCGCCCGTCCGCCCGTCCGC
>Ga0153915_10005081_pt1 | contig 12219 bp, 10 predicted proteins | sample Opewatmetagenome_2_FD_107003 | JGI IMG/M metagenome (GOLD analysis project Ga0153915, IMG submission 107003) | Freshwater wetland microbial communities from Ohio, USA - Open water 3 Core 3 Depth 3 metaG | ecosystem: Environmental > Aquatic > Freshwater > Wetlands | place: USA: Ohio, Lake Erie...
CTGCGTCTGGCCAAGGCCAAGGCGCGGGACATAGCCTGCCTGAGCAACCTCAGGCAGCTTCAGCTCTGTGCGAGACTCTACTCCACGGACTACGACGGCTTTTTGCCGCCCAACCGAAACGTTTATGATATCGGCACCGGAGGGCCTTCCGAGGGCTGGAACGATAAGATGACCTGGTGCGCCGGCCTGGCGCCCTACGATACCACGACCGCGAATATCGAGCGTGCTCTGCTGTATCCCTACAACCGATCCGCCGGGATCTATCGCTGCCCGTCCGATATGTCGAGGGTGAAAACGGAAGATGGTCAATTGCTTTCTATGCGGCGGACGCGCAGCTATAACATGAGCCAATCCATCAATGGCTACCCGTACGCCAATAACAGCGGCGTCCCGCCGTACTTCGTCAAGGAACATGAGATCGACGATCCGGTGCCGGCGCGTCTGCTGTTCTTCGTGGACGTCCACGAGGACAGCATCCTGGAGTCCCACTTCGGCATCCCGCCCCGGGGCCCGACGTTCAGGAGGCAACGGCCACAGTGGTGGGACCTTCCCGCCGGCAGACATTCACAGGGCGCCTGCTTTTCTTTCGCCGATGGGCACGCCGAGCGCTGGCGTTGGGCGAAGCCGAAGATCTTCATTAAACTCGGGCAACTGGTCGGGCAGGACGGCGAGGTCGAAGACTTCCTGAGAGTCCAGCGAGGCGTCAAACCGGAAAAACCCACATCCGGGGGCGGCTTCACTCCATTTTAGCTTTTCATACATGTTGGCGAGAGTGAGGGAGATCGAGAACGTGAGAACAAAACGCTGGTACATTGTCGCGGTAACACTACTGCTCCTCTTGCTCTTGCCGAACAGCAGAACCGCCTTCGCCCATTTGATAAGAGGGGCCTATGAACCTTCAGAGATTGTGCTGAAGGCTGATATTATCTGCACGGCTACCGTCTTGTCCACGCAATGCCAATGGAAGGACGACGACCGGGGCAGACACATCTACACCGATGTCGAGCTTCTCATCGAGCGGAAAATCAAGGGCGATTTACCAACGGACCTCATTCATTTGGAGGTCGTCGGCGGGACGGTGGGCGACGTAACCGAGTACGTCAGCGATAGTCCGGTTTTCAGGGCGCCGGAGCAGGTGATGCTCTTCCTTGAGGGACAACCCCTGCGTCCGGTGGGAGGCTCCGTGGGCAAGATACCCATCCTTGACGGTCACGTCTTCTGGGGCGGCCGCAAGCTCTCTTTGGAGGCGCTCTGTACGTCGCTTGCTCTCGGCGTCGAAGACGTTCTTGTCGAATCCGGTCCAGGCGTGTTCGCCGACGAGGCGGACACGGCACCGATAATCACCAGCATCGTTCCCGATATCGCCTCGGCGGGTACGGGCACGCAGGTGACTATAACTGGAACCGGCTTCGGAGGCATCAGGGACCAGGGCAAGGTGGAGTTTTTCTACCAAAGAGGAGAGCCTCGCATAGAAGCCTCGGCCTTTTCATCCTGGTCAGATACACAGATTATCTGCACGGTGCCGACCGGCATAATCAACGAGTATTATGCCAGTGCCGGCAGCGGGCCCGTAACCGTGACTACCCGGCTGGGAACCAGTAACGGGTATCCGTTCAGGGTAACCTTTGGCTACGGTGGTCGATACTGGGGGGGCGACAATCCGGTCGTCTCTTACTACATCAATGAAAACACCCCCGACTGCACCGGCGAAGGAGCCGCCGTCCGGGCTGCCGCCGAAACATGGGACCTTACGAGCGCCGGCTCCCGGCTCCACTATGCCGGGTCTCATACAAACGTTCAGACGAGCAAAAACAGCAGGAATGAGGTCTTATGGGGTACGACATATTCGTATGCCCTGGCAGTGACTCACACCTGGTTGAAACAGACATACTATGACCCAAGGCATTCTCCGCCGGGGTACGAAATAATCGAGTGTGATATGGTATTCAATGACCGGGACGCCAACTGGAGCACAAACCCATCCGCATGGGAGGCTGATGTCCAGTCGGTTGCCCTTCATGAGTTCGGTCACTTTCTGGCCTTGACGGACATTTACGGCGATATTGGAGACGGTGAGTACGATGTAGGCAAGGTTATGTACGGTGTGAGGGAGTATGATCGGATGCTCACCAGGAGCTTGCACCCCGACGATGTAGCAGGCATACATTGGATCTACCACCCGCCCAGCCCGCCGGCAATACCTGGCTCTATCGACTATCCCTCTGAGGATGATGGCGTTTATACCGTCACGTGGAGTGCCGGCAGCGCAGCCAGTTCTTATCGGCTCGAGCGTTCGATTGACGGCGCCGATTGGGTGCAGATATACTCCGGCCCCCACGCGTGGTTCGATGAGACCGTGGAGGATGGAAACTATCGGTATCGTGTTGCGGCTTCCAACATAGCCGGGTCCAGCGGCTGGAAGACCGGCGACTGGAGTTGCTTTGTTCAATTTATGATCTGGGAAGGCAGCGGTGAGCCGAATGATCCTTTCTTGGTAAGCACCGCCCAACAGCTCGACAGGATTGGAACGCGTTCGGTGTGGTGGAGCAAACACTTTAAGCTCGCGGCCGACGTTGACCTCTCAGAATACGACGGTCGCGGTGGGCGGGCCATGTTCCACGTCATCGCACCGGACGAATCAGAACCCTGGACGGGCGTGTTTGACGGCAACGATCACGCGATCTCAAACTTCACCTGCATATCGAGCGCGTCGGGTCATGTCGGGCTTTTCGGATGCATGGCCGATCCGAATGCGGAAGTCAAGCATCTGAGGCTGGCCGGCGCTCATGTTGAACGTGTTGATGCGAGCGTGGGGGACCGGGCCGGAGCGCTCGTTGGCCTTTTGAAAGAAGGGACGATCACCGCGTGCTACCTCGATGACGCCGACGTCAGGGGGAGGAACCGTGTTGGCGGCCTCGTCGGAGAAAACGTGAACGGGAAGATCGTCGATTGCCATACGAACGCTGCTGTCTTCGGAACAGATGACGTCGGGGGCCTCGTGGGATACAGCTCCGGCTATCTGATCGCTTCGTTTTCTACGGGAACCGTAACGGGTAGTGGATGGGGTGTTGGAGGTGCGGCCGGATCCAATAATCCGCAAGGCAGAATAGCCCAGTGCTACAGCCGCGCCGCAATAAGCGGCAGAGAGAGAGTCGGCGGATTGGTCGGAGAAAACAGGCGAGGAACAATCATACAAAGCTACAGCAACGGTGAGGTTCGGGGCACGAAAAGTTATATCGGCGGCCTTGTGGGAGATAATTTGAATGGAGATATCGAGGCTTCCTTCTGGGACATAAGGACCAGCAATAAGCCGACCAGTGCCGGCGGGACGGGCAAAACCACAGCCGAGATGCAAACAGCGAGCACATTCTTGAATGCCGGCTGGGACTTCGCGGGCGAGACGGCCAACGGCTCGGAGGACATCTGGTGGATTCTTGAGGGGAAGGACTATCCGCGCCTGTGGTGGGAGCCGATACCTGAGAACTGATTCCATGAAGGCACAGAGAGCTGCCAGCCCTTCCTTTTTTCGCGCTGTCCATTGAAAACGATAATGATAAAATAATTCTCTGGAAAATGCTCTGCTGGCCCAGAATCTGAAATCTATTCGGAGTCGATTTTGGGAAACTCACCACGCGTGGAGTCAATTTGGAGACGCGCATTGTCAAGGAATTAAGACGTTTTCCAGCTCGCGAAGAGGGCGCCGTTAGGGGAAACCCCTGCGGGGCTCATTGCGCTCTGGCTGGCCGGTAGGATTGGTCTTTGGAACCTCTGTCTCGTTCTCGTTATTCGTTCGTACCGCACTTGCGCAGTAGGTCGCCGATGGGAGGCGTGGCGGAGGCCGGCGGATGTGGGGGCACGCGCCCAGCGCAAGTTATAGATTCTGCTTCATAGTTGGAAGAAGTTCGTCTTGGCCGGCCTCCCTAACTCTGGTATCATAGCCATGCTCCAGAAGAGCTGGCGATGGTACCCAAGTCGTCGAGAATCAACAAGAACGGAGTTTTGGGCAGGAACAAAGGTATCTTTTTTGTCGAACCTCCAATGCCATACGAACCATTACCGCGATACCCGTTGGGTTTCTTCCCGACACCGCTTATGAAGCTCCCTCGTCTAACGGCGAGGCTCTCGGGGCCTCGTATCTTCATGAAACGAGACGATCAAACGGGCCTGGCGCTGGGCGGCAACAAGACCCGCAAACTCGAGTTCCTGGTAGGCGAGGCTCTGGCGCACGGGTGCGACACCTTGATTACAGGGGGAGCGGCGCAGTCCAACCATTGCCGACAGACGGCCGCCGCCGCTGCCGCTTGTGGCCTTTCCTGTCATTTGGCCCTCGGCGGTGAGCCGCCTTCAACTCCAGAGGGTAATCTCCTGCTCGATCAGCTCTTCGGGGCCGTGATTCACTGGACGGGAGAGCTTCGCAAGGGGGAGACGATTCCCGAATTAGCGGAGTCACTCCGGTCGGCCGGGCGTAAGCCCTACGTCGTGCCGTACGGCGGCTCCAATACGACGGGGGCCGCCGGATTTGTAGAAGCGGTGCGAGAGCTGACCCATCAGCTCTCGCAGTTGGGGGAATCCATCACCCACATCGTGTTTGCCTCCAGCTCTGGAGGTACACAGGCTGGCCTGACCGTTGGCAAGAGCCTCTTCGGTTTGGACTGGAAACTGATTGGGATCGGCATTGACAAGGGAGCCTCAGGAGATGTTCCGTTTGACGAGCACGTCGTGCGGCTGGCCAACGCGACCGCGGAGCGTCTGGGCGTCAATGATCGCTTTTCGGCCTCCGAGCTTACCATCCGAGAGGACTATGTGGGGGAGGGTTATGGTGTGGTAGGCGAATTGGAGCGCCATGCCATTCAAACGGTTGCGGAGCTGGAGGGGATACTCCTTGATCCGGTCTATACCGGACGAGCCATGGGTGGGCTCATCGATATGATAGAGCGCGGAGAGTTGTCACCAGAGCACTCCGTATTGTTTTGGCATACGGGTGGGACACCCGCTTTGTTTCCCTACGCCCAGGACTTGATCAAAAGATGAGCTGGCACTGGAACGGCACAAGACATGGAGGATTGACGCGGCCCCAAGGCGCCACGATAAAAAGGTCGTGAACTGCGACTGCAATGAGCTGATGGATGAGGCTCGCCAGAAACGTGAGGAGTCCAGAAAACAAATGGGTCTCAAGAAGACACAAGACCCCCGGTACATTCAGAGGGCTGGCAGATTGAAAGATCTGTCAGCTCCTTTCTTTTTGAGTACGGCCATTGAATACGATATTGACAAAAAAATCTCTGCGAATTGCGTCCTTGGCCTAAAATCTAACATGTATTCGGACCCGGTTTGGGCAAAATCGGTGTCTGTGGTGTCATTTTGGTGACATAACTTGTCAAAGAAGTCTGGCGTTTTGCAGATCAGAAGAATGGGATCATTTGAGTGGTGACATGTCACTCTCTTGCAGCGTCCATTTGCGGCAGCTCTGCCCGCCACTCGTAACTCAAACGCTCTTGCGCTCATATTGATTCCTGCGCAGGACGGCCCATTTCCTGCTTGAACTAATATCCGCTCAGGGGGTATAATCACTCCTGTCGGTGGCAATCGAATTTTCTGACAGTTAAATCCGAGAGGCGAAGAAATGAAAAAAAGAAGAGAACTTATGAAAAGAAGAGAATTTATCAAGAAAAGCGTACTTGGGACTGCCGGAATAGCCATTGGGGGCATTGGGCTCAGTGCTCGATCATACGCTTCAATCATTGGTGCAAATGAACGCATCAATTTGGCAGTTATTGGTATCCGTAACCAGGGTACGGTGCACATCAATAGTTATTGTGAGCTGAAAGATAGCCATAATGTAGTTGTGAAGACCCTCTGCGACACGGATGAACTGCTATTTGAACCGGCTTCGAAAATCGTAACTCAAAAGACTGGCGGCAAGCCATCGACGGAATGGGACATACGTAGGGTATTAGATGACAAGGATATCCATGCCGTGTCAATCGTTACACCGAATCATTGGCACGCACTGGCGACCATCTGGGCTTGTCAGGCAGGTAAACACGTTTATGTTGAAAAACCGGCTTCCCATAATATTTGGGAAGGGCGGAAAATGGTTGAGGCAGCCCGCAAGTATAATTTAAGAGTCCAGGTAGGATTAAATAACCGTTCGTCTGACAATGTGATAGAAGCGATGAAATTTCTGCATGATGGTGGTATCGGCGAAGTCTTCATGGCCCGTGCCCTTTGCTTCAAAGCACGCGATTCATACGGCATTGCCAAAGATAGTCCGCCACCTGCCACATTCCATTATGACCTTTGGTTGGGACCCGCTCCTTATCGCCCTTATAACGAAAAACGGAGTCATTATTGTTGGCACTGGTATTGGGATACCGGAAATGGGGATACTGGAAACACGGGACCACACCAACTCGATCTTGCCCGTTGGGGAATGAACAAAAACGAACACCCGGTTTTAGTATATTCTGCCGGTAGCATTTATGGATTACATCAGGAGGAAGGTCCATTGGAAACCCGGACCCCCGGGGTTATGGTGTATGGCGGAGTAGAAACCTATGGCCGTGATAAGACTTCGCAGGAAACTCCAAACACGCAAACCGCCGTATTTAAATACAGTGATGGGAAGATGCTTGAGTTTGAAACCCGGGGTCGGTACACCAATCATGAAGGAAGCCGAGGTCAGGAAGTCGGAAATATTTTCTACGGCACCGAAGGATGGCTCGAAATTAGTGGCTCTACATGGAAAGCATTCCGTGGACGGGAAAGAGAGCCTTTTGCCGGTTCAAAAGAAGGCGGAAGAGGCAGAGAGGGTAATCATTGGGCTAATTTCATTGATGCAGTACGCTCTGGTAAGGACGGGGACCTTCACTGCGATATCAATGAAGGCTTTTATTCCACTACACTTCCTCACCTTGCCAACATCTCTTATCGTCTTGGCCGTATGTTGAAGTTTGTGGGTGATCACGAAAACTTTGCCAATGATCCTGAGGCAGATACAATGCTGACACGAGTTTACCGCATTCCTTACGTTGTCCCGGATAGAGTTTAAGGGGCGTAATAAAATCAAAACTGAGTCCGGATACGGCGTATAGATATCAGTAGTCGGGGAACAATCAGAACCAGTGCGAATTAGAACGACAGTGTTACTCTGTGTCACTGCCTGCCTGGCTGTGACGTTGACCATCGCCCAAAGTCGTGACCGACAGCCGGATGACCAAAAGGCCGGAACACGGCAGCTTGCCCCGATCTCAGTTGAAGGCAGGATGACTACCCCTATCTGAGATTCTGCGCGACTTTCTCTTTCAGGCCGACACCCTCTTTCTCATCCAGGTCCTTTAACGCGGCGTCCAACATCCATAATTGCTGGTAGCCCATACTCCGACGCAGGCGGGGCTTATCCAGGCGGAGAGAGTTGTCAGAGCCCCAAACTCCTCTGCATTCTCTGCCCCCTCCCCTCTGGTGATGACTGGCACTTGACAGCCCCTCAGGGGGCGGAGGTGAATCATTCCGAGCGAGGGCCCCAGCGTCAGGGCTGTGAGTATGAGCATGGCTCGGATCATGTGAATTTAATCCGTCTTCGCCAGGTCGAGGAAAACGATGATCGAAGGATTGCCGACGGGTGTGTAATGGCCGGTGAAGGTTAGGGCGCCCGTCTTGCGATCCACGCGGAAGACGGCGAGGTTGTCGCCACGCTGGTTGCAGGAGTAAAGGAACTGGCCGGTGGGGTCGAAATTGAAGCTGCGCGGATAGTTCCCGCGCGACCATTGCTCCCCGACGTAAGTCAGGGCACCGGTGGCGCCGACGGAAAGGATCGCGATGCTGTCGTGCAGACGGTTGCCCGCATAGAGGAACCGGCCATCGGCAGAAGCCAGGATTTCGGAGCAGAAATTGCTGCCCGCGAACCCGGGCGGCAGGCTGGAGACGGTTTGCCGTGCGGCCAGCCGCCCCTTCTGGGCATCGTAGTCAAACAGGACGATGTTCGAGCCTTCCTCCTGAAGGCAGTAGAGCCAGCGCCCGTTCGGATGGAAGAAGAAATGGCGCGGCCCGTCTCCCGGCGGCAGCGAAATCGCGGCCGGATCATTCGCAGTGAGCACGCCCTTGGCGTCATCGAACTTCCAGACGAAGATTTGGTCCAAGCCCAGATCGACATGCAGAACGAAGCGCCCCGAGGGATCGGCCTGAATCATGTGCGCATGAGTTCGGTCGTGTCCGCTGAAGGCAAAGGTTCCCGGCGGGGCGTTCGTTGCCTTCTTCGGTCCCAGCGTTCCGGCATCCGTCTTGATGTCCGTGGGGACACTCAGACCGCCGTCGGGCAGAATCGGCAGCACCGCCACGGAGCCGCCAAAATAATTGGCCACCAGCAGGAACCTCCCGGACGGATGCACGCTCACATAGGTGGGCCCGGCCCCGCCGGAACGGACGGTGTTGAGCAGTTTCAACTGCCCGTCAGACCGGTTGATGGCGAAGGCGCTGACCGTGCCTTCGTTGCCTTCGCCCACGCGGTCCGTCTCGTTGGCGGAGTACAGGCGGGTCCCGGCGGCATTCAAAGCCAGGCAACTCGGACTCGTCCCCAGCTCATAGACGCCGCACGGTGTCAGGGACCCGGTGGCGCGATCCACCTGGAACAGGTGAATGCCGCGTCCATTTCCGGGAGGTAAATCCACCTGCGTCGGCAGCACGTCGCGGAGTGGCGAGCTGAACGTGCCCACATAGGCCATCAGCGGTCCCTTGGCGTCGGACGCCTCCGCCGTAAGCAGGCCCGCCAGCAGCGCTGCGCCGCCTGCCAGCGCCCTGGAGGATTTCAAAAACGAGCGTCTGGAAATCACCATCAGACAAACTGTGTTTGTCCCGGCATGGCCATGGGCCTGATGGGCAAGGCCATGTCCCAGGTCAAGTTGTCGGGTACGAGTTGTTCCTGGGAATTCATCGCTTCGTCCCAGGAGATCTCTTTTCCGGTGTAGGCGGCCATGCGTCCCATGAGGGCCATGAGCGTGCTGTGAGCCATCCAGACGCCATCATTGATGGGCTTGCCGCCACGGACGCAGGCGAACAATTCGTCGTGCTCGACCTGGTACATGTCGGCTTTGGGGCCGCTATAGCGCCACGACTCCTTGCCCGTGATGGTAGGATCACTGAAGCCCTTGATGGTGCCCACACCCTCGCTGCATAGAAGGTAGTCCGAGTTGTCGCTGTAGCAATTGCGGATCTGACGCTGGGCCATGAACGCGCGAACGCCGTCCGGGAATTCGTAGAAGACATCGATGTGGTCGAAGATATTGCCTTCGTTATTGGGGAATTGGCGACCGCCGGTTGCCACCGCCTTGAGGGGAAGGACTCCATTCATCGCCCAGGCAATCTTGTCGATGCTGTGACAGGCTTGTTCGACCAGCCCATCCCCGGACAACCAGACGAAGTTATACCAGTTGCGGAGCTGCCATTCCACGTCACTCATGCCGGCGGGGCGCCTGCTGGCCGGGGGCATGGGTTTCACCGGTCCGGTCAGATAGGTGGCATAGACGGCACGAATGGGGCCGATGGCGCCTTGGTGGATCCGCTGGTAGAAGGCGCGACGCGCCGGGTGATACCGCCAACAGTAGCCGGACACCAGAGCCAAGTTCTTCTCCTTGGCTTTGGCGGCGGACTGGAGGACGGAACGCACGCCGGGGGCGTCGGTCGCCACGGGTTTCTCGCAGAAGACATGCTTGCCGGCCTCGACGGCAGCTCGCAGATGCTGCGGTCGGAAACCGGGGGGGGTGGCCAGGAGAACTACATCCGCGCCACTATCGATCACTTTCTGGTAAGCGTCCAGGCCCACGAAGCACGCATTGTCGGGGACCTTGACGCGCTGCCCAAATTGCTCGTTGTCCGCGAGGCTCTTACGACTACTCTGCAAGCGATCCTCAAAGACATCGGCCATGGCTGTTAGGACGACGCTTTCACCGGTTGTCAGGGCTTGTGCGGCAGCACCAGAACCGCGGCCACCACAGCCTACAAGTCCGACACGGATTCGGTCGCTGCCTGCGGCGTATGCATGCGCTGCAATGGAAAATCCTGCCAAGGCAGTGGCTTTGGTGCTGGTCTTGAGAAAATGACGACGAGTCATTGTATCTTTGTCCAGTTTCATAAGTAGGTTCCTTTCTATTAAGCTGACTATTGCCTTCCATTTGAGGATACCTATTGACAGATATCTCTCCGGCGGTACGAACATGGATCCGCTTCGATCACCTTAAAGGGCGTTTTCATAACGGAAATTGTAACAAGATGGCGCTGAGATGACAAGAATGGCGGCGTTTGTCGTGCGAAAAAACCAATCCAAGGCAGGATACTGATTGATCTCGGCCAGCCAACTGTTTTGCAGGCCCGTGTTACGTGTCGCAGAGGCCAGCGATTGGTTTCTTCAACACGTTCACCTATGAAAAGCTCAAAGTCAAAGACTAAAATCCCTGCTGCCACAAAAATCTTCTTTGAGGCATCCAGATTGTGACCTCTCAACCACGCTTCGTAGCTTATCTGAACAGCCCTTCGACGTCACGATGCATCGTGGGCTGAGGCACGAACAGATTCTGGACAAGCTCGACAAAGGCAAATCGCCGAGCCAAGAAGATTTGCAGCTTATCCGTGAGGCAAAGGGCGATGAAGATGAGCCTGCCGGAAGGACCATCGACAAACCGATTGAAATGCTCGAAGCCCAACGGCAACGTCTTGAGTTCTTCAAGCGGTCCGACTTGGTAAACATGGGACGTCATTGGTTGAACAGGGATTTGAAGCAGTGCTTGGTTGATGAGTGGAAGGTGGTTGTGATAGACTACAGTCCTGTCAGCAGATGTGTGTTGCGGGTGCATCAACATGACCGATAGTGCGAAGAAATTTCTTGAGGGCTACCCGCGGTACGTGAGAACCGGGTTTATACCCTTCGACCCGCTTGAGTTGGCTACGCAGACCGAACAGATCGTCTGCGACGGAGACCGCCGCAAATACACAAAGTTCTCCTGCCCGCGCATGTACGGCGGTATTGCAACAGGATACGCTTGTGGATGTTGCCTGCGCTGCATCTTCTGCTGGGTTCATTGGAGCAGGGATTTTCCTGAGAAGCATGGGAGCTTCAAATCCCCGGATGAGGTATTCAATGAGATCAGTCGGATGGCACGAAGGAAGAGGGTTGACCAGCTCCGTATCTCTGGGGCAGAACCTACGCTGGGTAAGTCACATCTTCTTGGGCTGTTGGAGCTTGTGGAAAGGTCGTCATTCCGCCTCTTTATTCTCGAAACGAACGGTATTCTGCTTGGTGCTGACCCAGAATATGCCCGGCAAATAGCCCGGTTCAGTAAGGTTCACACACGTGTGGCCCTGAAAGCTGGAACGCCCGACGCCTTTACGAGGAAGACAGGAGCTAAGCCCGAGTTTTTTGAATTGCCGTTCCAGGCTATCCAGAATCTTATGAAGGCTGGAGCAAGTTGTCACGTTGCGGCTATGAGCGCAGATCCGCGGTTCATGCCGAAAGAAGAACGGAAGAGCCTGTTTGCCCGGCTTAAGGCGATCCATCCGGCCTTGGTGAAGAATCTGGAGGAGGAGATTGTCACTCCCTATCCTGCGGCGCGTGAGAGACTGCGACATGCAGGCGTTCAAGTCGATTGGGAGTAGCAGAGATCGTCTCTCGATTCTTGAAGAGTCGCTCTTTGAGGCTAACCGACCGTGTATTATCTCAGATACGATGGGGGTAAACGACGGACATTTGAGGAACAACCGGATAGCTTATGTGAAATCATTCACCGCTTCCTACCCTTGCCGTTCATCCTCTCCCCCATCAACCGCCCCATCTTGAACTTGACTCTTCGCTTTGCAGGGACGTGGATTGGTTGCAGCGTTCTTGGGTTTTGAGCTGTTCTTGGCGCCGCCTGCCTCACTTCGAAGACTCCGAGGTCGCGGGATTCCAGGCGGTTGCCCTTGGCACGCTCAGAGACAATCTCATCGAGGAAGTGCTGCACGACCGCCCTGACAGTGCCGTGCTTGCTTTCAGTCCTCTCTGCGATTCGGTCCACGAGTTCTTTTTTGGTTGCTGTTGCCATCAGCCGACCTTCAAACCTGATTGCCGTGGTTGCCCGGATAGTATATGCGAGAAGTGTTGCGGCGACAATGGCTCTTTATGGTAGAATACGGCAGTGCCCACTCGGAAAGTACCGGGGCGGAAGGGCATGGCGTGGGAGGAATGACGGAAGA
>Ga0153915_10005082_pt1 | contig 12218 bp, 11 predicted proteins | sample Opewatmetagenome_2_FD_107003 | JGI IMG/M metagenome (GOLD analysis project Ga0153915, IMG submission 107003) | Freshwater wetland microbial communities from Ohio, USA - Open water 3 Core 3 Depth 3 metaG | ecosystem: Environmental > Aquatic > Freshwater > Wetlands | place: USA: Ohio, Lake Erie...
GTCCCTGTGCCGGTCCCCGTCCCTGTGCCGGTCCCCGTCCCTGTGCCTGTGCCTGTGCCAGTTCCGGTTCCAGTTCCGGTTCCCATGTCTTCCCTCCTTGCTATTCGGGCAATCCCGCGAGCCGAAGGCCTTCGACAAGGCGCTGGAGATCATCCGACCGACGAAGCGGATATCGGGACGCGAACGCCGATATCCGAAAGCGGGGCTCGATCGCCAGCAGATTCTGAGCCGCCGCTCGAGCTCCCCTCAGGTCTCCGGAGAGCGCCAGCGCCGCCGTCAGCGTTCGGTGGCACGGCACGAACCGGGCATTCAGACGCTGTGCTTTGCGGAGCCAGCCGATCGCTTGATCATACCGGCCGGCGATGAGCTCGGCGAGGCCGGAAACGGTGTAGAAGAAGAAGCTCAGGGGGTCGAACGGGCTCAGGCGCCACGCGTTGCGCAACCGCTCGAGCGCATCGTCCGGACGTCCGAGGAAGCAGTACGTCGAGCCGCTCACTCCCCATGCGAACGCGCAGTTCTCGTTCAGTCGCAGCGCGCGGTCGAACATGTCCACCGCGGTGTCCAAGTCCTTGCCGAGATATGCTCGGATATGCCCGGCGACCGCGAGGCAGAAGGCATCGTTGGGATCGAGTTCCACCGCCGTGGCGGCGGCGTGAATCGCCTTCGCGCTGTCGCGGTCCGGATCCATCGAGCGGCCTTCACCGATCAGGAGGTTGTACCACCACGCCAGATACGCGTGCGCCTGGGCATAGCGAGGGTCGAGGGTCACCGCGCGGTCCAGGTACGTGCCGGCCCCCTCGAAGTCGGCGTCGTTGAAGGTGTAGAGGAGCGACAGCGCGCGGAGGACGCATTCGTAGGCGTCGAGGCTCTCCGTGGGCTTCTCGAAGGCGTGCGCCGCCTCGACCTGGTATACCCGCGGCTCGAGCGCGCCGACGATGCTGGCGGCGATCCGGTCCTGGAACTCGAAGATCTCGGTGTCGCTGCCGTCAAACCTCTCGGCCCAGACCGTCCGGTTGCCCACCGCGTCGATCAACTCCGACGAGATCCTGAGGCGGGGCGCGCGCCGCCTGACACTTCCGTCGAGAATGTAGCGGACGCCGAGCTCGGAGGCGATCTCCCGCGTAGTCATCTGCCGGTCGCGGTACCGGAGGGTGGAGTTGCGCGCAATCACGTAGAGGGAGTGGCTGCGGGAGAGCCCACTGATGATCGCCTCGGTGATCCCTTCGCTGAAGTACACTTCCTCGGGGTCGCCGAGGTTGCGGAATGGCATGACCGCGACGGCCGGCCGTCGGGTCCAGGAGAGATGCGGCTGGGAGCGAGCCGGCACAGTGGTGCGCATCCCGCTCTCGTGGACCCGATACACCCGGATCGGCCGGCTGATGTTTCGCATCTCGCGCTCGCCGAGGTCCTCGAAAGAGACCGGCATCTTGTTCCAGATGTAGTCACGCACGGTGCTGGTGACAACGATCTCTCCCGGTGAAGCGATCTGGTGGACGCGCGAGGCGATGTTGACGCCGTCACCGATCAGCCGGTCCTCGTCGACGATGACGTCCTCGACGTTGATGCCGATCCGCAGCGTCAGCTGGACCGGTTGTTGCGGCTCCGGGTGCGACAGCGCCCGCTGCATGTCCAGCGCCCAGCTGACCGCGGCGACCGCGCTGGGGAACTCGACCAGGACCGCGTCGCCGGCAATCTCGAGCAGGCGCCCGCGGTGCTCGCGGATCTTCGGCTCGATCAGGTCGGCCCGCAGCGCCTTCCAGGCGCGTAGCGTCGCCGCGTCGTCCTTCTCGATCAGCCTTGACCACCCGGCGACGTCCGCGAACGCGACGGCGGCGAGGCGTCTCGTTATCGGTGTGACCTGCTCCATCTGCCCTCACCTTCGTCAGGAACGGTCACTCATGGATTCGGAGAGTCGGGGGCCAACACGGCGAGGACAAACAACCTCAACACGGCGGCCGGAGCCTCGCGCCGGTCTCCAGTCGGTCGCCATCCTGCGCGTCGCCAGCCGTCCAGTCAAGAGGCCGGAGGCCTGGAGTCTAGCAGAGGTCCCGCACGGGAACAGCAAAGGTTGCCCTTACACGGAAGGGAGCCGGCCGGCACGCTGCCAGCCTCCGGGACCGGGACGGTCGGCTGACCCGCCCTTCGGCCACCGGTCCGGCAGATCCCGCCGCGCGTCGCCGCGCATATTGAAGCGGTCACTTGCCCAGGAGGCCCGAAGGCGAGAGGGCTCAGCAACCGGCAACCGCCACATGGGTAGGACCCACGCAGAAGCTACCGTTGCCACGCCAGGCGGCATCGCTGTCCGTTTTTCACCGTTAGATTCCTCTCAGCGAGGCGAGCACCGTGCGTTCGGCATTGTCCAGAACCATTTGTTTCTGACCGACCGGATTGGGCCTCGTAAACGTCGGTATCCGCCGGGGGCCCCTGACGCGGGCCGCGGGAGCGTTATTGGCCAGGGACTTCCGCCGGGACCACGCGCCCTCCGTGAAAGGCCGCGTTATCCCCGCCAATATCCGAGCGCCTGAGACGGCGTTACCATCAGTTCCCTTCGATCCGGCGGTCCTTGACCCTCTACGCGTCTCCAGCTAGGCTCGCTCCACTCATGAAGTGTCCCCGGTGCCAGCACGACAACGAGACGGGCGCGAAGTTCTGCGAGGACTGCGCCGCGCCGCTGGCTCGGCCCTGCGCCAAGTGCGGTCGGCCACTGTCGCCCACGGCGAAGTTCTGCCCCGAGTGTGCGCACCCGACGGGGTCGCCTGCCGCGCCGCCTCCGATGCAGCGATTCGACTCGCCCGAGGCCTACACGCCCAAGCACCTCGCCGAGAAGATCCTCACCTCCAAGAGTGCCCTCGAGGGTGAGCGCAAACAGGTCACCGTGCTGTTCGCCGACCTGAAGGGATCGATGGAGCTGCTGGCCGACCGGGATCCCGAGGAGGCGCGGAAGCTCCTTGACCCCGTCCTCGAACGCATGATGGGCGCCGTCCATCGGTACGAAGGCACCGTCAACCAGGTCATGGGCGACGGGATCATGGCGCTCTTCGGGGCGCCCATCGCCCATGAGGACCACGCGGTGCGGGCCTGCTACGCGGCGCTGCGGATGCAAGAGTCCATCAAGAGCTACGCGGAGGAGGTTCGACGCCGAGAAGGGACCCTCATCCACGTCCGGGTCGGTCTCAACTCGGGCGAGGTTGTGGTCCGCTCGATCGGGAGCGACCTGCACATGGACTACACGGCGGTCGGCCAGACCACCCATCTTGCCGCCCGCATGGAGCAACTGGCCATGCCGGGCTCGGTCCTGATGAGCGCCGACACACTTCGTCTCGCCGAGGGTTTCATCGAGGTCAAGCCGCTCGGGCCCGTCAACGTCAAGGGTCTGAGCGAGGCGGTGGAGGTGTTCGAGCTGACCGGCGGCGGACCCGTACGAACTCGTTTGCAGGCGGCGGCCCGGCGCGGGCTCACGCGGTTTGTGGGCCGCGACGCCGAGATGGAGCAGCTTCGCCGGGCTCAGCAGCTCGCCGGCGGCGGTCACGGGCAGGTCGCGGCGATCGTGGGCGAGGCGGGGGTGGGCAAGTCACGCCTTGTCTACGAGTTCACCCACTCGCACCGCCTCCAGGGCTGGCTGATCCTCGAGAGTGCCTCGGTCTCCTACGGCAAGGCCACCAGCTATCTGCCGGTGATCGATCTCCTCAAAGGCTACTTCAAGATCCAGGACCGGGACGACCTCCGGGAGATCCGGGAGAAGGTGACGGGCAAGGTGCTGACTCTCGACGACTCCCTGGGGCCGACGTTGCCGGCGTTGCTGGCCCTGCTGGACGTGCCCGTGGACGACGCAGAGTGGCAGAGGCTCGACCCGGGGCAGCGCCGCCAGCGCACGCTCGACACCGTCAGGCGGTTGTTGCTGCGAGAAGCGCGTGAGCAACCGTTCCTCCTGATCTTCGAGGATCTTCACTGGATCGACGGCGAGACCCAGGCGTTCCTCGATAGCCTCATCGAGAGCCTGCCGACCGCGCGCCTCCTGTTGCTCGTCAATTTCCGGCCGGAGTACCGGCACGCCTGGGGCGGCAAGACCTACTATCACCAGCTCCGGATCGACCTCCTGCCGCCCGAGAGCGCCGGCGAGCTGCTCGATGCGCTCCTCGGCACCGACCGAGCACTCGGCCCACTCAAGCGGCTCCTGGTCGAGCGGACGGAGGCAAATCCCCTCTACCTGGAGGAAAGTGTGCGAGCCCTCGTGGAGACGGGGGCCCTGGTCGGCGAGCGTGCCGTCTACCGACTCACCCGGCCCGTCGACCACCTGACGATTCCTGCGACGGTTCAGGCCATCCTGGCCGCGCGCATCGACCGCCTGCCGCCCGGGGCCAAACGACTGCTACAGGCCGCCGCGGTCGTCGGCAAGGACGTGCCCGTGCCGTTGCTCCTGGCCATTGCCGACGCTCCGGAGGATGCGGTGCGCGCCGAGCTCGCCCGCCTCCAGGCTGCGGAGTTCCTCTACGAGACTCGGCTCTTTCCGGACCTAGAGTACACGTTCAAGCACGCGCTCACCCACGAGGTGGCGTACCAGGGGTTGCTACACGAACACCGGCGCGAGCTGCACGCGCGCATCACCGAGGCTATCGAGGAACTCTCCGCCGATCGGATCGCCGAGCACGCCGAGCGGCTCGCGCACCACGCGCTGCGCGGGGCATTGTGGGAGAAGGCCGTGACCTATCTCCACCAGGCGGGCCTCCGGGCGATGGCGCGGGCTGCTTACCCCGAGGCCGTCGCCCACCTGGAGCAGGCGCTCGAGGCCCTCCGCCATCTCCCCGAGACCCGGACGACGACCGAGCGCTGCATCGACATTCACATCGACCTCCGGAACGCCCTCCTCCCGCTCGGCGAGCGGGGGCGCATGGGGGATCACCTCCACCAAGCGGAGGTGCTCGCCAGGACGCTCGGTGACCAGCACCGGCTCGCCCGTATCGCCAACTTCATGGTGATCCAGTGCCTGGGCACCGGCGACTACGAGGAGGCAGTCAGGTTTGGGCAGGAGGCCCTGAGCATCGCGCGAGCCCTCGGCGATCGCCCGATCGAGGTGGTCGCCACGTCCTTTCTGGGCATGACGCGCGCTGCCAGAGGCGAGTTCGGCCAGGCGGCCGCCTTTCTTGAGCGAAACGTCGCGCTCGAGGGCGACCTGCGCTACGAGCGCTTCGGGGCCCCCGTCATCCAGTCGGTGCTCTCGGAAGCTCTCCTCGCCGACGTGCTCTCCGAGGTCGGGCGCTTCGACGAGGCGATTGGCCACGCCGAGGCCGCGGTGCGCACCGCCGAGGCCGCCGATCATCCGTACACGCTGTTCTGGAGCTTGTTCGGCCTCGGACTCACGCTCCTGCGTCGTGGAGATCTCCCACGCGCGACCCGGGTCCTCGAGCGATGCCTCGAACTCTGCCGGACGTGGCAGTTCGTCAGCGCGATACCGCCCGTCTCCACGACCCTCGGCGTCACATACGCGCTCTCCGGTCGGGCCGACGAGGCGCTGCCGCTGGTCGCGGGCGCCGTCGAGGAGCTTCGCAGTGGCCAGATTCACAGGTGGGGGGCGCTCATCCTTCTGGGCGCGGGGATGACCTGCCTTTTGGCCGGGCGGATCGACGAGGCCGCCAGCCATGCCAGAGAGGCGCTGGCGCTCACCCGCCAGCTGGGGGCCCGGGCCAGCGAAGCCCACGCCCTCTGCCTCCTGGGTGACATCGCATCGACGGCTGGTGAGGACCGGGCCGAAGGCTCCTACCGTGAGGCGCTGACGCTCGCCCAAGATCTCGGCATGCGTCCTGTCGTCGCCCACTGCCACCTCGGCCTCGGCAAGCTCTACCGGCGCACCGGCAAGGACGCGCAGGCCCGCGAACACCTCACCACCGCGACGACGATGTACCGCGAGATGGATATGCGCTTCTGGCTGGAGAAGGCGGAGGTCGAGATGAGGGCCCTGGCCTGAGCTGTTTCGATGACGTTTGGGTAAACGAAAGGGGTTCCCCCAGACTACGCGCGCGCGTAGGCTCGCGACGGTCGCTAAACGCGGGCAGTGGGTGTCACACTTTGACGATGGCCACGCTTTGAACGGAGACAGACGATATGGCGTTGTCAGTGATCATGATCCTCTATGTGGTTATTGGGTTGATGTCAGCGGCTGGATCGGTCTTCATTGCGCAGAAGCTATTCTCGGCAAAGGCAGAGCAGACGTTCTTCGCTCTGTTCCTCATTCTAATCGCGGGATTCTATCTGGCGTTCACTGCGTACTTTGGCGATGAAGGAGCGTGGCGATTCGAAACCGGAGGCGTGATGGCCTTCGCTCTCTTGGGCCTCCTGGGTGTTCGAGTGCCAGTTATGCTCATAGTTGGGTACTTCATGCATGGCCTGTGGGACGTGCTGCATGAGATTCATGCTCATGGCGGAGGCGACCTATTCGGTGCTCCGCAAGCAACTCAGCTCCCCTTGGCATACGGCGCCTTTTGTGCGACTTACGATTGGTGCATGGCAGCGTACTTCTACACACGGGGGGGTCAATGGAATGCGGCCTGGGCGGCGCGGGCCCGGTGACTCTGATAGCGCTCCATCGGACTGAGCATCGCCCAACACCGCGCTGCACCGGGCTGGGGCTCGCAGTGCTCGCTCCGGCCGGTCAGTGTCAGCATAACGATACCTGGCGTGCGCCCGTGGCGAAGACGTTCACGGACGAGATCATCGTCGGAAAAGACCTCATCCTTGTGAGACTGGCGGCGTAGCCCACCAAGTTCGAACTGGTCATCAACCTCAAGACCGCCAACGCCCTCGGCCTGACGATCCCGCCGTCGCTCCTGCAGCGGGCGGATCAGGTGATCGAGTAGACCGCACGAGGCAGCCGTGAGGACCGCCCTGTGTGAGGCTGTGGTCGCTCTGCTCTTGGCCGGAATCCTGCATGGCTGCTACTCGCCCGCCCAGCAGGAGGCGCTCCGCCGAGCCTGGGCAGAGGGCGAAGCCCAACGGGCTCAGGAGTGCCAGCGGCACGGCTTTCGCTATACGGCTGGCGTCTGCACCACTCCCGGAGGAGGCCCATGATCAATGCCTGGCCGATGTGGGTGTCGAGCACCTCACGAGGATCGAGCGCTCGACTGACGGTCCGAGCGTAAGCGGATCGTAGCCGTCCCTGTTCTAGGAGGCGGCGTTACGCTGAAGGCAACCGGGTGACTGCCACCACAACCGGGATTCGCCCGAGAGGGAGGGGCCGCCCGCTAGAGGCCGCCCTCTCGGGCTCTGCACCCCCTTCCGAGGTTCTGCTACACTCCCGCCCAGTACATGACAATCGAGCGTCGGACGTTCCTAGCGGCAATCACGGGCGGCCTCCTCGCCGCGCCGCTCAGCGCCGGATGGGCGCAGCAGGCCAAGCGCATCGGTTTCCTGCGGGTCGGACGGCCCCCTCAGCAGTTCATAGCGGGATTCCGCCAAGGGCTGCGCGAGCAAGGGCTGACGGAGGGGCAGAACGTGGTGATCGAGTGGGCCCTCGCGGTGAGCCGGCGCGACTTCCCGCTGCTCTAGCCGAGCTGATGCGTCTCAAGGTAGACGTGCTGGTGGCCTCGGGCACCTCATCGGTGCTACTGACCAGGGACGCGGCGCGAACGATTCCAGTGGTGTTCGTGGCTGCCGTGGACCCGGTGGCGATGGGGCTGGTTACGAGTCTCGCGCGACCGGGAGGAAGCGTCACCGGCATCACCGCTGTGGCGGAGGAACTCGATGGAAAGCGACTACAATTGCTGCGGCAGCTAATTCCCAATCTTTCCAATGTTGCGTTCCTGGTGCGCGCGGGTAGCCCGGCGACAGTGGAACACACGAAGCAGGCGGAGCGTGCCGCAGGAACCTTGGGGGTTCGCCTGCAAGTCGTTGCTGCGCGCGACCACAGTGAACTCGAACAGGCAATTTCTGCTGCGCGGGGCGCCGCGGCACTACTCGTCGTGGATGACAGCGTGTTCACAGCTCAGAGAGCTAAGATCGCTGAGTTCGCGCTCAAGAACCGGCTGCCGACGATGTACGGTGCCAGACCTATGGTGCAGGCGGGCGGCCTTATGACTTATGGACCTGACTACGGCGACCTTTACAGGCGCGCGGCCGGGTACGTGAAAAAGATCCTGCAAGGCGCGAAGCCAGGCGATTTGCCGGTCGAGCAACCGACGAAGTTTGAGTTAGTGATTAACCTCAAGACCGCCAAAGCCCTCGGCCTGACGATCCCGCCGTCGCTCCTGGCTCAGGCGGATCAGGTGATTGAGTAGTGGACCGGCGGGCGTTCATTGGAACCATGGTTGGCGGTCTGCTCGTGGCGCCGCTCGCTGGCGAGGGGCGGCAGAACGTGTCCCGCGTTGGGTATCTAGAACCTGGAGTGGCAGGCCCTGGTACGCCGTTCTTCGAGGCATTTCGGCAAGGGCTTACCGATCTCGGTTGGGTCGAGGGCCAGACCGTCGCCATTGAACTCCGGGCTGCGGAAGGGAAATATGAGCGGCTCCCTAGTCTCGCGGCTCAGCTTGTTCACCTCAACGTAGACGTGATCTTTGCCTCAAGCACGCCAGCAGCAGTGGTAGCCAAGCGCGCCACCAAGACGATCCCTATCGTCTTCGGACGCTGCGCCGACCCGGTGGGCAGTGGACTCGTCACTAGCCTGGCGCGCCCGGGCGGCAACGTCACAGGGTGGACGCACGAGGGTCTGGAGTTGCGGGTGAAGTACCTGGACCTCCTGAAAGACGCTGTTCCACAGGCGACTCGTATCGGTGTTTTCTGGAACCCAGGCAACCCCATCCATGGACCGTCATTGAAGTCCATCGAGGCCGCGGCTCAGACGCTCACGTTGAAGCTTCTTCCGGTACCGGTGCGAAAGCCGGACGAGATCGAGGGCGCCTTCTCGATGCTGGCACGACAACGCGTACAGGCGCTCATAGTCTTTCAGGATGGGATGTTCTTGGCTCGCCGCCAAGAGATCATTGCCGGGGCTGCGATGAATCGGCTTCCCGCTATGTATGGCACTACCGAGTTCGTGAAAGCCGGTGGGTTGATGGGCTACGGGGTCAACCTGCCAGAAATGTACCGGCACGGCGCGTCGTTCGTGGACAAGATCCTCCGCGGCACCAAGCCCGCCGACTTGCCCGTCGAGCAACCCACCACGTTCGAGCTCGTCATCAACCTCAGGACCGCGAAGGCCTTAGGCCTGACGATCCCGCCGTCGCTTCTGCTGCGGGCGGACCAGGTGATCGAATAACCCGCAGGGCCGCCTACTGAAGCCAGGCCGGCGGAGCCAATTCCTGGGTGAAGTCTGGGTAAACGAAAGGGGCTAGCGGCTCCGACGTCCGCTAACCCCTCGTCGTTCATGGTTGCGGGCGATTCCGCCCGCTTGCCGACCTGAGATGCGGCCGCAACTCACTCCAGGCCGAGATCAGCCGCGGCGGCAGGAGAGATCGGCGACGGCGGCGACGGGATCGGCGTCGCGGAGCACCTCCACGCGACAGTCGCCGAGCTACTGGTTCACGCCATCGACCGCGATGACATTGTACTTCGCGTACTTCTCGCCGATCTTCCGGGCCTTCTCGTATTCTGGTGAATGGCGCCAAGCCAGAAGCTGCTCCATGCTGTCCCAGCGGAGAATGACAACGCGTCCTTTCGGCGGCTCGCCGTCGATCGCCGTGCCCTTTCCTGCCGCGATGTAGCGACCGCCATGCGCCTTGATCGACGCCTGAGCCGGCGGAAGGTACTCCTTCGTGTAGCCGGCCTGGTCCGTAACCTCATTGTTGGCGATCATGTAGACGGGCGGTTTGGCTTGCGCGTGGAGCTCGTGCACCCCGGCCACACCGATCCCCATCCCAGCGAGCACTGACAACGCGACCGTATAGAAGGTCTTCATCATCGCCTCCTCGATTCTTGGTTCTGCTCACCGCAGGAATCGACGCTCCACCCCCGTGTCTCAGGGCAGCTTCGCCGGACTCGAAAACGGCCGGGTGGCGTCGACCACGAACATGACCAGGGCATGCAGGTTCACCGAGCCGCTGCTGGAGACCTGCATCGGCCTGCAAGGCCAATCCCTCCTTCCCTCGGCCGTGGGTCGAGCTCCTCCTGCAGCGCCTTCCGGCACTTCGGGCAGGTGTAGTACAGCACGCCGTCCACCTCGTCGATGTAGGGCTGGGCCTCGGGGCGATTTGCACCCGCGCACCCGTAGACATCTCGCTGTTCAGGCATCTCCGGTCACGCAACCTACCCGGCAGTATCTGACACAAACCTAGTCACATTCCGTCGGTACCACTCGGCCGGAGGGCCCTATGCAGCTAGTTCAATGGCCTTCTGCTCATGGCACAGCCAATGCACCCTTCCTGACCGCAAGGAGCATACCGGTTAGGACCATGAGAATCGCAGGCGGACTGGCAGAAGGAGCGTCAGCCGCTGCGCGCTCCATACGAGTCAGTCAGGAGCGAACCACTGGATGCAACGTATGCAGCCAGACGGGCTTCCAGATGCGCCACGGTTTCAAACGTGCCCTCGTGCCTATGGGCTAGGAGGCCCACATCCATGAAAACCCACACGATGGTACTCGCCACGACGGTATTGGTAGGCAGCCTGGCCCTGGCGGCGACGGCGCAGGCCGAATGGCAGTACACCGACAACAAGGGCAAGACCCACACCGTCGTCCTCAAGATGGACGTCCCCGGTGAGTACTCCAACACCGCACGGGAGGTGAATACCTGGCAACCCCGCGTGCAGCCCCACGCGTCCGATCTCCCCACTCCGACTCCTGACGCACCAAGCGCCACCGCGCAGAAGCGGCTGAAGGCCCTGCAGAACTACCAGCAGGCTCTGCAGGAGCAGATCGCGCAGCAGCGAGCCCAACGGGATGCAGCGACGCAGTCCCTCCGGAATGCGCTCGACCATCCCTCGTCTGCTACCATCGAGGCTGGTCGCCTGGGGGCGGGCATGCGGGATGCCCAGAGCCGCTCGAACCGAGATCATCGCATCCGGGAGAAGGCCAATGACCTCATCGAGAAGAATGCGGCGGAGAGCCTGGCCGAGTGCGGCGGTGATGATGATTGCGTGAACAAGCTCAGAAAGTAAAAAGGAGAGACACGCCAACGCCCGCTGCCAGCCTCGATCCTTCAGCGCCGTCGTCTCGGACGCCTCGGTGCGGACCTGCTTGAGATTGAGATAGACCCTCGGCTGGTCGAAGCTGATGTCCGCAACCACCCGACGATGCAGTAACGCACGCCAATCGACGCGGGTCACGAGGCGCCCCACCTGGGCAATCGGGGGATTGGGGTTGGCATCTTGGGCGAGCGTGGCGTCGCGTAGCTCCACGGACGCGGTCCAGGGATGCAGATGCAGGACGGCGATCTGCACGGTGTACCCCGTCAAGCGACGATTGACCTCCGCCTCCATGTAGCGGCGCAGTGGCTCATCCGCGAATCGGGCCGCGCCGTAGACCAGGACCGTGAATACGGCGAGCCCTCCCAGGAGCCAGATCCAACGCCGGCGAATCGCAAGTGCCATTCGAGAAGACTCCTTCGGCCGACTACTTGCTCACAGCGGCTCGATCAACTTGAGCCCCCTGCGTCTAAATGTGAGGCGCGTCTAGGCGCGGGATGGATTCCTGTCAAGCGTCACTCGCAGACGAGTCCCCGGCGGCAGCGCTTCGTACCTCGTCATCTTGCCCTGAGAATCCGCGACACCAATCTCGACGGTATCGCTGTCCGGGGGAAGCAACGCATCGCTGCAGATCGTGGTAGCGACCATCGTGGCGGCCATCTGGCGCATCTCGACCGGTGCCGCAGCGTCCGCGCTCACGTTCTCGAACATCAATTGCCACCACCGTCCCGGCACAACGATCTCATCGGCTGGCGTCCGGTCGAACATGACCACGGGTAGCTGAGGTTTCTCAGCATCGAGGCTGGCCGGGATCGGGGTGACGGCACAGAGCACTAGACCGTTCCCGTCGCGGCCCTCGACGATGAACCGGCCCAGCACGAATCGGCCCTCGGCACTCCCAAACCCATGTTGTTGCGCTAGCGCCCGCCAGCTCTCCCCTTCCTGCTGCGTGACTCTCCGCATCGCTCACTCCAGTCCCAGGAGCCTCCGCCAACCCGACCCCGTGCGTCGGCCGAGAACGCTCCGTCTTGGATTCAGTTGGGAGGGCCACTCGCTCGTCCCCCCGTGGTGGCGCGTGACCCTCTCACCAAGCAAAGACCAACGAGGAA
>Ga0153915_10005083_pt1 | contig 12217 bp, 12 predicted proteins | sample Opewatmetagenome_2_FD_107003 | JGI IMG/M metagenome (GOLD analysis project Ga0153915, IMG submission 107003) | Freshwater wetland microbial communities from Ohio, USA - Open water 3 Core 3 Depth 3 metaG | ecosystem: Environmental > Aquatic > Freshwater > Wetlands | place: USA: Ohio, Lake Erie...
ACTGCGGGTCGCGCGCTTGCTCGGCGCGGATCCGCTTGATCACGACATGGCGCTCGAAGTTCTCGATGCCCGTGGCGCGTGCGATCAACACGTCCGCCATTCCTCCGCTCGCCAGGTGCTTCAGGACCTGGTAACGGCCCAGCATCGTGCCAGCCACGTCCCCCACGTCCCCCAAGCGTGAGCCGCCGCGTTGCCGACGTCAACAGCTCCGGCGCACGTGTGGGAACATGTGCGTCGCCAAGCTGTGGCACGATGCGGAGGGGAGGGATCATGCGCGTATTGGTGCGACTGTCCGCTTGCATCGTCGTCGTCATTTGCGGATGCAACGACAGCTCCGGTGGCAGCCAGCCGCCCAGCATCGCCTCGACGCAACAGAACGTGTGCGATCAGGTCGCGGCGGTGGCTTGTTACAACTGGTACCGATGCTGCTCCGAGGGCGAGATCGAGCGCAACCTCGGCGTCACCGATCCGCGAACCGGCGCGCAGTGCCTCGAAGATGTCAACCGGATGTGCCTCCGCAAGCTCGCGGGAGTCAACTACTCGAGCGAGCAGGGCCGCGTCACGTTCGAGAACACACGCATGGACTCGTGCCTGAAGGCGCTGCTTGTCCCCGAGGAAAGCTGCACGACGGTCGATCAGATGTTGCCGTGGGCGAGCGCGTGCATGGAGGCCGCGTGGGTCGGCATGGTCGGCGTCGGCGGCGAGTGCACCTACTCCTACGAGTGCGCCGATGAGACCGTGAACTACTGCGCGCCGAACCGGACCTGCACGCCGCGACCGACCGCCGGCCAGCCGTGCGACACGGGGTGCGCGACCGGGCTCTACTGCAACCTGGGAAAGTGTGCGGCGCAGCTCGGGGTCGGCGGACCGTGCACGGTGAGCACGCAGTGCGTGAAGGATCTGTTCTGCGACCTCAGCCAGCCCGCGCCGGTGTGCACGCCGTTGCGGCAACCCGGCGAAGCCTGCGTCGGCAACGACTCGTGCAAGTACAAGAGCTGTCTCCCGGGCACGTGCGCGGGGACCGCGACGGCCTGCTATCTGAACTCCCAGTGCTACGGACGTTGCGCCAACAACGGCGCGAACTGCACCATCGACGCCCAGTGCGGCGTCGGTCACTGCAGCATCGCGACGACGATGCTGTGTAATTACCCCACCGACTGCTCGACGGCGCAGGGCACGTGCGTGTTTCCTTACACGTGCATGCCGCCGACGTGCCAGGGCAACGTCGTCTGCGCCGACGTGACCATGCAGATCGACTACTGCACCGACACGCTGTCGAGCCTGCCGCTGCCCCACTGACCACGCATCGGCGGCATCAGCTCGTCGAGCGCGCCTCGATCTCCACACGCCCGAAAGCGAAGAGCGGTCGGAGCTCGGCGAGGTCCTGCTGTTCTGGGCGAGCCGCCACCAGTGCTTGGCTTGCCACAACGCGCTCAACGACCAGCGCTGCTTCAATGCCCCACGATGCCGCCCGGATTCACCTATGGGCACAGCGAGAACGCCAGCTGCGTGCCGGTCGGCATCCCCTCGCGCGCAGCGACGAACAGCTGACCGCCCGACGTCGGGACGAGTATTAGCGACAGCCGATTACTCGATAGGCGGCCGAGAGCTTCGGTCCGCGCCGCGCCATCGAGCGAGAACGTGACCTGGAGCTGGCTCCCTGCCGTGGCCTCTGCGGCGGTCGCCACGCGGGTCGCGAGCGCGAGCTGGCTGCGGTCGTTGAGGCCATCCGCACCCTGGACTTGCCACGGCGTCTGGTTCCCGCTGTCGATGCCGATCCGCTGGTACCAGCTTGCGCCGTAGTAGTTGCCGGTACCTTCGTTCCAGCCATCGGAGAGCGCGTAGATCTGAAACGTCGTCGCGTTTCCGCTCATGTAGAAGTGCAGCGTCAGCGTCGCCGTGATGCTACCCGTCGTGGTCGCCAGCGCGCTGGTGACGGCCGGGACCGACGCGAGATCGAAGCGAAGCAACAGGCGCGAGGTCCCGTTGAGCCCGAGGTTGATCCCCGTGTTGGCGCCGAAGCGAATGGACGGGTTCGGGTCGCCGGACTGGGGCACGATCATCGTGTCCTCCACGACGTTCACGGATGCGACGCCGGCGTCGCAACCGATCGCGGTGTCGATGGCGGCATCGACCGGGCCATCGGGTTGCGCGGCGTCGATCGCGTGGAGGTCTTCGAAGCCCAGCAGCGTCGAGCAGCCGGAGCAGAGAAGGACGAGCCCGAGGATCCCGCGCACCATCAGAACCTCGCAATCGCGGCGATGCCCACCTGACTCGGCGTGGCGACCGGCGCGATCGCCACGCCGCCCTCACGTGGCGCTGGTTGCATCATGTAGATCACGATCCCCGCTGCCGCCACCGTGATGCCGATGCCGCCCACGACGGTTGCGATCGTGGCTCGAGTCCGCGCCTGATCACCGAGCGCGAGGCCCTGCTCGTCGCACGCACGGTCGGCAGTGCAGTGCGATAGCGCGTCGTTCCACTTCGCTCTCGCGAGGGCACCGACGACGAGGGAAGTGACGACCGCCGCCCCGCCACCGGCCGCGATTCCGAGCGCGAGAACCCGGTGATCGGCGGGCGCCGGGGGTGCCGGCTGAGGTTGCACGGTCGTCTTGTCGGCGGCTATCACGGGCTCGGCCTTCACGAGCTGCGCTTGCTGTTTCGCGCACGGCTCGAGCTCGGCGATGAACTTCTCGACGCTTGCGCGATTTCCTGCGTCCGGGAAATTTCGCGCGTAGGTCTTGTAGAACCCCAGGGCCTCGACGCAATCACCTTTGAGCCGATATGCCTGCGCGATGTTGAACAGCGACGCCGCGTCGTGGCGCAGCTCGTAGGCCGCCTTGAATTTCTCGATCGCGCGATCCCACTCGCGAAGGTCGTACAGGCGACGTCCTTCCTGGTACGCCGCCTCCGCGGGATCATCGTGCGCGTCTTTACTCGCGGGCTGGGCCGCGATCGGCGCGGGCAAGAGCACGGCGAGGCACGCGATCGCGATCGCTACTGCTACCATTCGCATCGGACGCCGCTTCCCCCAGGTCAACGTACCGAGTGTACAACACCGGCTCTGCCGCGCGATCGCCGTGCTCGAGCGTCGAGTACCCAGGTCATCGCAAGCCGCGAGCAGTTGGCTTATGATGAAGGCGTGCGAGGGGTGGTCATCAGCCTGGCCTCGATGGCAGCCGCGTGCTATTCGCCATCGGCGAAGGACTGCGCGTACAAGTGCGCCACGACGGGCATGCGATGTCCAGACGGGCTCACGTGCGACGGCGAAGGCTTCTGCCGAACGGGCGAGTCCGGCGAGTCGTGCAACACCTGCGGGAGCGACACCGTTCACATGATGGTGTTCGAGGATCCTGCCGAGCCGACGCCGGACGGCTGGCTGTGTGTCTCCTGCGGAGCCTCCGATCCGTTGTTCCACCGGTTTCCCGTCGGAGCGGCGGCATTTGGAGCGCAGGGGGGGAGCACCTCGCACAGTCACACGTTCGTTGTCTCCACGACGGCAGGCAGCAACATGATCGCGATGGCGCTCGGTTCGGAGGCAGGGGCGCCGCCGAATCACACGCACGGCGGTACCGGTGTGACGAGCACCGAGGATCATCTGCCACCGTTCAGGGACCTGAAGGTGATCCGACCGACCTCGCCCACGACCGGCCTGCCGGTCGGTGCCATCATCATGATCGATACCGAGACAGCGCCCAGCGCAAGTCTCGCGCTCTATACAGACGAGGACGGGGTGTTCATCCGCGGTGGCGAGCAAAGCGCAACCGGTGGAGCGGCCACGCACGCGCACACGTTCTCTGCGACATTGGCACCCACGACGGTTCAGGGCCTCGGGGTGGTCACCGCCGGTAACGGCGCGGCGGCGCCGATGCACACGCATGTCGTCGCTGGTTCGACCGTGGCGGTCAGCAACGAGCCCGACCACGCGCTGATCGTTCTTGCGCGGGTGACCACCGCCGACGCACCACTACCTCCGGGCACGATCGCGATGTTCGACGCGGAGCCCGGCGCAGGGTGGGCGATCCTCTCCGGCGCGGGTGGCCTGCTCGAGGGCGACTTCCTCAAGGCCTCGTCGTCCGCGAGCTTCGATCCGCACGGAGCGAGCGACCACACGCATGCGCCGTTCACGGCGACATCCGGGGCGCCAGTGGAGCCACAGATCGAGTACGGCAGCGGAGTCGGAGACTCGGCGGTCGCATCCAATGCCCACACGCATTCGACAACCGTGACGTTCGAGCCTGCGAGTCAGCGTCCGCGCTACACCGAGGTCATCATGGCCAAGCTGCAGCCGACCGGCTGCCCGTAGCGCTCTGCGACGGAGTGCGACTTGCGCGCACAGCGTGGCTCGTGCAAACGGCGCGACGGGTGTTACCATTGGCCCGATGACCTCGCCCGGGGGGAAGAGGCCCGTGTACGACTCCGTCGCGACGGGCGGTATGGGACTCGGCACCGAGGCCACCGCGATGGCGGACACGACCGACCTGATGGCCGGCATGATGGTTGGCGAGTACCGCATTCTCGGTCCCCTCGGCGCTGGCGGCATGGGGCGCGTCTACTCGGCCGAACATCCGGTGATCGCCAAGAAGGCCGCGATCAAGGTCCTGCACCCCGAGCTCAGCGTGAACAAGGAGGCGGTCGAGCGGTTCGTGCAAGAAGCGCGGTCGGTCAACCAGATCGGTCATCCGAACATCGTCGATATCTTCGCGTTCGGCGCGCTACCCGACGGCCGTAACTACTTCGTCATGGAGTGGCTGCGCGGCGAGAGCCTGCGCGATCGCATGCAGCGCAAACCGCTATCGGTCGCGGATGCGCTCGCGGTCCTCGAGACGATCACGTTGCCGCTCGAGGCCGCGCACGAGCAGGGGATCGTCCATCGCGACCTCAAGCCCGACAACGTGTTCCTCGTCGACATCAAGGGCGATCGCCCGCAGGTCAAGCTGCTCGACTTCGGCATCGCGAAGCTGATGGGATCGCAGGGTCTGCAGCGCACCCAGACCGGCAACATGCTCGGAACGCCGGCGTACATCTCACCCGAGCAGGCGCGCGCGGAGGGCGTCGATCATCGCACCGATATCTACGCGCTCGGCGCGATGGCGTTCGAGCTGCTCACCGGCCAGCTGGTGTTCGCGGCGACCAACGCCGCCGACATGATCGCGCAGCACCTCTATCAGCCGCCCCGGTCGTCGCGCGCACTGAACCTCAACGTGCCCCCGGAGCTCGACGGGCTGATCACGCGCATGCTCGCCAAGGAGGCACATGCGCGGCCGACGCTCGAGCAGGTCCGCGACGAGATGCGCGCGATGCGGCTGTTGCTCGGGGGCGTCGGCGTGGCCACACCCGCGCAGGGTGTGCCGATGATGCCGCACGGCATGCAGGCGCCGCACACGCCGCCGCACGGCGTCTACGCGACGCCGTCGCCGGTGCAGATGACGCCGTCGCCGATGTACTCGACACCGGCGCCTCCGATGCAGATGACCCCGATGCAGGTGCCGATGTACGCGACACCAGCGCCGCCGATGGTGATGACTCCGGCGCTGGCGCACATGACGCCGCCACCTGGCGCTGCGCCGGTCGCACCGATGACGCAAACGGCGGTCACGCGCCGCTCGCGGTTGCCGATCATCCTGATCGCGCTGCTACTCGTCGGAGGCGGCGTCACCGCGGTCATCGTGACGACGGCAGGATCGCCCGCCAAGCAGGCAGCACCGGCGCAGGCGACGCCCGTCGAGATGCCCGTCGCCGCGCCGACGCCGCCGAAACCCGACGAGGCGAAGCCAGCCGGCGCGACGCCCGTCGAAGATTCGAAGGCGAGTACCGTCAGCCAGGACCCCAACCCGGCTGAGTCCGCGGACACGAAGGCTGCCGAGACGAAGGCCGCCGACACGAAGGCCGCGGACACGAAGGCCGCCACGACGAAGCCGGCCGAGACGAAGAAGAAGTCGCACTCGCGCACGAAGCCAACCACGACGGGCAGCGGCAGCGCGACGAAGCCGTTCGATCCCGACGCCCCCATGTAGAGGTCACCGTGCAGCTGCGATCGCTCCTCGTTCTGTCCGCCCTTGCGCTCTCCGCGCCGGCTGCTGCGCAGCCAGCGCAACCATCGCCACCGGCGCAGCCAACCGATCCTGGCGAGGTCGCGTATCAGGAAGGCCGCAAGGCCTACGATCTGCGCGAATGGGATACGGCGATCGAGAAGTTCAAGGAAGCGTATCGCCTGCGCTCCGATGCGCCGTCGCTGTTCAACATCGCGCAGTCGTACCGGCTCAAGGGCGACTGCGTCGAGGCGCTCGGCTTCTACAAGACGTACAAGCGAAACTTTCCGACCGCGCCGAACATCGACGCGGTCGACAAGTTCATCGCCGAGCTCGAGCCCTGCGCGAAGGAGAAGACGGCGGGACAACCACCACCCGGCGGTGGGCAGACGTCGCAGCAGCCCGTGCAGCCGGAGACGAAACCCGAGGCGATGAAGGCCCCGCCGCCTGCGCCACCGGTCGAGGATGGCGGCAAGAGCAAGCGCGTGGCGGGACTCGTGGTCGGTGTACGGGTGTGCTGCTCCTCGCGACCGGATTCGCGTTCGGCATGCTCGCGAAGGCCAAGGCTGATGACGTCACCAACGGCGGTGATCTGCAGAATCCGCCCCCGTTCGATCCATCCGTCGAGAACAGCGGCAAGCGCTACGACCTGTTCGCCAAGATCTCGTGGGGCGTCGGAGGCGCGGCGATCGTCGGAGGCGCGGTGTTTTACATGCTGGGCCGCAGCGCGGAACAGCCGCGAGTCAGCGCGGTGCCCCAGCGTGGCGGTGCCGTGTTCGCGTGGGGACTCTCCTGGTAAAGCTCATCGCGATCGCCGCCGCATCGACGGCGGTCGGTTGCTATCAAGCCTCTGCCCGCGATTGCAGGCCCGGACCGTGTGATTCCCGTGGTCGAAGATGTAAAGGACACCCTGTGGATCGGGCTCGCGCGCTTCTGATTGCGGCGCGCGTCCGGATCATCTTCGTCGCGTGTGAGGATCCAGATCCCGCGCTTGGGTACCTTCGCGAGCGCTTTCCTCGTCGCGGTCGACAGCGGCACCGTGCGCGTGACCTTGCCCTTCAAGCCGCGACATAATCGTCGCGGGAATCCGACGACGGAGGGCAAGATCGCATTTCGCGGACCGCGAAACCCGCCGAACTTGCCAAAGGTCAAGCTCGATCTGACCGGCGACGAGGTTGTTCCTACAACGCCCGTCGATCGCGAGATCGCGCATCCTTATAGCGACGGTGCCGGATGGTCGACGGTGCGCTGCTATTCAATCGTCGATCTCCTAGCCGAGAAACTGCGCGCACTCGCTGAGCGGTGTCGTCCACGCGGCCTCTATGACGTCGTTCACCTGCATCGTCACGCCGACCTCACTTCGCGCGCGGCTGACGTCGCTGCGAGCCTGAAACAGAAGTGTGCCCATGCCGGTATCGACGTCCCGACGCACGCATCGATCCAGGCGACCCCGTTTCGAGCGGACGTCGAGAGACAGCTCAGGAGTTACCGTGTCGATCGAATCGTCGGCGCGGCTGTGACATCTCAGCCGTTCGTTCATCGTTTCATCGTCGAGTTCTGACGCTCAGCGCGTTGGGTTGTCGCCACCCTCGACCACGCCCATCGTTTTCTTGCCCTGCAGTTTCGCGACCCATCGTGTGAGCGCCTCGCCCCGATTCACCGTCTCGACGACGATCTTGCCGTTCTTTTCGATCTCGACGGTCGTCTTCATGCAGCGCCCGCGAACGTAGTCGGCGTAGAAGTGCAAGCGACCGTTCTCGAACGACAAGTGCTTGAGCATGTCGCTGACGAACCACTGGTCGTCGGCGATGAAGTCGACGTCCGAGTATCCGCGCGGTCGCGCGTCAGCGAACGACATCACACCGATCGCGAAGATCAGGCCCCAGGCGCATGTGCTCAGGATGTCGGGATCCTCTCCCAGGATCATCTTCGCGATCACGATCTCTGGATCGGCAGGCGACTTCTCGATCTTCGTGTCGATCGTCTTGAGATCGAGCGCGACGACGTCCTTGAGCAGCTCGTACTCGGCGGGGATGCGGGTGTTGTCGCTCATTGCGACCTCAGCCACGCAACGGCCCCGGCGGTTTTCGCCCAACCGCTGCCGTAGTCACCGGCGTACGAGACCGCCTCGCTCTCGTCGCCGAAACCGATCATGTCCGGCAAGTGCTTGGGCATCTTCTTCTTGCCGAGAAGGTACGCCGGTACGTGCGGATTCGTCTTCTTGGCCTCGGCCAATAGCATCCGTGCATCTTCGCTGTCGCCATTCTTTCGGAACTCGATCAACGCGCTCGCGTACGCCAAGGCCGCGCTCGCGTCGTCCTTGTACTCGTCGATCAACGCAGCCGCGTCGTCATCTCGACCGAGATCGAGCAGACACGCGGTGAGGATGTAGCGGATGCCTTGGTTGTCGCCTGGGTTGAGCCTGAGCATCTCGCGGTAATGATCCACCGCCTCGTCGCGCTTGCCCGCTTCCCAGAGACACTGCGCAAGCGCGAGCCGCGCACGCATGTACGGCCGAGTTTCGAGGATTCCCCAGAAGTGGCCGACGGCGTCCTCGAACGCCTTGGGCCCTAGGGCATTCATGGCTGCCTCGACGGCGCGCCCGTTGAGCTGCGTGGCCTCTGCGAGATCGCGCGTGTGCTGCGCGAGCAGCGCGTAGGCATCGGCGCAGTCGGCCGAGATCACGAGCGCCTGCTTCGCCAGCTCAACGCGTCGCCGTGGATCGCCGCTCTCCATCGCCTGGTAGGCGAGCTGTTGTGCCTGGTAGAGCGCGTCCTTCTTGGGACTGCGGCCACCGGCCCGACGTCCACTCCCGAAGAGGCTCACGAGCGTGCCCTCGAACTGGACCGGGTGAAACGGTTCGAGCCCGCCGATCGTAGACGTGTCGGCTGTCGCCTTTTTCGCTGTTGTCTTCTTCGGGCTCGGTTTCGCCCTGCTCTTGCTGCCGGTTGTCTTCTTCCGCGTCGCCATCGTGTCGCCTTGCCCAGGTGATAGCGAAGCTCCGGGTTAGAGCGCAAGACGCGACGCATACCGAACCGGCAGGATCATCGCGGTCTCGACGATCCTGCCGACGGAGCGCCTACCAGCTATGTGATTTCGCGCTGATTCCCGATTCCCGTTCCCGCGCTCGCTAGCAGGACGCGGGAACGGGAACAAGTGGCGGCGGTAGCCCAGCGAAGCGCGTTCCGTTGGCGAACCGCCAACATAGTTGACGCGTCTCGGCGGGATCCTCGCGAAACCGCAGCCCCCGCTCGTGGCCGTCGGCTTGCAGTTCTTCAGTGCACAGTGCGGGGCGTTCTCGTTAGCGTGCTGGTGATCGGCTGCGTCGATCGGACCGTCGTAGAACGGCCGCCATGTCAGGCGCGGATCTACGGGTACGACGTCTTTGTGGAGTTCGATGAAGAGCTGCAACGCGGTTGCGTTGGACCATGGCCTACGCAGTGCGCCGGACGAAGGCTCGACATCGATCCCAACACACCGGGCGTGCAGTACGACTGCTCGGTTTCTGACGTTGAACGGTTCGGGCAACGCGATCAGACCGAACAAGTGCTACCGGAATGCGACACCAATGCGAGCAACGCGCCGTGCTGGCGTGTCATCCCCGACGAGGCATGTGGCGGCGACGATCCTGTCGCGCTCGAAGTGATTCGCGAGACGGCTCCATCCGACGACTCGCAAGTAATCGCGTACTGCTTTGCCTGCTTGGCCGACTGGTATCAAGGGTCGTAGGCCAACATCCACGACGCGCCGGGCTCGACTCGCTAACGAAACCCGACGCGCACGCCGACCAGAACGTCCACATCGAGGCTCGTGTAATCGAGCTTGGGCTCGCGATCATCCGCGCTCCGTACTTGCACACTGATCGGAAGCGCGAGTTCGGCACCGACTTGAACACGGTGCGTGGCGGCCAGCCAGACGCCATAGCCCACTTCGATGGCAAGGCCGGTATCGTAGTCGAGCAGCGCCAGCGCCAATCGCCGAAACATCGCGCCCTTCACCTCTCGTTAGTGCGCCCACGTGGCCACGAATCCAAGCCCGATACTGTCGACGTGCGGCGTGATCGTCACGGTGACGCCTCTCACTTTCACGCGCGGCTGGTAGTGGAGCACCGAATCGACGACGCCCAGTGCGTAGAGCCCGAGGAATGCGACGCCCGAGCCAATCTCGATCCGCTGCATCAGCCTGACGCGCGACGCCTCGTTGATCGGCACGTACGTGCCGCGATAGTGCACGGTGAGGTAGAGCCAGATGCCGAGCGAGGTCGCAGCCGTCGTGCCTTCCACGATGGCCAAGGAAAGGCCCTTGGTCGTGTCGTGGTTCTGGAGCTGTCCTGCTCCAAACGGAACGAAGTTGATCCAGTACGGATGCGTCTCGTACACGCCTGGGTCACCGCCGCCGTTGTTACCGGCGCTGCGTTGCACCGTGTGTGCGCAAGCAGCCAAGAAAACGAACGGCAGCAAGCCCCCGCCCCGCATCGCCTTCAGGGTAGCGCGCCCCAGGAGGACAATGGCACAACTTCGGTGCGCTTCCCGTGGAAGCCGAGGTGGCGAGCACGCACCTGCGGAATCAAAGGAACCGGGCGGTAGATCGGCTTACGTCGGCTCCAGTCGGCTGCGTTCGGCAGGCGTCGGCTGTGTGGTGCTACGTCTGGGCCCGGCGGGCCCATTTTCTCCCGCTCGGGCCCGCACACCAGAAGCCGCTTCGCCGCTATCTCGTCGAGAACTTGGAGGTGCCACAACCCGGATTTGAACCGGGGGAATGGGGGTCTTGCAGGTCACGACCACTCGACGACGCGATCGCGCGCAGGTGCCATTTCAGCCTTTTGCTCGACGCCGAGCGGCACCAACCGACACCGCGCGACACGATCGAAGGGTGGTTTGCTGGGTGGTCGACGTCAGGCGGCGGAACGAAGGTTCTCTCGGATGATCCGAGGGTGGCGCGCGGCAATGCGCAGCAGCGCAACCGCGGGTCCCTCGGGTTGCCGCCGCCCTTGCTCCCAGTTGCGGAGCGTGTGAACGCTGATGCCCATTGCTCGCGCGAATGCGGCCTGCGTGAGCCCGACAAAGCGGCGCAGGGCGGCGATATCCTCGCCGGAATCGAACCGCCCCGACATCAGACGCCGCCGCAGGCGAGCCGGGATCGCGCGTGCAAACTGTTGCTCGGTCAACTCGGGGATGTCGGTCATAATTGTTCGTCCATGTACTCGTGAAAGAGAGCCTGCTCGCGCTTGGTCGCCCATCGGGCGCTGATCAACCGGATCGTGTCATCGTCGCGCTCCGTCCAGACGACCAACACCAGCCCTCGTTTGATCGGGCCGATGGAGATGAACCTATCCTCCACGTCGGAGTGATCGGCATCGAAGATCTCGAGGTGGTCGATTCCAGAGGTGAACAGCTCGCGTGCTTCTTCGAAGGAAACGCCGCGGCGTGTTCGGGCACGATCTGGTACCCGCGCCCCCTGGAAGCTCAGGACGCCACCAAGTCCATATTCCGATTGCCGGCAGACCCGGTAGCCAGACTGCAAACAGTCGTCATCGGTCGCGGCTTGGGCTGGCCCGGTCGCTGCAATGACGACCTCCATGACCAGACTTGCCGGGGTCGCAGTCGTCGTACTGGGCGCTATCGTTGGCTGCGCGGAACCAGCGCTCGATGGCCGTGACGATTCTTTCTCGGGCAAAGCCGACGGGGCCGGGGTATCCGAGGGCAGCCCGGAGGCTGCCGGGATCCTCGCGCTCGTGAATTCCGCGAGCGCGGCGCTCCTCAAGGAGCAGGTCGGCCTCCACCCGTTGGCCGCTCAGGCGATCGTCGATCACCGTGCGGGGATGGATAAGAAGCTCGGGACCGCGGACGATGATTCGATCGATTCGTTAGCCGAGCTCGACGCGATCGAATGGATCGGGCCGATCGCGCTGGAGACCCTCCTGACGTACTGGCGCGAGCACCGCGACGACTTCCAGGAAGCATGGCGCGCGGGATTGCCAACAGGGGCGGTCGACATCGAGGTGATGTTCAAGATCCTCGTCACGGACCGCGGCGAGGCCGCGCTCGAGACCCTACGGTGCGTGCTCACGGGTTCCAACCCGGGCCGCATCTCCATCAGCTGCCTGCGCGACCAGTCCGGCTTCACGGCATCGGCGGTCGTCGGCGCGGACGGGACGTTCGGCATCGACAACCCCGCAACATTCG
>Ga0153915_10005084_pt1 | contig 12215 bp, 13 predicted proteins | sample Opewatmetagenome_2_FD_107003 | JGI IMG/M metagenome (GOLD analysis project Ga0153915, IMG submission 107003) | Freshwater wetland microbial communities from Ohio, USA - Open water 3 Core 3 Depth 3 metaG | ecosystem: Environmental > Aquatic > Freshwater > Wetlands | place: USA: Ohio, Lake Erie...
ATTCGTACAGTGCGGTGGTGTTCAATGCCAACGGCCAGCAGGTCGACGACGTTTCGCTCGGCCAGCTCAACGGCGGGAGCCTGCAAAATTTCACGTGGAAACCTTCGTCCTCGATCGGGGACGGGCTCTACACGGTCAAAATCGTCAACAGCAAGAACGTGGCACTGGGCGGTCTGCTCGAGCAAGGCGTCGTGCAAAGCGTCGCGCTCTCCAGCAGCGGGATCGCACTGGACCTCGGCAATCTGGTCGTTTCAGCGGACGCGATAGCCAGTGTCGCACAACCCTGACCGGCCGCTGTAGTCGCACATCCCTAACCGACCGCCCTAACGGAGGAAATTAAATGGCTGGTGATTCACTTTCAATCACGCAAACGGGGCTCCAGAGCGTAGACACCGCGTTACAGGCGGTGAGCGACAATCTCGCGAACTCCCAGACCACGGGCTTCCAGGCCGAAGCAGTCGAGTTCGCGACCCTGCTCGGCGAGTTCGTCGCGGGCAGCCCGCTGGGCGGCGGCGCGATCGTCCAAGGCATCAATCGCGATTTTTCGCAGGGGGCGATCGTACAGAGCAATTCGGCCACCGACCTGGCGATCCAGGGCAACGGCTTCTTCGTCCTCCAGGACCCTAACGGTGTCACCACCTTCTCGCGCGACGGACACATGGTAATCGGCAACAACGGCAACCTGCTCGGCTTCAATGGCTCCCAGGTGATGGGTTTTGCGGTCGACGCGGCCGGTGTACCCAGCGGAGTGCTCGCCCCCATCAACATCCCGCAGGGCGTGCTCGCGCCGACGGCTTCAACTACCACTTCACTCAGCGGCAATCTCGACGCGACCAGCCCGGTGATAGCCGGGGCCATCAATCCGGCGGACCCGACCACCTTCAACAGTTCGGTAAGCGTGCAGGTCTTCGACAGCCTCGGCACATCCCACGTGCTCACGTTCTACCTTCAGAACTCGGGACCGCCGGCTGTTCCGCCGCCGGCCAATCAATGGAATTGGCTCGCGACCCTGGACGGCAGCACGGCTGGACTGGCCAACAACTCCGGCACGATTGGTTTCGACACCTCTGGTAATCTCACCACCGGCGGCACACCGGCCCTGCCCTTGACCGCGACTATCGCTGGGGCCGCATCGTTGTCGCTGAACCTCAACTTCAACGCGTTTACACAGTTTGCAGGGGCGACGGCCGCCACCGGCACCGCCGACGGCAATGCGATCGGGCGGCCGGTCGGGCTCCAGATCGACAATCAGGGATCGCTCACGGTTTCGTATTCGAATGGGCGCGTGGTCAACGTAGCTAAGGTCGCAGTGGCGACCTTCGTCGCCAATCAGGGCCTCCAACTCAGCGACGGCGGCGTCTACCAACAGACGGCGACCTCCGGTCCGCCGACGATCGCGGCCGCCGGCGCCGGTGCGGCCGGCACTATCCGGGGGAGTTCGCTGGAAAATTCCAACGTCGACACCACCAAGCAGCTCATCGCGCTGGTGACGCTGCAGCGTACCTTCCAGGCCAATGCGAAAGCGTTGCAGACCGAGGACAACGTGCTGGGCACCGTCATCCAGCTTCAGACCACCTGAGGCCCATGACACGCAAGCTGAAAATCATCGGGGCGGCGGCGCTGATCGCGGGAGCCGGAGGCGCCGCAACCCTCTTTCTCGGGGCCGGCTTCAAGCCGGGCGCGGGCACAGCGCACGCTGGCAAAGCCCCGCCGGTGGCCAAGGTTGCGTATGTCGACGTGAAGGAAATGACGCTGCGGCTGGCCGATCCGGCGGCCGAACATTACTTGAAAATTACACCGGTACTGGCGGTAACGCAGGCCGCCGCCAGCGAGGTGCAGGAAAAACTTCCCATCGTGCGCGACCGGATCGTGACGATCATTACGGCGCGGTCTTCGGTCGAACTCGCCACGCCGCAAGGGGAATCGAAGCTCAAAAAGGATCTGATTGAGGCGTTCCACCAGGATTTCCACGACCATGTCGTTGATATCTACTTCAGCGCCTACCTGGTCGAATGAAATATAGAAAGTCATTTCTGATCGCGGTGGTCATTCTTGCGCCAACCGCCACGGCCCGCGCCGCATGGGCCTTCGATCTTGCGATCACGACCGGACAGCGCGGCGCCGGCCCACTGGAGCTCGCCAGCATCCTCACGCTGCTGTCGCTGGCGCCGGCACTGGTGGTGCTGCTGACGTCGTTCACCCGGATCGTGATTGTGCTCTCGCTGCTGCGCCAGGCGCTGGGCCTTCAGCAAACGCCGCCAAATATGGTGATCACCGGGCTGGCGTTATTCATGACGATGCTGGTGATGGCGCCGACCTGGCGGAAGATCCAGATCGCGGCCGTCGATCCTTACATGGCTGGCAAGTTGAGCCCAGGCGAGGCAGCCGATAAAGCGCAAGCCCCGTTGCGCGACTTCATGCTGCGGCAGACCCGCGTCGAGGACGTCGAGATGGTGCGCGGGCTGCTGGGCAAGGGCAACCTGACCATTCTCCACGGCGACCCGCGATCGCTTCCGTTTTATGCGCTGGTGCCGGCCTTCGTCTCGAGCGAGCTGACCTCCGCTTTTCGGGTCGGTTTCCTCATCTATCTGCCGTTTCTCGTGATCGACCTGGTGGTGGCCGCAGTGCTGATGGCACTCGGCATGTTCATGCTTCCGCCCGCGGTCGTTTCGATTCCGCTGAAGCTGTTGATTTTCGTACTCGCATCCGGATGGCCGCTGCTGCTGGGCAACCTGGCCGCAAGTTTTACGTGAGGCAATCTGGCCGGATTGGAGAACTATCATGACGCCCGTAATCGCCTCGGATATGTTTCGTGCCGCCCTTTGGGTCGCACTTGAAGTGGCGGCGCCGCTGCTGGCGGCGATGACGGCGGTGGCCGTGGTCTTCGGAGTCTTGCAGGCCGCCACCCAGGTGCAGGACGCCAGCGTCTCCTTCACCCCCAAGCTCGCGGCGGCGCTCGCCCTGCTCTGGGTGGGCGCACCGTGGATGGCCTCGATGCTCGGCGGCTTCATGCACAAGGCGCTGACGGCGATACCGTGGGTGGTGGCGCGATGAACCTGACCATCGGCGATGATACCGCGCTGGCCTTCGGGCTGCTGTTCACACGGGTCGGTGGCGTGATGCTTGCCCTGCCGCGGCTGCTCGGAGTGGCGATCCCGGTCAGAGTGCGGGTGCTGCTGGCGCTGCTGTTCGCGGGGGCGCTGATGCCGCTCGCGACGGTCGCGATGCCCGCAGCAGGACTGCTCGCGGTGGCGGTCCTGGTGCTACGAGAGCTGGCGCTGGGGGTCACTCTGTCCTTCGCCGCAGCGATCGCGGTAGGGGCGGTGATGACTGCCGGAGACATCATCGGCAGCGGCATGGAACTCAACACCGGCGGGCTCTTGCGGGCGAACATCGTCGCGCCAAACGTACTGGCCGACGGAATGGGGGCGCTCGCGGGAATGCTCTTCTTCGTCGGCGGATTCCATCGCGCCCTGCTGCTGGGCCTGGGACGCAGCCTCACGGTGGCTCCGCTGGGGACTCTCGGACTTCCCGATCCGGGTTCGCTGGTAGCGCTCGCCGGCCAGCTCCTGGTCCTCGCCCTGGAGATCGGCCTTCCGGTAATCGTGGCGTTGTTCGTGCTGGCGCTTGCGCAGGGTGTGATCGCGCGCCTCGCGCCGCAGGTCAACATTCTGATCGCCGCGCCCGCCGCGATGATCATGGCCGGACTCATGCTGCTCGGCCTCGACGCGCTCGGCCTCGGCGCTGGCGTGATGAGAACATGGTCGTCCGTGATGAACCAGGGGCTGCGCTGGACTAATGGCTGATCGCGATCTAAAAACCTTCCCGGCGCTGCCGCAGAAGCGGCGGCGGGCTCGCGAGCAGGGCCAGATCGCGCGCAGCCGTGATCTGACCTCCGCGATTTCCTTTGGCGCGGGAACGCTTTTCATCGCCGGCGCCGCCGCCCCGCTGAGCCGTTATGCACTGACTTCCTTTCGCAGCGCACTTGCGGCGAGTTCATCCAGCGATCCCGCTGCGGCGCTGCGGCGCGCCTTTGAATGGCCGCTCGCGGCCACCCTCGCGGCGGCGACGCTGCTTGCGCTTTTGGCTACCGCCGCAGCCGCCGCCCAAGGGGGCCTGGTCTTTGCCTTTGCCAAGCTGACGCCCGACCTCGGACGGCTCAATCCACTCAAGTATTTTGGGCGAATCTTCTCGGCTGCGGGACTGATCGAACTCGCCAAGGCGGCGGCCAAGATCGTGCTGGTTGCGATGCTGGCGTGGGGCACGGCGCGGCGGGCGCTCGAAGCGAGCGCCGGCGCCCATACCCTTTCCGCAGGGCTTTGGGCGTTGGAGCACGCGACCCGCCAGGTGTTCTATCTGAGTGCCTTGATCGCTCTTGCGGTCGGCGTCGGCGACTATTTCCACAAGCGCTACGAGCAAGAAGCCGAACTCCGGATGACGCGCCAGGAATTTCTCGACGAGCTCAAGCAGGAGGAGGGCAATCCGCAGATCAAGCGCGCGATCCGCCGCGCTCGCCGCAAGAATTTCAAGCGCGCGCGCGGAATCCATCAGGCCGCCGCGGCGACGGTGGTGCTCACCAACCCAACCCGGTACGCGGTCGCGCTGCGCTACCGCCGCGGCTTCGACCAGGCGCCGCTGGTGGTGGCGAAGGGTGCGGGAGAGGCCGCCCAGCGGATCATCGCGATTGCGCGCCTCGCGGCCGTGCCGGTGATGGAGAACCGGCCTATCGCGCGGGCGCTGTTTCGCGCGACCGAGGTCGGCGACCATATCCCGCGGCAGTTTTATCGCGCGATCGCCGAGGTGCTCGCCGCAATCATGCGCGCGGAAACCCGCCTGCCGCAGGGGACGGGCGCGGCAATCTGAATGGCCACCAAACAAAATCGCATTCCGTTGATGACCGCCTCCGAGCTGGCGCTGCCGGCTACCGCGATGCTGGTGCTGGCCGGGATGGTTGCGCCGATTGGCGCCACCATGCTCGACGTGCTGCTGTCGTTCTCGCTGGCGCTTTCGCTGGTGGTGCTGGTGGTCTCCGCGGCGAATCGCAATGCGCTCGACTTCTCGGCCTTTCCGACCGTGATGTTGGTCGCCACGCTGCTCAGGCTCTCGCTCAACGTCGCTTCGACGCGGCTAATCCTGCTGCACGGCAATTTGGGCCCTGGTGCGGCGGGAGTGGTGATTGAATCCTTCGGCCGCGTGATGGTGGGCGACAACTACGCCGTCGGAATCGTGGTCTTCGGAGTACTCGCGATTATCAATTTTGCCGTCATCACCAAGGGCGCCAGCCGGGTGGCCGAAGTGGCGGCGCGCTTCGCGCTCGACGCGATGCCCGGCAAGCAAATGGCGATCGATGCGGACCTCAATGCCGGGACGGTCGGCGAGGAGGAATCGCGGCGGCGGCGGCGCGACCTCGCGCGCGAGACCGATTTTTACGCGGCGATGGACGGCATTGGCAAGTTCGTCCGCGGCGATGCCGTCGCGGCCATCATGATCATGGCGATCAATCTGATCGCCGGGCTTTTCGTCGGGGTGATCGAAAACGGCTTGAGCCTCGGCGACGCCCTGCATACCTATACGATTCTGACCATCGGCGATGGCCTGGCGGCGCAGGTACCTGCGCTGCTCACCTCGACCGCCGCCGGCGTGATCGTGTCGCGCACCGCAAGCGAGTTCGACCTCCCCGACACGATCGGGCGCGAATTGTTGCGCAGCCCCGGAGTATTGTTCGGCGCGGGCGGCCTGCTCGGGCTCATCGGACTGCTCCCCGGCCTGCCCCATCTGCCGTTCGTCGCGATGGCGGCGATCCTCGTCGTGCTCGGAACGCGCAGCCGCGCGCTGGCCCGCAACGTCGCCGACGAGAGTGCGGTGGTCAAACCCAAGGCCGCCGATCAACAGGCCCCCGGACCATGGCCGGATATCCTGCGGCTCGAACTCGGCGCCGCGCTGGTCGCGTTCGTAAATGAGCCCTGGAAGCTCGCCGACCGCATCCAGGCGCTCAGGCCCAAGTTGCGCGAGGAACTCGGAATTACCCTGCCCGCAGTTCGTATCGTCGACAATCTCGCGCTCGATCAGAACACTTACCGCATTCTGCTGCGCGGAACCGAAGTGGCTCGCGGCGTCGTCCGCAGCACCATGAGTCTCGCTATTCCCGGCGTCAAGGGCCCACATGCCAGCGTGCGGGGAATCGAAACCGTCGAACCCGCTTTCGGCCTTCCCGCATTGTGGGTTACCGGCGAGCAGCTCTCTCACGCGCGGCTCAACGGCTACACCGTGGTCGACGCGCTGACCGCGATCGTGACTCATTTCGCCGAAACGGTGCGCACCAATGCGAGCGAAATTCTGACCCGCAAGGACGTCGAGGTCATGCTCGAAGCGGCGCAAAAGGCCGTCCCGCGAATTGTCGAGGAGCTTTCCGGCGTCGGCATCCACCTCGGCACGGTTTACCGGGCGCTTCAGCTCCTGCTCGCGCAACGCATCGCCGTACGCGACCTCCCGGTGATTCTCGAGGCGCTGGCGGCCGAGGGCGGCGCGACCAAGGATCCGGCGGAACTCGTGGAACGCATCCGTCCGCTTATCGGACGCACCATTTGCGAACCGCTGCGCCGCCCCGACGGCGCGTTGCCGGTGCTGGTCGTCGACCCCGCCATCGAGGAGCATTTCTTTACCGCCGCGGCCCAGGAACAACAGATCATCGCGGACCCGTCGGTCTTGCGCTCGATCACTGAGTCGGTCCGCAAGGCCACCGCCGACGCCGCCGGCAAAATGATGGAGATGCCAGCGGTGGTGGTATCGCCGCAGATTCGCCGCATGTTCGAACGAGTTGCCCGCCGGACGTCGCGTCACATCGTGGTACTGGGCGCCAACGACATCCCCGCCGGGGTCGAACCCACCATCGTAGGAAGGATCGGATGAAGGGTTACGCCCAGCAGGCCCCCGGCGGCGCCGCCAAACCCCTTCTCGACGAGGGCGAAATCTCGAGCCTGGTCGAAAACTATCTGCCGCTCGTGGTCAAGCAGGCCGCGCGCGTGTGGCTGTCGCCGCGCATCGGCCTCACTCGCGACGATCTGGTCTCGGCGGGATGTTACGGGCTGCTGCTGGCCGCGCGGCGCTTCGATCCGTCCCGTGGAATCGGGTTCGGCGTGTTCGCGCGTTCGCACGTGCATGGCGCCCTGATGCGCGAGATCAACACCGCGACCAGAGCGGCCGGGGTTGGCGCCGATGAGAATTTCCCAACTTCCGCGGCCGATGTCGAGCCCGACTCGCTGCCAGATGAAAGCGGCGAGGAGGCGGCCCATGACAGTGCCGAAACCGCCCGGGTGCGGGAATTGATGGAATACTTTCTGACCGAAAGCGAACGTACCCATCTCACCCTCTATTACTACGAGGAACTGACTCTGGCCGAAATCGCCGCGGTGGTTGGCCACTCCGAGCGCGCGGTGACCCGCACGCTCAAGGGTGGGCTCGCCAAGCTCAAGGCTGCGATGGCCGAACAGGAGACACCATGAACGGACTCTATGTAGCTGCGGCTGGCGCCCTGAGCCAACTCGCCGGACTCGACACGACGGTACAAAATCTCGCCAACGTCAACACCACCGGCTTCCGCCGCTTCCTGAGCGTCGTGCAGTCGGTCCAAGGTCACGGCTCGCCGTACGAGTACGCAGCCGCCGACGCTTACCCGCCCCTCGATATGGCCCAAGGCCCCTTGCAGGCCACCGGCAATCCGCTGGACGTCGCCATTAGCGGTCCCGCCTTCCTCACCGTCCAGACCCCTGACGGCCCCGCTTATACCCGCAACGGCGAGCTCGCGATCGAGCCCGACGGCACCCTGACGGCCGCGGGCAATCCCGTGATTCCCGAGGGCGGCGGCACGATCACGATGCCCTCTGGCACGGTGTCGATCGGCGGCGACGGCTCGATCAGTGTCGCCGGAAAACCGGTCGCACGTGTCGCGCTGGCCGACCCTGCGGGCGCCACGATGACGCCGATTGGCGGCAGCCTGTATCGTGCCGCGGACAACCAGACGCTCCCGCCGTCCACTGGCGACAGCCAGATTCACCAGGGATTCATCGAACATTCCACCGGCACCGAGGTCGGCGAGATGGTTTCACTGATGAACGTCATGCGCAGCTACGAGGCCGCGATGAAATCAGTCACGTCAATCGACGAAAACCAGGATCGTGCGATCCAGGCGTTCACTCTTCAGGCCTAACGGGAGGACTTCTCAATGCTCGAGGCTATGTCAATCGCATCGACGGGGATGCAGGCGCAGGAAACTCGTATTCAGGTCATCTCCAACAATCTTGCCAACGCCTCGACGCCGGGGTTCAAGGTCTCGCGAGCGCGTTTCCAGGACCTGCTCTATATTAACCAGCGCCAGGCCGGGACCCAGACTTCGCAGGTGAGTTTCGTGCCCACCGGCGAGTCGCTCGGACTCGGCACGCGCACCGCCGCAGTGGATCAAATCTTCACCGAAGGCGAACTCGATAACACCGGCAATCCGCTCGATGTCGCCATCCAGGGCGACGGCTTCTTTCAGGTCTCGCTGCCCGACGGAACCATCGCCTACACGCGCGACGGCAGTTTCCGGCTCGACCAGAACGGCCGTTTGGTCACCCTCGACGGCTACTCGATGCTGCCCGGGATCAACGTTCCACAAGGGGCGCGCAATATCACTATCGGAGCCGATGGAACCGTCTCGGTACAGGTGAACAACCAGACCGTCCCGACCCAGGCCGGACAACTTCAGATCATCAAATTCCTCAATCCGGCCGGGCTTCAGCCCATGGGCCAAAACCTCTACGTGCAGACCCAGGCTGCGGGACCGCCCCAGGCCGGTGTGGCCGGTCAGAACGGCTTCGGCTCGATCGCCCAGGGCTTCCTCGAAATGCCCAACGCGAGCGTCGTGCAAGAGCTGGTCGGGTTGATCGAAGCGCAACGCGCTTACGAAGCAAGCTCCAAGGCGGTCCAGGTCTCCGATCAGATGCAGGGAATCGCCAATGGCCTCATCAGGTAGTTTCGCGCTTCGCCGCAGTCCCGCGCCTGTAACGCGCATCGGCGCCAACCGCCGAGGGCTGCCCGGACCGGGAGCGGCCGGAGCAGGCCTTGCGTCGGCGCCCGAGGATGCCTCCGCACGCCTTCTCAAGACCGCCGCGACGCGGTATCGCAAATGGCCCGAGCTGGTCTCCGTTACGCTCGGAGCCCTGTTGCTCACGGCGGCGTCAGCGGCTGCCGACGGCCCCGCGGCTGGGTCGCCGGCGCCAAATCCCGCAGCGGCCGCCACCGCGTCGGTAGCGCTCCCGGCCGGGGACTTACAGCCGCTTGATTTGGCCGCCCAGGTCGCCGCACAACTTGCCCCGCTGATGCCCGATGGGACGCGCGTCCAGAGTGTGACGCTGGGATGCAAGCCGTCCCCGGAGGCTACTCTCAAGAGTGTTGCACCAGGCTTCACCAAGCTCATGGCGCGTGGTTTTGTGGTCGAATTTCAGACCGGGACGGGAGTACTGGCTTGCAGTGCGAGTCTCACTGCACAACGCCAGGTGCTGATCGCCACGCACGATATCGCGACCGCCGAAGCGGTCACCGAGCGCGACTTCGACGCCCGCTGGGTTGATGCGTTTGCGGGGGCGATTGGAGCCCTGACTGAGTTTCCGCGGAGCGGGCCTTACGCCAGCACGACTCTTATCCGTGCGGGCCAGCCGCTTTACGCCAACGAACTCGCGCGGCCGCTTGCGGTCCATGCGGGCGACTTCGTGAGCGTGCTGGTCAGAAACGGCCCGGTGACCGTGCGTACCCAGCTTCAGGCTCAATCGTCAGCCGCGATTGGTGAAACCGCGACTCTGACGAATCCCGACGGTGGGACTCCGGTGACGATTTCAGTCACCGGGTTCAAGACCGGGGAACTGGTAATGCAATGAGAATCAGAACTCTGACTGCCGGGGCGCTGGCCGGCGCCATGCTCACGCTTGCAGGATGCGCAGCGCTACCGTTTGTGCCGCTTGCGGCCCACGTGGTGCCGCGGATGTTGTTCCCCAACCATCAGCCCGGCCAGCAGGCGGCGAAAGCGGAGCCGCCGCCGGACCCGGCAATCGCAACGGCGCTTGCGACCGCGATGCCCGGCAACGGCGATGCCGGTGTCGATATTGCTCAACAGGATCGGGTGGCGTTTTTGCCCTCCGCTCAAGGCAGCATCCCATTGCGGGTGGCTGCGGTCGATCTCGTCTCGGACGTGAAGGCACGCGCTGTCGGCGACACCGTCACGGTCAATGTAGTCGAGTCGATTAACGGCGAAAGCAAGGCGCAAACCGAACTCGGCAACAAGCGTTCGATCAATGCCGGGTTGCCCAATCTCTTCACCCTCGCCGAGAGCTTGGGCCGGAACAATCCGTTGCTGAATCTCTCGAGCCTGATCAACAGCACGACGGACAGCAGCACCACCGGACAGGGCGACATGACGGCCGGGGACACCTTCACCGCCACCGTCAGCGCGATCGTCACCGCCGTCAATCCGAGCGGGACGCTCAGCATCAAGGGCCGGCGCAAACTCCAGGTCAACGGCGAAAACGACGCGATTGTTCTGAGCGGTGTCGTGCGCCCGCAGGATATCGACTCCAACAACATGGTGTCGTCCGCGCAGGTAGCCGACCTCGAAGTGAGTATCACCGGGCAGGGACAGATACGTGACAAGCAGGGAGACGGATTGGGCACCCGTATCTTCGACTGGCTATGGCTATTCTGATGAAAGAACTGAGACTCTTGATAGTCGGGTTGGTACTTGCAGTGACGGCAGGTCATGCCTGGGGCCAGACTCCGGCCGAAGCCGCGTCTCAGAGCGCCGCTGCCGAGGCCCAATCGCCGCTCCTGCTGCCGGCGCCAAGCCAGCCGCAGTTCGTCAATCCAGGCGGCGGCTTGTTGGGATTTCAGCACGGACAGCCCGGCAGTACCGTGACGCTCGAGACGCTCGCCCATATTCGCGGGATCCGCGTGAACCACCTGATTGGGCATGGCCTCGTGGTCGGATTGCAGAACACCGGCGATACCCAACAGACGCTGTTTTCCATCCAGTTCCTGCTGAACAGCCTGCGCCGCGAAAGTATAACCATTCCCTCGAGCCTCAATCCCAACAATATTCAGACCCGTAACCTGGCCGCGGTGATGGTCACCGTCGACCTGCCCGCGTTTGCGCGCGTGGGCGCACGGGTCGATACGCTGGTCTCGGCCCTGGGCGACGCGCGCTCCCTGCAAGGCGGCACGCTCCTGATGACGCCGCTGCGCGGCGCCGACGACCGGGTTTACGGGCTGGCCCAGGGGCCGCTTACGATCGAAGGCTATTTCGCGGGCGGCGCCGGCGGCTCGTCCTCGCGCAAGAACTTCCAGACCGCGGGACAAATCCCGGGTGGCGCGACTGTGGAACGCGAGGTCCCCAATGACTTCGCGGGCTCCCGCGATATCCAGATCGACCTCAACGATCCCGACGCCGCGGTCGCGATACGCGCGGCCAACGCGATCAGCACCCGCTTCAATGACGTGCAGGTTGCGGTGATGGACCCGGGCACGATCGACGTCAAACTGCCGTTATGGCTCTCGCCCGTCAGATTCGCTGCCGCGCTCAGCGAGATCTCAATTGCGGCGGGCGAGTCCGACCGCGTCGTGATGGATGAGCGTACCGGCACGATCGTCGTGGGCGGCGCCGTCACCGTCGGCAAAGCCGCGGTCAGCCACGGCAATCTTACCGTTACGATCGAACCCCAACTCCAGGTTTCGCAGCCCGGACCATTCAGCAGAGGAACCACGGTGTCGCAGAAAACCGCGAAGATTTCGGTCGATCAGGAGCAAGGGCAGTTTTTCATGGTGCCACAGGGAGCTAGCGTCGAACAAATCGCGGAGACGCTCAATGCGGTTGGCACCAAGCCTGGCGACGTCATTGCGATTCTGGAGGGTCTGCGCGCCGCCGGTGCGCTGCACGGAGAATTGATTATTCGCTGACGATCGGTTTTTGTCCGCAGATGAGGAGCTTCAATGGCTAGCACAATCAATACAATATTCAGCGATAGTATATTCGCTAAAACGATCCACGGCGCCCGCAGCGATAGTCAGACCGATCGCAAGCACGCCGCCGAAAGCTTCACCGAGATCTTCGCCTCGATACTGTCCAAACAGATGCGGCAGTCAATGGTAGGCCCAGACAAGGGACCCATGGGAATCGCCGGCGGCTCCAGCGG
>Ga0153915_10005085_pt1 | contig 12215 bp, 6 predicted proteins | sample Opewatmetagenome_2_FD_107003 | JGI IMG/M metagenome (GOLD analysis project Ga0153915, IMG submission 107003) | Freshwater wetland microbial communities from Ohio, USA - Open water 3 Core 3 Depth 3 metaG | ecosystem: Environmental > Aquatic > Freshwater > Wetlands | place: USA: Ohio, Lake Erie...
GGACGAGCCGGCGGCTCGATGATCGCCGCCCGCCGGGATGTCGGCGCCGGTCGTGCCGCGGCCGCGCCCTGGCTCGCCGACTCTGCCGGCGTACCCTCCCCCATGGCGAGCGATTCTCCCGCCGGCGACTGCACGGGCGCCTGCTGTCGCGAGTCGGCGGCTGGTGAACCCGGCCCGGCATCGGTCACGCCGCCTACCTGACGGGAGCCGCCCCGCCCACCTAGCTGGCCCGCCATGAAACCGAGAGCCGCGACGAATGTGATCCCGGCGGCAATGGCGAGCCGCTTGACGGGGTAGGCCTGCCGTCCCGCGTCCGGGCCGCCGGGCTTCCGGCCTTCGCCAGCCGAGGCGGGGCCAGGCCCCGCCGCATACCGATCGAGCGTCGTCGCCGATCCCGCGAGCGACGCTCCCGCGCTCGCGGCGACCGACGCGCCGTTCCCCACCGGCGACCTGGCATGGTTGACGGGCCGTGGTGCCGCCTGCGGCGCGACCCTCTGGGGACCGCGTCTGATCACCTCGCCCCCCACCCCACGCACCTGGGCGCGGGAACCCCGGATCATCTCCAGCGACTCTTCCGGGGTGACGACCCACTCGAGGTCACCCCGAGTGCCCACATCGCCCCCGACCGGCGAGCCTCCACTCCGCGCAGGTGCCACCTCCGGCGAGGATGGCGGCGGGGGCGGGGGGGCGGGGGGGGACGGCGCGGCTGGCACAGCCGCATCCGGTCCCGGCCCGGAACCTCCGGCCTTCGCGCCAACCGGCTCGAGCGCCGCGTCGGCCACGACATCTACCTGCGGTTCGACACCGTGCGGCGCAGCCTCGACCCGTAGCGAAACCGCCTGAGGCTGACCCGCTTCGGCGGGCCGCTGCGCAAGGCCCGACCGCGCAGCAGAGGCGGCCGGCGCCGCCTGGACGCCTCGCTGGATTCGCTCCGCGCTCCGGCGGTCACGCGAATCACCCGTGCGCTGGTCTTCCTCCCTCCGGGGCCCCACCCGCCGCTCGGCGCCGGCCTGAGGCTGGGCCGCGTTCACCGCGCGACGGCGGTCAGTGCCGGTCCGACGGTCATGCTTGCGGCGGTCGGAGCCGGCGCGGCGCTCCCGGGCTCGCCGCTCCACAGTCCCCGCTGTCGGGGCCGCACTGCGGCCCGCGGCAGCCGGCCCGCGCTGCGACTGTGGCACCTTCGACGCGACCGCGCCTGCCGGCTCCGGCTGCTCCTCGGCGGCCGCGACCGGCAGTGCGCCCGTCGTGGTGCGGACGTGCATCGTGCGCAAGTGCTCGGCGCAGATGGGGCAGTCCACGATATGCCGGGCCGCATCCTTCCGGCGCTGTGGATCCGCGTATTCCGCTTCCCGCACCGCGTACGCGAGCAGCTCGCGGTACTCGAGGTGACGCACGCGCGCGCGCCGTTCCACCAGCTGCGCCAAGCCCGCCGTGACCAGGCCGTAGAGGGCCTTGCCGACGTCGAACTCGGCCATCCCGGTGGTCTCGACGAGGCCATTCACGTCCAGCGTGCCGTCCAGCATCGGGAGGATGCGCTTCTGCTCCTCCGTGAGGCCTTCGGCCGCCGGTCCGAGCGTCTCCCTGCTGCGCCGGTACACCAAGTCGAGCGACGGGATCTTCTTCTGGATCAGGCTCCACTCGTCCACCCGGCGTGCGCCTTCGAGCAGCAAGCTCTCGGTGTCGAGGGGGACGAGCAGGGACTGGTGCGGCGGGAGCCGGTCTGACGTGAAGCTGAACGTTCCCTGCTTCCACGTAAACAGGAAGTAGACGGCCTCTTCCACCTGGAAGCGGATGAACTGCTCGAGCTCGGCGCGGTCGATGCTCCCGGCGTCCACCAGGATTCGGCCGATCTGATGCCCGCTGCTGCGGGTCTGCTCCGCGACCGCCTGGTCGAGCTGCTGCCGAGTGATCCGGCCGCTCTTGAGGAGCATGTCGCCAAGGCGGTCCGGCCGGTTCGAGACGGTCGCGTAACTGACCCTGCCGACGTCCAGGAAGATCTGCCCCTGCATCATCGTCCCGTCGATGACGACGAGGCACCCGGTCTTCCTCCCCAACGCAAGCAGCTGGAGCACGTCAGGCAGGCCGGCTTCCTCGATACTCCCCTGGATGGCCACTACTCCGAGACCTCGACGCCGGTTGGCGCCTCGTCGGAGCCTGGGCTGCACGGCTGGCGCACGCGTGCATTATCGCCGGTCCGCCCACGGCGCAACAGCCCCACGCGGCCGCCGCGCCGGCCGGTCACTGGCGCGGCTCCAGGCGCAACTCGAGGTCCTCGAAGCGTTTCTCCCCCGGGCCTGGCGGCACGAAGATGGAGAGGGGTGGCACGGAGGCCTTCAGCCGGTCCAGAACGGCATCCGGCAGCGTGACCTCGTAGTCGCCCGGCGGGATGGCGCCTCGGTAGAACGCGCCGTCGCCGAACGTGGTGACGGTGAGCTCCGCTCCGGTGTTCAGCTCGCGCAGCACCACCGGCACGCCCGCGAGCGCCTGGTCTTCAAACACCACGAAGCCGCTCACCTCGGCCCCGACCACGACCGGCACCTGGATGTTGCCGAACGCGTTCGGCATCGGCCGGACGCGGAGGACCGGTGCCGGCAGGAGGAAGTGGGGGTCCGCGAACGAGAGCGTATCCACGTCGATCTGGACCGGCTCGGATGGCGAGAGGCCCCAGGCCGCGAATCGGCCGTCCTCGTCGGTCTTCGCGGGCCAGCCGCCGACGCTCACCGGAATGCCCGGGAGCCCCGGCTCACCTGGATCGCGCACGCCGTTGCCGTTGTCGTCCCGGAACAGAACGCCCGAAATCCCTCCCCGTCCGAGATCCGCGCCGTCGCCCAGTTTCAGCACGCGTGACCGGGGATCCCATGCCACGGCGCCGTAGGCAAACGTCAGCTCGCTGGAACCCGTGCCCGAGGTGATCCGGCTGCGGCTCCCGATCCGCGGCCCCGGCATGGCGGTGGTCAGACCCAGCTCGAGGCTGACGCCACCCGCCCGATACCAGCCGATCGCGGCGTCCAGCCGCAACAGCTGCGAGAGCCGGCGACCCAGGGCCGCGCGCACTGCCGTGAGTCCGCGGGAGGGTTCGACGGCGATCTGGCCCTGCACGGTGGACGTGCGGAGCCACGCCCAGGGGCCGAGCAGCATCGCGTCGGCGCTCGCGTCTATGGCGAACTGCGAGCTGTCCCACGCCGTGCCAAGGTCCAGCGCGCTGTGCAGGACGCCGAGCGAGTACCTGATCTGACCTACGAGCGTCGTGGCCGAAATGCGCTCCACGCGTTGCCGCATGCTCGGGCCGCTGGACAGCAAGCCGGTGCCCTCGAAGAACAGCGCGCCACCCATCCACCCGGGGCGCCAGAACAGCGACGCGTCGGACTGCGCGCGCTGCGCGGCCGCTCCACTGTACGGTGCGCCGGCCGTGGCGTAGCGCGTGTAGGTCGCATTGGCCCGGAGATCGGCCGTCGGTTCGAACGCCGCCTCCGCCCGTAGATGCCCGTTCACCACCCCTTCGCCCGTGAGCGCCAGGAAGGAGAGCGGCGCGGTCGATACCACGGCGTACGGCTGCCAGAGCGTGCCCCGCGGCCCATCGAAGAACGCGTCCGAGCCGCCCTGCACGGTCACGTGATTGGAGAGTCCGTAGCGGACATCCGCGCTGAGCATCCCGTTGCACGGGTCGTAGCGGCACCCGCCCATGGCCAGCGCGTACTCCACCTGGCCGCCGGGCAGCCGGCTGGTGGGGACGCGGACCGTGCGCTTCTGCTGCACGATCTCGCCGGACGGGCCGTACAGCACGAGGTTGAACGGGTTCTGGCCGTAGCGGAGCTGCAGCGGGACGCGGAACGCTCCCACGGCGTCGGCGGCGGCATAGCCCAAGAGCCGGCCGCCGTCATACAGCTCCACTTCCCAGCCGTCCGGCACGTTCCCCACGATGGGCTCGACGTCGAACTCGGACGAGCGGATGAACGGCGCATTGGTGATCACCCCGCCTTCCAGGAGCCTCGAGCGCAGGCCGTTGGACTGCACGTCGCCGATCCGCACCTGCCGAACCAGGTAGGACCCGGACCACACGCGCGTCCACGAGGCGAGGAGCTCCGAGCCCGACGCGCCATGGTCGCTCCACAGCTGCGGCCGCAGTTCAGCGCTCCCGCCGAGCACCCCGGCACCGAGCCCGAGATCGAGCGAGAGCTGGTCGGTCGGGCCGCTGGTCGCGGCCGTGAGGGACCAGCTGAGCACCGCGCCGTCTACGGCGCGCTGTCTGAGCGGGATATCCAGCGTCTGCGGCGCAAGCTGCGGGCGGTAGAGCAGCTGGTGCCGGCGCTCCCGGCGTATGCGCTGGTTGACCGGAAGGGCCGCCGCATGACCGACCATGGCGGAGAGATTCTCCCACTCCACGCTGGTGCGGACGCCCAGCAGTTCGTCCAGAAGGCCCGTGGCGACGAACAGGTCGCCGTCCCACCAGACCACGTCCATGGTGTCGTAGCGGACAGGATTCGCCCCTTTGGACAGCAGGTTGGCCGCCGGCTTGAACCGCAGCGCCTCATGGCCGGGCTCGAGCATCGCCACGGCGGAATCGCGCAGGGCGAAGGCCTCGATGCGGATCTCCGCCAAGTCGAGGACCTGGCGGAGCGGCAGCAGCAGGATCGGGCCGTTGGCCAGGGCCGGAATCACGGCCGAGGGGCCGTTCTCGATGTCGAGCTGAATGACCGCGTCCACGTAGGCGGTGTCGCGCCCGGAACTGCCCTGCGGGCCAGCGGTGCCACCAAACGCGATCTGGGCGACGGCGGGTGAGGCGACCGCGAACGCAAGCATGCACGCCGCCAGCATGGCGCCGGGGCGAAGGAGCCCATGCCGTCGGGGCCAGGTCGGTGTCCGGGATGGTGCCGGCGTCATGGCTCCCGTCAGCCAACGCGGACTGCCACCGAGTCCATCACGGTGGCTGCGGGCAGCACCCGGTCGGCCGGCAGGTCCGGACGCTCCGCGCGAAGCCGGAAGCGGACCAGGTAGTCACCGGGCGCGATCGAGTCGAGGGGGAAGGAGAAGCGCCGCCGCACCGGGAGGTACACGCCCAGCGCGGTGGACCAGTGTCGCACAGTGGCTCGGCCCGCATCCAGCAGCTCGATGTCGGCCGTGCCCAGATAGGCGGCATTCCCCTGCCGGTCCATGTGCGCCCAGACCGTGAGGGAATCACCCTCGGCCTCCGCGCTGAGGGCCCGCAGCACCACGCCGGTGGACACGCTGCCCTTACGGTACGTCACGGAGGTCACCAGGCGGATCACCAGGTTCACGCCGGCACGCACGACGCTGTCCGCGCCGGACACGCGCACCGGAGCTCCGCTCCCCGTGACGATCATTCGGGTCCAGTATTCGCCCTCCGGCAGACCTGCCGGGGGGCGCGCCAGGAGCCGCACCACCTGCTGCGACCTGGGCTCGAGGTGCACGCGCTGAGGAAACGCGCGGACCCAATCGGTGGCGGACGGGAACACCGAGCCCGGGTCATCGACGAACCGGATGTAGGGCGTGCCCCCGGAATCCACATCCGGGAAGCCGAACCGGAGCTCGATGCTCGCTTCCTCGGGAGTGTCACCCGAGTTGCCGATCGTGACCTGGGCGGAGGGTGTCCGGTCGTCCATGAACACGGCCGTCGGCGTCACGTAGATCGCCTCGATCACCGCCGGGAGGAGAACGGCCGATGTGACCGTGACCACGGCGATCCGCAGCGCAGCCTTGGACCGGTCTCGCATGGTCAGCTCCCCAGATTGAAGATGGTCAGCGAGATGGTGGCGCTGTACGTGCCGCTGGCCTGAGGCCGGCCGGGCCGCACCGTGCCGCCGATCCGCACGTAGAGGCGCCCGTTCGGACCCAGGGACTCGATCACCGGCGCGTGCGGGTCGAAGAGGTGGCCGCGCGGCGGCCGGCCCCGACTGAGGTCTGCGAACCCGTCGCCGGGTCCGAAGCTGACGGGCATCACCGCGCTTTGCTCACTGGTGAGTGCGGTCGGCAGGACGAACTCGATCCGAACGCTTGCATCCGCCGGGCCCTGGATCTCGAACAGCCCGGCGTGACGCGGGTCGCGCACGTTGACCGAAGAGGGGATGCCGGGGAGCACAGTTCCGAACGAGAGGTCGTTGACGGACAACGCCAGCAGCGGCCGTGGGGTTTTCCCGTGCGACGGAAACGCCTGCGCCCGGAGAGGCGAGGCGGAACCCAGCGCCACCACGGACGCCGCGAGTATGGCGATCGCCAACCTGCCCATTTGAAGCCCGCAACCGTGCCGGCCCGAGCACCGACGCCTGCTGGCCACCGACCCTTGGCCTTTCCCGGACCGACACGGTAGTCGCGGAGTGCCAGCCGCGCTGCTGGCGCGCTACTGGTACGCCACCGTCAGGGTGATCGTGCCCGTGTAGAGGCCCGTGGTCGTGAGCGCGGGAGGCGACACGGTGCCTGAAATACCGATCACCAGGTTCCCCGTACCGTCCAGGCTCGCCCCGAATGCCGCGTTCGGGCTGAAGGTCGTGAAGGCCGTCGGAAACGGGTTCCACAGCAGCCCGTCACTCGCGGAGAACAGGATCGGGATCGTGGCCCCACCCGTTCCGGCCAGCACCGTCGGGAGCGTGAAACTGACGGAGACCGGAGTGCTGGGCTGGCCGGAGATGTTGAACCGGCCTGCGTCCGTTCCGAGGCTGGTCGGCACCTTCGGCGTTCCGGCTGTGACGGTGCCGAAGTTCAGGTCGTTGACGCCTGCCGCCGTGAGTGGCGCGACGCCGGACACCTGGGCCCTGGCCGTAATGGACGCTGTGGCCGAAGTCTGGGCCGCCGCGGGCCGGGCGAGGGCGCTCAGGACGAGCAGCCCTACCACTGCCGCAGCGGCTAGGCGATTGGAACGCGACATCTCTTCCTCCTCTGCCGGACGACGGGACTGTGGTTGCCAGTCAATTCGACTGGGGGGCACCACGGGAACACTTGCCTACCTGGGTGCAAGACGTACGCCAAGGGTCGTCTCGCCCGGAGCGTCGCTAATCACTTGCCGCATCTTCGGTTGAGCCCACGTGGCTGGCGACTCGCTGTCTCTGGATTCGGTGGGAGTACGCCACCCCTGTTGCGTCGGCGCGATAGCCCAGCCTCCCAGCCTCCGCGTCGCCCGCCACATATACCACGCCCAGCGCGGCTCCGCCAGCAACGATGGACCAGGTGTTCCGGCCCCGAGCCACGATTCTCTGGCTCCCTTGTCCCGCTTGGCCGGCGAAGAACGCTTACGGCAGGACCAGCCGCTTGAACTCCGGGTCGTCGCGTAGCCCGCGGAACCACCACGTGCTGTCGCGGGCGATGTTGACCTTGTCCTGCGGGTTGGTGGCGAGATACAGCTTCAGCAGTTGCAGCGCCTGCGCGCGGTCATCCAACAGATTGCGCAGCATGATCTCGAGATAGACGAGGTCGCGAGTCGGATCCACGTCGGCGCCGGCTCGCGCGCGGAGCGCAACGGCTCTGGCGCTGTCCTTGAGGCCGGCGTTGACCAGAGCGAAGGCGACCTCCAGCTGGCCGTAGCGCCGACGGAAGTCGCGCTGGGGCGGCGGATACAGCGCGACGTTGCGATCCAGCAGGCGCCATAGCTCCGGGACGTCTGGCCGCAGGCCCTTGAGGGCGTACAGAGTGATCTGGCACTCAGTGAAGCTGGGATCCTGCGGAAACCGCCCGTACCCCTCCCGGCACCACTTGCCGGCCTCGGCGGCGTCCTCGAGATCCAGCGAGGCAGAGAACAGGCGCCACAGGACATCCCGCGCCTCGGTAAGGTAGGGGTCCACCTCGTACGCCTGCATCGCGGCGAGCTTCGAGTCCACCAGGTCGGAAGTGCGCGCATAGAGATGGCTGAGCAGGGCGAGGTCCGACGCCCGGTTCGGGTTGGACGCGGCTTCTCCTGCCATGAGATCCCGCCTCGCGTCGGCCAGCAGCTGGTTCGCCTCGCCCGGGGGTTCGAGGTTGAACAACCAGCGGATGTACCGCATCGTGCCGCGGAGATTCAGCGCCTCGGGATCGTCCGGCCGCAGCGCGAGAGCCTGGCGCGCGAAGTCGAGGCCCCGGCCGATCCATTGGGCCGCCGGCCCCTTCTCGAAGCCCACGATGTGCCGCTGCTGCCAGGCGAGCCACCCGCGCTCCACGATCGGCGTGGTCCACTTCCGGTCTTTGCCGGAGGCCTGGGCGAGGAGAGAGTCAGCCTGCGCTAGGGTTCTCGTGGCGGACGCTGTGTCACCGGTGCCGAGCAGTGTATCGACGTTGCGCGCCAGCTCTTTCGCCCGCTGCACCAGCTCCCACGCCTGCGGGTTCCGGGTCCCTGCCCGCGCCTCCACCCGCTGGATCTCCTGACCAAGCCTTTGGCGCAGGAACTGCGCGACCTGGTTCGCGAGCGTCGCCTGCAGCGCCATCGGGTCGGCCCGCGGCACCGTGAGCATCTTCGCGTCGATCTCGTCCCCGCTGGCCGCGTCTACCATCGAGACGTTCAGCTGCAGGCTGTCGGCAGATTGCGCCAGCGTCCCGTCCACGATCGTGCCGACCTTGAGCGCGCGTCGGATGCTGTCCGTGCTCACCGTGGTGTGGCGATAGGGCGCCACGCCGTTGCGGGAGATGACCTGCAGCGCGGAGACGGCGCTCAGGTCGTGGATCAAGGCCTCGGTCAGTCCGTCCGCCAGATACGTGAGGCTGTGGTCCGGGCTGCGGTCGTCGAAATAGAGAACCGCAATACGACTCGGGTCCGGCCGAGGTGCCGCCGCCGCCGGCCGGCGGTCGAGCCACTGGCCCCAGGCGAACCAGCCGGTGAGGCCGAGCACGAGGACCGGGATACCCCACCCGAGCAACGTCCGCCAGGAAGCAGGCACGGGCAGGCTCACCGTCACGGAGGGCCGCACGGTCCGCACGGCACCCGCGGGGCTGGCCCGCCGCATCGAGGCGGTGACGCGCGACGGCACGCCGAGGGCCTCGGCGAACATGATGACCGTGGGGAACCGGTCCGCCGGCACCTTGGCGAGGCCGCGCAGCAGGGCGGCTTCCATGGTGTCCGGGATGGTATCGCGCACGATCGAAGGTGGCTCGACCGACGCCATGGAGTGGCGTGCGATGATCGCTTGCACGTTCGGTCCGGTGAACGGCGGCTGCCCCACCAGCATCTCGTACACGACGCACGCGAGGCTGTACTGGTCGCTGCGGCCGTCGATGTCTGGGCTCCCGGTGCCCTGCTCTGGGCTCATGTAGGCCGGAGTGCCGATCACCGTGCCGGTCTGCGTCAGCTGCTGCTGCTCGACGGCGGACGCCGCGCGCGCGATCCCGAAGTCCGCGACCACCGTGCTGCCCCCCGAAAGCATGATGTTCTCGGGCTTGATGTCGCGGTGCACGATGTCGCGGCTGTGCGCGTAGCCTAGTGCGCCGGCCACCTCCGACGTGATCTTGATGATGTCTTCCTGGGGAAGCTGCTTCTCGCGATTGAGCCGATCCCGCAGCGACTCCCCCTCCACGTAGGGCATCACGTAGTAGAGGTAGCCGACGGCCTCGCCCGAATCGTACAGCGGCAGGATGTGCGGGTGCTGCAGCCGGGCTGCGATCTCGATCTCGCGCTGGAAACGCTCCGTCCCGATCGCGGCCGAGAGGTCGGGGTGGAGGACCTTGATCGCCACCTTGCGGCGATGCTTCAGATCTTCCGCGAGGAACACGGTGGCCATGCCCCCACGTCCCAACTCCCGCTCCACGGCGTAGCGGTCAACGAGGGCGTCGCGCAGAGTGTCGAGCAGATCGGCCACGGTGCCTTGGACTGATTTGCGCTAAACAATACGGCTCTTCCGGGAGCGCCGCCACGGGCTGCGTCCGCGCGCCCGGTGCCGAGGGACCCGGACGACCGAACAGGGGCGGCCCGAATGGACCGCCCCTGTCGGCGCCGGCGAAGAAAACGCAGCTACGGCCGGACGTTGAACCTGGCCGACGTCGTCTGCTGCACCAAGATCGCCGGCCGCCCGCCGACTGACCCCGAAGCAACAAGGAGGTAGCCGCCGGTCTTGGTCTCGCTGAGATCGGCGAACGTCGCGCGACCGGAGAAGTCGGTCACCTGCGTCAGCGTGCCATTGAGCACGGCCGGGGTGCCGTTGTTGTTGAGTGCCGAGAGGGTGATCGCGACGTTCGCGACCGTGGAGCCGGTGGTCGCGTGGGTCGCCTGCACCACCACGGGCGGCGAGATGATCTGATTCACCTGGACGTCGCTGGGCTGCACCACGAAGGTCAGCGTCAGAGTGTCCACTGGCTCGACGCCGAATTCGCTGTGGATCCCCCCGGTCGTGCCGCCGAGCCCGTCCACAATCGTGGCGTTGGTGGCCGAGAGGGTTGCCGGAGCGAGGAGGCTTGCCCCCCAGCGTGCCGCGCCGAGGGCGAACTGGAGCGGTCCGCCAAGCGATAGGGAGGCGCTCGTCGGCGAGCAGGTGGCCAGATTCAGCCACAGCGCGTGCACGAACGGCAGCAGTCCGACGTTTTGCTCATGCAGCAGGGATGTCTGATTGCCGCTGGCGTCGGGGTCCAGGCAGACTGCGACCACGGCCGGCGGCGAGAACGTCGTGCTCCGTGGCACCACCCGCCAGTCGAAGGTCTGCGGGAACGAACCCGGCATCCCGTACACGAGAATCCGGCGCGGCGCGGCGTTCCCGCTCAACATCCCGGCCCAGGGGGCCGCAGGGTTCACCGAATCGGGGCCGATCCCCGAGAACGGGCTCGTCAGCGGGCGGCTGAACACGACGAAGTTGGTATCGGCAGTTCCGCCGCGCACGGCGTAAGCGCCATGCTGTGCCGGATCCGTAGCGACGCTAAAGTTCTCCGGGAACGTCGCCGGGAGGTCTGCGGCGTTGTTGTACATGCACGCTAGCAGCCCGTTGGTCAGGCTCGAGGCGTCCGCCACGTCGGTGTTGCCCGCCGTGATGTTGGCGGCGATGTGTGTCATCACGGAGAAGCCGCTGTCCTGCGCCGTCGTCGTAAAGGCACCGGCAGTCTGCATCGCGGAGAGAATGTTCTTCACGATCTTCGCTTCGCCGCTGCCGAAATAATGCGTCGCGAGCTGGCTCAGGGACTTGAAGTCGCAGCTGAGCCCACTGCTCGTGGCCGTCACCTGCATACTCGGCCCCGGGGGTAGCGGCGTGCTTCGCTCTCCGCATCCAACCGTGACCAACGCGGCGAGCGCTACCGCCGACCTGCTCAGACTCATACGCATAGTCTCCCTCCCGGGGGGGTGAAGGGCTGCACCACGTACTGCTTGTCGAATTGGGGCGAGAAAGATCACCCGGAGCCGCCTCGTGCACAAGCCGCGCCATCGCCCTGGCGGCGGAATGCCGGCCAACCGACCCGCTAATCGGCCGTTTTTCGCAGCACACACACCACATTGCGGTGCGCGAGCCACACTCCCCTCGCCGGGTTTCGCACCGAGCAGGTGACCTTATGACGGAGGGGTTCCGGGTTGCCCCGACCCGCGTCGTGTCCGCTGGCGCAGCACAGGCAAATGCGCTCGCGGCTGTCCCACTTCGCTCTTGCGCGGGACGGGCTGCGGGTGACATCTGGGTGACGGTCCTGCAGTACTCATTGCACGTCCTCAACGCCGCACCGCGACCCATGAGCCTCCCCGAAGATCGGCGTCGTCCGCAGCCCGAGTACCGATGTCTTGGACCCGTGTCGTTGAAGAGCGCGACCGGGGCGCAGTTGGGCTTCCGCACCCGGAAACAGATGGCGCTGCTCACCCTCTTCGTGCGCCGCCCCGGGCAGCCGCTGTCCCGGGACCGCCTCATCGACCTGCTCTGGTCCGAAGGCGACCCCGGCCGGGCCCGCCACTCCCTGTCCCAGTCGATCTCTCTCATCAACAAGGCGCTCGGCTGCGAGGCGATCGTCGGGTCGTCGAAGGACGAGCTGCTGCTTCGCGAGGGGCTCGTCTGGGCCGACGTGACGGAATTCGAGCGGTGCGCCGCGCAGCGCCGGCAGCGTGACGCCCGTGACCTGTGGCGCGGCAATCTGCTTGAAGACGTCTGGATCCGGCGTGCGCCCAACTTCGAGCGCTGGCTCGAAACCGAGCGCCGCCGGCTCCTCGAGACTATGCGGCGTGCTCTGCACGAGCTGCTCAGCTCGAGCCGCACGGAGGGCAACTGGGAGGAGATGCATGCCGTCGCCGACTCACTGCTCGAGCTGGACGGACTCGATGAGACGGCGATGCTCGCACA
>Ga0153915_10005086_pt1 | contig 12214 bp, 10 predicted proteins | sample Opewatmetagenome_2_FD_107003 | JGI IMG/M metagenome (GOLD analysis project Ga0153915, IMG submission 107003) | Freshwater wetland microbial communities from Ohio, USA - Open water 3 Core 3 Depth 3 metaG | ecosystem: Environmental > Aquatic > Freshwater > Wetlands | place: USA: Ohio, Lake Erie...
ACGTGGTTCCTCACACCAGACCGTTAATCGTCAGTGGAGGAGCAATAGGGATAGAAACAGTTCTAGACTTAAAGAGATCTGAAGCCCAGCCCAGTCATTACCAAGGTCCAACGAGTATTACGACTTTAATTACCCAAAGAGCACCCGAGTTCGGTACCGAAACGATTTGGTTTATCGTCTCGTTGCCTCAGTATGTCGCTTTGGAAGAAGACTATATTGGCAAGGTACGCCTAATGGAAATTCTGAATTTGCTCTACAACATCCCAATTGCTAAGAAAGATCTTAAGAAAGCTACCGAGCAGCGAGGCATAATAAACCAGAAAGTAGAAAAGACCCCGGAGTTGAAGCATACTCTTCCTCAACTTGAGGCTATGTATGAAGTTCGAATAAAGAGAGAGGAGGGGGAAAAAAGACCTAAGTTAACGCCTGAGGTAGAGGAAATTCTTTGGAAAATCATGGGAAAAGATTTTGGGAAAGCATAAGGAAAATATTTAGAGGAAGTTTATTGTGCCTGCAGCAATCCTTCACCTTGGGGCCGGCAAGGTAACAAACCCCCTACGCACATCAGGTGCGAGACGGTTACGAATGATTTCCGATTAGTCTTAAAGGTGGAAAGGAGGAGACAGATGGCCCAGATTGAAATGACGCGGGACGAGATTGAAATGTTGCGGGAAATTCTCAGGAAACAACTCTCGGAACTCGCCTTGGAAACCGCCTTCACCCACAGGAAAGACTTCCATGAATTTCTGAAAAGAAGAAAGGAGTTCATGGAAGGTTTCGTCGGACGTTTAGAGAGGGAACTCGCATCCGGGAGAAGAGAGATAGTAAATATTGACCGGCTCAGGAAAGTGGACATTTTGGAGGGACTCGCGGAGGGGGAGCTCCAGAGCATTGCCCAATACTTCGAGGAAGAAGACGTGAATGCGGGAGTCACCCTATGCGAAGAGGGCACGGACGCCGATCGACTCTATGTCCTCGAAGAGGGAAAAGTTTCTATTACTTCCAGGAAAGGCTGCCAGTACGACATTGACATCCCAGGAAAGATTGTCGGATGGTCTTTCTTAGTACCCCCATTTCTTTATACAGCTTCGGCTGTAACCAAGACGCCTTCCAAGGTTCTGGTGATCAAGAGCCCCGATTTTTATTACGTCCTTCATAAGGAACCTAAGACGGGGATGAAAGTGATAAATAACCTTGCTCAGGTCATTGGCAGTCGTTTGTAGGGGCTTGAGGAGTCTTTGTGAAAAGACTTTACTCAGATGATCATTAGAGGTGGAGGTACGGAGATGAACTTTGCAGAACAGATCAAGGATTTTTCGAGTCATCAGGAACCCCGGTATGGTGTTTCCGCTGACAAAATCTGGAGCGAGGAGTATTTCAAGCAGCCGATTGTTACCAGGTTCGCCCCGTCAACTGTCGGCCTTTCCGTGTCCATGATATTCATCCCTGTAACCCGAGCCTTTCACAGAAGAAAGCGAAACGCGCCTTCGTTATTTTTGGGGAAGTTTTTCTTAATGAGCACGGTCATGAAGTGGAGTTACCAGAAGATGCCCATATACGAGCTCCAAGGGATGATCTATCCCCTTGGAGCCTCTCTGCCCCATCGCGAACGAATAAGCGATTCCTATTGATTCTCTTTCAGTGATTCAGAGCGGGAACAGGATATTTTTCTTAGAATTTCCGTCTGAAACTTCCCGAATATCATGGAAGGAGAATTAAGATAAAAACCGCAAAAGGAACGAGTTTTTATCAATAAAGCTGGAGGTAATGCAATGCCTAAATTCTATTTGAGATGGCAGTTGAACCCTCAGTGGACACCTCCCACCCCCGAGGAAAGAGTAAAGCTTTGGCTGTCACTGCTTGAAATGGTTAAGGCAGACATTAAGACTGGCAAGGCTAAGGATTGGGGAAATGTTCCGGGTGAGGCTTCCGGATATAGTGTAAGGGAAGACGCGAGCGAAGCGGACCTTTTCACCGCTCTGCTAAAATGGATGCCCTACGTCACTTTTGAAGTCAAGCCAGTTCTTACCGTGGACCAGACTATAGAATCTATCAAGAAAGCGGTAGCCGCAGCACAGGCCAAATAGATAGATTCCGGTCCTAGACGGGTTCTCTGGGGTATGTTCCAATAAGTCATCCCTTAATCGTCTGCCTAATTTGTGGGCATTGAAGGGTCGGACGGTGAACTGTTCCTTCCTGTAATCGAGAAACCAACGATTTGGAGAAACATACGCTCTTATAATCGGTAATCAACAAATTACACCTGCCTCTCTTCCCACAGACACACTCCAGGATGGTTATCACTTCGATCCCGAGTTCCGGTTCGATATGTCTTCCATATAGCAAGTTTTGAGGAGAGACAGGTTTTGGCAAGCTATATGTTCAACTTCCAGATGCCGGTACCATCCAATTGGGGACCTTTTAACTTTTTCTAAAATCGTCATTCTTGAATCTCGCCCTACAATACAAGCAAATCATCATAATGAACCGCCTTAAGTTGAAAAATACTTGTTGTTCCCGAAGAAATACAGCATTCACCCAATTTACCTGTTTATATGCCACTTATAGATTGAAGCAATTACTAGTCCCACAGTTTTTTCTTGACATCGAAAATATTTTGTATACAATATATCATATATTTGTGACATCGGTGAGACTATGTCCCTTAACAATATCCATCTCAAGACCTTTCGTGACGGCGTATACGACGCCATTAAGATGGCGATCCTTAAAGGTGAACTCCCTCTTGGCCAACGCCTGATCGAAAAAGAACTCGTCCGCGAAATCGGAACAAGTCGGACCCCTATCCGGGAGGCCATCATCAAGCTTGAACAGGAAGGACTGGTCGAACGGTCTAACGGCAAGGGCAGCTACTTCGTCTCATCGTTTGGGAAGCAACACATTGAAGACCTATTTGGCGTCCGTGAAGTTCTGGAGACTTTTTGTATCTCTTTAGCCATGGATCGGATCAACGAAGACGAGATCAAGCAGTTGGATCAGGTTATTCAGGAAGAAGAGTTGCCTTATAACAAGGTGGACGTCTTCGCGATGATTGAGCTCGATACCAAATTTCATGAAATTCTTTACCGGGCAAGCGGGAACTATAAACTTTATGAAATTCTAAGTAACCTTCGAGACCATCTGTACAGGTACCGGGCTATGAGTTTTCGCTTGCGCGAGCGGAGACAGATCGCGCTTTCGAATCATAAGAAATTGCTTTCGGCCATTAAGAAGAAGGACAGCAAATTAGCCAAAAAGCTTATTCTAGATACGATCTCACGTTCCAAGGCGATACTTCTGGAGGAAATTACGGATTAAGAATTGCGAATCTTTGGGGAAAAGGCCTGGTTGTAAGATTAAGATCCAGCACCGGGAGGAGAACATGACTACAAAGAAGTTCGCATTCACCTTAAACGGTATGAACCTGGTGATTGAAGCCGAACCGGAAAGAAGCCTTCTTAAAATTCTGAGGGAAGATCTCCATCTTACCGGGACGAAATGTGGTTGTGATGGGGGCCAGTGTGGTACATGCTCGGTCTTGGTCAACGGGAAGCTTGAACTGTCCTGCGTTACTCCCATTTTCAAAGCGAACGGGCAAGAAATCACTACGATCGAAGGTCTGGGGGAACCCGGGAAACTCCATCCCATTCAAGAGGCCTTTGTGGAAACCGGGGCAATACAGTGCGGTTTCTGCACGCCCGGAATGATCCTGGCAACCAAGGCATTGCTGGACCGAAACCCGGATCCGACATTGGACGAGATCAAAAAGGGCCTCATCCGAAATCTCTGCCGCTGTACCGGATATGTCAAAATATTTGATGCGGTAAGGTTGGCGTCCCAACGACTCAGAGGATCCTTGCCCCCGGTGCCAGAGATATTTGGAAAGAATGTCGTCGGAAAAAGTATTCCGATGCTTGATGCCCCTGCAAAGGTGAAAGGTTTGGCAGAGTATGGAGATGATCTCACTTTCCCCGACATGCTTTACGCAAAAACGGTGCGCAGCCCCCATGCCCACGCCGAGATCATCAAGATAGAGACTGCAGAAGCCCTCGCCATTCCGGGCCTGCGAGCCATCCTCACGGCCAAAGACATCGAGGGGCCAAACTTGTACGGGCGATTCGTAAAAGATCAGCCGGTCCTTTGCGGTGACCGCGTCCGGTTTGTGGGCGATCCGGTTGCTCTGGTGATTGCGGAAACACCCGACCAGGCGGAAAAGGCTTCCGCGATGGTTAAGGTTCATTACAAACCTCTCGCCCCGGTTTTTGAGGCAAGGGAAGCTCTGAATGATGGAGTACTTTCTCTTCACCCGGCCGGCAACGTCTGTTCGGAGAGAAAGATGATCGCGGGAGATGTGACAAAGGGTTTCAGTGAATCGGACGTGGTCGTCCAAAGGACGTATACCACCCATTTTGCCGAACACGCTTATCTCGAGCCGGAGGCCGGGGTCGGTTATATCGATGAGGAAGGCCGGATTGTCGCAATGGCAGGGACGCAAAGCGCTCATTTCACACAGAGCGAAGTGGCCTATGCTTTGGGGCTTGAGAAAGACCGTGTCAGGATCATCCAAACGGCTACGGGGGGAGGATACGGGGGTAAACATGATGTTGCCATCCATTGCCTGTTGGCTTTGGCTGCGCTGAAACTCCGCCAGCCCGTGAAGATCCGATACACCCGCCGGGAATCCATGGCAACAACTGCCAAACGCCATCCTTTCCTTATGGATCTTAAGATGGGGGCCAACAAGGATGGGGCCCTTTGCGCTATGAAAGCCGATTATGTTGCTAACACCGGGGCTTACACCGGCTCTGGGCCAGGCGTCTTTACCCGCGCATTGCTTCATGCAACGGGGGCATTTCATTTTCCGAACGTCGACATATCCGTTACAGGGGTATTCACGAATAATCCTTCGGCAGGTGGAATGAGAGGATTTGGTACTCCACAGGTTGCGCTGGCCCTGGAATGCCACCTCGATGAAATCGCCCACCGGATCGGCATAGACCCTTGGGAGCTACGGTACCGGAATGCCTATACGGCCGACCATACACTGCCTACGGGCCATAAAATACCCGGTAATGTTGAGATCCGCCGTTGTCTGGAGGTCATTAAGCCCGATTATGAAGTGATGAAAGCCGAGGTCGAGAAAAAGAATAAGAATTCGCACGGAGTGCGATACGGAGTTGGACTTGCAACAACCATGTACGGGATCGGTCAAAGCGGCATTCTTTTTCCCAGCCGGGTCAAGGTCTATCTGGAGGCGGATGGGCAGTTGGTCGTAAGAGCCGGCGTTGCTGATGTGGGACAAGGCACGATCACGGGTCTTGCGCAAATTGCCGCTGATGAACTTCAAGTTCCTTTTGAAAAGGTAAAGATTTTTTGCACGGATACGTTGACCGAACCCGACTCGGGCCCTTCCGCAGCAAGCAGGCAGATTTTTTTTACGGGAAACGTTTTATGCACCTCCCTCAGGAAGTTGAAAAAAATAATGCTTGATGCCGCCCCGAGGATATTCGGGAAGGAGTGCAAAACGCTCGCCCTGGACTACTCCGATGAAGGTGTGATGGTTTCCCCTGATGGAGATCCGAGCCGCGCGCTTCCCATCTACGATTTCGTCATGAAGGCGAATCGAACGGGGGTTGTCCTCATGGCGGAAGATGTTTACAATCCCGGATTGACCTATTACGATCACAAGACTCAAAAAGGGCAACCCTATCCAGCTTATACGTATGCCGCACAGATTGTGGAGGTCTCGATAGAAGCAGAGAGCGGAGAGGTTCGAGTACCCCGGGTCGTTGTGGCTCAGGACGTGGGCCGCGCGATCAATCCCAAGATGGTTGAAGGACAACTTGAAGGCTGCATTCTCATGGGAATTGGGTGGGCTCTGAAGGAGAAATTCTTGCCTGGGAAAACCGAGTCTTTCGCAACCTATCCGGTACCGCGGAGCAACTCCGTTCCGGAGATCAAGATCATTCTGGTTGAAGGGATAGAACCGGGAGCTCCCTTTGGGGCGAAAGGCGTCGGCGAGTCGGCCATGGTTCCCACAGCACCGGCTATTCTGAACGCGATAGCCAATGCAACAGGTATCCGCCTCTCTGAGGTGCCCATCGATATCCAACAACTTGTCAAGGACCGGAAAAGGCCATTTAAAAGGCGAAAAATCTCATGAATGTCCGTAATGCCGGAAGTGCCCTTTTCTTCGTCTGTGTCGGAGTTGCTGTCCTCTGGAAAGGGTTGCATCTGGGGCTCAGGTCGGATCAGAACATGGGCCCGGGATTCTTTCCGATCCTAGCCGGAGGAGCACTTACCCTTTTGTCTCTTTTGCTGTTTGCCCAGACCATTCGTCATCGGAAATCTGCTGAACCCAGGGTATCCTTCTGGGTCTCTCGAAACGCCTGGGAAAAGGTGTTCTTGACCTTTCTGGTGACTGCGGCATATCCCTTTATGCTGAATCTCGTCGGGTTTTTCCTTTCGACTCTGATTTTGCTCATTTTTCTCTTCAGGGCCATTTCACGCCTAAAATGGTGGGTGGTGTGGACAGCCGGGGTCATCGCGGCCATGAGCTTTTACTTTGTATTCGAGATTTGGCTTCGGGCAAATCTGCCCCGCGGCTTCTGGGGTTTTTAAATGGATACGATCCTTTTTGCCCTGTCCGTTGTGTTTAGGCCGGAGAATCTTCTCTTTGCGTTTATCGGCTGTCTGATCGGAACTCTGGTCGGGGTTCTTCCCGGTATCGGGCCCACGGCCGCCATTTCCCTGTTGCTTCCCACCACTTTTCGGGGCGATGTCGTTTCGGGCCTGATTATGCTCGCAGGGATATTCTATGGAACTCAGTACGGGGGTTCCACCACCTCAATCCTTGTAAATATTCCAGGAGAGGCAGCATCCGTAGTCACCTGTATTGACGGCTATAAGTTGGCCCTAAAAGGAAGGGCGGGGCCGGCCCTGGGGATGGCGGCTTTTGCTTCCTATATTGCAGGGACTTTCTCGGTGGTTCTACTGACGCTGGTGGCTCCCCCCCTTGCAGAAATGGCCCTTCACTTCGGATCCCCGGAGTTTACCGCCATGGCTGTCCTAGGCTTGACTCTTTTGATTTCGCTGTCGAGCGGATCGATGGTGAAGGCATTCATGATGGCTGCTGTCGGTGTCATCCTTGGGGTGGTGGGTGTTGATCCTACAACCGGGGCGCCCCGTTTCACATTTGGCTTTTACGAGCTTGAAGATGGAGTCGGGCTGGCACCCGTGGCCATGGGACTCTTCGGTATTGCCGAGGTTCTGGCAAATGTGGAGAAGATTACACAGGAACAGCGGAGTATCGTTATCGAGAAAGTGAAAGGCCTCCTGCCCAACCTTCAGGACTGGAAGGATTCGGCGGTGGCAATCGCTCAGGGATCCGTAGTCGGTTTTCTCATCGGTCTCGTTCCCGGAGGAAATACGATCATCGCCTCCATCTCCTCTTATGCTTTACAAAAAAGAATTTCGAAGAGGGGTGACAAGGTGGGCACCGGCATGATTGAGGGAGTTGCCGCACCCGAGGCAGCTAATAATTCCGCCACAGGTGCAGCCTTCATTCCCCTCCTGACTTTTGGAATTCCGACCACCCCTGTGATGGCCCTTCTCCTGGCCGGATGTATGGTCCACGGAGTGATCCCAGGTCCCCTGCTGATCAAGGAACAACCCTCGCTCTTCTGGGGACTCATTTTCAGCATGTATGTCGGAAATATCATGCTTCTTGTCTTAAACCTTCCGCTGATCGGGCTCTGGGTGAAGGTGCTCAGGATTCCTTATGGGATTCTTTTTCCTCTCATTATCCTTTTCTGTCTGGTCGGATCCTATACCCTCAATAATTCGCTGGTGGAAGTGGGCTTAACGGCATTTTTTGGCCTGGTCGGTTTCTTCATGAGGAAATTTGAATATGAGCCCGCCCTTTTAATTCTAGCACTGGTCATGGGACCTATCCTCGAAGAGTCCTTGAGAAGGTCCCTTACTTTGTCTGGTGGAAACCTGGAGATCTTTTTCCATCGTCCTATTGCCATGAGTATTCTTCTTATCTCGCTTCTCTTTCTGATCTCCTTTCCTGTCACACGGATGATCCGGAAAAGAAAAGCAGAGGCTTAGGATGCATATGAGGCACCGATTCTCAAGAATTGAATAAATCCACAAGAAGGAGGCGGCTATGAAGTCTAAATTAAGGAAGGGAATGTTGGGAATGTTTTTGAGCGTGTTGTTCATCCTTATCTTTTCCGGGGCGGGGTTCTCAGCCGAGAAGTTTCCCTCGAAGCCGATTACGCTGGTAGTACCCTGGGCACCCGGCGGAAGAACCGATGTGGTCGCAAGGTTGGTCGCGCCTGTTTATGAGAAGGTCTTGGGGCAACCGGTGGTGGTGGTCAACAAGGCGGGCGCGAGTGGCTATATCGGAATGAAAAGCGTCTCGACAGCCAGACCGGATGGATACAACATGCTGATCGCCGGCGGGGGACTTATGGTATTGCAGTATACGGGGGAAAGCAAGATCCGATGGGAGGAGTTTAAATGGATCGGTCAAATCTATGAGGCCGCTGCGACCGTCAGCGTGAACGCGGATTCTCCGTGGAAGACCATCGAGGACTTGATCGATTATGGCCGAAAAAATCCCGGAAAGCTCAAGCACGGGAATTCGGGACACGGCGGAACGACGCATCTTTTTTCAGAGGGCTTCGCAAAGGCCGTTGGAATAAAATTGATTCAGGTTGTTTACAAGGGTGACGGTCCTGCTGCAGTTGCCCTTGCCTCGAACGAGGTGGATTTGAGTTGTCCTCCGTTAGGAGCCGTCCGGCCCCTGATGGAATCGAAAAAGATCCGGGTGCTTGCCTTACAGTCCGATAAGCGCTCCACACAGTTTCCCGGTATTCCTACCCTGAAAGAGAAAGGGATTGACTGGTCCGCGGGAACATTTGAAGGATTTGCGATTCCGAAAGATACGCCGGATGATATTGCTGCGATTCTCGAAAGTGGACTGGAGAAGGCCCTGAAGGATCCCGGATTGGCCGAATCCTTCAGGAAATTGGACATCACTCTGGAACACAAGAATCTCAAGGACTTCACGGCCCATGTTGCCCAGCAGGACAAGAAGTATCATGATCTCCTGCAAGAGGCCGGGCTCATCAAGTAGTCTCCGAGCAATATCGCAGGTCCTGTGATTTTGTCACGCTTATTTAACCCGCTGCTCTGGAAGGCGAGAGCTTTGGGAGGACCGAGAAATGTTTCAGAATTCATCAACATCTACATGAAAGGAGGACGTAATGGTCACTGTTGAAACGGATGTCCTTGTCATTGGAACGGGAGGTGCAGGGTGCCGGGCAGCCATCGAGGCAAGCCGGCATGTCGACAAAGTGGTGATCGTTGCCAAAGGCCCGATCAGCAAGAGTGAACTGACCATCATGACCATGCCTGGTTTCGATGCCACCCTTCCAGGAGACGACAAGGAGAATGTGAAAAGATTTTATGAAGACACCATGGCCGGAGGCGCATTCTTGAATGATGAAGACCTGGCGCATATGCTTACGGATCGGTCTTCCGAAGCCGTGATGTTCCTTGAAGGCCTGGGGGTGAGATTTGACCGGACGCCCGATGGAAAGATTTACCGGGCTCAGGGGGAATCGGAGAAGTACACCGCCGACATTAAACTGCGCTTGGATGATAATATGGGGCGGAGCTTCTTTAATGCCCTGATCGGGGAGCTGGCGCGGAGGCAGGTGGTGCTGAAAGAAGATGTCTTTATCATCGATCTTCTGGTAACGGACAGAGGGGTCGTGGGTGCCTTCGGAATCGATGTTCGAAAAGGGGAGCCCATCGTATTTCTCTCGAAGGCGACCATATTGGCCACGGGCGGCACGTGCAGTCTGTATTCGGTCAGGACAGGACACCCGAGGGATACCGGCGACGGATTTGCCATGGCTTATCGAGCCGGTGCGGACATTCTCGACATGGAATTTATTCAAAGCAACCCTGCTGTGCTCGTCCACCCCGAATCGGTGAAAGGGGTGGTTACCCCTGGCTGGTATCTCTTTATGGGAAAAGGGATCAAGTATACGAATAAGCATCGTGAACCCTTTCTGCAGCGCTATGACAGCAGGGCGGAAATGGCGACCCGTGACGTGAAAGCTCGGGCCATGCATACGGAAATCATCCAAGGACGCGCCAGCGAGCACGGGGGGATTTACCTCGATTTTACGGGAATTCATATTGAAGGGTCGACCTTGGAGTCCCATCTGAAGAAGAATTCTCCCCATATGCTCAACTATGTGAAGCTTTGCGGCTTGCCGCCTGAAAAGATCATGAGCGAACCCATTGAAATAGGTCCGGCGGCCCACTTCACATGCGGAGGGGTCAAGATCAACACCCACTGTGATACGGGGATCAGCGGACTCTTTGCGGTGGGCGAGGTTACGGGAGGGATTCACGGGGCCAATAGGCTTGCCGGCAATGCAATGACAGATATTTTTGTTTTCGGCGGAGTGGTGGGAAATCAGGCCGGGACCTATTCCAAAGGGGCCAAAAAGGTGGAGCTGACGAAAGAGATCGAGGCACTGGTGAGAGATGCGGAGAAACGTGTCTTCTCCGTCCTCGATCGAAGAGACAAGGGCATGCTGAGATCCGCGCCGATCCGGAAGAAGATCGAAGAAACCATGTTCACCTACGCAGGATTTGGCCGGGATGAATCGGGGTTGACGAAGGGCATCCGTATTCTTGAAGAGATCAAGGACCAGTTATCCCGAGTTTCCCCGGTTGACAGAACACGCATGTATAACTATGACTGGATTCAGATCCTGGAGATCGAAAATATGGTCACCGTAGGCGAGATGATCTCCAGAGGAGCTCTCTTTCGAAAAGAGACGAGAGGCTGCCAGAATCGGACCGATTATCCGGAGAAAGACGATAAGAACTGGCAAAAACATACCCTCATTCGGAAGGACGGAAGCAGAATGCATGTAACAACGAGTCCGCGAAGGGTCATTTCTTAGTGTAGGAGGAAAATGATGGATACGGCTAAATTGAAGATCTTTAGATGCCATCCGAGTATGGATGGTCCGGTTTACAAGGATTATGAGGTGGACTTTAAAAAAGATTTGAGTGTCCTGAAAGCCCTTTTTGAACTTGCAGATACTCATGAAGATCCTCCGGCCTTCAGGCGCTACTGTTGTAATCGAGGACAATGCGCCAGTTGCGTGATGACGATCAATGGAAGAATGCGGCGTGCCTGCGCCACCCCCTTGCAGAAGGAAACGACGCTCGAGCCCGCCTATGGTTATCCTGTGATCCGGGATCTGGTCGTCGATTTCGGGAAGAAGGTCTTCTCACCTCCTGACCATTATTCGAAGGTCATGGAAGGATCGTACGTCCTGAAAGCGCCCCGGAGAAAATTCAGGAGGGAAAGGGGCATTCAGATTTCGTTCAGAGAGGATCTCTGCAGGAGCTGCGAGTCCAAAGAGTGCACGGAAGCATGCTGGCTTTCCAAGATGGAAAACCTGGAGGATGGATTCGGCCGCAGGCTCGGTGTTCATGCGACTGTCGATCAATTTATCTGCTCGCAGTGTCCCGGAGCGTTCTGTGCGGAGAGTTGCCCCACAGGGGCAATTACCCTGAGGCAGGGCAGCGTCGTGGGGATCAATCCGACCTTGTGCATCGGCTGCGGGATTTGCATGGATCACTGTCCCTACGGGGCTATTTTTCTTAATATTGAGCGCGGTTACGCCGTGAAGTGCGATCTTTGTGAGGGAAAACCTGCCTGCGTCCAGGTCTGTCCTCACGGGAGTCTTCAGGTGATCCAACCAAAGTGAACCATAAATCATAGAAAGGAGATACAAAATATGGCAAAGAAGGAGTTTGATCTATTGGAGCTGTTAAGAGTGGATGCCGACCCGGCAAGGGTAGAGCAGTTGATGGAGATCGTTGAGCTGGATTTACCCGATATAAGCCCAGCAGTGAAAAGGCATCTTCTCAAGCAGCAGGTGGAGATGTTCAACATTGAGTACGGCCGCTATGCCGCCGGAACACAGATCACGGATGACCTAATCGAAGAATTGATGGTGGATGCCATCGACACACATGCCCATGGAGGGTCGGATCCTTTTGAAAGGCGGCAGCTAGAAGACGAGATCGCCATTGATGCGACCAAAGCCAAAATGAAGGCCATCGTCATAAAGACATGGTATACCCCCTCTGCTTCAAGAAACAGGCT
>Ga0153915_10005087_pt1 | contig 12214 bp, 11 predicted proteins | sample Opewatmetagenome_2_FD_107003 | JGI IMG/M metagenome (GOLD analysis project Ga0153915, IMG submission 107003) | Freshwater wetland microbial communities from Ohio, USA - Open water 3 Core 3 Depth 3 metaG | ecosystem: Environmental > Aquatic > Freshwater > Wetlands | place: USA: Ohio, Lake Erie...
ATATCGTCTTTCCCTCGGGCATGATCGTCGAAGAGTTTGACCGCTCAGACTGATTGTGCTAATAAGTAGAGCGGTCATTTTGAAGTTCGGAGAGAGCTATGAAAAGAACAGAGCGACACCATCTCAAGGAAGATGAAATCCGCACCGGGCTCAACTGGTTCATCCATTTTTATGAGACGTGGCAAAAGGAGATCATGATCGCCGCCGGGGTCCTCGTCTTCGCGGCCGTCGTCTTCGCGGCCCTGCTCCTCGTCAAGTCCCACGCCCAGAGCATCCGGAGCCGGGCCGTCGGCGAGGTCGTCAGCCTGAGCCAGGACCTCCAGACCAAGCCCGAGAACTTGGCTAAACTCGAGGCCCTCTCCGGCCGCGGCGCGGGAGCCCGGTTCGCCTGCCTGGAGCTCGCCGGCTATTGGGCGGGGAAGGGCGATTACGCCAAGGCGGAGGCCTTCCTCGACAAGATCCCCTCCATACCCAAGGACCTCCTTTATTACCAGGCCGGAGACCTCAGGGCCCAGACGCTCCTCAAGAAGAAGGAATTCGACAAGGCGATCGGCGTCTATCAGAAAATGCAGGCCGAGAAACCGAAATCGTACCCCCTCGACGCCATCCTCTTTCATCTCGCCGAGGCCTATGAATTGAAGGGACAGAAAAAAGAGGCCCTGGACCTTTATGCCAAGCTCCAGTCGGAGTACGCCCAGACGTACTACGGATATGAGGCCTCCATGAAAGCCGGCCGCCTGGGCCTTCAGAAGTAGGGGCGGGGCTTGTAAATCGCCGGGAAAGGGATATAATGGTCCCTTATTTTCTTCAGGAGGAATCTCATGGCGTATAAGATCACCGAGGAATGCATCAACTGCGCCGCCTGCGAGCCGGAATGTCCCAACCAGGCCATTTCCGCCGGCGACGAGCGTTATGTGATCGACCCCAACCGGTGCACCGAGTGCGTGGGGGCTTTCGACTCATCACAGTGCGCGGCGGTCTGCCCGACCGACGCCTGCGTTCCCGACCCTGACCACAAGGAGACCAGGGACGTGCTCCAGGCCAGATACCTCAAGCTGCAGGGAAAGTAACCGCGTTTTTTTCGTTTCGCCAGATCGAGGAGTGAAAGCTTTTCACTCCTCTTTTTTTTAGAGGAAAAATGGAAGAACGACCGGGCCGGGGCCCACGGAAGCCCTGGCTGAACGGCATCCTGTTTGTCCTGACCTTTGCCTCGACGTTTTTCGTCGGCTTGAGCCTGAGCCTGCCCTACGTCTTCACCGACGCCTTCCGCGGAGGTCCGGGATTGGTCGAAGTGGACTGGGACGTCAAGGCTTTCCTCGACCCCCGGGTTCTCGCCCTGAGCCTGCTCTACGCGGGCGTCCTCATGACGATCCTGACGGCCCATGAGCTCGGCCACTACCTGACCTGCCGCCGTTACGGCCTGGCCGCGACCCTCCCATTCTTCATCCCGGCGCCGAACCTGTTCGGGACGCTCGGGGCGTTCATCAAGATCAAGTCCCCGATCAACTGGAAGCGGCAGCTTTTCGACGTCGGAGCCGCCGGCCCTTTGGCCGGGTTTATCCTGTCTGTCCCCGCGCTGGCGATCGGCCTGGGCTTCTCGAAAGTCGTGCCCGGGGCGCTCAATCAGGGCACCCTGACTCTCGGCGAACCCCTTCTTCTCAAGATCGGCAGCGCCCTGATCCTGGGCCCGCTCCCGGCCAGCTCAGACATCTTCCTCCATCCGGCGGCGTTTGCCGGTTGGGTGGGCATGCTCGTGACCTCTCTCAACCTGCTCCCCATCGGCCAGCTCGACGGCGGACATGTGGCCTACGCTCTTCTCGGGAAGAAAAGGAAGCTGGCTTCATCGATCGCGCTGGCCGCGCTCGTGGTCCTGGGTGTTTTCTTCTTTTCGGGCTGGCTCATCTGGGGGATCATCGGCTTCGCCTTCATCCTGATCATCAGGCTGAAGCGGCCCGCGCGCCTCTGCCGGCTGGCCACCCGTCTTGTTCATCCGCCGATCCAGGATGAGAGGGCCCCCTTGGGCCGCGGCCGGGCTATACTCGGCTTCGTCCTCATCCTGATTTTCATCCTGACGTTCATCCCGGACCCGGTCAAAGGCATGAGCCTTCTGGGACTTTTAAAGTAATCCCGAGCGGGTGTAATATAGGTTCGGCGGTCGCTCGAAGTGACAGGAATTATTCACACAATTTGTGGAAAAGCTGTGGATAAGAGCCCTGTTTCGAGCGCCAATTTCCAGCCTGTCTTGAAGTTACGCCGGATTGCACAAGAATTCGTCACCGACGCTAAGTCATGATTTTTCAACAAGTTAATAACCCATTGAAAAATAAAGGTTTTCGCGGCGAGCGTCGCCGCAGGCCCGGGGACATGTCCAATGGCTGATCAATTCCGGGAGCTCGAGACCGCGTTCAACAGCTTGATGCGAAAATTCCGGGAAGCCAAGATCTCCCAGAAAGAGTTCATCGACTCCCTCAAAGAGCTCCGGCTCAAGGACGACGAGGGCCGCTTCTGGATGATCGGCGCTCAGAGCGGAAAGTGGTACTGTTACGAGGGTAACGATTGGGTCCAGGCCAAGCCGCCCTCCTTCGGCGATCGGAAGGCCATCTGCATCTACTGCGGGTATGAAAATGAGCTGGAATCCGAGACCTGCGTGCGCTGCGGCAGCCAGAAAACGCCGGCCGGCGAGGAGCCTTTCTGTCCGAACTGCGGGACAAGGCTCGAGACCCCCGGCTCGCTCTGTCCCCTGTGCGACCCGGCCCCAGGGCGAGAGGGGTCGGCAGGCACGGCCGAGTTTGCGGGCAGCCCCGCCACGGGCAGGACGGATCTCCTCGTTCGCTCCCTCCATCCCGCCTCGTTCTTCTGGTTCTCCGGCGTCCTGGGCCTTTTTGCCGGGCTGTTCGTTGGTCTCCTCGTCGGGGTCACGAGCCTCTTCCCCGGCATCGTCTCGGGCCTGCCCGGCTTTTTCGTCGAGATCCAGGGCAAGCTGCTCGGCGGTATCGTCTTCACCGTTTTGGGCAGCCTCCTCGGCTTCGTCGCCGGCGGGGCGGCGGGCTTCGTCGCGGCTTGCGCCGCCAACGGGATCTTGTCGCTCGTCGGCGGGGTCAGGATCAGCGCCGCGAGGACATCCGGCCCGCGCGAAGATAAAACCAGTTCAGTGACACACAACTAAATACACGAACCAGGAATTTGCCGCTATTTCGGTAAATCGTTGTGCGTCAGCGAAATCGTGTTGTTAATACCCAGCTTTCTTGAGCTTGGCCAGCCCGTAGGCAATCTGGCCGAGCGACAACGACTCGTCGTTCGGCGAGTAGAGGGTCGGCCTGAGGACGAGGAACTTCGCCCGGGTCAGCCGTCCGGTCGTTCTTTCCAAAAGCTTCCGGTTCAGGAAGACTCCGCCGGCCAGTACGACCGTGTCTGTCCCATGCTCCTCTCGGGCGCGTCGAGCCATGGAGACGATGAGCCGGGCCAGAGTGTCGTGGAACATGGACGCGACCCGGGGGACCGGGACGCCTCTTTCGAGGTCGCGGACGACAGCCCGGACGAGCGGTGCAAACGAGATGTCGAGAGAGACGCCGGGCCGTGGCGCGATCATCTCCAGGGGATAGGAACTTTCCGTCGGCCCGCCTGCCGCCGCTTCGAACCTCATAGCCGCTTCCGCCTCGTATTCCATTCTCGCCGGCGCCGTCCCGCAGAGGAACGAGACCGCGTCGAACAGCCGCCCGCAGCTCGAGGTCATCGGGCAACCAACCTTGAGGCCGATCACTTTGAGGACGGCGGCCCTTTTGGCCGGGCCGATCTTCCGGAGGGGGGCGAGACCGGGGATTTGTGAATTGAACGCGTCCGCGAGGTAGGACAGGGCCATCCGCCAGGGCTCCCTGGCCGCGAGGTCCCCTCCGGGAAGGGGGACGGGCTTGAACCGGGCGAGCCGCTCATAACCGTCGTAATCGGCCAGGAGGAACTCCCCGCCCCAGGCCGCGCCGTCTTCGCCGTAGCCGTAGCCGTCGAGGGCCACTCCGAGCACTTTTCGCTCCGGCATCATGCCGTGTTCGAGGAGAGGGGCGAGGATGTGGGCGAAATGGTGCTGGACCCGGTAGTGCGGAATTCCCATTTTCTCGGCATAGCGGGTCGTCCGGAAGTCCGGGTGGAGGTCCGTGATCACGGCCTTGGGCTTGACGGCGAAAAGGCGCCGGAGGTGGGACACGGTCTCCTCGAAATATGCGAAGTTGCGGTAATCGTCGAGGTCGCCGAGGAACTGGCTCGTGACGACATAGCCGTTCCTGTAGACGGATACGGTATCCTTCAGCTCCCCCCCGAGCGCGATGAGCATGGTGTCCGCCCGGAGTCCCTCCGGAACGGGTTGGGGATAGGGGACATAACCCCTGGCCCGCCGGACGAAAAGGGAACGGCCCGAAACGACCTTGACGACGGAATCGTCGGCCCGCATCGCGATCGGCCGGTCATGGGTCAGGATGACATCGCAGAGGCGTCGGATCCCCTCGCCCTCGTCCTTCATGATGGGCGCGTCCTTGCTATTCGAGCTCGTGGCGACGATGAGCCTCAGGCGCTCGAGGAGGAGGTGGTGGAGGGGCGTATACGGCAGCATGAAGCCGACCTCGTAGAGGTGCGGCGCGATAAGCGGGATATCACCTTTTTTCCTGAGGAGGACGATGGGTCTCCGGGAAGACCGGAGGAGCCGGCGCTCGGCGGGGCTGATGGCGGCGTGTCTTTCAATGGTGGCCAGATCTTTGGCCATCAGGGCAAGGGGTTTCGACCTTCTGTCCTTGATTCCGCGCAGCCTGAGAACGGCCTGCCGGTTAAACGGGTCGCAGACGAGATGAAATCCGCCGAGGCCCTTAACGGCAAGGATTCTACCCTTCCTGATCAGCTCCGCGGCCTCATCGACGCCGCCGGCGAGCGGTTTTCCGGTCGCCGCTTCGCGGAGCTTTACCTTCGGGCCGCAGACCGGACAGGCGATGGGCTGGGCGTGGTGCCTCCGGTCGAAAGGGTCGTTGTATTCCCTGAGGCAGTCCGGGCACAGGGGGAATCCGGCCATCGTCGTCCGGGGCCGGTCATAGGGAAGGTCGGTGACGATCGTGTAGCGCGGACCGCAATTCGTGCAGTTGGTGAAGGGATAATGGAACCTTCGCTCGCCCGGGGTCCGGACCTCCTTCAGGCATTCGGGGCAGGTGGCGATGTCGGGGGAGATGAAAACGAAGCTCTCGCCGGCCTTCGTCTCGCGGATCGTGAAGCCACGGCAGGCCCGGAATGGCGCGGGACCGGCCTCCGTCTTTTCGATCCGGGCCAGGGGAGGATGGCCTTTCCGGAGTGCGGCCAGGAAGCTCCGCCGCTCGGCCCCCGTGCCTCCCTCGACGTGGATCTCGACGCCGCCCCCGATGTTCTTGACCCACCCCTTGAGGCCCAGACGCCGGGCGAGCCTGAAGACGAAAGGTCTGAAGCCGACGCCCTGGACGACGCCGAAAACGACGACCCGCATCGCGGCGCCGCCTGCTCGTCCTTTCATCGGGGCGCCCGGCTCAGAGACCCCTCTGCCTCAGGGCGTTCAGGCTGTAGAGACAGCCACAATAGTTCTGCCGGTAAAGCCCGTGGCCGCGGCTGAGGTCGACGCTTTTTTTAAATCCGTCCTTTTTCTTGAAGTCCTCCTCGAGGAACTGGACGCCGTGCCTCTTTCCGAACTGGCGGCCGATCCGGTTGATGACCGCCGCTTTTTTCCAGGGGCTGAGGCTCATGACCGTCCCGAAGGCCTCGAAATTCCGCCAGGCCGCGGCCTCGGCCGTCCTTTGGAGCCTCAAGGCGTAGCAGACGTCGCAGCGTCGTCCCTTTTCGGGCTCATTCTTGAACTTTTCCGTCACGGCGAGCCACCGGCCGGGGTCGTATTCGTCCTCGATGAGGGCGATGCCGAGCAGCCGCGCGACCTTCCGAGCCTCGTCGAGCCTGAGGGAGTACTCCCTCGCGGGGTGAATATTGGAGTTCGTGAAAAAGCCCGTCACCTCGTATTCGTCCTGGAGAAGCCGGAGAACGTAGAGCGCATCCGGGGCGCAGCACACATGGACGAGGATCCTGGGCTTGGCCATGCGTCTATTGTATGCGGCCGCGGCGAATTAATAAAGGGCGGAACGGCCCTATTTCAGGTGCTCGATCCGGATTTCGAGCTCGCGGATCGCCTTGTTCACGGCGTCGATTTGGAAATAGACGGCCGGCAGATCATTCACGTGGATTCGGGACTCGTCGAGCGCCTTTCCCATGCTCGAGAAGATGGGGTCCATAAGTCGCTGGATCTCGACGATCCTGTCCTGGGCCCGTTCCTTGCTCTTTAGCCACTCCTGGAGCTCCCGCTCGTGCCTCCGGTTGGCGGACTTCTGCTCGGCCTCGACTTCGCGGATCCTCTCGTTGAAGACCTCGATCCGGGCCTCCGTCTCGGTCTGACGCCTCTCGAGGTCCTGCCGTTCTTCATGGAGGAGGGGCACCTTGGCGTGGAGAGTCTTGATCCTGTCGGAGAGGAGGGCGGCTTTTTCCTGGATCCTGTTGAGCCTCTCCGCTTTTTCGATCTCGGCGAGCTTCGAGTTGTCCTCGACGGCGCAGGCCTCCCTATCCAGGGCCTTGATTTGGGATTCAGCCGAATCGATCTCCCATGCGGCCCCGCCTATCGCGTCAAGGATTTCCGATTTTCTGACCCCCAGGGACCGCCTCTCTTCCTCGAAGGGCCTCCGGCCGTCCTCCTGCTCCTTGATGAGAGCCCGGAAACGCCCGCTTGCCTCCTCGTGCTCCCGGCTCAGCGCCTCGATTCTCGAATAGATTTCGTGCCAGGTCATCTGGTGGGTTCGCTTCTCCTCCTCGAACTCGGCCAGCCTTCGGCAGTCGTCGGCGACGCAGGCGGCCGTGACGTCCTCGCTCCAGGCTTTTTTCCCGAGGTCTTTCCAGAGGGCGGCCTTTTTCTCCGTCTCTCTTCTGAGCTTTGCCAGGAGCCGGAGACGGAGCATCCGGCGCCGCGCTCCCGACAGGAACGAGCTCAGCCTCCGTCGGAGGTTTTTGTCCCGGAGGAAGATCAAGGCCAGGAGGAGGAGGATGACGCAGACGAGAAACCAGAAGAGCCAGAACGGCAGCCCCTTGGCCAATTCGGGAGAAGCTTGGGAAGCCTGGAGGCTCGCCGCTCCGGCGAGGAGTCCGTTTATCCTTGATTCTGGGCGCACCGGCCTATCCTTGACTATCTTCAGTCCATTCAAGGGGACTTGTCAATTTTTCCGTAAAACTTAATCCTGTCCGGAGGCCGGAGGCGGCCCTCCCGCCCCGCGGGCCGTCTCCCGGCGGGGACGAAATGCCGGACGGCGTAATCCGTGAGATAGATCATCGCCGGAAGGTTCTCGCTAAAGATTGCGTCGATCGCGGCCTCGTCGTTGAAGAAACCGCCGTGCTCGACGTCGACCGGCGGCAGCTCGATAGTGAACGAGGGGATGCCCGCGACGCCGTACGTCCAATCGGCAGTGTCCCCATTTGTCGTATAGAGAATTCCGGCGGCCCGGCCATAGGCGTAAACGGTCCCGCGGACGGCCGAGATCAGCTCCGACATCGTCCGAGCGACGGCGTTGAGCTCCGACTCGTCCGGCGTCGGGGCGTTGACGTACCCCCAGGGATACATGATCGTTTGGGAAAAGCTGTGGAAGGAGATCATGGCCCCGAAGTTCCGGCTGAAGAACAGGCGCCGGACGGCGTCCGTCTCGGGCTCCGAGAAGGACGCCTGCCCGCGGTAGAGCTCCGAGGCCGGCAAGGGGCTCGAGCCGATGTTATCGTAGCCCCACCGATAGCCGTAATTCCTGTTGATGTCGACGCCGTAGGACCCGTCCCCGTTCATGCGCCTATTTTTCCGCCAATACCTGTAGACGTGAATCGTGTATTCGAGGCCGTCCGGGTTGACGAGCGGGACGATCCAGACCTGGCAGTGGTCGAGGAGGTCCCTCACCTCCGGGCTCCCGTCATAGTGATCGAGGAGATATTTCCCGAAGAGATAGGGGATCTCGACCGAAATCCATTCCCTGGCGTGATGGCAGCCGAGGAACAGGACAGCCGGCTCATTCTCCTCGAGCGAGACGCTACCGCTGATTTTGAGTGCGTAAATCTTCCTTTTCTCGAGGCTCTCCCCCATCTCGACAACCTTGGCCAGTTCCGGGTGGTCACGCTCGAGGATCCGCAAGTCGGTCTCGAGCTCCAGGGAGGAGTGGTAGGCCCCGTTGAGGCCTCCGGCCGGGGAGATTCCCGTCCGGACGAAGGGATATAAGCGGTTTGTCTCGAGGCTGAAGCGGACCCGGGCCGCGAAAAGCGAGGCGAGCTCCCCGGGAGAGGCGACGATGTAGACCCTCCCGTTTTTCTCCATGAGGAGGTCAAGACCCTTCTTCTCCAGGTGCCTGGCGATGAACTCCCTCTTGTCGATGCTCACGATCTCCCCGTTTTCCGCGGCCTTCGCAAAGGCAGGGAAGAAACCCCATGCGACGGCGAAGACGAGCACCAGGGCGAACGGTCTCCGCATTCTCATCTCCTGCTCATGGTCCTCCGTCTAACGGTTCGAAATGTATGTGAAGGTCAGGACGACCTGGCCGGCCATTAGCGAATTTCCGGAGCCATTTTCCCTGCCAATCGAGCCCGAAAGATCCAAGGCGAGGGAAGGGAGGCGGAATCCGGTTCCGGCTCCGATCGAAAGATACGTCGAACGCGGCGAGTCCATCGGCTGGGGGTCGTAAGCGACGCCGAACCTCAGTGGGACGAGGCCGGAATGGCCGAAAATCCTGGTGTTTGCCAGGTACTCGACGCCGACGCCAGCCTTGAGGACATCCCGGAACGACCTGGCCAGGGGCTCGTCGAAGAACCGGGCCCTGTAGCGCGACCAGCCGAAAAAGGCCAGGTCCGCATTCAAGGTCCAGGCCGCCGAGAGCCGGTAGCAGCCTCCCGCCCCGAATATCCAGGGCTGGCGGTACTCGTTCCGGGCCTCGGCATTGATCTCGATGTCCGTGCCTCCCGCCGGCGCCTGATACCGGAGGGCGCTCCGTGCCTCTGCCTTTTTGATATAGGGGGACCTGAAAACCAGGGCGGCGGTCAGGCGGCCGGCGAGCTCCCAGGAGATCCCCCCGTTCAGGAAGAGACCCCGGTACTTTTCTTCCTTGTCGTCCGCTATCGTGATCGGGCCGGTCAGGTACGAGTATTCCTCCAGGACGCTCCGACTCAAGCGGCCCGAGACGTAATTGACGCCGAGGCCCGCGGAGAGCCCGGCGGCGACCCTCCGGGCCGCCGCCGCATGGAAGATGCGGAGGTAGCCGCTCTGGTGCATGTCGAGCGAGTACGTTTGGCTCGAGTCTTCAGCCCGGATGCCGGGTCGCCCGTAGCTCTCGAGCAGGCCAGTTGCCGCGGCGAAGGCCCAGGAGCCGAGGCGGAAGGATAAGCTTCCGGAGTCGAGGCCGTAAGTGCCGGCGACCAGATTCCCCCTGGTGACGACGACGCCCGTGTTGACGAGCGAATATTTGAAAAGCGACGCCGCGGAGTAGGCGCCGGAGAGCGTGGCGGAGTATCCGGATAGGGATGCGAGCAGGGCCGGGTTCGTCAGGGAAGTGGTGCTCTCTTGAGCCCGCGCGAAGCTGAGGCCGCCAAGCCCGACGGCCGCGGCCGACGGGATTCCGAAGCTATTCCAGCTCCGAAGCGGTGCCTCGTCCTCGTATTGGCCGAGGACGAGCTGGGCGGAAGCGGGAAGAAAGAAGCACAAGCAAAAGGCCGAGACAGCGACGGGGAGGAGAAAGCGAGGCAGCGGTTTCTCCATGGTTCAGGAGCATTCTAGCATAAAACGGACTGACCTCAATAAAAATAGATGGGTGGCACCGTGCATGAAGGGAGCCGAAGCCTTATCATTATAGCGACTGGGGAACGGCGCGAAAAACCGCGGTTACCACTCGAGAAGCAGGGAGCCCCAGGTCAGGCCGCCGCCGAAGCCGATGAGCATCACCAGGTCTCCCTTCCGGACGCGGCCTTCTTCAAGGGCTTCGCGCAGGGCCAGGAGGACCGATGTCGATGAGCAGTTGCCCCGGCGATCCACATTGACGTAGAACTTCTCGATCGGGATGCCCAGCTTTTTCGCCGGGAACTCGAAGATTCGCGAATTGGCCTGATGGCAAATGAACAGGGCGATGTCATCCATCGTCACGGGGCGGGCCCTCGGGCCGTCCCGGTTGACCCTCTCCAAGGTTTTCACGATCAGCTCGGGGATGATTTTCAAGACAAACTTCTGGACTTCGTGGCCCTTGAAGAAGACGTTCGTGGGGATCCCGATCTGCTCCTTGCGGGTTCCCTGCCCGACGCTCAACGTCGTGTCCGACGCCCAGGGGTCCGTCCCCGTTAGCACGCAGAGGATGCCGGGCTCCTCCGTTCTCTTGAGGACGACGGCGGCCGAGCCGTCTCCCCACACATCGGAGTTGGTGTCCTTGAAGTCCAAGAGGCGGCTCAGGACATCGGCGCCGACGGCCAGCCCATATTCGTGCTCCGTCTCCGGAAGGAGAAGTGTTTTCCGGACTAGATCAATGGCATAGATCCCGCCGGTGCAGGCGGCCAGGATGTCGAATGCCTGGATGCGGAGCCGGGTCTTGGCGTCTGAGGCTGGCCATTCCCCGGAGGCCGTTTTTTTCCGAATGACCTTGTCGAGGAGCACACATGCCGTCGATGGAAAAAGAGCCTCGGGCGTCGAGCTGCCGAGGGCCACGATGCCGAGATCGTCCCAGCCGATCTCCGCGTCCCGCAAGGCGTTCTCGGACGCGACCAGAGCCAGGTCCGACGTGTTGACCTCGTCGGCCGCCCAGCGGCGCTCCTCGATTCCGACCAGGTCCGTGATCTTCTTGGCGGTCAGTTCCTCGGGCGTCCAGGGCCTGTCTGTGCCGGGCTTGATCGCGCCGTGGGCAAGTAGGATCTTGACGATCTCGTCGTTCGTTATGATCCGGCCCGGGACATCCGTGCCCGGCAGGCATTTCCCGATGCCGGCGATCTTCACGTTCATCGCGTCCGCGTCTCCTATTTGTTCGGGCCCTCAGATTCGCGGGTCCGTCGCGGTCCTCCATTATCAGAGGATCACGACCGGATGTCAAATTCCCACGTCACCTGGAATACTCCCTGAAGAGCCGAACGAGAGTGTCCTTGTCCATTAAGCCGGAGCTCCGGTAGCGGATGCGGCCGAGTCGGTCGATGATGATGGTCGCCGGGATATAATCCCCCGGCTGGTAATCCTCGATGATCGACCGCGTGGCCATGGCGACGGGGTAATTCATTCCGGCCTTTTCGGTCCATTCGCGGAGCCTCTCTCCGGGGACGCGGTCGACAGAGATCCCCAGGATTTCGAGTCCCAGACCCTGCAGACTTTTGTAGGCTTCTATGAAATCAGGAATCTCCTCCCGGCAGGGGGCGCACCAGGTCGCCCAGAAATTCAGGACTAGGACTTTGCCTTTGTAGGATGACAGGCTGAGGGGGTTCCCCTTAAGGTCCCGGACCGAAAAATCCGGGGCCGGCGTCGACTCCTCCTGCGCCGCGACGCAGGCCGCCGCCGCGGCCCCGAAGAGCGCCGCGAAGATGGCCATCAATGCAAACTTCTTCATCCTTCACCACCTCGCCGAATCCGACCTCCTGCGTCGGTCATCTCGGAGGCCGGCCTTTAGGGTTTATTGACGAGATACATTATAGGATAAATAAGGATTAGCCGCAATCAGGCCGGACTCCCTCCTGCGACCGGCTCCCCTAAACTGCCCCGCAGCCCTTGAGGAGGCGATCCCAGCGGGCGTCGACCTCGGCCTGGATGACGGCAATCTGGTCCTCGGTCAGGTGACGGAACCGCCCCTGGAGCCGGAGGTAGTCATTGACCGGTTTCTTCTCCTTGAGCTTCAAGTTCAGGGTGATCCTCTCTCCGTTCTCGACCTCGAAAAGCGGGAAATATGCGTTCTGGACGGCCATGCGGGCCAGCTTGATCGTATCGTCGGGACGGCTCTTCCAGCCGGTCGGGCAGGGCGCGTAGACGTGGAAGAACCGGGTCCCCTTGATCCCCTTGGCCTTGGTCATCTTCTTGACGAAATCCTCCGGGTGCGAGACGCTGGCCGTGGCGATGTAAGGGATCCGGTGCGCGGCCATGATGGCCACGATGTCTTTTTTCGGCCGGTTCTTGAAATGCTTGACCGGAGTCGTCGTC
>Ga0153915_10005088_pt1 | contig 12213 bp, 15 predicted proteins | sample Opewatmetagenome_2_FD_107003 | JGI IMG/M metagenome (GOLD analysis project Ga0153915, IMG submission 107003) | Freshwater wetland microbial communities from Ohio, USA - Open water 3 Core 3 Depth 3 metaG | ecosystem: Environmental > Aquatic > Freshwater > Wetlands | place: USA: Ohio, Lake Erie...
ATCTCGAACACTGGAAGCTGGGGCGCCAGTGCATTTGATCTGGCAGTCCTGAGTACCGACAAGGCGATCCCCACAAAGGATATTAAGTTGGTGACCACGTGGACCAATGCAAGCGGCTACCCGGTCGTCACTACGATCAACGGGGCGGCAATGCCGGTGAATAACACTTATTATAGTACCACCACCTATAACTCGCCGCTTGGCTTTGGTCCCGGAGTGAACCGGTCCAATTTCGCGGGAACCTATTTGCCTGACCAGCATTTCGGGAATTATTCCCTGATGACGGGAACCCGTATGCATAACAGTGCCGCAGGGTATGGTACAAGTTATGGCGGGTACGGCATCAATGCGAGTACCCGGTACCAGTATACTGACGGGTCCTACCATCTGTATCCCGGGTCAGGATATAAGGACGCGATGATGGCGATCCTCGGCGATAACTGGTACGAACTCCGGCCCGGGAATGTGGTCGAAGTGCAGCTGATCCATATCCCGAGTTCAAAGGTGATCTTCGACAAGGACATCACCGTGGAGGGGGCGTAATCATGGCACGGATACACACGGATGCAGTATCGCCGGTGGTCGGCGTGATGCTGATGCTTGTCGTCACGATCATCATCGCGGCGATCGTCTCGGCATTTGCCGGCGGCATCAGCACAAGTACAACCAAAGCGCCAAACGTACAGATCGCTGCCCATTACAGCCAGTCGCAGGGCATGTGGTTCGAGAATGATGGCCCGGACGATATCAGCACGGTGAGCACGAACGTCTATGTGCGCCTGTCGGACTCGTTTGGCGGTGCCGAGCATCAGGTCTGGGCAGTTAACAAGACATATATCTCTAATAGCTCCAGTATCACCAATCCTGGCGACGGGTCGGGATCTGGTTCTTATAATACATGGCTAACAGCAGCTGGAATGACTGGTGTAAAAACATTCAGAGTTGGCGAGCGGGCATATATCCTTCCGCCGTACCATAACTCTACCTACCTTCAGCAGGGAACCGGCACCAGCGCCACCAGCCCCACGTATGCCTTTAATAACACTGTTAACCTTGGCAACTCGTTCTGGCTGGAACTGACCGACAAAAACGGGAAGATATTTTCCCGAACCAAGGTCAAGATCGAAGCCTGAACACTCAATTTTCCTTTTTTTAATCCGTTCCCTCAACCATCGGTATAGTAATCAGTATTCCTGAATTATGCACCGGTATTTCATAACCGAATTTTAAAAAATCATATTAGCTGCAACAAAAATGAAAAATTCTTATTCCATAAAAACCCTTACACCGGTATGCATTCCCACGACCACTGCCATTTTCTCAACCTCACAAAAGAGTATTCGACCGCTGATCTCGCCGCATTCCACGGCCACCTCGGGCCGTTCATTGTCCTCGGCTACCGGATGGGCAGGTATGCAAAGAATCAGTTCTGCAACGATCCCTTCGAAATGAGTGCGAAGGTGTACTGCTCCGGAAGAACTCCGGAGTCATGCCTTGTTGATGGTGTCCAGCTCGGGAGCGGGTGCACGTACGGCAAACGCAATATCGAGATCGTGGAAAGCCCGGAGATCAAAGTGGTGTTCTCTGCCGGGAGTAAGACCCTCACAGTCGTTCCGAAGCCCGAGACCCGGATGAACGGCAGCGGCCATACTGAAAGCGAAGTCGAGCATTTTGCCGAAGACCTTTACTCTTGGCGTGACGACCGGCTGTTCGAGTACAGCCTTCACTGAGCGTTTTTATGATCTGTTCTTCCACGGAGCTCATCGCCCTTGACGGTATCGTCACCGCATACGAAGGTTCCGACCGCCCCTCGCTGCACGACGTCTCACTCCACATCGGCCGCGGGGAATATGTCATGGTCGGGGGCCCCAACGGTGCGGGAAAGACCACGCTTCTAGAGTCCATCATCGGCATGCTCCCGATCACCTATGGTTCCGCGCGGGTCTGCGGGATGGATGTGCAGAGGCAGGGTGCCGATGTCAGGAAACGGACGGGGTATGTCATCCAGAATTTTTCCTTCGATCCGCTCACGCCTTTTACCGTGCGCGAAGTGGTCATGATGGGCCGGTACGGGAAACTCGGGTATTTCCGGCGTCCGGACCGGCACGATGCAGACCGTGCAGAGCGTGCGATGAAGACGCTCGGGATCGAAGAATTCGCGGAAAAATCCATCGGCACCTTAAGCGGCGGCCAGCAGCAGAAAGTCCTCATCGCCCAGAATATCGCAAAAGAGCCGGAGCTCCTGCTCCTTGACGAACCGTACAGCAACCTCGATTTGTTCTCCCGCGAGTATATCTCCTCGATCCTTGCGAACCTGGTAAAGGATGGGGTTACGGTCGTTGTTGTCTCCCATGCTTTTGACGGACTGCCCGATCACCCGCTCCGTGCCCTTGTCATGAATAACGGCAGTATTTCGCTCGATCGAACCTGCCGTGCGGATGAGATCGAACAGGTCGTCCGCACCGCGTCCCGGGTACCGGCCATCCATGCTTGAATTTCTTATCCAGAACATTGTCCTGTGCCGTGCCATCGAGGCGATGGCTTCGGCCTCGGTGGCCTGCGCGATCCTCGGCGTGATCATAACGAGGATCGGGATATCGTCCATCGGGTTTACGATGTCCCACGCCGCATTTGCCGGCGGGGCAATCGGGCTTTTTTTTGGCATCCCCGTCACGCTTGCCGCGGTCTGCGCAAGCCTTCTTATCGCCGGCCTGATCGGACCGCTTTCGGATCGTGCCCGCATGTCTCCCGACACAACGCTCGGCGTGCTCTTTTCCATGTGCATGGCGGTTGCGATTTTTTTTATCGCATGGATGCAGACAACAGGGAACGGCATGAGTGCGGCTACCCTCCTGTACGGGAACGTCACGTCCCTGTACCAGCACGAAGTATTCGGGCTTCTTGCCATATCGGCGGTTGCGGCACTGTTTGTTGTCGTGTTCTATAAGGAAATCACGGCGATCATATTCCACCGGAAGATTGCAGAAGCCTCCGGGATCAACACCTCGCCCATTTTTTACGGCCTGCTTTTTATCGTCGCCATCAGCATTGCACTTTCCCTGACCATTATCGGCGGCCTGTTGATCTTTGTCTGGCTGGTGACCCCGGCCGCCATCGCGTACCAGGTCTGCCGCAGCCTGAAGTCCATGTTTATTGTCGCGCCGGTTATTGCGATCTGCGTCAGCGTTACCGGCGCGGTTGCCGGGATCTCATGGGCCCTGCCGGTTGCCCCGCTGACAGCTGTGATCTTCGCGGTGGTGTTTGCCGTTGCCGTTGCCGTGTCGCCACGGAGGCGGATCACAAATAGTAAAAATTAACATAAATTTCATACAAGATAGTATCCATGCAAAAATTCAGGATACTTGCAATTTTTATCCTTTTATCAGGACTGCTGGCTCTTCCGGCGAGTGCGGAATTAAAGATCGTCACCACGACAAGCGTCATTGCCGATCCGCTCGAAACGATCGGCGGGGACCGGGTCACGGTCGTGACTGTGTCCAATCCCGGTCTCTGTCCGGATATGCAGGCGGATGTGATTGCCAACATCATCCAGATGAAGCAGGATTTCATCAAAAATGCGGATATGTACGCAGCCCATAACGGATCGGTCGATAAAAATGACATCATGCCGGTCATCGATAAATTCATGTCCGCAAACAATTTCGGGAACGTGTCATGGCGGACCCCGAAAAACCCCAACCAGGACTGGAACACTCCCGCATCTGCTCTCCAGCTGGCAAGTGAGGAAAAAGACTGGCTGGTACAAGCGGATCCGGCGAACGCCAGTTACTATGAAAACCGGTATGCAGATTACATCCCGAAAATATCTGCACAGAACCTCACAGCGGAGGAAAAGCAGAAGATCTCCGGACAGGATGTCGTTGTCATGGTCTGGCAGAAAAACGCTGCTGAGGACTGGCTTGGTCTGCATGTTGTTTCGGTGTTCGCTCCCGAATTCTACCAGAACGGGAATTACACCCCGGCAAAAATTGTTGACGATATCAATGCCCGCCCGGAGAAATACCGGAACGTGACCTATGTGATCGAAAATATGCAGTCCGGTGAAATGGCAAAGGGGATTGAAGAGGCACTTCATGCACAGGGTATCAATGCTACGCGGGTGGTCTTCACCAATTTCCCCAAGTCCGTTGATGGTGTCAATTCAATTCCTGAAGTGCTGGCATATAACAAGCAGCTGGTTACCCCTGCAGACGTGCCGGCATCTTCAGCAACGACACGTGTTTCCCTCGATTGTATCTGTGCGATTGCAGGAATCGGGGCGGCAGTCTTCATTGTCCGCAGAAGATAATGAAAACCTCCTCAATTTTACCTGCATTTGGCCTATAGTAATTTTACCAAATCTTACAAAAACAAAAATTTTTAACACCCAAACCCCCAACAGATGTATGGTGATGTCACCGGAGCACATCGCCAGAAGAACACCTGGATTCCATTCTCCAGATATGCATGTCCTCTCATCTCTCACTATGTAGGATGCGAACAGGGTCAAATCTCTTTTATCATATCAATTCACACAAATTTAAGAAAGTTTATTACTGTAACCGGCCAACGTGGATCGGGGTGAGGATCCCGGTGCCGCCGTCCGTTCCCCTCCGGACATCCATCCTGGAGCGGGGGTGGCACCTGTTTCCCGTTCATCCCGACCATCTGAAATGATCAGAATCCACAAGGACAGGGGGAGTTGAAACAAAGAATGGTTGAAGCAGCAAAGAAAAAGACCACACCAGACCCAAAGCCAAAAAAAGCCGAACCGGCAAAGAAGAAACCAGAAGCGAATGCAGCACAGAAAAATAAAAAATAATTCCTCACAATTCCTTCATCAGGGATCTTTAAAAGGGGCCTGCCGGGATCCGGCCTGCCCCTTATGATCGCTGATACGGCTTGTTCTCTGTTCCGGCGCCGGGCAATTTTATGGATTTCCGGTAATTCATGGAAAAATACCGATTGTAGGGTAAATCTTTTCTACGTTATGTTTGCAGCCCATCCGTTTTTGTGTACAGGTACCACGCCACTATCGCAAACCGGGGCGTCAAGTAATTCTTAATGATTTCAACAGAGCGCAGAGGATTACCCGACCAGTCAGCGGTTTTTACCCGTTTCGCCGGCCTTCCGCATCCGGATCGGACAACCCGGCAGGTCCTGTGCCCCCCGTTCCGACACCCAGACAAGGAGCGGGATTAAGTGCTCCCGTAGTTCCGTCCCGTCCGTTGTCAGCAGGTACCGGGTCGTGGGCGGCGATGTCGGCAGGATCTTCTTTTCCACAAGACCGATCCGTTCGAGATTTTTCAGTGTGTCCGAGAGGGTCTTCGGGCTGATGTGACCCAGTTCGTTTTTCAATTCGTTAAACCCTTTCGATCCTTCGTTCCCGAGAATGGCGATAATAAGGAGCGCCCACTTCTTGGCAACAACGTCAAGCAGCCCGAAAAGCGGGCACAAACAGATCTCATGGTCCTGTGCGGGCGGTTTCTTCACGGATACTACCTCTTCCTGCTGAAACTTTTCTGGTTATTAACTATAAAAAAAATACTACCTGTACACAGAATACCATAAACCTCTTGGCAGGAAAACCATGCACTCTCACGATCACTCCCACAATACTCCCCACGATCACGCACACCAGAAACCGCTGAAACTTGCGATCGTACTTACCTCCGTCATCTTCGTTGCCGAAGTGATCGGAGGGATACTCGCCGGCTCACTCTCCCTTCTCGGCGACGCGGCCCATATGCTCCAGGATGCCGTTGCGCTCTTTCTCTCGCTGGGCGCCATGATCGTTGCCGAACGGCTGCCCACTCCCACAAAGACCTTCGGCTACCACCGGGTCGAGATCGCGGCCGCGGTGGTAAACGGCCTGCTCCTCATCGGTGTAAGCGGCCTGATCATCTTTGAGGCCATCGACCGGTTTTCCCATCCGCAGGCAATCAACAGCACCATCATGCTTGGTGTCGCCACCATCGGACTTATCGCAAACCTTGCGTCAGCGTATTTCCTGCACGGCAGCCATGACCTCAACGTCAGGAGCGCGTTTTTGCACGTGCTCGGCGACACCCTCTCATCGGTGGCCGTGATTGTTGCCGGTGTCTGGATCGCGCTCACCGGGCAGACCTTTGTCGACCCGCTGCTCGGGATTATTATCGCGGTCGTGATCCTTGTCTCGTCGTTTTCGATCCTGCGCGACGCGTTCCGGATCCTCCTCCAGTTCGCCCCGAAGGACGTGGCGATTGCCGATGTGATTGCGGCGATCGAGTCCGTACCCGGTGTCTCCGGTGTCCACAATGTCCACTTCTGGACGCTCTGCTCGAACATCAATGTCCTTGACGCCCACGTGTACTGCTGCGAGAACGATCCCGATACCCGGGAACAGATCAAAGCGGAGATCAGGCACCGGCTCGAAGCGTTCCGGATCGGGCACTCAACGCTTGAGTTCGAGTGCCGGGAGTGCAGCGACGCCCGGGTTTTCCGGGAACTCAGGGACTGATGCAGACTCCGTGCCCTTCCGGAATTGCTACATTTTTAAAAATTTATGGATAAAAAGTGCTACCAAAATGAAAATATTTATCACATCAGTGTGCGTATCTGATCTCCGGGGATGACCCGTACCTCATGCGGGATTCTCCACGCATTTCGACAACATCGTAACCAGATATTGCACGTCCGTTCAGGTTCCCGCCCGGGATCGTTGGGGAACGATCCGCCGGGGAACCAGAAGGAAGGGGAATGAAAATGAAACAGACATTGTATGACGGGAGCAGGAAGACTACGGTCAACACGCGGTATGACGAGTGCCTCTATCTTGCACCGCGGCCGGTATCTCACGAACCTGAGGCAAAGGTGGCAGGAAAAGATCTCTACATGCATGGTTCTACCGATCAGGACAAAACGATCACGTACTATCTCCATCTCTGGTCCACGAGTAGGACCGTTAAGGAAAAGATTATCCCCCTGTCGCCGTCCATGGCCGACCGGTTCTTAAAAAGCAGGGGACTTGACTGCAACCTTTTCCCGCACAGCGATCCCGTTGCCCGGCTCTATGCATGGGGATACGGGATCGCAGAAGAGTTCTGATTCCGGATTTGCGGCCACTCTTATTTTTCGTAGTTTCCGGGACGGCACTCGCCGGTTTTACCGGTTTTTTTCGCCCGTGCCGGTGAACACGCTTTAAAAAAATCAGGGAAAGAATTGTTTTACGCTGTCACGTTTGCGGCCTTGCATCCCTCACCGCGGAAGAGCGCCCACTCCTCGCAGGTGGTGCCGTTCGTGAACGTGCACATGCCGTACTGGCCGGCCGCGCTGTCCTTGATCTCAACCTTGCCACCGATGTTCACGCAGTTGACCGAGGCAGGGTTTGCAAGCCCGGTCTGGTTGGACGCTGCCGCTGTTGGGGTCTGGTTCACTGAAGCACCGGACGTGCAACCCTCGCCACGATAGAGTGCCCACTCCTCGCAGGATGTGCCGTTTGTAAAGGTACACATGCCGTACTGGCTGCCGTCGGTGTTTGTCTTGATCTCGGTTGTCCCGCCTATGTTGCCGCAGTTGACCGAGGCCGGGTTTGCCATGCCGGCCTGACCTGCCGGTGTGGTAGTCGGGGCTGCTGGGGTTGCGGTCGTTGACGGTACCGATGTTGTGGTCTGCTGGGTACAGCCGGCGATGACAAGACCGGCGCCGATGCAGAGGCACAGAGCAAGAATTACAAAGGATTTCTGAGCCATAATGTTGACCGGAGAGTTCTTTGCCGGCACCGGTTAAAAATGATTCGGCGGGAAATGGCCCCCCGTCAGACCGGGTGTTCACGGTCCTGTGGCTTTTTTCATTTCGGCCACGTATTGCCTGAGTTCTTTTTCCATCGCTGCCGGGTCGCGAAGATTCTTCTCCACGATGCTGACAATCGCGCTTCCCACGATCACGCCGTCCGCCCCGGCGTCCCGGCAGGTTTTTGCGTGACCGGGCGTCGAGATCCCAAAACCAATCGCAAGCGGGAGCTTCGTGTGCGGGCGGACCCGGCGGAGCAGCGCGAGTGCCTCGGGCGCAACCTCTTTTCGCGCCCCGGTGACCCCGAGCACCGCGACAAGGTACAGGTACCCGCGGGCGTGGCGCACAATTGTGTCCATGCGTTCCGGCGAAGTTGTCTGCGTGACAAGAAAGATGGGATCGATCCCGTACTTCTGTGCGACCGCGACGACTCCTTCGGATTCCTCGACCGGCATATCCGCGACCAGGATCCCGTCGACCCCGGCCTCGTGTGCCTCGCGATAGAAGGTGTCGATTCCCCTGCGGTAGATCGTGTTGTAGTACGTGAGGAAGACGATCGGGACTTCCGAGTACGCCCGGACCTCCCGGACGATGGCAAAGATCGTGTCGGGCGTGGTGCCGGCCGCGAGCGCCCGGTCGTCCGCCCGCTGGATTGTCGGGCCGTCTGCCACCGGGTCCGAGAACGGCACGCCGAATTCAAGGATATCGGTCCCGCCATCGATCAGCGCTTTTGCGATCCGGACCGAGGTCTCCTTGTCCGGGTCGCCGGCAACCGTAAACCCGATGAAGGCAGTTGTTCCTTTTTTTGTAAACGCGGATTCGATGCGTCCCATCATGCCGCCTCCGTGGCCGGTGCGATCCCGGCAACATCCTTGTCGCCCCGTCCCGAGAGGTTGATGATGACAATGTCCCCTTTGTCGAACCGTTCCCGGTTTTTGAGCACGTACGCCACCGCGTGCGAGGATTCGAGCGCCGGGATGATCCCTTCCGTTCGCGAGAGGTACCGGAACGCTTCGAGCACGTCCGGGTCTTTTACCGCGTGGTACGCTACCCGGTGCGAATCTTTGAGCATCGCATGTTCGGGGCCGACACCCGGGTAATCGAGGCCGGCCGCAACGCTGTGCGTGGGGAGCACCTGGCCGTTTTCATCCTGCAACAGGTACGAGAGCGTGCCGTGCAGCACGCCCGGGTCCCCGGCGCAGAGCGTTGCCGAATGATCCGGGGTATCGAGGCCCTTTCCCGCGGCCTCGACACCGATCAGCTCCACGTCGTCAGAAAGGAACGGGTGGAAGATCCCGATTGCGTTCGAGCCGCCGCCAACGCAGGCAACAACCGCGTCCGGCATCTTTCCCTCTTTTTTCCGGATCTGCCCGCGGGCCTCGCGCCCGATCACGGACTGGAAATCGCGGACGATTGTCGGGAACGGGTGCGGCCCGACAACCGATCCGATCAGGTAGTGCGTGTCGTTCACGTTTGCGACCCAGTCGCGGAGCGCCTCGTTTGTGGCGTCCTTGAGGGTCTTTGTCCCGCATGTCACCGGGTGGACGGTCGCGCCCATCAGTTCCATGCGGAAGACATTGAGGGCCTGCCGTTTCGTATCGACTTCGCCCATGAAGACCTCGACCTCAAAGCCGAGCGCCGCCCCGGCAATCGCGGTCGCGACCCCGTGCTGGCCGGCGCCGGTCTCGGCGATCAGCCGTTTCTTTCCCATCCGTTTTGCAAGAAGCGCCTGCCCGAGCGTATTGTTGAGCTTGTGCGAGCCGCCGTGGACAAGGTCCTCGCGTTTCAGGTATATTTTGAAGCCGAGATCCCGCGACATATTCTCGCAGAACGTGAGTGGCGTGGGCCGGCCCGCATATTCCGACTGGTACGCTGCAAGCTCATCGGTGAATTTTTTGTCGTGCGTCGCCTCGTTGTACGCTCCTTCGAGTTCGATCAATGCGTTCATCAGGGTTTCCGGGACATACTGCCCGCCGTACTTCCCGAATCGTCCTTTTCCTGTCATAATGCCTCCCGTGCGGCACGAATAAACGCCGCGATTTTTGTATGGTCTTTTATTCCCGGTTCTGTCTCTACGCCGCTTGCCACATCGACGGCCCAGGGCCAGATCTCCCGGATTGCCGCCCCGACATTTTCGTGTGTGAGCCCGCCGGCAAGGATCACCGGTACCTTTGCGGTTTTCACAACACTTTTCGCAAAGTCCCGGTCAAATGTAATCCCGGAGCCCATGCTCTCGTCCACGATCACCGCATCGCAGTCAGCGGGCACGGCATCCCCGCGCCCGATCACGCGGAGCACCCGTACGCCCGGAGATTTTTTAAAAACAAACGGGTGAGAGATCTGGATAGCGTCCGGTTTGAGCGCGAGAATTTTTTCGAGATCGGGTTCTGATTCCGTGTGCGTGACAACGACCCGGGTGACAAACGGCCCGAGCGCGTGAAAAATTTCCCGGGCTTTTGCGTCCGGAATTGAGCGGCGCGAAGTCGGCGAGTACATCACAACACCGACCGCATCCGCCCCGGCCTTTTCCGCGAAAAGTGCGTCCTCAACTCTCGTAATCCCGCAGATCTTCACGCGCACAAAAACTCCTCCAGTTTTTTGTCCGGCCTCTTGTCGGCCATGATCGACGACCCGATCAAAAACGCATCGCAGTAGGGCCGGAGTTCCCGGACATCGTCCGCGGACCGCATCCCGCTCTCGGAGACAACGAGCCGGCCGTTTTTCCGCACGAGCTCCGAGAGTTTCCGGGTGGTGGACCGGTCAATGGTCATGGTGGAAAGATCGCGGTTGTTGATCCCGATGAGCTGCGCCTTTGTCTCAAGCGCAAGCGCGATCTCGTCCGCGTTGTGCACTTCCACGAGCGGTTCGAGACCCGCAGCGTACACGGCATCCACGAATTCCGGCAGCCGGTCTTTGAGCACAGCTGCGATGAGGAGCACGGCATCCGCCCCGAGCGCCCGGGTCTCTGCAACCTGCCGCAGGTCCACGACAAAATCCTTCCGGAGCACCGGGACCCGGGCTGCGCCTTTCACTTTTGCAATATCCGCGCCCGATCCGCCAAAGAAGTACGGCTCGGTAAGAACGGAGATCCCGACGCAGCCGCCGTCCGCAAGAACGCCAGCCATCATTCCCATGTCCACGTTCCGGCGGATAATCCCGCCGGAGGGCGATGCGCACTTGATCTCGGCGATCACCGGGTTCTTTTGCGGCGCCGATCTGATGGCGGCTTCGAGGCTTGCGTGCCGGAACCCTTCCGGCTCCGGGAAGGTTGCGGGCAGGTTCTCCACGCGCTTTTTTGTCCGGGAGACAATCTCGTCAAGGATCATGCGGCACCCCGGGTTGCTGCCACGAGCGCATCGAGTTTGCCCGCGGCCCTGCCAGAATCAATGGAATCCGCCGCGAGCCGGATCCCTTCTGCGAGTGTTTTGGCCCGGCCGCCCACATAGATCGCAGCGCCGGCGTTCATGAGCACGATGTCGCGTGCGGCCCCGGGCTTCCCGGCAAGGACGGCACGGACAATGCGTGCGTTCTCCTCCGGGTCGCCGCCAATAAGATCGGCCGGCGCGGCCCGGGCAAATCCGAACTGCTCCGGCGTGACCGTGTAATTCGTGATCCGGTCCCCGTAGAGCTCCGTCACGTTCGTCTCGCCCGTGAACGTGATCTCGTCGAGCCCGGATCCATAGACCACCATTGCCCGGGATATCCCGAGCAGGCGCAGGACTTCTGCCACCGGCACCGTGAGGTTTTTGTCATAGACCCCGAGCACCTGCGCTCCCGCAGATGCCGGGTTTGCCAGCGGGCCGAGGATGTTAAAGACCGTCCGGCACCCGAGCTCCCCGCGTGCGGCCATCACATATTTTGTTGCCGGGTGGTGGTCTGGCGCAAAGAGAAAGACGATGCCTGCTTCACCGACAATGTCTGCCAGCCTGTCCGCGGGCACGGTGCCGATAGTAACGCCGAGCGCTGCAAGGACATCGGCCGACCCGCACCGGCTGCTCACGCCCCGGTTGCCGTGTTTGACCACCGGGACCCCGGCCCCGGCCGCGACAAACGCTGCGGCCGTGCTGATGTTAAAGGTCTGCGCCCCGTCTCCCCCGGTCCCGCAGGTGTCCACGAGCGTCCCGGCAACGTGCGGTGTTACCCGGACCGCGTGCGCCCTCATCACCCGGGCAAACGCAGCGATCTCTTCCGGCGTCTCGCCCTTCATCCGGAGCCCGGCAAGGAACGCGCCGATCTGCGCCTGCGTTGCCTGCCCGGTCATGATCTCATCCATCACCGCTTCCGCTTCAGCGGGAGACAGGTCGCGCCCCGCGATCACGGCGGCAATCGCCTCTTTCATGCTCATGCCCCCACCGCCCGCGGGCCAAAGAGGAAATTTTTCATAAGCGCATCGCCATCGTGCGAAAGAATACTCTCCGGGTGGAACTGGACGCCCTCAATCGG
>Ga0153915_10005089_pt1 | contig 12212 bp, 6 predicted proteins | sample Opewatmetagenome_2_FD_107003 | JGI IMG/M metagenome (GOLD analysis project Ga0153915, IMG submission 107003) | Freshwater wetland microbial communities from Ohio, USA - Open water 3 Core 3 Depth 3 metaG | ecosystem: Environmental > Aquatic > Freshwater > Wetlands | place: USA: Ohio, Lake Erie...
AAAGTGTTCCTCAATGGCGTCGACGTCCGGCCCCAGGACAATTTGCGCGCTCTCGACGGCGCGCGCGATCGCGGGATCGATTTGCGGCTTGATCTGGCGATATTGGGCTTTCAAATCCAGAAACGGTATCAAGGGCTTATCCCTGTACATATTCGCCGGTAGCTCGGCTGTTTAAATTAATAATACATTCAGGTCAATTAAACCACAGAAAAAAATAAATGAAAGCTGTGAATCGAATCCGCGCACCCTAACGTGGGCTTTGGTAAACAGCCGTCGCGGGACTAAGGGGCCACACGCGGGGTTTCGATGACATGGTCTGCCGGCAGGATGCGCGCAGGCACTCCACGCCACGATCGCCCGTGCGGGAACATCCCGCGTGACGACCGCGCCGGCGCCGACAATGGCGCCGGTACCGATGGTTATGCCGCAGAGTAGAGTATTGTCGCGTTCGAACCGATTGATCCTCCTCTGCCGATCGGCGTGGGCTCCACTGAGTGCAATCAACACAGTGATCCCAGCACCGAAAATACGGGACTGATACGCATACTGGAATACTCGCGTCCTCAAGGCGAGACGAATGCCCCAATGGCTGCCGTCGCCAAGCAACCGTTCGAACTGACATCGATCCATTGGCGTGGTGCCGCAAGTTTCGTGCAGACGTTCGAAACGCGGCAGGGGATGAAAGTGGCGTGTCTGGAGGAAATCGCCTTCCGGCTCGGGTTCATTGATCGCGACCAGCTGCTCATCCTGGCCAAATCATTGGAGAAAAGCGGTTGCGGCAAATACCTGACCGAGCTGCCGGTTTGAAACTGGACATCAGATCGCGAGTGGCAATGGAAATCATGGGGTTTCGGTGGTATTTTTACCGCATATTTAATTTTTAAATACATTTGTTGACCCCCGGATTAATAAGCGGTTAAATGTTATATTGTTTTCGGGATCATTGTATCGTGGGTATTCGTCATGCTGAGCCAGAATTCGACCACACTAACTGTCTCCGAAAACAGTCTCGCGACGTTAATCGGTATCGCCGCGCCCGTTGACAGCAGCTACTCCTCCTCGGCTTTGACTGTGACAGTGACGGCCCTGCCATCTGACGGCACGATATTGCTGGCCGACGGCATCACGCCGATAAGTTTGGGACAGAGCCTGACGGTCAATCAGCTCACGAATTTGACTTTCAGGCCGGCGCTGAACAGTTTTGGCAATAGCTCGAGTTTCGGGTTTACCGTGTCCGACCCGGCCGGCGCTGCCGCCAACGCCACAGCGACCCTGACGATCGGACCGGCCACTGTGCCGCTGCTGACAAGCTGGACCGGACTAAGCGTTCCTCAGAACACCCCGGCGACGCCAATCGGTATTCAGGCCCCATCCGACTCCAGCTATGCCGCGTCCGCTTTGAGCGTCCGCATTACGGGACTGCCAACGAACGGGACCGTATTCCTGTCCGACGGCACCACCGCCGTCACGCAGGGACAGACGTTGACCGTCGCGCAGCTGACCGGGCTGCTGTTCAAGTCGGCGGCCAATGGATCCGGAGAGATTTCGAGCCTTAACTACAGCGTGTCCGATCCCGCGGGAAAAACCGCGACGGGCACCGCGATGTTGGTGGTTGACCCTGCCACGCCTCCGGTGATCGCCCCGACCCAGCTTACCGTTGCGACGAACAGCGGAGTGACGCCGATCGGCATTTCGGCGCCGGTAGATGCGGGTTTTTCCTCAGCCGCTTTGACCGTGAACGTGACCGGATTGCCGACCGACGGGAAAGTCTTTTTGTCAGATGGCACCACGCAGGTGAGTGCAGGGCAGAGCCTGACGGTGGCTCAACTAATTGGTCTCGAATTCATGCCGACGGCCGGGGCCTCCGCCCAAACATCGAGTTTCAGATATAGCGTCACCGACCCGACGGGCGCGACTGCTACCGGCAGCGCCACGCTCAATATCGGGGCCAGCAACGCTTCGTTGGTTACGACGCCCGCTTCTTTAACAGTAGCAGAACATAGCGTCGCGACTGCGATCGGAATTAAGGCGCCCAGCGACGTCAGTTTTTCCTCCTCACAATTGACGGTGACTGTTACCGCACTGCCAACGGACGGCACCGTACTCCTGGCCAATGGCACAACGCCAGTAACCGCCGGGCAGAGCCTATCGGTGTCTCAGCTGACCGGCCTCTTATTCAAGCCCTCCCAGGACAACACCGGCAAAAGTTCGAGTTTTGCCTACACGGTCTCCGATCCGGGAGGCACGACGGCGACCGGCACCGCCACGCTAGCCACGGGTCCCAACGCCATTGTGCTGGAAAACCAAAAGCCGGGAACACCCCAGAGCATATGGCAGATCAACCCTGGTCAAGATTCAACGACGATCCAGGGCTTCACCACCAGCATGAGTACGAATGTCGGCGGCGAAGTCGATTTCAAGATCAACAACCAGACGGGCAATGCGAACTACCAGATCAACATCTACCGGTTGGGCTATTACGGCGGCGACGGTGCGCGCCTCGTCGACACCATCCAGCATCAGTCGACAACCGCCATTGTGCAGCCGAATCCCATCGTCGACCCGGCAACGGGTCTGGTTGACGCGGGAAACTGGCAGGTTACCGACGCCTGGAATGTACCATCTGACGCAGTGTCCGGCGTTTACGTCGCCAATATAGATGACGGCACGCAGGAGTTCCAAATTCCGTTTATCATCAAAAATAGTAGCTCGAACAGTGACATCGTTTTTCAGACTGCAGACGAAACGTGGCAGGCTTACAATGGCTGGGGCGGCGCTAATCTCTATGGCGGCAATGGGCCCGCACCGACAGGCGCGGCCTATGCGGTCAGTTACAACCGGCCCATCACGACCTTCGACTCTTCCGGATTCTCGTCCGGTCCGCAAGACTCATTGTTCGGCGCGGAATATTCAGCGATCTATTGGCTGGAGCAGAACGGCTACGACGTTTCCTATATTTCCGGCCTCGATACCGCCACCAATCGCTCGCTTCTGCTCAACCACAAAATCTTCATGGATGTTGGGCATGATGAGTATTGGACTGATAGTCAAGTGGCGAATGTCCAGGCCGCGGCCAATGCGGGCGTCAATCTTGCCTTCATGAGTGGCAACGAGATCTTCTGGCAAACGCGCTTCGAGCCGAGCATTGCCGGCGGCACGACGGCCAATCGCACGCTGGTTTCCTACAAGGACAGCCATTTTCAAACCGTAGTCGATCCCAACGGGACCGGGACAGGTACGTTTGAGGCGCCGACTAATTGGGGCGGCGCCGCCATGCCGACAAATGCGCTGACCGGCACGAATTTCCAGGTTGATCAAACCAATCTTGGACCAATCACGATCCCTTACGGCGAGACCCAGCTTCGCATCTGGCGCAACACCAGCGTTGCCAATACGGCGCCTGGCCAGACGGCAACGTTGTCGTCGGACCTCCTTGGCTATGAATGGGACTCCTCTCCGGACAACGGCTTTCAGCCGGTTGGTCTTGTGGACCTCTCTTCGACGACTGTAACGACGGATGTCTACAATACGGAGTTTGGCAGCGTCGACACGTCCGGTACTGCGACACACAATTTGGTGGAGTACCGCGACCCGACCAGTGGCGCGCTCGTTTTTGGAGCCGGGACGGTGTTTTGGTCATGGGGCCTCTCTGATCAGAGCTACGGAACACAATGGGGTGTCTCGACGCCGGACCCGAATGTCCAACAGGCGACGGTGAACCTTTTCGCTGACATGGGCGTCCAACCGTCAACGCTTCAGGCAACGCTTGTGATTGCAAGCCAGACAACTGATCACACGCCGCCAACCTCCACGATCTCCAGCGTCTCGACCACCGCCCCTATCGAGGGACAGTCGGTTACGGTCACCGGGACCGCTACGGACGCCGGTGGCGGTGTGATTGCGCGCATCGGTGTCTCGACAGATGGTGGCAAGACCTGGCATCCCGCGAATAGTCCAGTTGGCGCTGTCAGCGAAAACTGGAGCTACACTTTTGCGGCGCCGGCGCCGGGGACTTATACGATTGAATCCCTCGCTGTCGATGACAGCCTCAATCTCGAAACGCCGGGGCTTGGCGCCTCTTATAAGGTTTCACCGTCCTCGGCCCTGACTCTGTTTAGTCCCAGCGCTTCGCCGGCCACCGCAAACGCAAATGACCCAAGTGCGGTGGAGGTTGGTCTCAAATTTACGTCTACCACGAATGGCGCGATCACAGGAATCCGCTTCTACAAAGGTCCGCTGAATACCGGGACCCATCTGGTGGACCTGTGGAGCGCCGCTGGCACCTTGCTGGCGACGGCCACATCCACCAATGAGACCGCCAGCGGTTGGCAACAGGTCAACTTTTCGAACCCGGTCCGGGTTCAGGCCGGTGTGACTTACATAGCCTCGTATCATACGAACGCAGGGGAGTACTCTGACACCCCATACTATTTTGACACACTCCAAGGGACGACCAACGGATCACTGGCAGCTACCGGTGATGGTCTTAACGGCGTGTTCGCCTATTCCTCGGGCAGCATCTTCCCCACCAACGTCTCTTCTTCGGGCGACAACTACTGGGTTGACGTCGTATTCGACGACACGAGCCTTCAGCCGCAGGCCAACAATGACAGCGGTTTCACGGTGACGGAGAATGGCACGCTGTCGATCGCGGCGTCCGCACTGCTCACTAACGATACGGATCCGTCGGGCCTGCCGTTTTCGATTACGAGCGTCAGCAATCCTGTCAACGGAACGGTGACCTACAACGCCCAGACCCAGACCGTGACCTTCACCCCCGCCGCGAGCTATGCAGGCGCCGCGAATTTCACCTACACGATCACCGACTCGAGTGGTGCAACCGGGTCCGGCCAAGTGTCGCTCAACGTCACTTATCCGATTTCCGCCCAAAGCTTGTTTGGCACCAACGACACGCCAAACGTCGCCAATTCCGGAGATACCAATTCCGTCGAGGTCGGCGTCAAGTTCACCGCGTCGGCGAACGGCTTGATCACAGGCCTTCGCTTCTACAAGGGATCCTCAAACACAGGTTCCCACGTCGCGGATCTCTGGAGCTCGACGGGGACGCTGCTCGCCACCGCGACCTTCACCAACGAGACCGCCAGCGGCTGGCAAGAGGTCAACTTCTCCACGCCCGTCGTGATCACCGCGGGCACGACGTACGTCGCCTCTTACCATACCAATGGAAATTATTCGGACAACCTAAATTACTTTACGAATTCGCTGACCAACGGAGAGTTGACGGCTCCCGGCACGATCAATGGACTCTACGCTTACGGGTCAGGGAGCATCTTCCCGACCAACACCTACAATTCCACCAACTATTGGGTCGATGTCGTCTACAACGGATCTCCGCTCCAGCCGCCGGTGGCCAACAACGACAGCGGCTTGGTCGCGACCGAGAACACCACCGACTCGATTGCAGCCTCGGTGCTGCTCGCCAACGACACGGGCCCCTATGGGTTCCCGCTGTCGATCATGGGGGTCAGCAACCCGAGCAACGGGACCGTCACGTATAACTCAAGCACGCAGACGGTCAGCTTTGTGCCGACGACCGGCTACACCGGGCCAGCCGGCTTCACCTACACCATCACCGACGGCCAAGGCGACACCGCCTCGGCCAATGTCTCCCTCACGGTTACCGCTCCCCCGCCGGTGGCCAATAATGACAGCGGCTTGACCGCGACGGAGAACACCACGGATTCGATCGCGGCCTCAGCGCTGCTCGCCAACGACACTGACCCCCTTGGCCTCCCGCTGTCGATCACGGGCGTCAGCAATCCGAGCAACGGCACCGTCACCTACAACTCGAGCACGCAGACCGTCAGCTTCGTGCCGACGACCGGCTACACTGGGCTGGCCAGCTTCACGTATACGATCACCGACGGCCAAGCCTCTGCATCGGGGAATGTCTCCCTCACGGTCAACTATCCGGTATCGGCCCAGAGCTTGTTCAATAGCGGCGATACGCCGGCCACGGTCACAGTGAACGATCCCAATTCTGTGGAGCTCGGCGTCAAGTTTCAGGCCTCCACCACAGGCACCATCACGGGGATCCGGTTCTACAAGGGCCCACAGAATACGGGCACTCATGTAGCGGATCTGTGGAATGCCACGGGCACCTTGCTCGCCACCGCGACCTTTACCAACGAAACCGCGAGCGGCTGGCAACAGGTCAATCTGTCGAACCCGGTAGTGGTCACGGCGGGGACGACTTATGTCGTTTCCTACCACACCAATGGGAACTATTCGGCCGACGGCAATTCATTTGCGACCCCGCATACCAACGGGTCGCTGACAGCGCTCGCCAGTGGGACAAGCGGTGGGGATGGGGTTTACGCCTACGGCACCGGCACCATCTTCCCCACCAACAGCTTCAACGCCAGCAACTACTGGGTCGATGTCGTCTACAACGGATCGCCCATCCAGGCCAACAACGACAGCGGGTTCGTTGCTACTACGAACACCACGGACTCGATTGCAGCCTCGGCGCTGCTCGCCAACGACACGGACTCCAGTGGCCTACCGTTGTCGATCACGGGCGTCAGCAATCCGAGCAACGGCACCGTCACCTACAACTCGAGCACGCAGACGATCAGCTTCCTGCCGGCCAGTAACTACACTGGGCCGGCGAGCTTCACTTATTCGATCACTGACGGGCAGGGCACCGCGTCGGGCAGTGTGGCGCTTTCAGTTAACGACGCAAGCCTGTTCAGCCCAACCACGACGCCGAGCATCGTGACCGTGAATGACCCCAATTCGATTGAACTTGGCTTGAAATTCCAAGCCTCCACAAATGGCAGCATTACGGGAATCGAGTTCTACAAGGGTCCGCAAAACACCGGCACGCATGTGGCGGATCTTTGGACCGCCACGGGCACTCTGCTCGCTACCGCTACCTTCACCAACGAAACGGCGAGCGGCTGGCAACAAGTTGATTTTTCGAACCCGGTGGCGATAACCGCGGGGACGACGTATGTCGCGTCCTATCACACCAGTGGCAACTACTCGGCCGACCCGAACTACTTCGCTACAACCCAAACGAATGGTCCGCTGACTGCCCCGTCAAGCTCGAGCAGCGGCGGAAACGGCGTCTATGCGTACGGCAGCTCAAGTCTTTTCCCGACTAACAGCTTCAATTCAACGAGTTACGGAGTTGATGTCCTGTTCAGGCCACAGCTGGCAGCATAGGAGTGATACTCCGCTAACGGACTGTTAACTAGCAAACCGCTAGCGGATTGCAGACAACTGCTAGAGGTCTACTATAGGGGCTCACATGCACGAAGAGATTTATACCGATGGCGTTGATGAGATCACAGTCGGCGGTTCAATCGTACGCGTTGATCTGTTCAGTCTTTCGCCGACCGAACGCGACGCCAACAACGCACCGAAAAAGGTCTTTCGTCAAAGATTGATCTTTTCGATCGAAGCATTCGCGAACTCGGTCGAAGTCATGCAAAATGCGCTTCAAGGGCTGGTTGACGCCGGGGTTGTCAAGCGCACCCAGACGAGAGCGTCGGCCCATACGCCAACGGTCGGCCCGGCCGGCGAGCGCAATGCCCCGATAGCTCCGAACAGTCCGCGGTCCCCGAATGTCTCAACAAACTTCCGCTGACGCGGAACAGGGCTGCAACTGCGCCGCAGAGCCTGCAGCAGATACGCCGGATTCTCCACGGTCCGAATCACAGACCGCGCTCGAATGTCTCGCGCGGATCGCGAGCCATCACGGCGTTGACCTTCCGGTCGAACGCCTGCGGCATGCATATGCCGTAGATGGTTCCCCGATTTCGCAAACGTTGCTGCTTCGCATGGCGAAGGAAGCGGGATTGCGCGCACGGACCACTCGACTCGACTGGGATACCCTATTTCGGTTGGGTGAGGCTTATCCCGCACTCGTGCGGCTGGCAAACGGCAATTGGATCGTCGTGTCGGGTGCAGGCGAGGGGCCGGACGGCGAAGAGATGGTCAGCGTTATCGATCCGCTTGCGGAGCGACAGAATGAACCGCTGGTTGTCGGCAAAGAACGATTTTGCGCCAATTGGCTTGGCGAGTCGATTCTGATCAAGCGAAATCGTGGCTTTTCCGGTTCGCAGCAATCTTTTGGATTCCGCTGGTTCATCCCCGAACTGCGGAGAGAGTGGCGACTGTTCGCCGACGTCGCGGTGGCCGCCATTCTGCTCTATGCGCTCGGTCTGGCTCTCCCGATCTTCTTTCAACTCGTCATCGACAAGGTTCTCGTTCACGAGAGCTTCACCACGCTCTACGTGCTCGCGGGCGGTGCGAGCGCTGCACTGGTCTTTGACGCAATATTCGGCTTTTTGCGGCGCTACCTGCTGCTCTATGCAACTAACAAGGTCGATATCCGGGTCGCGACCAAGACGTTCGGTCACCTCCTCGGCCTGCCTGTAACCTTCTTTGAGCACATTTCGGCCGGCGTTCTGGTCAAGCATATGCAGCAGGCCGCGCGGATCCGCGAATTCCTCACCGGACGGCTGTTCCTGACCACGCTCGACGCGCTGTCGCTGTTCGTCTTCCTCCCGGTGTTGGCGCTCTATAGCGCCAAGCTGACATGCGTCGTGCTGGCCTTCACCGCCATCAGCGGAGGAGTGGTCGCGCTGCTGATGGGGCCGTTCCGGCGGCGTCTCTATGACCTTTACCAGGCGGAAGGCGCGCGGCAGGCTTTGCTGGTCGAGACCGTGCACGGCATGCGGACGGTGAAGTCGCTGGCCATGGAGCCGTTGCAGGGCAAGGTCTGGGACGACCGCTGCGCACAGTCGGTGTCCATGCGGTTCGGCGTCGAGAAGATTTCAGCGGGCGCCCAGGCGGTCACCGGATTTCTCGAGAAGATGATGACGCTCGGGATCATCTCCCTGGGCGCGCTCGATGTTTTCAGCGGCGAAATGACCATCGGCGCGCTGGTCGCCTTCAACATGCTGGCGGGGCGCGTGTCGGGGCCGCTGGTCCAGATGGTGACGATGGTCCACGAATATCAGGAGGTCGCCCTGGCCGTTAAGATGCTCGGCGAGGTGATGAACCAGAAGCCGGAGCGTGACGGCAACCGCGAGGGGTTGCGGCCCGACTTCGAAGGCAAGATCGAGTTCGAGAATGTCTCCTTCCGCTACGGAGCAGAGGGCGCGCCGGCGCTCGATGATGTTTCCTTCTCCATCGTCCCGGGCTCGATTTTCGGGATCGTTGGCCGGAGCGGCTCCGGCAAGACGACGCTGACGCGCCTGATTTCGGGCATGTATCCGGTGCAGCACGGTTTGCTACGGATCGACGGATACGATTCCAGGGAGCTCGATCTGGTCCATCTGCGCCGGAATCTCGGATTGGTCCTGCAGGATAATTTCCTGTTCCGCGGCACGGTTCGCGAGAATATCGCTTGTGTAAAGCGCGATGCGACCTTTGCCGAGGTGGTGCGGGCGGCGCAGCTCGCGGGAGCCGATGAATTCATCGAGCGACTACCGCGCGGCTTCGACACCATGCTGGAGGAGGACGCATCTAACCTGTCAGGCGGACAGAAGCAGCGCCTTGCGATCGCCAGGGCGCTCATCGTCAACCCGCGCATCCTGATCTTCGATGAGGCAACGAGCGCGCTCGACTCCGAGAGCGAGATGATCATCCGCCGCAATCTGCGCCGGATCGCAGAGGGACGGACCGTGATCATCGTCTCGCATCGGCTATCGATGCTCGCGGACACGAACCAGATTCTGGTGATCGACCGTGGCCGGATCGTCGACGTGGATCACCACGACCGGCTGCTGTCGAAATGCACCATTTACCGGCATCTCTGGAATCAGCAGACGAGGCAGATCGCATGACCATGGCGGAGAAACCGCTCGCCGATGCGAAACCCGAAGGGCCGGCCCCGCCGAAGAAGGCGGAGCGGCGGCGGCGAGGGCTGCTCAGGCCTGCCGTGCGGAAACCGCGGGTCGTCACGGAATTCCAGTCCGATGCGATCGAGATCGAGCATCGGACGCCGCCGCGCCTCGCTCGTCTGACGCTCTATTGCGTGCTTGCGCTGATTATCGTCGCGGTCGTCTGGGCGACGGTGTCGCAGGTTGACATGATCGTAACGGCGCAGGGGAAGCTGATCACCACGCGCCCCAATCTCGTCGTTCAGCCGCTGGAAACCTCGGTTATCCGCGAGATCCACGTAAAGGCCGGCGACCGGGTCAATCGCGGCGATGTGCTGGCAACGCTCGACCCGACATTTTCGCAGGCGGACCTCGACCAATTGCGGAACAAGGTTGCCGCTTTCGATGCATCCATCAATCGTCTGAAGGCTGAGCTGGGTGGCCACGAGTATGTCCTGGGCGACTCCGCCAATGCCGACGCTGTCCTGCAGCGCAAGGTGTTCCTGCAGCGCAAGTCGGCCTATGACGCCCAGATGCAGAATTACGACGCGCAAATCGCATCGGCACAGGCCAATCTGAAGACTGCGCAGAACGAGGAGGCGGTACTAGTCCAGCGGCTCGAGACCATGAGGTCGATTGAGGCCATGCGCAGCACGCTGATGGACAAGGAAGTCGGCTCGAAGCTGAACTTGCTGCTCTCCCGCGACGCTCGCCTCGACGTGGAAAGCAATCTGGCTCGCGTCCGTGGCAATATTGCCGATAATGAGCACCGCGTCGACAAGGCCCGCGCGGATCAGAAAGTATTTGCCGAGGATTTTCGCAAGACGGCTTATCAGGATCTGGTCGAAACCCTGGCGAAGCGCGACGCTGCAGCGGAAGACCTCAAGAAGGTCGAGCTCCGACGGCAGCTGATCGTGCTGAAGGCCCCGGCCGATGCCATTGTGCTGGAGATAGCCAATCGCACCATCGGTTCGGTCGTCCGGGAGGCGGAGACGCTGTTTGTGCTCGTCCCCCGCGATGTGCCGCTGCAAGCCGAGGTCAATGTTGAGGGCAGGGATATCGGCCAAGTGTCAGTCAGCCAGCCGGTACGGATCAAGTTCGAGGCCTTCCCCTTTCAGAAATATGGGACGGGAACGGGGACGGTCCGCGTCATCAGCCAGGATTCCTTTTCGCCTGACCCCAAAACCGAAGGTGCGCGGCATGCGACAGCTCCCTATTACCGCGTACTCATCGACTTGCTCGACACGCACCTTCGGCTGCCGGCGGACCGCGTTCAGTTCATTCCGGGCATGGCTGTGACGGCCGAATTGAAAGTCGGGCGGCGCAGCGTGATGTCCTATTTCCTCTACCCCCTGGTTCGCGGTCTCGATGAAAGCATACGTGAACCGTGAGAGGGCCTCTTCGTTTTTGAACGTGAGTTATCATCAAAGAATGTTGATAAGCCCGTTTGCCATGGCCTACAAAAGTCCAAGGTCTTCTGAGGTTCGGCCTTTCGAACATCCTGACATGAGCACGGGCGGCGAACAGCGCGGTCGGGTCATTGGATCCCTTTTCGGGCCTTTTGTTCGCCCCGCTCGTCGCTGCGAAGGTAATTGACGCAACACACAGCCTTTGGCCGCTAACTTGCGCTTGCCGATGCCGCCGTCATCCGCCGCACTCAACGGCAACGGATTGGCCAGACCTGAACATCGCTACCAAGAAGGGTTCGTTCGGGCAAGGAACGCAGAATATGGAGGGCGCATCGAAGCGGGATGCGCACGACAATCGGCATCGATGAAAGCAAAATTATTGCCGGTTGCAGCCTAAACTCCGCGATTGCGGGCAGGGCCGGGATTTTCCTGGCGGTAGGTTTCAAGAAGGGCCTCGACGATAAGATAACAGCGTATCGAACGGCCATTCTGATTGCGATGACGAGCTTTTTCCTGGTTGGCTGGACGGGTTCTGGGACGCTGCTTATGTTCTCTTGCTATTTCTGATGGGCAGCGGAGTCTGGATACTCGATGTAGAGGCCAAGGAGAGAGCTGCCTTTGCGTTTGCCTCCCCAGCCCGCTCGCTACAGGGTTATTTGAGGCCCGCTCGCGGCTTGCTGCCCCCGAGCGTCCGGCGGGTAAGGGTTCGTCCACATTGCACAACGCGCTTTGCGCAAGTGAATTCCCTGAAATGATCTAATCAGGCCGCTTCAGGCGACCTTCGCTGCGTCTAAGCAAGTGAAGATATGTCCGAAGTCGAGCTCCGTCCTAGCCAGGAAAAGCCGGCGGAAAACTCTAGCTAAAAACGATCCAGTTCTAAGATCTCAGACAATGCCCCTTTTTCGCATGTGAGATTATCATTAATCTTGCCTAGTATATTTATTAA
>Ga0153915_10005090_pt1 | contig 12210 bp, 10 predicted proteins | sample Opewatmetagenome_2_FD_107003 | JGI IMG/M metagenome (GOLD analysis project Ga0153915, IMG submission 107003) | Freshwater wetland microbial communities from Ohio, USA - Open water 3 Core 3 Depth 3 metaG | ecosystem: Environmental > Aquatic > Freshwater > Wetlands | place: USA: Ohio, Lake Erie...
ACATCCTGGGGCTGGAGCAGGTCCCAAGGGTTTGGCTGTTCGCCAATTAAAGTGGTACGTGAGCTGGGTTTAGAACGTCGTGAGACAGTTCGGTCCCTATCTGGCATGGGTGTAGGAGAATTGAGAGGAGCTGTCCCTAGTACGAGAGGACCGGGATGGACGTACCTCTGGTGTACCGGTTGTCGCGCCAGCGGCAGCGCCGGGTAGCTATGTACGGGCAGGATAACCGCTGAAGGCATCTAAGCGGGAAACCTTCCTCAAGACGAGTTCTCCCTTGAGAGCCGTGGAAGACCACCACGTTGATAGGCCGGATGTGGAAGCGCGGCAACGCGTGCAGCTAACCGGTACTAATCGCTCGATTGGCTTGATTGCGTTCCTGTCATGCGCAGTGAAAAGCCCCAAGTACGCGACCCTCGAGTTTCGTTTGATGTTCGTCTTTTCAAAACGCCGCCGCTCTTGCACGACCTGGTGACTATTGCGAGGGGGAAACACCCGATCCCATCCCGAACTCGGCCGTGAAGACCCTCAGCGCCGATGGTACTTCGTCTCAAGACGCGGAAGAGTAGGTCGTTGCCAGGTCTTGTAAGCGCGGCGGCGGAAATCACAGAAGACACCACCTTTCACAATGTCGAAGCGGCCTTGCTCCGATCTCTCCGGCGCGGAGGAATCAACAATCACAAAGGACGCGCGCGACTCTCGACGCTAATATCCTCGTCATCGGTTTATCGCGGGGTGGAGCAGCCCGGTAGCTCGTCAGGCTCATAACCTGAAGGTCGTAGGTTCAAATCCTACCCCCGCAACCATTTTGCTGAATCGGCCGCGAAGCGGACGATTGGCAAAATCCGCCGGAGGCGGTCAGGCCGCAAAGCGGCCGATGCAACAAAATCGACAGATCGAATCCGGCAGGTCCTTCCTGGCCGGATTTTTTCTTTCCGGCCTCGCAGCGCTGCATTCAGGTCTGCGACCTTCCGGATCAGGCCTGCCGCGCGGCGACCGGGCTGAACGAGTCCTCCGGTGGAAACATATGCCGTTGAAATGCCGGACGCTTGGCGAGGCGCCGGTACCAGCCTTCGATGGCGGGCATCGACGGGCGATGTTGATCGAGCAGGAACCAGCGGTAGGTGACGATGCCGAGCGGGATATCGCCGACGGTGAAATCATCGCCCGCAAGATACGGCCGCCGCTCCAGCGCAAGCTCCACAACTTCCATGCACGCGGCTAGAAGGCGGAAATTGCGGGCGACTTCCGCTGGGTCCAGCGTTTCGCGGATCAGCGGATGGAGATAGACCCGCGCGGTGCTGAGTTGATAGTCCATCCATCGTCCGACCTCGGCACGACCGGCCGGGCTCACCGGCCAGAACGGCGCGCGACCGTATTTCTCCGCGAGATAACGCGCGATGGAGTTCCCTTCCCACAAAACGAAGCCATCGTCGTCCATGAGCGGCACGGTCGCGCCCTTCTTGAGATCGAGATAGCGGGCGTCGGAGGGCGCCTGTCCCGACGGATCTTGTTCGCTGTATTCGTGAGCTATGCCCAGCTCACCAACACACCACGTCACCTTTTGCACATTGGCGACCGTCTTGCGTCCCCAGATCCTTAGCGTCATGCCCCCTCGGTATGCTGCAGTTCTTGCTTAAGCAGATGCCAGATCTGCTTGCGATAGGCGATGAACGTACTGCTCGCCTTGATCTCCTCGTCCTTGGCCCAGCGGGGTCGCGGCAAATCGACTTCGATCGTCGTCAGGATGCGCCCCGGATTGGCGCCGAAGATGATGATCCGGTCGGACAGGAATATCGCCTCGTCGATGCTGTGCGTCACCAGCACGATCGTCCGCCGCTCGGCATCGAGCAGCTTCAGCAGGTCGAGCTGCATGATTTCGCGGATCTGGGGGTCGAGCGCGCCGAAGGGTTCGTCCATCAGCAGGATGCGCGGGTTCGTCGCAAGCGCACGCGCCAGCCCGACGCGCTGTTTCATGCCGCCAGAAAGTTCATGCGGAAAGTAATGCCCGAAACGCTCAAGCCCGACCTTCTGCAAGGCCGCGCGTGCGCGCGCCGGCCGTTCGCGGCGTGGCACATCGTGCAGCTCCAGTCCGAACTCGATGTTGCGGATCGTGGTTCGCCACGGCAGCAGGTTGAATTCCTGGAACACCATGGCGCGATCGGTCGCGGGTTTCTTGACCACCGCCCCGTCGATGCGGATTTCGCCGCGTAGCGGCACGATCAGCCCGTCGATGACCCGCAGCAGCGTCGTCTTGCCGCAACCGCTCGGTCCGAGCAGGGACACGAACGAACCGGCCTCGACGGCAAATGAGATGTCCTTGAGGACGGGAACGACGGATTCACCGTCGCCGACGGGAACGAAGCCGTGGCTTACGGCACAAACTTCGATCATCCGCTCAGTCGCTCGGCCCGCCGCCAAGGCGCGACACGCCTTTCGAGCCAGCGCAAGAAGACATTCAAAACGATCCCGGCGGTCGCGATGATTACGACGCCGACGAAGAGTTGTGCGGTGTCATACAGGGCGCCGGCCTGATAGATCAGATAGCCCAGCCCCGCCGTCGAGGCGAACAGCTCGGCGACCACCACCATGATCAGCACCCGACCGATCGCAAGGCGCATGCCGGCGAGGATGAACGGCATTGCGGCGGGGAGCACGATCTTGAACAGAACCTCGGCTTCGGTCGCGGTGAAGGATCGCGCGGTCTCCACGAGCCTTCGATCGATGCTGCTGACGCCCGCCTCGGTGTTGACGATGATGACGAAAACGCCGCCGACGAAGGCAAGCGCGACTTTGGACGCAAGGCCGATACCGAGCCAGATGATGAGAAGCGGCAGGAATGCCACGGAGGGAGAGGCGTAGATGGCCATGATGAATGGCTCAAGCGTGTCGCGCAGCAGCGGCGAGCGCCCCATCGCCACGCCGACGGGAACCCCGACGCCTACCGATAGCACGAAGCCCCAGAAGGCCGTCGCTCCGCTCGCCTCGATGTGCTGCCAGATGCTGCCGTCGGCGAATACCTGATACAGACGCAGAACGATTTCCGACGGGCTGCTCAGAAACAAAGGCGAAATCAAACCGGACTCAACCGACCATTCCCACGTGCCAAAGAACACCACGAATGCCGCAAGGCGCGAGATTGCCGCCCGATGGCTACGCCAAATCCGGAGGAAAACGGAGTGCGATGAGGGCCGGGCAAGGCCCATCCCGACATCGAGCTTGACCGTCTCTGTCACGGCGTTGGCTTCCAGCCGCTCGCGCTCAGCGCGGCATTTACTTCGCGCAGCGGCGCAAAGTCATAAACACGGTTGGCGGGAATGATCTTGTCGGCGGGCATCTTGAGGAGCGAGGCCCGCATTTCCATGTCGTCCCGCTGCATAGCTTCGGCAACGGTTCCGTCCTTGGTCAGAGTCTTCAAAACCTCGGTATAGTCAACGTCGATCCCCCGCAAATTCGTGGTGTTCTCGTACTTGCTCAGGATCTGGATCGTCTGATCCTTGAATGCGCGCATATAGGCGACCCCTTTCACCGTCGCGCGGAGAAACTTCTTCACGGTGTCCGGGTTCGACTGGAGATACCGGTCGGACGTGGCAATGCCGTTATAGGGCAAGCGCACCTTGTCGGCGAGGTCGGCTATCAAATGTGCGTTGCTCAGCGAACCCGAGCCGCGAAGTTGCTCGACGTCGTAGCTCGGGAGGACCACGGCCGGTAACGACTTCGATTCGATGATGGCGCGCGCGGCGCTGCCGAAGCCCATTGCCGTATAGCCGACCGCGTCAGGCGAAAGCCGCTCGTTGCGCAATGCCATCCGCAAGGCGATTTCATACGTATCGCCTCGTGTCGCGACGCCGACGGATTTGCCCTGGAGATCCGCGAGCGTCTTGATATCCGCCTGGGTCGACCAGACCTGATAGGTCGTGCTTTCGGACATCGTGTAGATGATCTTGAGCGGCGCGCCGCGCATGATTGCGCTCAGCGCGCTTGCCGGAGAGCCGCTCATCTCGACCGTGCCGGATATGAGGCCGGGCGTCGCTATGCCGCCGCCGGCGTTGACGAACTCGACGTCCAGACCTTCCTCGGCGAAATAGCCCTTGTCCATGGCGATGAACGAGGGTGCGTAGTTCGCCGACAGTGACGGAATGCTGAACCGCAGCTTTTCCGCCGCGTTTGCCGGCGCCGCGCCGAGCGCCCCGCACAGCGCGAGGAGAACCAGGCACCCGAAGGGCTTCATCGCATTCGCACTCATGTTTCCTCCGCAACGTGGCGACGGCGTCGCGCGGCGCAGCCATCACGCGAGGGCCGTTCGGCCAGATTGCGCGGCGGCAAGTGTCGCCGCGCCCAACGTTCGTTGTTCAAGCTCCGCGCTATTCAGCCGCGGAAAGCCAAGCCGCCTGCTTGTGGACGGTGGTTTTTACTTCGAATTGGCTGTGAAAGTAGTGACGCGTGAAATCCGACGGATAGGACCACGGCAGGCTGCTGTAGAAATTAAACCGCAGGAAGTCCCGGCTTTCCGGCGGAATGGTGATGACGCTGTGCGCGATCCCACGCGGTATGATCGTGACCTCGCCTGGAATGACTTTCTGGTTTTCGATCTCCGACATATCCATCGCCTCGCCGCGGAACTGGATGCGCACTTCCTCGGTGCGCAGGGCGCGATGGAACGCGAATTGCTCGCCGGTGATGTTGTAGGTTTTCACGTCGAGGTACGGCGAGCGGAAGATCGGCCGCGGCGCGCCCTTTTTTCCGGTGATCTCGGTGAAGAGATCGAACGCGCGGAGCTTGCGGATGCCGCTGATCTTCTCGTGAATATGCAGGCTGGTGACGCCGACGAGATAGTCATAGTCGCGCTCGATGATGGTGAGATCGTCGGCCTTGTCGTCCCAGCAGATCATCTTCTCGCGCACCTTGCCGCCCTTGGTAGGCTGCGCGGCGCCGGCTGGGATCTTCCAGTCCGGTCCGTTGACGCGTTTCACCTCGAACTCGGTGTGGCTCACCATGTCGTTCTCGGTCCGCCACTCGGTGAACGGCGTGTTGGCGAACGCGAACCAGCGGAGGCTGTCCGCCGTTCCCGTCGAGCGGTGCGCGATGCCTTCCGGGATGAACATCACCTCGCCCGGCGCCATCGTGTATTCGCCGAATTCGGTCTCGAGCGTGGTCGTGCCGCAGAATTGGAAAAAGACGGTGTCGAAGTCGATGTGCCGCACGAACATTTCCTGCGCACCGCAAACGCTTTCGACCCCGATGCGGTGATCCTGGTTCTGCATCAAGATAAGGGAGCTGTTCGGAGCCGGCAGCAGGTCGAATGCACGAAATTCCGGAACGCGACGCGTGCTCGTGGCCGAGTGGATCAGATTGGCCTTGTTCCGATCCGACCACACGCCCATCTCCGGCCGCGTGGAGGTATGCCACGTCGTCATGAATTCGCGAAACTTAACGATTTCCGACATTTCACGTGCTCCCGACTCGGCCCTGAAATTTATTGCAATACGCTAGAAATCTATCGAAATCCTGTCAAGCGCAGCCGTTGACACTTCGCCTGATACCAACCTATGTCTCGCGCCGACTGGGGGACTCAAGGCATGCGACTTAAGGACAAGGTAGCGATCATCACTGGCGCCGGAGACGGGTTCGCCGCCGCGATAGCCGCCGGATACGCGAAAGAGGGCGCGAAGCTCTATCTGCAGGAATTCGAGGACCGCGCCGATAAACTGGAGAACACCGTGGCCGACGTGCGCAAGCAAGGCGCAGCCGTCGCGAGCGGCGTGCATGACATCACGCGCGCAGAGCCGATCAAGGCGCTGGTAAAGGCGGTTCTGGCGCGGTACGGGCAGATCGACATCCTGGTCAATACGACCGAGGGCGGCTGGCACGGGGTGCTGTTCAGCGCGACCGAGGACAACTGGAACCGCGCGATCGATCGCGGCCTGAAAGCCTACTATTTCATGTGCCAGCAGGTCGGCAAGGAAATGGCGCGACGCGGCCAGGGCAAGATCATCAATCTCACCTCGATCGTCGGACGCATCGGCGCGGGCGGTGCCGTCATCTGGGGCGCCGCGCGTGGCGGGGTCGACGCGATGACCGCTGCGCTCGCGCAGGATCTGGGTCAGTACGGCATCCATTGCGTGGGCCTCGCGCGCGGCGCGACCGAGGGCACCAACTATTCGCCGGCCGCGCGCGCCGAGCGGCTGCGCCGTCTGCCGTTCGGCCGGTTGGGCCGGGCCGAGGACGTCGTCGGTCCCGCGATCTTCCTCGCCGGCCCGGAGTCGGAATGGGTCACCGGGTCGGTGCTCTACTGCGACGGCGGATATGTCACCGCCGCAGCGACCGACGACGAGTTTCGGCCGAAGGAAAAGCCCTACCGCGGACCCTGATCTGCGCCGGCCGGCAGCCCGGCGCGCGGGACCGCTTCAGTCGATCACGCGAAGGCTGAGCGCGCGCTCGCCCAGGCGTTGGCCGCCAGAGCGCGTCACCACCACGGTGTCGCCGATCTGAGCCGTTGGCCCTTTGTCGGGGACGACCTGCGGTTTGACGATGAAGCACATGCCGGCTTCCAGCGCGATGCCGCTGAGCCGTTTGGCGTCGTCGTTGCCGAGAATGACCGGAACCTCGTCGCCCAGGCCGCGCGCGTGCATCAGCGGGTGCGCGGTCTTGTAGCGGCCCTTCCCCACTTTCGCCAGGGTCGAGCGATAGGTTTCGATGACCTCGCCCAGCGTAACGCCGGGACGCATCTTGGCGGTGACGGCGTCGAAGCACTCGCAAGCGGCCTTCACCCGGTCCGCGTAGCCGGAGTTCGGACGGCCGAGCACAGCGGGCTGTACCAGCTGCGCGGCGTAGCCCGCGTACTTGGCCTCCATCTCGTTGACCAGCAGGTCGCCCCGCTTCATCCGCCGGTTCGACGGCACGAACTGGCCATGGTTGATGTTGGGCCCGCTCGCGAAGATCAGCAGAGTCGGCAGGTCGCCGCCGTTGTCGAGCAGCGCCTTGGTGATGTCGGCGTAGACCCGGCGTTCATTCACCCCCGGACGTGCCGATGCCAGCATCGCGTCCACCATGCGCTCGCCGATCCAGGCGGAATGACGCATGAGCGCGATCTCCTCCGCGCTTTTGACCGAGCGGACCTCCTGAATGATGCCGGTCGCATCGACCAGCTTGGCCTGCGGAAACGCTGCCTGAAGGCGCGTGACCATGGTGTACGGAACGATCCCGTCCGGTGCACGCACCAGCCCCGCGAGCCCGGAGATGCCGATCCGGCCGCGCTTGAACCGGAGCTCGCCCAACCGCTCAATCGCGTTGGACGACCAGCGGTTGCGGCCATCGCGCACATCGGCCACCCAGTCCTGGACCTCCTTCCAGAAGCCCGAGCGGTTGAAGACGTAAGCGGTCACTTCACCACGCCGCGGAAAAATGGTCAGGGTCTCAGTGCCGAACCCGCCGATGGTGGTGACATAGCGGGAATCCGCCATCATCTGGTCCCACCGTGCGTGGTTCGCCGGCAGGATCAGGACATCCAGATCCGCATCTGCCATGCGGCGCCGGATTTCACGATAGCGCCGGTCGCGCTCGGCGCGCGGCAGCCGCGGCAGCCGGTCAGAGACATGACGCGGCTGGGCCGCGCGGCTGCGGCCGCCGGTGCGCTTAAGCTGGCTCATTCCGCGGCGCTCTTCTGCGCATAGGCGGCCGGCTTGATCACCTGGGTTTCCACGTCGAACGTGCTGTTGAAAGCGTGCTTGCTCGCATCCACCGCCACATCCCAAGGAATCTTCGAGTACCAGACGATGCGAAGGAAATTGTCCTCGCAGATCACGCTGTGCGCGATTCCCAGACGGATGAGGTTGAGATCGCCCGGCGTCATGCGGCACGCCTGCTCTGCCTCGGACATGTTGGTCGAATTGCCGCGGAACTGCAGGCCGAATTCCTCGCTGCGCAGCGCGCGGTGGAATGCGAACTGCTCGCCGGTCGTGTTGTAGACCTCGACCACGAAATACGGCGTCTCGACCAGCTTGGGGCCGGGGCCGCGCTGGCCGGTCACTTCGGTGAAGAAATCGAAGGCGCGCAGTTTGCGGATGCCGCTTTCCTTCGTGTCGCGCTTGGTCGAGGTAGCGTCGACCAGCACCTCGTAGTCCCGCTCGACGAGCGTGTGATCGTCGGGTGACGTGTCGCGCCACGTCACCATCCGCTCCAGGACCCGCCCTTTCGGAGGTTCCTTGGCGCCGGGCGGAACGCTCCAGCTCGGACCGCCGCGGCGGATCACCCGGAAATCCGTATGGCTCGCCTGCTGCGCCTCGTCGAACATGCGCTGGACCGGCTCGTGCAGCTTCGCGAACATACGCAGGCAATCGGCGGTTCCGGTGGCGCGATGCGCGGTCCCCTCCGGAATGCGCATGAGATCGCCCGGTGTCATCTTATAGACGCCGTACTCGGTTTCGAGCGTCGTCTCGCCGGCGAACTGAAACAGGATGAGATCGAAATCGATGTTGCGGGTGAATTCGGTCTGGCATCCGACGACGCTATCGACGCCGATGCGCTGGTCTTCGTTGGTGAACATGACAAGCGACTGGTTCGGCGCGGCCAGCATGTCGAACGGCCGGAATTTCGGCACCAAGCGGCGGCCCTTCGCGGTGCCGCGCAGCAGATCCTTCTGCCGCATCGACCACGCCGCCATCTGCGGCTTCTCGATGGGCTTCCCGGAATAGCGATCTTCGCCGAACCAGCCGGTCATGAATTCGCGCACGTCTGCCATCGTTCGTCTCCTTTGAAGAAGTTTCGCGCGGATCGGGGACGGTTAACCGCCCCAGACCCGCGCCGAGAAATTCATCGCGTCGGCTGCCAACCGCTTGCCTTGAGATCCGCATTCATCGCACGCGCGAACGAGAAATCGTAGATTTTGTCCGGCGGCGGCACCTTGTCGAGTGGCAGGTTGAGCAGGCCCGCACGTACTTCCGCATCGTCCCGGATCGACTGATCGGTGACTGTGCCATCATCGGTCATGCTGGCCACGACCTGGTCATATTCGGCCTCGCTCGGCTCGCGCGCCACCTTGCTGTACGACATGGTGATCGCGACACCTTCGTCGCGGAAGGCGCGCATATAGCGCATGCCCTTCAGCACTGCCCGGACGTAACGCCTCACGCGGTCGGGATTTTCCCTGATCAGCTTGTCGGCGGTCGCGCTGCCGGTAAACGGGATGCGGACCTCTTTGTAGAAGTCCACCAGCAGTCGGCCGTTATTGAGCGCGCCTGCCATTTTGAGTTCCTGGGCTTCGATGGAGGAAACGATGGTGGCGGGAATCGCGCCGGTTTTTAACGCCGCCATGCGTGTCGATCCACCAAAGCCGAGCGGCGTGTAGCCGACCGAGTTGGGATCCAGGCCAGCACGCTTGAGCGCGATGCGCATGGCGATTTCGAACGTGTCGCCGCGGCTTTGGATCGCGACCGACTTGCCTCGGAGATCGGCCAGCGTCTTGATTTCGGGTTGCAACGTCCAGAGCTGGAGGACCGGCCGATCGAACAACACCATCACGACCTTGAGTGGAGCGCCGCGAATGATCGGGTTGACGGTGCTGGAGCCGGAGGTTGAGAACGCCAAGTCCCCGGCAATCAGTGCCGGCGTTGCGGTGCCGCCGCCGGCCTGGACAATCTCGATCTCGAGCCCTTCGTCGCGGAAGTAGCCCTTTTCGATTGCGATGAAATATGGCGCGTAGCTGCCGGTGTTCGCAGCAAACGAAACCTTGATCTTGTCGAGCGCACACGCCGGCGAAACGCCAATCGCTAAGGCTGCGACTGCCCCGACAAACAAGCTGTGTACGAACCGCCCCCACGCCATCGCGTTTCTCCCTGACTCGGTCATCCGGCGAACCGTCGCGATCCGTCATGGGGGCGCGGCGCCGAACTTGGCGGATACCATTCGCGATGGATGCGGTCAACCGCACGCGGAGCAATCGCGCTGGCGGATGCGCCGGATCGCGCTAAATTGCCGCCGAATTTTTAAGGGGAGCTGATGTGGCGAACGATGGCAGCGAGAAATCGAGCGCTGGACCGGTTTTGGTATTGTCCGGCAGCATGCGCGCGCAGTCGGTGACGGACGTCGTCGGACGCCATGTCACGGCCGAGCTGAAGCGGGCAGGGATCACGACGACGCTCATGACCATGCGCGAACTGGCTCTGCCGATGTACGACCCGGACGTTCACGGCCGTGAGACGCCCGTGATCGCACCGGTGCTCGCGGCGGCTCGCGCCGCGCGCGCCATGGTGTGGTGCACGCCGGCGTATCACCGCACGATGAGCGGCAGCTTTAAGAACGTGCTCGACTATTTTGAGCTGCTGAAGAACGACCGGCCCGCATACCTCACCGGCAAGGCTATTGGCATCATCGCGGTGTCCGGCGGGATACCCGCTTCAGTGACGGCCCTGACATCACTGGAGTTCGCAGCACATGCGCTGCGCGCCTACGTCATTCCCTACACCGTCCCCGTGCCCTTTGCCGACAAGCTAGTGGGCGAGGACGGCAACATCAGGAATGACGGCATCAGGACGCGCATCGATCTGCTGGTTCAGGAGATCGCGGCCTTCCTGGCCAATTACTCGGATCGGGTCGCGCGCCCATCCGTCATGCGCGGAACGGCCACGACCGTTTGATCCGTTGATCAGCTGCGATCGATTGGTCCGAGGCGCCGAGCAAGAGGCATCACGGTGAACCCATCTCCACCATCGGCCTCCGCGGCGCCCGCCGGAATCTCCCGAATTCGTCAGTGCAAATCCGATGCCGGTATCTTCGTCTTCCCGTCAGGCGGCTGACATGTGTCGAAATTGTCCCGTGCAGGGCGCGGCTCTGCGGCATCCTCGATGCGCGCGGCCTTTGCCGGCCTCGCGACCAACGGCTTAGGTGACACGGGAATCGGAGACGGGGCACGGCGGGATGGCCGCCGCTTTCTTCCCCTCGGCTTTGCGGCGCTTCTTGCCGCCGCGTAGTTCGACCTTTCCTTCGCTTTAGAGCGGACCGACATGACCCCCTCCTCGATGAGCATTACCGGTAGCCAGCGGAAGCCTCCTTCAGCTGCCCCGTTTGGTCTTTGACCCAGATCAATGGCCGGTTGTTTGGTTCACGTCGCGCGCTCGGAGCGCGTACACTTGACCCAGATCAAGGGGTTGGCGGACGCCCTTGACTAACGTCCTCGCATTGGAGGGACGGCATGGCCGACGTAGACGCGCTCGCGTCGCGATTTGCGACCTTGTACAAGGCGCCAGGCGCTTTGCGCGTCGTGCCAAACCTGACCGACTACGACGAGACGCGGCGGACCTTCGACTGGGACGCCGCCCGCGCGCTGCTCGACGGTCTTCCCGGCGGCGGGCTCAACATCGCGTATGAGGCGATCGACCGACACGCGGCCGGCCCGCGGGCCGCCAAGGCCGCGATCCGCTGGCTGGGCAAGGACGGTGTCAGTCGCGACTACAGCTACGCCGAGCTGCGCGCGCTGACCAACCGGTTCGCGAATGTTCTGCGCAAGCTCGGCATCGGCAAGGGCGACCGCGTCTTTACGCTCGCCGGCCGGATCCCCGAGCTTTACATCGCGGCGCTCGGCACGCTGAAGAACGGCAGCGTCCTGTCGCCGCTGTTCTCGGCGTTCGGACCGGAGCCGATCGCCGCGCGGATGACGATCGGGGATGCCCGCGTACTGGTGACCACCGAGGCGCTGTACCGGCGCAAGGTCATGTCGGTCCGCGACCGCCTGCCGGGGCTCAGGCATGTGCTGTTGGTTGGCGAGAGCGGCGCGAAAACCGAGATGCCTGGCACGCTGGACCTCGCTACGGAACTCGCGGCGGCGAGCGAGTCCTTTTCCATCAGCCCGACCGATCCGGAGGACATGGCGCTGCTTCACTTCACCTCGGGCACGACGGGTCGGCCCAAGGGCGCGGTCCACGTGCACGGCGCCGTGATCGCGCATCACATCACCGGCCGCTTCGCGCTCGACTTCCACGACGACGATATCTTCTGGTGCACCGCCGATCCGGGATGGATCACCGGCACCTCGTATGGAATCATATCGCCGCTCACCAACGGCCTGACGTTGGTCGTGGACGAAGCGGAGTTCGACGCCGAGCGTTGGTATCGCACGCTGCAGGAGCAGAACGTCAGCATCTGGTACACCGCGCCGACCGCGATCCGCATGATGATGAAGGCCGGCACGGATCTGGTGCGGAAGTACCGCTACCCCGC
>Ga0153915_10005091_pt1 | contig 12209 bp, 8 predicted proteins | sample Opewatmetagenome_2_FD_107003 | JGI IMG/M metagenome (GOLD analysis project Ga0153915, IMG submission 107003) | Freshwater wetland microbial communities from Ohio, USA - Open water 3 Core 3 Depth 3 metaG | ecosystem: Environmental > Aquatic > Freshwater > Wetlands | place: USA: Ohio, Lake Erie...
GTCAACGAAGTCATCGGCCCCAATGAAATCCGGCTCTCTAAGAGCAGAGACCACTATCAGAATTTCCTGGACTGCGTTCAATCAAGGGCGCTGACGATCACGCCCTGCGAGGTCGCCCACAGGTCGGCGAGCGTCGGCCATCTCGGCGTTATCGCCATCGAGACAGGACGCAAAATCCGTTGGGACCCGGCCACGGAAACGATCAGCGGCGATCCGGAAGCCACGCGTCTGCTCAGCCGCTCCTACCGCAAGCCCTGGCAGCTTCCGGAATAGAGGTACGAACATGCGGAAACAAAGAACCCTAACAATCGCGATTGCAGCCCTGGCGCTTTTCTTAATTCCGCTGCCCATGCGGGCTTTCCAATACGGCGGCCAAGACACAAAAGCCTTCGCCCCACAGAATCTGGACGATATCCTCAAGCAGTTGGTAACATACGACGGCGGCTTGAATTCCCAGGCGTTTTGGAACCTGCGCAACTGTATTCTCGCCAACAAAGACCGGCCTGAGGCAAGGCTGGCCTGCGAAGAAAAACTCCTGTCGTTTCTCGATTCCAAAGTCGGCTTGGTCGCCAAGATGGCCGTCTGCCGCCAGCTGCGGGTCATCGGCGGTGAAAAATCCGTTCCCGTCCTCGAAAAAATGCTATTCCAAGAAGAAACCACCGATCTAGCCCGCTATGCCTTGGAAAAAATCCCGGGAGACGCCGCCGACAAAGCCCTGCTGAATGCCCTGGCAAATTCAAAAGGCGAGACGAAGCTCGGTCTCATCTCCTCTCTTGGGCTGAGGAAAACTCAGTCAGCGGTTCCGATGCTGGGCGCATTGATCCTTGATTCAAAAAAGGATATCGCTTCGGCGGCCGTTTTTTCAGTGGGCCGGATCGGAGGCAAGGAAGCCGCAGATGTTCTTTCGGCTGCGCTCGGAAAAACCAAGGGCGAGCTCCAGGCCCAGGTCGGATCCGCTCTTCTCACATCGGTCGAAAGTTTCATGGCGCTCAAAAATACAGATGCTGCCTCCGGAATTTATAATCAATTGCTTGGACTCAAGCTCCCAGCCGCGCTTCGTGGCGCAGCCATGAGAGGTAAGATCGCCGCCGCCGGAGACCAAGCCGCGTCCGTCATCCTCTCTGCGCTTGAAGGCAAGGATCAGGACATGCAGATGCCGGCCATCGGCATGATCCATAAAGTTTTTGATGCTTCGAGGATCGCCCCCGTCTGTACCCTGTTGCCCAAGCTCCCGGAAGCGGGCCAAGTCCAGCTTCTGGCCGTTCTAGCGGAATATCCCAAGAGCCAGGTTCTCTCTACGGTCCTTCAAGCCGCCCAGACCCCCCAGGAGCCCATCCGTTTGGCCGGGTTGAAGGCCCTGGAAAAAGTCGGTGACGCGTCAACCGTTTCCTTCCTGACGGAGGCCGCCGCGAAATCCGCCAGAAAAGAACAGGAGATCGCGCGCACCAGCCTGTGGGGACTTAAGGGTCGGGAAGTCGATGAAGAAGTCATCTCGCTCCTGACCAAGCAGCCCACCGACGATGTCCTGAATGAACTCCTGATGAGCATCGGAGAGCGCCGGATCTTCGCAGGCAAAGCGTGGCTTGTCAAGAATGAAGAGTCCTCCTCGGCCAAGGTGCGCCAGACGGCGCTGAGAGCATTCAAAGTCATCGGCACGCCTTCGGATGTCCCCGGCCTGCTCGACCTCCTGCTCAAAACGGAAAACGAGCAGGAACAGGCAGAGATCGAAAATACAATCGTCGCCCTGGCCAGAAAGATATCCAATCCGCTGGCGCGGTCCGGTTCGGTCAAAGGGAAACTGGGCAAAGAAAAAGATGCCAAGAATAAGTCGATGCTTTTCCATGTCCTCGGCAGGATCGGAGACGATAGCGCCCTTCCCTTGCTCCGCGAAGCGCTGAACGATCCCGATGCCGAGGTGGTGGACGCGGCCGTGCGCGCTCTGGCCATCTGGCCGACAATCACCGCCAAGGACGATGTGCTCCAGATTAACCAGGCCACGAAAAACGAAGTCCACGAGATCTTGACTCTGCAGGCTTTTATCCGCTTGATCGGTCTTGAGAAATTCCGTTCCCCCGAATCCGCGGTCAGGGATCTGAAGCTGGCCTATGGCCTAGCCGACCGTCCGGAGGAAAAGAAGCTCGTCCTGGGCGCCCTGCCGAATTTTGCCTGTCCCGAAGCCCAAGAACTCGCCGAATCCCTCATCGTGTTCGAAGACATCAGAGCGGAAGCCCGGGCCGCCCTCGATAAGATCATAAAGAAACTGGAGAAAGAAGAAAAAAAATAGCGATTTTTTCGGCCGGCCGATAAGCAAGATTCCCGATACTCAACGCAGATCGCGTCTCATGATGTATTTGTTCTTGATTGTCGCCGGATCCAGTCTTCGCGCCCTCGCTTCCTCGCGCATTTTCCGGATAAAGTCGGTCTCTCCATCGAGGGCAGGCTCGTGTTCTGTCCTGATGAGCCTGAAGCCGAGCTTGTCCCAGAAACTTCTGCCGGCTTGGCCGGTGATCGCATAGACGATAGGCAGACCCTCGTAGGCCGTGGCTTCGATGGATTGCCATCCATTCGCCGTCGCCCAGTCGATCAGTGCCCGAGCCATCTGCGTGCCGACCCCTTTTCGCCGGTACGATTCTCCTCCCAGTCCGCTGGACGAAAGCATCATGCAATGGACGACGAGCGTCTTGTCCTCGACTTCATCGGGCGAGGGGAATCTTCTGCGTCCAAAATCCTCGGCAGGACCGCAGGGGAACTCCTGCTGTAAGCACATGCCGAGGCTTGATTCGGCCAGCGCCCAGACGGCCTTCGGATAGAACCGCAAATGACCGACGAAAAGCTCCCCGATCCGTGCTACGACGGCGCAGGCGCCGTACGTATCCATAAGGTTCTTGAGGAACGGAAGGTTGCGATCGCGCAACCTAGCCCAGGGGAGGCTTCCATTCTGGGCCCACTGTTCGATGGAGTCGGTCGTCAAGGAACCGCCGTGCAGGCAGCGCCACAGGATTGCATCCCGAGACATCATTTCCACAACGAGCGGCGCTGTCATCCCCCGGCGTCTCCTCTTAGTTCTTTTTAAACACCAGGTCGCGGACGGAGTCGCTGTCGATTATGAATCCCGTCAAGCGGTATTGAGCGTCCCTTTGAAAAACGATCATCGGGAAAAGGCGCGCTCCGGAAGCAAAACGATCCTTTTCATCGGCGGTGAGCCGGACATCGCTCTGCTCCGGAGGGATGAGGACAAGCCCGTCACCGCGCACCTCAACGTCGAAGCGGAGATTCAGCTCTTTATTGAAATAGGAGCCGGCAAATTCCTTGAGTTCCTGCGGGGTCGGTTTCACGAGCACGACCTTCGGGGCAATTTGCTCTGTCCCGTCCTGTTTCCAGACAAACTGGTAGACCTTGCCTTCCTTATCCTTTTGAAAAGCGATCCGTACCCCAGCAATATCTAAGAGGAATTCGGTTTCGGAGAGGGTGGTCAGGCCGAATTTCTGTCCGGAAAAGCTTAAAGAGAGCTGGTCGCCCACGCGGCTAATGGTGAAGACCTGGCGCGGCCCCAAGCGGTAATCGCCGGCATACTGGTCGAGTATTGCCGGGCGCACCTTGACGCTCTTTTTGGCCGCCGGAGGACTCGCTTTCACGGGCGGAGCAGCGCTTGCCGGCAAATAGATATCGATGATGGCCGGAATAAAACCATTGACTGACGTATAGTCCCAATTGGCCAAGACCGCGCAGCCGAACTTCTGGTCGGGGAAATAAACTAAGTTCACTCCTGAACCGGCCCAATCGCCCGCTTGCGATACCTGCCGCCTGCCCGAATTGTTTCCGATTCTTAGGCCATAGCCGAAGGCTGAGCTTAGACCGCTGTCGAGCTTGCCCGCCGCAAACATCTTAGCGAAAATGTCCGGGCTACCTGCCGTGCCGGTTTCAATGTATAACAGCCATTTGGCCAAATCGGAGATCGAGGTGAAAAGCGAATGCGATCCCGTGAGAGACAGATTATCGATGCCCCTGAGGTATTCGCTGCGAGTAAAGTTATAGCTAAAAGCCTGGTCGTCGAAGATCGAACGATAGTTATCGCGAAACTGGGTCCTGGTCATTTTCAGCGGCCGGAAAATGTTTTCCCAGGCCCAGTCGGAGAAGGGTATGCCGGCGGCGCGTTTGATCGTCTCGGCCAGCAGATCATAGTTGGTGCCGGAATACTGGGAGCGCTCGCCCGGAGGTAAGATGAGTTGTTTTTGGGCCTTGACGATCTTCAGAACCTTCTCCAGGGTGACTTCCTCTTTGTCCCGACCCGTCAGCTGGAGCACGGGCAGCCAATCACGCAGCCCGCTGCTGTGGTAGAGCAGATGACGCAGTTTGATCGGATTCCCGAAATCGGGGATCTCTGGGATGAGCTTTCGGACATCCTCGTCCAAGTTCAGCTTGCCCTGATTCTCCAGCATGGCGATGGCTTGGCCGACAAACGTCTGGGCCAGGGTGGCGGTATTGAAGAGCGAGTTCGGCGTTATAGCCACGCCGTGCTCCTGACAGGCTAAACCGAAGACTTTCTGATAGACCACCTGCCCCTCTTTGACTACGACGACGGCAAAGCCGGGCTGGTCCAAGCGGTTCCAAAAATCAAACAGCTTGTCCATTTGTTCGCCGGGCGTCAAAGGATTTGCTTTTTTAGCATCGCTTTGTCCCAGGGCGAAAAGCGGAAGGATGACCAAGCCCATCACAATCCAAGCCTTAATTTTATTCATGAATCCCTCCCAGGCACATCGTGCTCGATAGGATTTCGATTCAAAATGGCGACTCCCGTCATTTTAAATAAAGACCGGCCGATTATCAATAAGCACGGACTTGCCACATTTTTGAATTTCTATTCATATTTTGCTACCATAGCAGACGACTCAGGAGATAATTTTTGCCCAGGACGCAACGCTGCAAACCGGTCACCACGTCTATATTATTAATGGTCGTGATCGCGTTTATGAGGATGACCGCCATGTCGGAGACCGTCAGTGAATTCAACAAAGTCTTGCCGGAAAAGATCGACGGCTGGAAAAAAGCCGGGCCGCCCGATCTGTACACGCCCGAGAACCTCTCGAACTACATCGACGGCGGAGCCGAGCTCTACCTCTCGTACAACTTTAAAAACGCCCTAGCGCTGAAGTACAAAGATTCGGCAGATAACGAGATCGCCGTTGACATCTTCGATATGGCCACGTCGTATGACGCTTTCGGCGTCTTCGCCCATACGCGCGAGACGATCGAAACCGGCTTCGGCCAGGGCAGCGAGTACGCCGCCGGCCTGCTGACGTTCTGGAAAGACCGCTACTATGTGTCCATCCTGGCATATCCAGAAACGCCGGCCAAAAAGGATATTATTTTCAGGTTGGGCCGGACGATCGCCGCCGCGATCAAGAGCGAAGGCCCGTTGCCTCCCATCCTCTCCTTGCTCCCGGCGGAAAACCTGCTTCCGGAATCCGTACACTATTTCCACCACTACATCTGGCTGAACAGCTTTTATTTCGTTTCCAACGAGAACGTCCTGAACATCGGCAATGATACGCCCGCCGCTCTGGCCAAATACCGGCAGGCGGGCTCGACCTTTTTTCTTCTGCTTGTCCGCTACCCGGATCCGGTTCGGGCCGAAGCCGCCGCAGGCCAATTCCGGCAAAAAGTGCTCGGAGGCGCCGCGGACGGGATGCGTCCGCTCAAGGAGGGCCGCTGGACCGGGCTCCAATGCAATGACAATCTTATCAGCGTTGTCTTCAACGCTCCGGACGTGGCGACCGTTCGGGATATCTTATCCAAAATCAAGAAATGACACGGAGGTAAAGATGAAGTCTAGACAATCGATGAGCCGTCGGCAATTCATCAAGAGCGCTTCGGTTGCCGCCCTGGTCACTCCCCTGCTGCTCTCCGGCCAGGAGCAAGCGGGTTCCCTCAAATCCGGTAAAAGTCGTGTTATTTTAGTGCGCGACCTCAACGTCCTGGACGAGAACGGCCAACCCCGACAGGCCGTCGTCCAGGAGATGCTCGACACCGGCATCAAGGCCTTGACCGGAAAGCCCGATCCGCAGAGCGCCTGGAAGACCATCATAAAGCCCGACGACATCGTCGGCATCAAGAACAACCGCTGGCCCTATCTGCGCACGACGGCCGAGGTCGAAAACGCCCTCAAGAAACGGATCAAGGAGGCCGGCGTCAAGGAGGCCAACATAAGCGTCGATGACTTGGGCGTGTTGCGAAACCCGATCTTCCAGAAGGCGACGGCCCTGATCAATGCCCGTCCGATGCGATCGCACCACTGGTCGGGGGTCGGCACGCTAATCAAGAACTACATCATGTTTATTCCCGAGCCGGACTCCATCCACCCCGACTCTTGCGCCGACCTGGCCTCCATCTGGAACTTGCCGATAATCAAGGGCAAAACCCGCTTAAACGTCCTGGTGATGTTCACTCCCCAGTTTCACAGCTTCGGGCCCCATAGTTTCAACCCCAAGTATGTCTGGAAGTATTATGGGCTGCTCCTGGCGTTCGACCCCGTGGCCGCGGATTCTACCGGGCTGCGCATAGTTGAGGCCATCCGCCGGCAGTATTTCGGCGACGACCGTCCCCTCAACCCACCGGCTAAGCACATCTCCGTCGCCGACACAAAATATCATCTCGGCACTGCAGACCCGGACAGGATCGAGCTGGTCAAGATCGGCTACGACAAGGACGTTTTCGTCTAGACTCCACCGACCCGCCCGGAAAGAAATAAAGAAATCAGGTGTCACGGACACAAAAAGCCGTCCTGAAAACCGATACTCATTTTTTGCTTTTTTCATCCTGTTCGCTAGAATATCATTGGGTCGGCTGAGACAATGCCTTATGTTCAGGAGGACCGATGAGCCGAAATGACAGAATGGACCGAAGGCGCTTCATGAAAAAATCCGCCTCCGGGGCGATGGCCGCCGGGGCGGGAGCACTGACCGGATGGGGAAAGCCAGGACAGGAAGCTAAGACCAAGCCTCTGGAAAAAGCCAAAATTAGAGAATACCGCATCCTCGGCCGGACCGGATTCAAAGTTTCCGACCTCGGCGCCGGGTTTATGATGGACGATGGTCTCATCCGCGCCTCCCTCGACGCCGGCGTCAACTACATCGATTCCGCAGAGCAGTATCCCGGACACCACAAGGTCGTGGCCAAGGCGGTCAAGGGCCGCGACCGCAAGTCGGTCTTCATCAACACCAAGCTCCAGGTCTTGAAGGACACATCGAAGGAGGGATTTCTCAAACGCGCCCGCAAGTGCCTCGAGGACCTTGAGACGGATTACATCGACTGCTTGATGATGCACATGCCGGAGAACTTGGTCACCCTCAAGACCGAGGGATTCCACGCCGCCATGCGGGAGCTCAAGGCCGAGGGCCGGATCAAGCACGTCGGCGTATCCAACCATGGTTCATTTTGGTACCGCGACCCCGAGGAAACTATGGAGAAGGTCTTGATGGCGGCCGTCGAAGATAGCCGCTTCGACGTCTTCCTCATGGCCTACAATTTCCTCAAAATGGACGAGGCCGAGCGGGTGCTCGCGGCCTGCCGCCAGAAGAAAATCGGGACGACGATCATGAAATCCACGCCGGTCGCCCTCTATTATTCGATTAAATCACGGATTGAGCAGCTCGAGAAAGATAAGAAATATGTCCATCCTCTTTATGCCGACGGCCTGAAACGATATAAGGACAAGGTGGACCGGGCCGAGGCTTTTATCAAGAAATACAAGCTCCAGAGCCAGGAAGAGATTCAGGAAGCGGCGCTACGATTCGTCCTGGACAATCCCAATGTCAGCACCGTCTGCTTCATTGCCCGGAACTATGATGAGATAGAGCGTTTCCTGAGCGTATCGGGGACCCGCCTCAGCGGTTGGGAAAAAGCCAAGCTCGAGGCCTACCGGCAGGGCTGCGGCGATCTTTACTGCCGCCATGCCTGCGGGGTGTGCGAGCCCGCCTGTCCCCACGGCGTCCCGGTGAACACCATCATGCGCTATTCTCAGTATTATTCGGGACAGGGCCGAGAACGAGAAGCCATGGAGTTCTATGGAGCTATTCCCGGGATGCGGGCTGACATTTGTTCAGGCTGCCCGGGTTACTGCGAGGCCGCCTGTCCTTACCATATTCCTATCCAGGGGATGCTCGTCGTCGCCCACAGCCAGCTGGCCATGCCGTGACGGCGGCTTGATCGATTAGCCTACTTTTTCTGAACGCGCTGGAAGACGATTTCCTTGACGGCCGGCTCGAGCGGGGCGGAGACGCTCACGATTTCCCCCCGGAGATTCGTTTGGAACGTCAGCCTTCTTCCCCTGAGATCAGACTCGATAATTCGGAATGTCTCATAATGCCAGTGTTCGAGAGGCGAAGACTGGCCATGAAATGAGACCTTCAACTTGTCTGCAGCCGCTTCGACCTCGAGCATTCCATAGGCCGGGTGATTGTATAAGCCGGCATAGTCCTCTAGCCGATGGCCGGGCTTTGTGCCCTCAACACGCTGTTCTCGAGGAGAGGCTGCGGCCGCGGCTTTCATCTGATCCTGGGCTTTTTTATTCCAATCCAGAGGTTCCAGTCCGAGCAGAACGTCTGAAGCATAGTTGGTGATAATCATTGGAACAGCGGCGCCCAGGTTGACCTGAACGACAATGCCTAGATTCTCGAGGGGGAAAAGCGAGACATAGGAGAAAAAGCCCATTGTCGCCCCGCCGTGATGGACGCGGTAATGATCGCGGTAGGAATCGATCATCCAGCCGAGGCCATAGCTCGGGTACATGGACTCGGATTTTTCAGCCGGCCGCCAAGGCGTTGGAATTTGAGGGGTGTGCATCTGGAGAAGATTCGCCCTGGCGATGACCTGTTTTCCGCCAGCCGCCCCTTTATTCAAGTTAAGGATCATCCACTTGCACATGTCTTCGACCGTTGTATTGACGGAGCCCGAAGCCCGCGCTCCGTACATGAGCTTATCGGTCGGAGGGGGAAAGGGAAGGGCCGTCAGCTTTTCTTTCTCTTTGGTATAAGCATAAGAAAACTCGGCGGCGCCCATCAATTCCGGGACGGTGCATCCACTGTCCGCCATGCCCAAGGGCTTGAATATCCGCTCTCGGACAACCTCCTCCCAGGAGCTTCCCGAAACCCGGCCGACAAGGTACCCGGCGGCGATATACATCAAGTTATTGTATTGGAATGCTGTCCGGAGATCTCGGCTCGGTTCGAGATACTGAAGGCTTTCGACGAGCTCTTCCAGCGAGAACGGCGAATCGGCCCAAACCATGTCGTGGCGCGGCAGGCCGGTGCGGTGGGTGGCCAGGTCGCGGGGCGTGGCATGGAGCGTCGCGTATTCGTTCATGAGCTTGAATTGAGGAATGTACTGGATGACCGGCTTGTCCCAGTCCAACTTTCCATCATCGACGAGGATTCCCATGGCCATCGTCGTGAAAGCTTTTGTCGTCGAGCCGAGGATAAATCTGGTCTTGGCCGTCACGGGAAGGTTTTTCTCGACATCCCGCTTGCCGAAGCCCTCGACAAAAATGACTTGGCCGTCCTTGACGATCCCGACGGCCAGGCCGGGAGTTCCCCATGTCTTCATGCTCGTTTCGACAACGGCCCGAATCTTTTGAAGAGAAGCATCGAGCTGTCCCGAGGTTGAATTCTGAGCGCCGAGAAGTTCAGCGGCAGGCAGGGGAAACAGCGTCAAGAAAACCAACAGCAGGCCGATGGCCCTTAATCTTTTCATGGAGTTCTCTCCTTGTTGGATCTCAGGCGAGATTCATTCTACCGTCTTGAGGACGGATTGCAAGATTTTTTTAAAGGCAAAAATTTGGAAAAGCGGGTATTGTGTCTCCAAATTGGTTTCATTATGATATAGACTATAAAAAATCCGGTGACATAAAAAATTCGGTGACACACACCGAATTCTTGGAGATTATTGGTGCTAGACATATTTTCGACAGCAATTCGGTGTGTGTCACCGAATTCTTAATAAGGAGGTGCGGAGATGATCGAAGGCCAGGAAACCCTGACAAAAGTCGCCCGCCTCAAGTACGGCATGGTCGGCGGGGGCAGGGGCGCTTTTATCGGCGACGTCCACCGCAAGGCCATCGCCATGGACGGCAAGGCCGAGCTCGTCGCCGGCTGCTTCTCCCAATCGTATCAAAACACCCTGGAGACGGGAGAATTCTGGGGCCTGGCCAAAGACAGGCTCTACAAAAATTACGAACAAATGATCAAGGCCGAGGCCAAGCGGCCCAAAAAGATCGACTTTATCATCGTCGTCACGCCGAACATCAGCCACTATCCGATCGCCAAGCTCGCCCTGGAAAACGGCATCCACGTTGTCTGCGACAAACCCCTGGCCACGAGCAGCGGCGACGCCCAGGATCTGGCAAAGCTGGCGGCGAAAAAAAAGCTGCTGTTTTGCGTCACGTACGCCTATTCCGGCTTTCCCATCATCAAGCATATGCGCGAGATGATCGCTAACGGCGAGCTGGGGACCATCCGCTTCGTGGCCGGCGAGTATCCCCAGGATTGGCTGGCCACGCCTCTTGAGAAAACCGGACAGAAGCAGGCGGCCTGGCGGACCGATCCGAAATGGGCGGGGATTTCCAACTGCGTCGGAGACATCGGCAGCCATATCGAACACATGGTTTCTTATCTGACCGGGCTGGAGATCGAATCCCTTTGCGCGAGGCTCGACATCTTTGGCGAGGGCCGAGTGCTCGACGACAACGCTTCAATCATGCTCAACTACAAGGGCGGGGCCAAGGGTTTCTACTGGAGCTCTCAGATCGCCGTAGGTCACGACAACGGATTCCGCGTCCGCATTTATGGCACCAAGGCCTCGCTGGAATGGGTGGAAGAAGACCCCAATTACTGCAGGGTCGCCTTCATCGATAAACCGACCGCGCGACTTTCCCGCGGCCGGGACAAGATGTATCCGAGGGCCCAGGCCCTGTCCCGCATTCCTTCCGGACATCCCGAAGGCTATTTCGAGTGCTTTGCCAACATTTACTCGACGTTCCTCACGGCCTTGAACAAAAAGCTGGCCGGCGAGCCGTTGACTAAAGATGACCTCGATTATCCGAATGTCCAGGAAGGCATCCGGGGCGTAAAATTCATAGAGAAGTGCGTGGAGAGTTCAAAAAAGGGAGCAGTTTGGGTTAATTTTTAAGATGACATCGCAAGCGCAGCGCCGCGATGTTTTTGGAGGACATCATGGCAAAACCTGTCACCTTATTCACCGGCCAATGGGCGGATCTCGCTTTTGAAGATATCTCGAAGAAAGCCAGCGCCTGGGGCTATGACGGCCTGGAGATCGCCTGTTGGGGCGACCACATGGAGGTAGCCAAGGCGGCCAAAGACCCGGCCTACGTCCAGAAAAAAAAGCAGGTCCTGAAAAAATATAAGCTCCAATGCTGGGCGCTCGGCGCCCATCTTGCCGGACAGTGCGTCGGCGATACCTATGACGAGCGGCTGGCTGCCTTCGCGCCCAACAAGGTCAAGGGGAAACCGGGCAAGCTCCGCGAATGGGCTGTCGAGGAAATGAAATTGACGGCCCGGGCAGCGAAAAACATGGACTGCGGCGTCGTCAACGGCTTCATGGGCTCTCCCATCTGGAAATTTTTGTATTCTTTCCCGCCCACGAGCGAAGAGATGATCGAAGCGGGCTTCCAAAAAATTTATAAGCTCTGGACGCCGATCCTCGATGAATTCGACAAACAGGGGGTGAAATTCGCCCTCGAGGTCCATCCTACGGAAATCGCTTTTGACCTCTATACGGCCGAGCGGCTGCTTCGAAAATTTAATCATCGGCCGGCCCTGGGGTTCAACTTTGACCCCAGCCATCTTCTCTGGCAGGGCCTGGAACCTCACCTCTTCATCCGCGAATTCACCGACCGGATTTACCACGTCCACATGAAAGACGCGGCCGTCAGCCTCGACGGCAAGACGGGCATCCTGGGCTCGCATCTGCCGTTCGGCGATTTGAGGCGAGGCTGGAATTTTCGGTCGCTGGGACACGGCGACGTCAACTTCGAGGAGATCATCCGGGAGCTCAACAGCATCAACTACCAGGGCCCGCTCTCGGTGGAATGGGAAGATAACGGTATGGACCGCGAATTCGGCGCCCAGGAGTCGCTCGAATTTGTCCGGTCCATCAATTTCTCTCCCTCGACAATCGCCTTTGACAAGGACATGAAA
>Ga0153915_10005092_pt1 | contig 12209 bp, 3 predicted proteins | sample Opewatmetagenome_2_FD_107003 | JGI IMG/M metagenome (GOLD analysis project Ga0153915, IMG submission 107003) | Freshwater wetland microbial communities from Ohio, USA - Open water 3 Core 3 Depth 3 metaG | ecosystem: Environmental > Aquatic > Freshwater > Wetlands | place: USA: Ohio, Lake Erie...
AATCGGCAAGGATCAGCGCCAGCATTGGTTTCGTGCTCGAGTTAGGCATCATTTGGGGTTTCTTCGGTGCTCAAGCCGGTAAAGTGGCTGGGATGGCCTTTGATTCTATGCTGGCTGAGGCGATTGCCCAGACGATCATGGCAACCATCTTGTTTGCACTCTCTTTAACTGTGATTGGGGCAGTGATAGCCGCCGTAGTTGCAGTCATTTTTGCCATCTACGACGCCCTGATGTCTTATTTTGGCTTGGAAGAGTACACATCTACCAAGTTATTAGTCAAGTACTTGTATGGCTATTCACTGATCACCGAGCCAAATGCCGAGATCACGGATTCGGACTTGCTCCCAGACCCCCAGAAAGGGCCCATCGTCTCAAGTTCCCTGACCTATACCGCTACGGTCAAAGCCAGCGCAACACATAAAGATCCGGATGACTGGCGAGCCGAATTTTATACCCGTTTTTGGAATGACTCCAACTTGCGTTCGAGCACCGTTACCACGTCACTTTCTTCGCCTAATTCTGAGACGCTCCCGGCCGAAAAAAATGCAATGTATAACGAGTGGGTTGTCACTTACGATCATACTTACGAGTCATTCCGTAGCATGCTACGCGGTGAAAAGGAGCGGGTACACACAGTAAAGATCGATCTGACAAAACCCGGCTTGAACCTTACGCTTCCCCTATACCTGAATGTGAACTACGACATTCCATATGCCTCTTGCTGGACAATCATTTATGTCCCATATTGTCAAGTCAAACGCCAAAAGGGTGAGCAAGGACAGAAAATAGGTGATTCAATCAAAATGGATATCTATCCCGCGACGCTGGACTTGTTCTACCAGTGGAATTGGGATCCTCTCCTGAGTGCCCCGAAAGATCACGATGGGGATGGCTTGCTGTCCAATATATATGGCGGGCCAGACCCGAATGATCGATTGGCAGACACGGATGGCGATGGATTGATCGATTCGTATGAGCTGGATTTGCGCGCCTCGGGGAACCGCGCTGCGGCAACCTCCCTGACCAATCCAGATACCGATGGCGACGGATTACGCGATGGGGTTGAGCTGCGCCTGGGTACTTTCCCGAACCAGCGCGACAGCGATGGCGATGGGCTGGACGATGGGCTAGAGGTCTTTCACCTGGATTGGAATGATCGCGATGGAGATGGCTCCACGACGGATTGGATTGGCGGCTGGAACTACCAAATTTCATCCACACTGGAGGGGGTTGAACCCATCACCGTGTTCGTCACATCCGACCCGACCAATCCGGATACAGATGGAGATGGACTGAATGACGGCACTGAAAAGGCTTTAGAAGAAAATCCACGCGCGTGGACTGCAAATCCGGTGACCCTGACTGCTCAGGTGAGTGACGCTGACCGGATCGTTGCCCCCGGACAGACCTTTGTCTATACCGCCACGCTGAGGAATGATATGGTCGAAGACCCGGGATACTGGATTACGGGCACCCTGTCGACGAAGATTCCGGATGGGCTATTAGCAATTGGACAGGGGTCGAATATCCTTTCCAGCCCATACAATATCTACCAGGGTGCTGTGCTTACCCAAACCCAGGTGATCTCGGTCAGCAGCGAGGCCAGCGGGCGATACTCGATCCTTAGCGATGCGGCGAGCTGGATGCACGATGGATATCCCCAGCCTTCTTATCGCTGGGATCCATCCCCCACACCTCTTCTGACCACAACTCAGACGACAGGACCCGCCTATGCCAGCATTGCCGCCTCGCCGGGCGCCGTGCAGGGCATTGGAGAGTTATTTGCCCTGGGCACCATGGAGGGGCCGAATAAAGCTGGCTTGAGTTACATCGATGCAGTTTTCCCGGAAAGGTACAATGTGCTCGGTCCACAGACATTCCCTCGCACGATCTACGATTTTGATCACGGCCCGGGATTGGGAAGTTTCCAGCCTGGCATTGCTTGCACGAAAGATGGTCAATGCCTGACGGTTTTCGGGAACACTTATTATGACAAAAACGCATATGTCTATCTGGATGCGGTATATGGTTTGTTAAATAATGATGGCTGGGGGGATAGTACCTCAGAGGTTTACATCGAGGTTCCTGGTTGGAGAATCCTGGGAAATCATGGCACCAGCATGGGAAATGGTTCGTTGAGAGCAATTAATGTGCTTTTAGGGTTCATCGATAACGTGAACATCAAGATAGTTGACTGGGATCGCTGGTCTAATAATGACCAGATTGGTGGGACCCTGAACTTGAATCACTATGGAGGGATACAGTACTGGGGAACACCTTCAGCTACTCAGTTGGATATGTGGAATACCGATTGTTATGATCCTTTGGTTTTTGATTATCTTCCACCTTGGGTCTTTACATTAAATGGCAAATGTGATGCTTCAAATCTATTGGGCTATATCGGACGACATTTCTTAACTATCCAGGACTATTATGGTTCAAACTTATTCAAAGATTGGAACTATGACGGTTATTACTACCTGTTCCTGGAAAATCTAATGGTAAAACGGGAGGGTATCTATGGAGCTTTAAAAACTCCACAAGTTGGCATTCCTCCAGGTGTGGAGATCGATACCCGCAAGATTGATCTGGCGGGTCTGGGTTTTGGCTGGGTTACCGACATAAAGCAGCAGCCGGCGATAGCCAGCGATGGGGATGACTTCCTGGTCGTCTGGCAATCTCGCGTACCTAATAGCTCATACGCTGCCGGGAAGAAGATCGTTGAAGGCTTGAAGCCGAACTCTATGTGGTGGGGAGATTGGCAGCTGATGGCAAAAAGTGTCATCGCAGGTACCTCCACAGCTCCTCAACGCTTGGATATTTGGGGTGGATGTGGTGTAGAAAATATTGATTGTGAATTGGCGAACGACACCTCTCCCGCAGTAACCTGGGCGGACAGCGCTGCCAATGGCGAAGGCCGGTATGTAATGGCATGGCTGCGCACTGTTCCTGGGGGAGCGGCAAGCCTTCATCTTTCCACATTGCGTCCTGATGGCAGCCCGGATATTCGAACAAGCCTGGACACATTGGGAATTCCTATCTCTCCCAAGCTTGCGTACAACGAAAAAACGCATCAGATCCTGTTAGTCTATACCACAGCATGCAATGATGGAACATGCATCAAAGGCAGGTTCTTGAACCTGGAAGAGGGTATTAATGCCGGGGAAGAATTCGACATCGGTCATAATCAGGCATATCCTGGGGCAGGAGTGGTCGCCTCTGTAGCCTACGAGCCGATATATAGCGGATGGTTGGTGAGCTGGAAAGCCGAAACCTCCTCGAACGTACCGGCAGTCTTCTATGTCCCCCTCAAAGCCAACGGTGATTGGCTGGTAAAGAAGGATGGCCGCGGGTATCAGGCAGTCTTCTCTGACCTGCGAGGTGAGTTCGAGACCAGTGCTGCTTTGCTCAGCCAGGATGTGGCTTGCAGTAATACAGGGTCAGATTTCGCACGCTGCGATATTGTTGCTTCAACAAATAATCGTTTGTATTTGCAGCCGTTATATCTGGTTCAGCAGGGCAACCAACCCATGAATGTTGCGCCGAGCGTCCTGGCAGTTACAGTCGACGCCGATGGACCGATAACAACGATTGCCTTACAAGATGAGGCGGCTTTATCGATAGAAGGCACGGTCACGATCGGTGGGGAGGCGGATGATCCGGGTCAGGTAGCGGCTGGCGTGGACTATGTTGAAGTGAAATTCGGGGACGGGGTATGGCATCAAGCCGCTCAAGGGGCGGAATCCTGGAGCGAAAATTGGGATGTACCGGACACAGACGGCTCGTTCAGCATACAAGCCCGGGCGGTGGACAAGCTGGGAAACTGGGGGCCAATTTCAACCGTCACAATTTACCTGGACCGTTCTGGTCCTACAGTGGGGCTGGACAGCCAGTCCCCAAGCTTTGTCCGGGCAGTTCAGGATGAAAGCACAGGCCTGTGGCAGGTACCCCTGGCGATTCAGGCTAACGATGCCTCCACTATCCAGACAGTGCGCGCCTTCCTCTCGCCGAATAGCAGTGGTTGGCAGGATGCTGTACCAGCTGGTGCGTCCTGGTCGGTGAACTACACCCTCAATCCACTGGATAGTGAAGGACAGGCGCTGGCCGACCCCAGCGGTGAGTATACCCTCACTCTGCAGGCCAGCGACGAGGCCGGTAACATGCGTGAAGTTACGGTCACTGAACCTGTACGGGTGGATAATACCCCACCGGTTCTCTCCATGACTACCTCAGAGCTTTTCACTCAGGTGATTACCCAGACCGTTCTCCTCTCCGGAGTGATCACGGACACAGGCAATGTTTCCAGTGGGGTGGGCGAAGTGTTGATTTCCTTCACCCCGGCAGGGCAGGCCCCCGGCAATCGGCTGAGCGCTACCCTCAGCAATCCAGGAGGTTCGGTTTCTGAATGGCAATTCCAGCTTCCGGCAGACCTGGAGGGTTTATACCAGGTCAACTTGATTGGCAGCGACCTGGCTGGCAACCAGGGCGAGAATCTGGAAGTCGGCCGATCCCTGGTCGAGATCGATACCCAGGCACCCTCTGCAGGCTGCCAGGTAACCTACCTGGGGAGAGGCAGCGCCAGCCAAACACGTCTGGAAGGATGGGCTCAGGACTTTAACTTAGTCAAAGAAGACTTCGAGTCACTCTGCTCTTTGAAACAGCTCAGGAGTCTCTATTATAGTGACCCCTGGTATCTGGATGTGTTTAGTGATACCACCCGTCTCTATCGCCTGGAAACGGCTTGCACACTTAGTGGAACAAATGAAGCCGTCTCCCTGACAGCCAAAGATCGTTACAACCACTCCAGTGTCATAGCCTGTGAAGTGAATGAGTCCGTTCCTCCACCACTGGTTTCGTCGGCTGTGCTAACACCCGGCTCAGAAGCCATTTTGACAACGACAGAGCCGCTCAGCCTGACAGTTGGCGCCCATGCCGAGATGGGGCTTAAGACGATCACTGTGACCGTGGATGGCGCGCCACTTTTCAACTGGGTTGGAAGCTGTGGTTCAATCACCAGCCCAGTCACATCATCGCTGACTGCTGAAGATCTCAGCACGCTTACCAGCGTCAACACCGGCACTGGGTTGACTCTCTTCAGCGATCCTGACCAGGTTATTTACGATGCCAGCCTTAATAATACCCCTGCGGACGCTCAACCGCTTATCGCTGAAGGTGTTGTCACAGACACGGTTCAGACATTGAGCTGGGATCCTCCAGATATCGAAGGGCGCTATATGCTCCTGGCGGAAGCTGAGGATTGCACTTGCCAGAAGCAAATTACTTCGCAGCCTGTGACGATGAGCATTGACTTGCAGCCTCCAGTGCTGGAATTGGCGACGACCGTGCTCTCCACCACCCATCGTCTTTCCGCGGGCCGGGTGGCTTTGACCGGTCAGGTCAGCGATGCGGTTGGGGTAAGCGGAGTGCAGGTCAGCTTCGATGGTGGCAATCATTGGCAAGAGGCTTCCATCGCTGGCAACACCTGGCGTTACCCCTGGTCCCTGGGAAATCCGCAGGACGAACCCGATGGGGTACAATACCCGGTTTCTATCCGAGCTGCAGATTATGCCGGGCACCTGGCACAGATCGACCAGACGGTTACCATGGACTTACGCCCTCCGGAGACATTTACCATGACCCTATCGTACGATGCCGGGTCAGGTGCGCTGCCTCTGGTACCAGCCCAGGTTATCACCCAGGCCAATCCCAATCTCATGATCGACTGGACATCCAGCAACGATGGCAATGGCCCGGTAACCTACCTGGCAGGTTGGAGTCCTGATCTCCTACCAGATCCAGCCTCACTCACGCTATCGGCATCTCCTTACGCCCAGTCATTTGAACAACCACAGGCGCTGTACGCCCATGTCATCGCCCGAGATACTGCGAATAACCAGCAGTCTCAAACCTTGGGTCCCATCTACGTGGACAGCCCGGAAACGCCAGATTATATCTCTGACCTGGATTACCACGGTTGGATGAATGATCAATGCAATCTCATCGGCGCCGATGGAGAGGTTGCCCGTTATGCACCAGCAACTGCCGTCCTGGATGACATTCAGAAGTTGTATGCTTCCTGGGATGGTATTGCGATGCGCCTGACCTGGAGCGGTGCTGACTGGGATCGCGATGGCGATTTATTCATCTACCTGGATACGATTCCCGGCGGGGCGACGACTGCTTATGATCCCTTTGCCTCAGGACCAGAAATTACCTTACCGATCCTCTCCGGTGATCCTTTTGGGGCTGACTACCTGATCTGGGTAAATGACAGCCTGACGGCCTCCATGCTGAGTTGGGATGGGAGCGGATGGATCATCAGCAAGATGCTCTCTCCCGCGAATTACGCCTTCACCAATGGTAACCCATCGATGACCGACTTGCTTCTGCCCTGGGAATGGTTGGGTAACCCGAGCTCTCTCAAGTTACTCGCCCTGGCCAGCGAAGAAGAGGCTCTACACATTTGGGCTGCCATCCCGGATAAGAATCCCCTCAATAGCGCCAGGGCAGTAAACCCGATTGCTGAGGGTTTACGGGATCGGACCTTTGTGTTAACCCAGTCCTACTCCCTGGCACAGATCGGTTCAGGAATGTGTTCCAACCAGGGTCAGCCAGCAGGCTCAGATTTGCGTTTCAACCTGTCAGCCGATCCGGCTGGTGTGGCAGCGGGCTTCCTGGAGGATGACCTGGCTGGCCTGATTGGCCCAGGAAGATGGCTGGATGAGGACCAGGATGGTCAGATCGATGTCGTTCTGCCGCTAGACCAACAGTCTGCCTGGATTGGCGATGGTCAGCCAGTCGTCTATACCCTGACCTATACCAATACTGGCACGACCGCCGCAGAGGGCGTAGAGATTACGCTGTCAGCCCGTGGGTTGGAAGGGATTGAACCTTCCATCACCCTGCCTCCGATCTTACCCGGAACAGGTGGAAGCATCACTCTACCAGCGACTATTGCGGCAGGTGCAGGGCTTTCAGTGGAACTGGTCGTCCAGATTTCCGATGGACGTCATGGTCCCTTCGAATGGTTCTGGGCGCAGCACAGCCTCGACCGTCAGCCACCTCAGAACCTGATCATCGACAAGCCCGAAAAATATTTCGGACCTGGCGCCAACCGGATTACCGGGCGTGTTTTCGATCCATCCGGTGTAGCTTCGGTTGAGCTGGAAATCACCCCTGGCGGAGCTGCGCCTGACTGTGTCGTTCCTGAGCCCGCCACTGGTTTCTGGTCCTGCCAGTGGGTCGCGCCCGATACAGGTGACCAGTTCGGCATGCGCTTGCGAGCCAGTGATCGTTTCGGTAACACGAGCGATTGGACTTCAGTTTACACCCGAACATTGGATACAACACCCCCCGACGTCATTTTAAGTGACGAATCTCAGGCCGCCCTGGGGGATGGATTCCTGTTCCAGGGTGATCTATTGCTATCCGGAACCGTTGTGGATGATTACCAGGCTTTCAGCGTGGAAGTTTGTGCCAATCCAGTGAGCGAAGCGCTTCCTGTTTGTCTGCAGGTGGCAGTGAGCCCTGAAGTGCCCTCCGCACAGGCCGATTGGAAAGCCAGGGTGCCCATCTCTGGAAACGTGGATGGGGAGGATTACCTGGTCACTTTCGTTGGCTACGATGCCGCGGGTAACCGCTCTCTTGCACCGATCAGTTTGCCAGTAAACGTGGATATTGCTGGTCCGACTATCCGAGTTGATGCGGTCAGGCATAATGCCCCTCAGGCATATACAATGACGATGTTAGCTGGTGAGATCCACGATGGCTCAGGGGTTGAGTCGTTACGCGCCTACGCTGCCCTGCCAGAAGGTGGTGTCAATTGGTCTCTCCCACTCGACATTACTGGCGATTTCTGGCAGTTCGTCACCCATTTCGACCAGGTAGGCCAGTATGAGCTGGGATTAGAAGCCAGGGACCTGGCTGGCAATATCAGCCGGTATGGGCCCTATTCTGTAGAGGTCTATGGTTCAGGAGCCGTAGCCGATCTTTCAGTTACGCTATCGGCATCTGACGATCCGGCAATCAGTGGATTCCCGTTGGTTTACACTGCCACGCTCACCAACGCAGGTCCGGGTATCGCCATTAATCCCACGCTAACCGTCACGCTGCCGGCTGAGGTAAACCTGTTGGGAGAGCCCGATTTCTGCACGATGAGCGCCAACGATCTGGTCTGTATCCGAGATCAAATGATTCGCGACGAGAGCATCAGCTATCGCATAAACGTCGATGTGCCGGTCACTACCGACCAGACGCTAGAATGCAAGGCTGTCGCCAGCTCCGCATTAGTGGATATGAACCCTGACAATAACCAGCAGGTTCTCCACACCAAGGTCCTCCAGCCTATTACCGGGTTATCTGTATATTCCGATAGCCCCACTTTCTTGGGAAATGGGACGACCCTGACTGCAACTGTCCAAATGGGAAATGATGTCATGTACGAATGGGATTTCGGCGATGGACAGACAGGCTTTGGCCCGGTAGTAACCCATGTATACTCTCCAACCAATATTACCCCGGCGACATTCCCAGTCTTAGGTGTTTTCACCGCAACCGTGTCTGCTTCCAATACTTATAACCAGATGACCGCCAGCACACAAGTGAAAGTGATTAATGGCGATCCTTTCGTGGATACATCAGGTCTGGATCAGCTCACCTTTGAGGATGAGCTGATATGGTCAGGGTATGTACTTTTCAGTGATCCTAACCCAATAGACCAGCACACTGCCACGTTCGATTGGGGTGACGGAATCGTAACACTGCCAGACGAGTTTGATGACAGCACACGTCCTGCTACTTTATCAGGCTCGCATATCTACACCGATCCCGGGGTATATACGGTGACTGTCTCCGTGTATGATGCTTTCGGTGGAGTAGGAACCGGACAGTTCGTGGTCACCGTACTTCATGGTTCGATGCGCTTCTGTAGTTATGCCAGTGGGCAGCCAGGTGTCACGATTTACTCCGGAGCCAAACTGGATTGTGGCTGGAATCCGGGAAATAATTTGGCTCGAACCAGTTCGAGCGGGATTGGCAGCCGTTACCTTATTCAGATCCAGGAAGGAGTTGTCATCACTGGCAATCTGACCAGTCAGGGTGGTAGGATCATTCTTGGCGAGTCTTCAAACTTGCTCGGAGGGGAGTACTATCACGACTTTGGAGTTATCTCCACTGGGAATGTGACAGCCGAGGGGATGGTGCTCCTGGAAAACCAATCGTCTGTCGATGGAGACGTGACTGGCAGGTCGACTGTGCAGTTATTACCTGCCAGCTTTGTAGGTGGAAACGTGACGGCAGCCGGATATGTCCAGATAGACGCTTCTGCGACTGTCAGCGGCACTATTACACAAAGGGCGCAGATTCCGCCCGTCCCGCCGGTCACCCCGATCGCATTCACCTTCACCGCTGGCAATACAGATGTCACAGTTCTGCAGGGTACCACACAGGCTCTCAACCCAGGCAATTACAGGAACCTCATGGTCATGAAAGGTGGCACGCTAAAACTTCACTCCGGTCGCTATACTTTTCAAGACATCAAGCTCGAGCAGAACACCCGAGTCGAATATGATTTGTCTGGTGGCGCTGTGGTACTCGACGTGGTAAAAAATGTAGTTTCTGGCACGGGTGTAAAAATGTTGATTACATCAGATACGGGTGACGCGTCTGGTATCCTCTTCCGAATAATGGGTAACATGGTTGATCTGAAACAAGGAGGCTTCTACCTGGGCACTTATCTGGCGCCAAGCGCCGGCGTGCGCCTTGGAGCGTCTGCCAAATTGACGGGTGCATTGTACGGCACAAAGGTCGATATAATGCCTCAAGCTCAACTTACTGGCATGCCAGCGCGCGATGTTTTTGCTGCGTTACTGATCAATCCTGATGTTCCCTATTCCCCTCTACAGACGCAGGTTGCCAGTGGAGTTAGCATGCCAGGCTCCAGTCCGTTATTCATATGTGGCGGATTATCGGCCTGCACTGAGTTTCAGATCTTTCTTATCCCAGAGATTGGACCCCAACAGGTCCCCTCTGGCCCGAACTACGTCCCTGTTCCGGATCAGCCTGAGGCGCACAAATAATGTCGTGGTTTGCTCAAGCGCCCAGATTTGTACAGATAGAGTGACGTGCAACGATAGGGTTCATTTACCAATAATCAACCCGTAGCTTCTCAGCCTAATGGGGTTCGTTGGAATTTATTGCCCAACGAACCCCTTTTAATCTTGCCCATCTTCGCCCGAGGGTAACTCAGACACCCCCCACAGCCCAAATGTAAATAATTCCCAGGATCACCACAAGGATGATAATCAGCAACCCAATGAGCAAACAGCTATTATCCCTTTCATTATCCTGTCCCCTGAAAAAAAGCATGGCAACTACAATCGGTGTTGCAACACCCAATAAATAAGAAATCAAATAAGGTGCAATACTAGAGATACCCATATCTTTACCCAAAAGATTGCAGAAAACATCATCGAGCTACACATTTGGCTGAACCTGCAACGCTACAGCATTATAACTACTTCCCACTGACATCTCAACCCACCTGCACACCCGATTATGGATAAACGAGTGTGTACTCAATGTCAACAGAGACGTTCTGCAAACCCGACCCAGTTTCAACAATGCCGGGTGGCAAACATTTGGCTTAGTTACGACAGATAAAAAAAAAGAACCACCTGAACAATAAAAACACCATAAAGATTGTCAGCTGGAGAAGATCGAAGGGAATATCTTATCCAGCGACCGGTTAGATAGCCTGAACGACACGCCGCCCTTGGATATTAAACCTTATGCTCCAGGTTTCGACTGCCTACAGAGCATGCCGCGGCTTTAAAAAAACGTCACCAGTAAGACCACCTTCCAGGATCTGCTCGACTGGAAAGTGCCCGAAGATGCCCTCCAACAGATCATTGGCGGCGATCTTCCTGCGCCATCTGCTGTGAATAAAGATTATGTCACGCAAAAAAACCTGGAATTTTCCCCGATAAAGACCGCGTTGCAAGCGGAAGTGGACAAGACCCAATAGAGAAACCGCCAAACATTCACAGGGTATTCGCACCCCCTTCACAGGTTATTCAAAACCGGTTGATACCATATCAACAAGTAAGAAGCATCTTACAAAATCTAAAACAAACAGGAGATTAAAAATGAAAAAGTTTGCAGTCACAATTATGGTTGTAGCAGTTGTTGTATTCGCTCTGAGCACTGTCGGCGTTGCTTACGCACAGGCTTCCACTCCAGGCACCGGAACCGGCATTGGTTCTGGGTTGGGCGGGCGCGGTGGGCATGGCGGCGTGGGCGCCGGTAATATTACCGCTGGCGAGGGTATCTTGCACGATTATCTGATCGCCGCTTATGCCGAGAAGCTGAACATCCCGGTCGCTGATCTGGAAGCACGACTCAACCAGGGCGAGACCATGTCCGAGATCGCTGTATCCACCGGCTTGACCGTTGACCAGTTCCGCACCCTGATGGTCGAAGTCCGCTCCCAGGCAATTGACCAGGCGGTTGCTGATGGTACGTTGACCCAGGCGCAGGCTGATTGGATGAAGCAACGCGGCGCTGGGCAAATGGGCAACGTACGCGGCATACGCGGCGGTGTGCAGGGGCAGTTCGCCAACCCCGATTGCCCTTATTACAGCCAGACCAATCCATAAACCCAAGATGCTCGGAAACAGCAGAGGCGCCGTGATCTGGCGCCCCTGCTGTTTTTTCCCTAATCCCAGAGTGTTTGAAGGTTATTCACCCATCTTCTTATTTTGCCATTCCCGATTTTACCGGTAACCCGATGTGAACCCAACGATTCATTCCACCCCGCATATTACTGACTTTATACCCCTGGGAACTTAATTGACGTGTTGCCGCGCTGCTGCGGTTTCCAGAAGCGCAGATGCAGATCACCTCTCGATCTTTGGGGATTCGGCTTTGTTTTACTGACAGCTCATTGAGCGGTATGAGTTCTGCTCCGCTGACATGTCCCTGTTTATATTCTTCAGGCGTGCGCACATCCAGAAGGAAAGGGCGCGGAGATTGCGCCAACATCTCTTGAACCTGAGCGGGTTCCACCTGGTTGATGGCTGGTCGATTGAATAACTGTGATAAGAGATCCATGATTTGCTCCTGGTGCCGATTTATTCTTCTTTTAGATGCAAAAGCAGGTAAAAAGATTCAAAATTCCATCCTTAAAAAAAAGATCCTTGTAACCTTTGCAA
>Ga0153915_10005094_pt1 | contig 12207 bp, 6 predicted proteins | sample Opewatmetagenome_2_FD_107003 | JGI IMG/M metagenome (GOLD analysis project Ga0153915, IMG submission 107003) | Freshwater wetland microbial communities from Ohio, USA - Open water 3 Core 3 Depth 3 metaG | ecosystem: Environmental > Aquatic > Freshwater > Wetlands | place: USA: Ohio, Lake Erie...
CGATCCCCGGGGGTCGGGAAATAGTGGCGCGTCGTGGTCGGCCCCAGGCAAGCTGCCGGCTGCAGCTCTGGCGGAGCGGCCGCCGCATGCCGTCGGTGGGTTTGGCCGTTGCCCGGCCCGGAGGTTGCTGCCAATGCGGACGCCGCCACGGGAACGTACCGGATTTTGACGCTAGACCGTTGAGGGGGAAGATGTTAGGATTAGGCATCAATCTCCTATTGGCGCTCACGGAATGACGACTGGCTCGGATCGCACAATTACGTGCACCCGTTGCGGTGGACAGATTGCGGCAGGGGTGCACTTCTGCTCCCTGTGCGGCAACGACGTCTCCGGGGTCCGGGCATCGCTGGCGACCGAACAGGTGGCCGCGCCGACGGAGTCCGGGCCCCGGGGCGGTCCCGAAAACGCACAGGCCGAGCAGTTCGAGCATCTGCGCGACGCAACGCTTGGCGAGTATGAGGTGCTCGGCGAATTGGGGCGCGGTGGCATGGCGACCGTCTACCTGGCCCACGAAATCGCGCTGGAACGCAAGGTCGCCATCAAGGTCATGTCGCCGTCGCTGGTGAGCGGCGAAGGCATGGTCGAGCGGTTCAAGCGCGAGGCGCGTACCTCCGCCTCGCTGAGCCACCCCAACATCATCCCGGTCTACGCCGTCCGCGAGACCGACCGCATCCTCTACTTCGTCATGAAATTCGTCCAGGGGCGCCCCCTGGATTCGATCATCAAGGACGTGGGTCCGCTGCCCATCCCGATGATCAAGCAGATCCTTTCGCAGGTTGGTGGTGCCTTCGGCTACGCCCATCGCCGCGGCATCATCCACCGCGACATCAAGCCGGCCAACATCATGATCGACGATGAGGGCTGGGCCGTGGTCACCGACTTCGGCATCGCCAAGGTATCGGAGTCGCAGGGCCTGACGATGACCGGAATGACGGTCGGGACCCCGACCTACATGAGTCCCGAGCAGTGCATGGCGCAGGACGTGACCGGCGCCTCGGACCAGTACTCGCTCGGCGTGGTGGCCTACGAGATGATCACCGGGCGGCCGCCGTTCGCGGGCGCGTCGATGATGGCCATCATGTACGGCCACTTCAACGATCCCCCTCCGCCCATCGAGGGCCCGCGCCCCGATTGCCCCGGGGACCTCAAGGCCGCGGTCATGCGGATGCTGGAAAAGGATCCGGCCAAGCGGTGGCCCACGGTCGAGGACGCGATCCAGGCGATGGGACCCCCGCCCGCCGCCGACGATCCGACCCGGAATGAGCTGGTCACGCTCGCGAGGAAGGGTGCCAACCGTCCGTCGCTCATCGCGATGCTGAGCACCCCGCAGAGTCCGATTCCGCGCACCCGGCCCAATACGCCGCGTCCGACGAACAAGCCGTTCGCCGGCCGGAAGGCCACCGCGACCAGCGCTCCGCCGCCGACCCAGGCCAGCCCGCCGCCGAGCCGCCCCCCGGTGGTCGCTTCCTCGCCGCCCGCGAAGTCCTCCAGGGGGCTGCTCATCGGTGGCGGGGTCGCGGTCGTGGTTATCGCCGGCCTGTTGGCGGCCCTCGCCCCGTGGAAGAAGCCGGCCGCCGTTCGCGAGCCTCCTGCCCCGGCCGAGGCCACCACGGCCCAGCAGCCGGGGCCGACAGCGGCCCAGGCGGAAACCCCCGCGCCCTCGGCGTCGGCGCCGCAGAGTCAGCCCGAACCGACCCCGCCCGCTCCGGTGCCGCAGGCCCAGCCGCCGAAGCAGTCCGCACCACCCTCGAAGCCGGCCGCTCAGCCCCCGGCCTCGAAGAAGGACGATGCCCAGGTCAAGCGGGAGGAGGCACAGGCGGCGAAGGACAAGCTGCTCTACGACGATCTGAAGGCGAAGGCGGGTGACGCGCGGGCCAAGGCCGTGGCCGCGGGTGCGACCGGAGCCGAACTGCAGGCCGGCGACCTACTCCGCAGTTCGGCCGAGACCATGGCGGGGCAGGGTGGCCGCTACGGCGAGGCGATCAAGCCGATCGGGGACGCCGGGGTCGAATACGCCCGGGCGCTCGGAGCGGCCCAGGGCCGGGCCACGGCGGCCGCCGCTGCCCAGGCGCGACAGGCTGCCGCACCTCCCCCGGCGGCGACAGCCCCCGCCCCCGCCCCGGCCAACGACCGCCCGCTGGTCGAGTTCGCGATCACGACCTTCGCACGGTCCATGGCCGCCGGCGACATCGACGAGATGCTCAAGGTGTATCCGGGACTCTCCAGGGAGGCGCAGGAGGGCATCAAGACGGTCACCGCTCAGGGCAACTCGATGGACACCAGCCACTGGAAGATCGTGGACATTTCGGTGACCGGAAACACCGCCAGTGCCAGGATCGGGGGCAACACCGTCCTGGTCGACAAGAAGGGCAAGCGCACCTCGGTTCCTCCTCCGAGCAGCTTCTCGCTGGAGCGGAGCGGTGGCGGGTGGCGCATCACCGCGATGAACAACTGACCATCCCGGATCCGTTTCTCTTCGCGCAACTTCTTGCGCGGAGCGCCGGAAAATGGTAGCGTAGGGCCTTCCTTCCTCAACCAGCCCAAATCGGAGGTCCGATGTTCCGTCGAGGCATCTCGAGTCTCGTGGCAATGTTGCTGTGCACCTCCGCGCTTCAGGCTCAGACCGGATCCCTGACCGACAAGATTCAGGCCCTGTTCCGCTTCGGCAACTGCGGCCAGCCACTGTGCCTCGACGGAACGATCAACGCGGGGACCGGCCACGGCCTCCACTTCATTCCCTCGGCCATCGCCGGCAACCTCACCCTGATTGGTGGCCTCACCCAGTCGATCGGCGTGGTCACCTCGACCTTCCCGCTCGGCTCCACCAGCGGCGGCGCCACGTTCAAGTTCGTGGGCGGGCTGCCGGTGAAGACGTCGGAGTCCGACGGGCCGATCTTCGGCGAGCGCGGCCAGACCCTGGGCAAGGGTCGGTTCCTGATGGGCACCAACCTCAGCGGGCTCAAGTTCACGACCTTCCGCGGGGTGCCGCTCAGCAACATGCCCTTCACGTTTACCCACCAGGACGTCGGGGCGCCCGGCCTGGGCGATGTCAACTTCGAGAACGACGTCATCAACGTCCGGCTCGCGCTGAACGTCAACCTCTTCGTGTCGTCGTTCTTCATCAACTACGGTCTGCTGAACAACGTCGACCTGAGCGTCGCGGTGCCGGTGGTCTACTCGCACATGGAAGGGTCCAGCACCGCGCAGATCGTGCCGTTCGGCACGCCGATCTTCCACTTCTTCGGCGGCGATCCGAACGTCGACTCGCTCAAGATCCTCCGGGCCTCGGCCGCGGAATTCGGCTCCTCCACCGGCGTCGGCGACATCGCGAGCCGGGTCAAGATCGGGCTCAAGAACTCCGAGCACCTGCAGCTGGCCCTGCTGGCGGACGCGCGGTGGCCCACCGGCGACGAGAACAACTTCCATGGCTCCGGCAAGACCGCGATCCGGGGACTCGCGATCGCCTCCGCGAAGTTCGGGTCGTTCTCTCCCCATCTGAACCTCGGGTACTTCTGGATCAACAAGGATAGCGTCGCCTCTCCCTACGGCGGCAAGATCGCGTCCGCGGCGCGGGACCAGGTGCTCGCCACCGCCGGTTTCGATCAGTTGCTCAACCCCTGGACCACTCTGGCGGTGGACATGATCTCCCAGTGGCAGGTGGGCAACAGCACCATCAAAATCCCGGGGCGGGTGGACTACATCCTGCCCGTCAAGCGGAGCGTGGACCCGACGATCATTCCCGACCAGAAGGACAACCGGATCGACGCGGCCCTGGGCTTCAAGTTCAAGCTCAGCCCTGGCGCGACGATCATCACCAACGCCCTGGTCCCGATGCTCAAGGGTGGCGTGGAGCCTTCCTTCGTGTGGACGACCGGAGCGGAGTTCAACTTCTAGCCCGACCCACTCCGCTGCTCTCCCTCCGGAGCGCTGTTTGTCCTCATCCCGAGCCGCGGAGCGGGGAGGGATCTGGCGCGCAGTACCTGACCGCTAGAGCTGGCCCCGGCCGCGTTCCCGGAACCGGCGGAGTAGATCCCCCTCGCTCCGCTCGCTCGGGATGAAGATGAAGGCCTTCCTCTCGCTACCCCGCTCACGGTCCTGCCCGATGGCCAAACGAGCCGCCCCTCCGGTGCGACGGCACCGAAGGGGCGGCTGTCGTTGCGCGAGCGAGGAGGCTAGTTGTTCGGTGCTCCCGCGTTGATCCAGCCGGCGATCAAATTCAGCTCTGTGGCGGTCAGGTACGGACCTCCTTGGGGCATCTGCACTCCGCAGGCCGCGATGTTCGGGAAGTTGGCAACCTTCTGGTAAATCAGGCTGTTGGCCGTGCTCGAAGGAACTATGTAAGTCTTCCCCGGACATGAGCCAAGCGCCTGCGACGCAACGTTGACGATCGCGCTATAGGTGATGCTCGCAGTCGGATCGAACCCGGGCGGGAAGCCCGAGCTGTGACAGCCGGTACATGCACCTCGGCCTGTCACAGCGTTCCCGTTGTTGAAGATCGCCGTGTTCAGGTTGTAGCTGAACGATATCGCAACGCTGATGTTCGAGCTCGTCGCGGTCAGCCCGGTCGAGGACGCATACGTGAGCGTGTGGCTGCCGGTCCCCAGCAAAGAGTCGCCAATGGCCAGGTTGCCGAAGTTGTAGGTGGAGCCCGTCACCCCAACCGTCAAGGTGCCGTCGAGCCGCCCCGTTCCTGCCGTCCTCGATGCGGTGACGGTAGAGCCTCCGGGCGGCGTCGCGACATTGCCGAACTGGTCGATTACCCGGATGACCGGCTGAACGCCGAAGGGGCTGCCCGACTTGATGGTTCCGCCCGGCGCGGTCGCCACCTGCAATGCGGTGGCCGTGGCGGCATTCACCACCACATTGGCGGTCTGGGTGATGGCCGTGCCGTTCGCGGTGACCGAGACCGTCTTCGTCTGGGCGACGGTGGAGCTGAACGAGCCGGAGGTGGCTCCGGAGCCATTGGTCACCGCGGGCTGGTTGATGGCGTTGCCGCTGCCGCTGATCGCGACGACGACGCTCGCGCCGCTGATCGCATTGCCGAATGCGTCCTTCACCGTCACCGCGACGGCAGACGCGCTCGAGCCGCTGCTCGCGGTAATCGGGCTGCTGGCGGTCAGGGTCGACACACTCGAACTGACTGGCCCGGGTGTGGCCGTCGCCGTGAAGCCGGTGCTCAGGCCCGAGACGCTGGCGGTCGCGGTCTGGGTTCCGGCCACGGTGCCGAGGGTCCGGGTGGCGACCGCGATGCCGGAGGCATTCGTAGTGGAGCTCGCGGTAATGCTCCCGCCGCCCGCGACCGCCCACCCGACCGTGAGACCGGGGATCGGATTGCTGCTGGCGTCGGTCACCAGCACGCTGTACTGCGTGGGGAGGGTCGTTCCCACCACGCCGGACTGAGCGTCGCCGCCCTGCTTCACGATGCTCGCCGGCGATCCGGGCACCCCGGTCGCGGTAAACGTCACGGGGCTGCCGTTCAGGGTGGCGGAGGTGGCCGTGGCGGTGAGGGTGTTGGTACCTGCAGTGGTTCCCAGGGTCCAGCCGCCCACGGTGGCCAGGCCCGCCGCATCGGTCACCTGGCTGGTGCCCGTAGCGCTGCCGCCGCCCGAGGCAACCGCGAAGGTGATCGCGACTCCGCTCACGCCGTTTCCGAAGGTGTCGGTCGCCCGGACCTGGGGGAGGGTCGCGACTGCGGTACCCACGCTGACGCTCTGGCCATCGCCCGCGGTTGCGGCCAGCGTGGTGGCCGGCCCCGGCGTTCCAGTGGCGTTGATGGTGGTGGAGACCGGACCACCCCCACCGGCGAAGCTGGCCGTGAGCGTATTCGTGCCCGCGGCGGTTCCCAGCTTCCAGCCACCGGAGGAGGCGACGCCGTCGCTGCCGGTGACGGCACTCGCCGCCGTGACGCTGCCGCCGCCGGCGGTCACGGCAAAGGACACCGTCACGTTCGGGACCGGATTGTTGAGCGCGTCACGCACGATCACCGTCGGGACTACCGGCACCGAGGTATTGACTGTCGCAGTCTGGCCGCTGCCCGCGCTCACCGCGATCTGGGTCGGCGCGCCGGCCGCCACGTCGAGCCGCGCGATGACCACCTGAGGGCTGTTGGCCACCAGTGCCGAGCTGGACTGCACCGGGATCGTGGCGGTGTAGGTCCCGGCCACCCCGATGGCTGAGGTGTTCGGCGAGATCGTGAGAACGGCCGGCGCCGTGGTCTGATCGAGCTGGGCGCTGATCCAGTTGGTGGCGCCGGGCCCGTAGGTGACAGTGCCGACCGAAAGCTGGTCGAGCGTCGATCCGCCGCTGTTGGTGACGTTCCCGGTGCCTGCCGCCGGGCTGGCGCCGCCGGCGACGGCGGAGAACCGCACAGTGTCGGGGCTGACGGCGATCGCCGGAGCCGGGGTGACCGTGATGTCCGCGGTCTGGCTGAGGCCCTTGTAGCTCGCGGTGATCGTCGCGGTGCCCAGCGCGACGGCGGTTACGACGCCGGTATCACCGACCGTGGCGACGCTGGGGTCGCTGCTCGACCAGGACAGCTCGATGGTCGACGCGATCGAGGCATTGGTGTTGTCGAGGACGTACGCCTTGAGTCCCTTCTGCTGGCCGAGCACGATGCTGGCGCTCGCCGGGGTGATGCGGATTGTGGTCGGGCTTCCGGGTCCGATCCCGGTGTCGCTGGTGCAGGCGATGTACAGTGCAAGGGCCGGGAGGGCCAGGAACTTGAACAGGCGGGACAGCGAAGGTAGGCCAGGGTAGCCAGCGGGCTGCCGCATTCCGGGGTCTCCTCGCGACGGTCAGGCGCGATAGTCAAACGTGGCCACCGCGCCGGCGGTGGTGTCGGATGGGACGCTGTACGGGGGTTAGGGTTCGAATCTAAGGAATCTTATACCGACGGTCAATTTCGGGTTTCCGGATGCGGCATCCGGGGGCGAGGAGCCGGGCCGGCCGGCCGATCCAGCCGCCTTCCCGTACATACCATGCCCCCTGCCGCCGACCGCCAGCCCTACCTGAGCCTCGGAATCAGGTTTTCCGCCACGGCCTTGGCGATCGAGTCGGCCCGCTGGGCCTCGACCGAGTCGCCCTTGCTGCGGAGGACCTGTGCCGCCCCGGTGTACACCACCGAGTACAGCTGCAGAATCGATGAGGAAGGCACATCGACCCAGCCCATCGGCCGGGGGCGGGCAGCCGCGCGCCAGTGGTACTGGTCCCAGATGAGCGTCCGGGTTCGAGGGAGGTCGAGGAATGCCAGCCCGCGGCTCAGCACGATGGAGTCGTTGGCCACCACCGGCCGGTATTCGAGCTTCCGCACCAGCCCGGTCGAGACCAGGTAGGGGGTAAGGCCCAGGGTCTGGTCCGGGTACCCTCCGTCGCTCCAGCTGAAGAAGATCGGCCGCTTGCCCATGTTGTCGCGGATCAGGAAGATCGCGGCGATGTCCTGCCGGGCGATGACTTCATCCCCGAACCGGATCGTGAGGCTATCGAAGCGCACCCCGCCGTTCTTCGGGACCCGCTCGGCCTCGGGCAGGCTGTCGATCGCGGCTTCCGACAGGCTGAGCGCCGGGGTGGTCGGCCGGGTCCACGTCCCGGTCCGCCAGATCGGGGCCGCCTTCGAGGGATCGAACGCCGGGGTCACCCGGCGGTGCAGCTGTTTCAGGTGCCAGTCGGTATTCATCAACGAGAGGTTCGCCAGCGTCACGTCGGGCCGGACCCCCTCCACCTCCTGGGCGTACCAGAGCGGGAAGGTGTCGTTGTCTCCGGCCGTGATGAGGACGCCGTAGGGCTCCACGGACTGCAGGAGGTCCACCGCCATGTCGCGGGCGATCGTTTCGTGGCTCCGGCTCGCGGTGATACGGTTGCCCAGGAGCGGAATGAGGGCGAGCGCCAGCACGGGGGAGGCGGCCGCCCACCGGCCGGTCACCGTGCCGCGGTCACCCAGCCAGTCCACGATCCCGCTCATGAGCGCGCCCAGGCCCACAGCGACCCAGACGCCAAAGGCGGCGAAGGAGACCACGAAGAAGTAGTCGCGCTCGCGGACCTCGCGGGCGAGATCGTTCCGTTCCGGCTGGATCGAGAAGCCGTACTTGAAGTTCAGGTAGAAGACCAGCATTACGGTGAGCGTGACCATGAGGGCCGTCGAGCCGAATGCCGCCCGCCGGTCCCGGCGCCACAGCGCCACTGCGCCGCCCAGGCCGATCACGGTGAACAGCGCCGTCGAGATCGGCTTGAAGAGGGGCCAGTCGCGCGAGAACTGCCAGGAGAAGTACTGCCAGTAATTGGCCAGCTGCGAGCCGAAATCCGCCTGGCGATCGAAGACCGACGGCTTGCCGTACTGCACCCGGTTCAGGACGTCGAACAGCGCCTGGCTGAAGAAGCCGACGGGTTCGCCTTCGTTGATCGGCGGATAGTGGGCCGCCCGGATCGGCAGGAAGAGGTAGTTCGGCGTGACGCCGAGGACCACCGCGGCGATCGCCAGGTAGAAGATCGGCCGCTGGAATTCCATCGGATCGCGCCAGGCGGTGTAGCCCAGCAGCGCCGCAAAGCCCACCAGCAGGAGAAGCCGCGATTCGCCCGGGCCGGTGAGCAGCGGGGCCCATGCCCCCGAGACCGCGAGGGCCAGGACGAAGCCCATCATCAATACCCATGGCCGGAGCAGCATCGTCCAGTCGGTGGCCAGGACATAGATCGCCACCGCCGGGCCGGCCAGCACACCCATCATGTGATTGGTCGAGGACAGGGCGATGACATAGGCGATGAGCACCAGCCAGCGATCCCGGTGGGGGCCGGGCTCGTCATCGGCCCAGTGCACCCCCAGCCACAGGACCAGCGCGGTCGAGAGCAGAGAGACGGTATACACCTTCTCGTTGACCGTGGACTGGTTCCACACCGTCCAGAGCGTGGCCGAAACGAGCACTCCGGCGAACGCCGCGGCCAGGCGCGCCCCCCGGACCGGCACGATGTTCCGCAACCAGCGGTCCGCGATCAGGAACCAGAGTCCGGCGGTGCACGCGCTCGTCACGGCGGCGAACAGGTTGATCCGCACCGCGTAGGAGGCGCTCAGCGGGAGGGCGCCGAAGCTGTGCGCCAGCAGGGTGAACAGCGGGTTGCCCGGCGGGTGGGGGATCCCGAGCACGTAGGCCGCGGCGATGTACTCGGAGGTGTCCCAGAACGCCGTGGTCGGCGCCAGCGTGACGAGGTAGATGAGGAAGACGACCACCGCAGTCAGGCCGGCGAAGGCGTAGGGGGGCGGATCGCGCGGTTCGAGCGTGGGCTGGGTCATGAGCTCACTACGTGGACGGTGAACGGTGAACGCTGCTACCCGGGATCAGTGCCGGAACTGCCGCTTGCCGGTGACGATCATCGCCATCCCGTGGCGGTCCGCCGCGGCGACCACATCGTCGTCGCGGATCGAGCCGCCGGGCTGGATGATCGCGGTGACGCCAGCCGCGGCCGCTTCGTCGACCCCATCCGGGAACGGGAAGAAGGCGTCCGAGGCCATGACGCTGCCCCGCGGATCGTGCCCCTGCTGCCGCGCCTTGTGGACCGAGAGGAAGGAGCTGTCCACCCGGCTCATCTGTCCGGCGCCGATGCCGACGGTCATCTCTTCCTTCGCGAGGAGAACGGCGTTGGACTTGACCGAGGAGACCGCGGCCCAGGCGAAGCGGAGATCGGTCCATTCGGCCGGGCTCGGTGTGCGCCGGGTGACGACCTTCCACCCAGTCTCGGTGGGATCGAAGACGAAGCGGTCCTGCACCAGGAACCCACCGCGCACCCGCTTGAAATCGAGCGAAGGCTCATCGTGGCTGAGCGGTAGCTCGACGACGCGCAGGTTCTTCTTCTTCGCGAAGACCGCCAGCGCCTCGTCGTGGACCGAGGGAGCCACGACGACCTCGACGAAAAGGTCCGCCAGGGCCTCGGCCGCGCGCACGTCGACCACTGTGTTGAACGCGACCACACTGCCGAAGGCCGACTGCGGGTCGCAGCTGATGGCCCGGCGAGACGCCTCCTCGGCGGTGGTGCCCAGCGCGATGCCGCAGGGCGTGGTGTGCTTGATGATGACGCAGGCCGGCCGGTGGACCCACAGCGACGCCGCCGTCATCCCCGCGTCGAGATCGAGAATGTTGTTGAAGGAAAGTTCCTTGCCCTGCCGCTGCTTGAGGTCGCGCACGCCTCGCATCTGCTGCACGTACAGCGCCGCGCGCTGGGACGGGTTCTCCCCGTAGCGGAGCGGCATCATCCGCTCCAGCGATCCGGTGATCCTGGTGGGCAGGCCGTCTTCCTTCGGGGTGAGGTAGCGGGCGATCGCCATGTCGTAATCGGCGGTGTGGCCGAAGACCTTCGCCGCCAGCTCCTGGCGGACCTCGCGGGACACGCCGCCGCTCCGGAGCATCCCCAGGACCCTCGAGTAGTCGGTCGGATCCACGATCACGATGACCGATTCGTGATTCTTCGCGGCGGAGCGGAGCATGGTCGGTCCGCCGACGTCGATGTTCTCGATCGCGTCCTCGAAGCTGATATGCGGCTTCGCGACCGTTTCGCGGAAGGGGTAGAGGTTGACCGCGACCAGATCGATCGGCGTGATCCGGTGCGCCGCGAGGGTGTTGGTGTGCTCCGCCAGGTCCCGCCGGGCGAGCAGCCCCGCATGGATCACCGGATGCAGCGTCTTTACCCGGCCGTCGAGGATCTCCGGAAATCCGGTCACCTGTTCGACGGGAAGGGCGGGGACGCCGCCCGCCCGGATCGCGGCGTAGGTGCCCCCGGTCGAAATGATCTCCCAGCCCAGCGCGACGAGGTCCTGGGCGAAGGACACGATGCCCCGCTTGTCGCTGACGGAAATCAGGGCTCGAGGCATGGCCGACTCATCACGGTAGGTGCTCCTTGAAAACGGGCAACGGGACCAGCTGTCCCCGGGCGGCCGCGGCACGCACGACGGCGGGTAGCAGCCGGTGCTCGGCCGCGAGGACTCGCGCGGCCAGCGTCTCGGGGGTGTCGTCCGGCCGCACCGGGACGCGCGCCTGGGCCAGGATTGGGCCCCGGTCGTACTCCTCCTCGACCAGATGCACGGTGGCTCCGGATTCCTGCCGGCCGCTTGCGAGCACCGCGGCATGCACCTGATGCCCGTACATGCCTGGACCGCCAAAGTCCGGGAGGAGCGACGGATGGATATTGATGATCCGGCCGCGGTACCGGGCGATCACCTGGGGCGGGACCAGCTTCAGATAGCCCGCCAGTACCACGAGATCGACGCTATGTTCTCCGAGTCGCCTCAGCCATTCGCCGGCGTCGGCGTGATTCTCGAGGACCTCGGCTGGAACCCCCACGGCCCGGGCCCGGTCGAGCCCGCCTGCGCCGGGGCGATTGCTCAGGACCAGCACGACTTCCGCCCCGGAATCCGGGCCGAGGCCGTCGAGCAGGGCCTGCAGGTTGCTGCCCTCGCCCGAAACACAGACCGCAACCCTCATCGGCATGGGGCAACAAGTTAACCGCATCGCCCCACACTGCCCAGCGGGCCGGAACCCCGCAGCTTCGACCTCCCGCCGCCGGTAGGTCGTAGGATGCCGGGTCGGTCATGGGTTGGGGGCCGACTCAGGGCGCCGACCCCCTGCCGCTGGTCCGCTCCGGAGAGCGGCTCCCGGCGACGGCAGGGAGCCACCATTTCCGGCGCCTGGTTTCCGGAGAGGGCGGGAGCAATGTCGTTCTGCATTGATCCAGCCAGCTCGACTGATATCTGGCCGGCCCGCCCGGCACCGAATCGTCGGCTATTCTCGGCCGCTTACGAGAGATCAAATATGTGATGGTGATATCTATAACTATCTTGTATAAAACGATTTACATCTATTTATCTCGAACACACATCAAGTTAAGGCTGGACGGATCACAGCTCCAGCCAGAATTCGTAACTGCACCATTCCAGTTCGGCCCCGTATTTGCCAAATACATTCCGCGATACACCGGCCCGGGACGGTCCGCGCCGTTTGGGACCAACGGGTCCCGATCCTTCATCAACCACCTTCTCCGGAATTACTGGAGACCAAGGCGTCCCGAAGCGACGCAGGAGCGGAGCATGAGGCAGCCACAAGGGATCGTCAGTCTCGCGAGCCGGTCGCTCTCCCTCATGGGGGTGCTGGCATTGGCCGCCTGCAGCGCCAGCCTGAAGGAGAGTTCATCGCCGCCGATCACCAACGCCATCACCCGTGTGACCGACGCCAG